>JAEEGK010001530.1_pt1 | contig 58197 bp, 50 predicted proteins | sample 8958771 | NCBI WGS metagenome assembly JAEEGK01 (sample SAMN16246547, study PRJNA631951) | gut metagenome | biome: gut microbiome; feature: rumen; material: SC-attached | host: Bos | place: Iran: Karaj | collected 2018-10 | reverse complement strand
CCCCTTCGCTCAGGGTCATTTCAAGGGATGTCGGCAGTACGCCATTCTCATAAATATAGAAATACTGTTTATCGTCAATGTCCCAGTAATAGGATGCCGTATTCTCCCCCTCGACGACGTATGTCCTCGTGTCGATATCCTTCTGGGCAACAACCGTAACGGTATGGGTTCCTTTCGCATGGTCCATTCCGTCGCTTTCCACTTTGGAACAGCCGATGCAGGTTATGATGGCCAAAGCCAAACAGCCAAGTATGTCGAAAGTCTTCATAATCCAAGAGGTTTTAGTCCAATTCGCCTTCGTCGATAATCGGGTCATCGCTTCCGGGGTATCCGGTAATCACGGACGAGCCAAGAAAGGCCGTGTCGATCCTGACCTCTAGGATCCGGCATTCGGGTGTCTTGTAAACAAGGGCTTTCATAGTGTTATGGGTTTTTTAAAGTATTCTGTGTTAATTATGGGAACAATTCCCATTTACGGTCAATCCAAGATCTACCTCATCGTAAGGGGATTTGTGACGGTGTAGTCCAATTGAAGGCCATTAGTCTTGGACGTTCGTATTACTCATTGTCCATACTTCTTAAGATTCTTTTTGTTTATCCTATCAAGAATCTCGGATGTTGTACCTTCAGTGCTTACACCGGCTCGTTCCGCCTGCTTGACGACGCTTGCATGATTAATCCTGTCGAGTATTTCCGATGTCGTGCCTTCAGTGCTCACACCGGCTCGTTCCGCCTGCTTGACGACGCTTGCATGATTAATCCTGTCAAGTATTTCCGACGTCGTGCCTTCAGTGCTCACACCGGCTCGTTCTGCCTGCTTGACGACATCCTCGTGAAAGGTAAGATTCTCTGCAGGAGAAACCTTTGCAATCTCTTCTACAGCCTGCTCTTGGTTGTCTACATTGACATCAATACTTTCATCAAGGATGTTCAATTCAGATAACACTTCATTTCTGGATCCAACATCAACAGATTCGCGCGCTGGCAAATCTACCGAATTCGGTGCTTCAGCGCCATTATGAACGGAAGCTTTAGGGATTGATGAATTCTTGGTTGCTTTTGATTGCTGTTTAATTACAGCCGGAGATTCTTCCTTGGTTTTATTATTCTCGGTTCTGATTACCATTCTTGATGGTTTCGTGGATAATCTGTTATCATCTGCCTTCTTTCCAATGATAAGAACAACCGCAAGAATACAAACGAATACAAGGAATATCTTCCCGCCCCTTTTCTTTTTCTTTGTCGAGAAGTAACCAGGATAATTACGTGGCTTGGGCCTGATATCCCTTTCTGCTGTATTATATTCAGAAGTATACGAACGGATATAATAATCCGTTTCTGGAGTTTTCATCTCCTTTATTGAATCTGGTTTAGGCTCAGACTCAGGCATAATCCCATGCCTTTTTTGATGGCATTCCTTGCAAAGCACGACAACCTCTTCCGGTCTATAGGACCATGGATTGATATCACGGTAAACCAAATGATGAACCTGAAGCCTGTGCCTTTCATTAGGGAAACTACGGCCACAATCCTGACAAGTGAAATTCCTCTCTTTGATCAGAGAATATGAATACCCTTTCCAATAATCCGACTGAAGTAGTCGCTCGTATTCTTCCTTTGTCATAACGAATGAAGCGGAAAACCAAGTATGAAAGCATGATAATATTTCCTGCCAAAGATACTCACATTCGCCAACATCTCCAAAACACGATCATTCCGCAACAGATATAAACCAGGATCCAAGTTCTTATTATCCAAAATGCACTTTTTCGGGTTGCATTAAACAACTGATACTTGCAAAACAATCTACGCATTGGACACGTGTATGGAATATGAAGTTTTTTCCTACATCAAGCCACACCCTTTTGTGCGACGCAATTATTATTTTTCCTTTGTCAATAATTGTCAGAATATATGACTATATTTGTTCCTCACATACTTTCAAAATGACTACCACTAAAAACAATCTGAAATCTCTCAGTGATATCTTTGTAAATGATATCCAATTCATTGTTCCTGATTACCAGCGCGGTTATTCATGGGGTGAGGAACAACTAGACGATCTTTGGGAGGACCTTGAAAACATCACTGGTAACAGGTATCATTATACCGGGATGTTTACCTTCTGCAAATCAGAATTTGGTGAACGCTGTTATAGCATCGTTGACGGCCAACAGAGAATGACTACGCTTATCATCCTAATCAATGAACTACTCAAAAGGATAGAAGGAGGAATCCCGAACGGAGATAGTGTAGAGAAATACAAAGAGACTTATCTTTATAAAAAGCCATATGGTGCGATTTCATTTGATTACAGGTTTCGTTACGGTGTAGACGAACCCAGCGACGCTTTTTTTAAGACCGAGATTCTCGGCCAGGTTGATTCATCTTCCCCATTACATCCCAAAGACACGCTCTATACCAAGAACCTCCGATTCGCTAAGGCATATTTCGCAGAGAAGATCAAGGATATGAATCAAATAGCCTTGGCTGATGTTTTCAAGAAAGTGACTGAGAGACTTAAGTTCAACGAGTACATGATCGATGACATCAATGACGTCTATGTAACCTTCGAGACAATGAACAACCGCGGCAAAAGTCTCTCGACACTCGAACTTCTAAAAAACAGACTCATATATCTCTCCACCCTATATGAGAATATGTCACCGGATGATTCGGTTACAAATGGTAACGTAAAAGAATTATGCAAGAACATCAATAATGCGTGGAAAACCATTTACGAGATTCTTGGGAAGAGTTCACACAAGATCCTTTGGGATGACGATTTCTTGCGTGACCATTGGATAATGTATTTCAGGTACGACAGGACGCAATCTCAGGTCTTTAAGAAGGATTTGCTGTCGGAATTCTTTACAGCAAAGAAGGTTCTGGGCAATGAATTGTCCATCCAAGAGATAAATGATTATGTGCTTAACTTACAGCAAAGTGCCAGAGTCTGGTTCAATATTAATTGTCCAACAGAAAGCGAACTTTCAGCCGATAGTCAAGAATGGCTGACTCGCTTGAATCGTGTTGGGATAGGCAGTTTCTGTCCTTTGTTGATGGCCGCATATCTCCACGCAAAAAAAGAGCATGACATTCTCGCCCTGGTCAAGGCTTGTGAAAGGTTCAGATTTCTTGTTTCTGCTGTCAGTTATCGCCGCGCTAATACAGCAGATTCTCATTTCTACACCCTTGCCCATAGTTATTTTGTCAATCCATCCGGGTTTAACCTGCTTGATGATGTCACATATCAGACCGGTCAATGGACCAATATTCCTGGATTCGTGAACACCATCGCTGATTTGTATCAGAGGTGGTCCGGATTCTTCGACTGGAAAGGCATACGCTACTTCTTATATGAGTATGAGAAGCATTTACAGAGCCAAGGAGATGTAAAGGTCGATTGGAGCATATTTGAAAAGAATCAAAGTGGAAAGGTGTCCATTGAACATGTTTATCCGCAGTCTCCGACTGATTCATATTGGACGTCCCGTTTCATAAGTGACGCCGATAAGGGTTTAACACATTCTCTAGGTAATCTTCTCCTGTTGAGCATCAGTAAAAATGCTAGTTTGCAGAATGAGGGCTTTGATAAGAAGAAAACTACAGTCAGGAATCCAGATGGAACCATTGTTCATAATGGATATGATAATGGATCTTACAGTGAGATCGAAGTGTCTCATCAAACCGAATGGACTCCAGAGAAGATTATTGAACGTGGAAAGCATCTTCTAGGGTTTCTAAAGACTCATTGGCAGATTGACTATGACTTCAGTGAAGAAGAGTATAACAAACTATTGAACATAAAGGGTACATCTTCAAAAACCTTGTCACAGCAGGTGGCAGGATCTGAAATGCTTGACACAGGAGACACAGATAATGATTCTGTCATTTTTGAAGAACAGTTGTGACGGCTCGGAAATTAATATACACAAGTAACTAGCCCCCCATGGACCAACCCAAAATCGAACGCCTGCTGCGCCTAATGCGCCTAATGTCAGGAAATACATATTACACGATCCAGGAACTGCAGGATACCCTCGGGATGTCCGAGAGGACCATCTATCGGTATATCGACACGTTCAAGGCGGCGGGGTTCGCCGTGGAGAAGGTACGCGGGAATGTTTACCGGCTGGTCAACATGAGGAGGCCGTATCCGGATCTGTCGAAGATCGTGTATTTCTCCGAGGAGGAGGCGTACATCGTGAACAGGCTCATCGACTCGCTGGACAATACGAATGCCCTGAAGCAGGGGCTTCATCGGAAGTTGGCGGCCATCTATGACGCGACATCCATTGCCGACTACATCGACAAGAAATCCAATTCTGCCAATATCCAGGCGCTGGCCGAGGCGGCCAAGGGGAAGAAGGTGGCCGTTCTCAAGAAGTACGAATCGGCTCACTCCGGCGACATCCGTGACCGCAAGGTGGAACCGTTCGCTTTCACGACAAACTACCTGGATGTCTGGTGTTACGATCTGGAAGACGGCAAGAACAAGCGGTTCAAGATTTCCCGCATCGACGAAGTCCTTGTTCTGGATGAGCCCTGGGTGGCGGAAGCCGAGCATTGCTCTTCGGAGATAGACGTGTTCCGCATGAGCGGTCCCCATATCTGTCATGTGCGTCTCCAACTTTCCCTGCAGGCCAAGAACCTGCTGCTGGAGGAGTATCCGCTTGCCGAGAAGAGTATCCGCAAGAACGGTGACCATTATATCTTTGACGACGATGTCCGCGCCATGGAGGGGGTAGGACGGTTCGTCATCGGCCTTGCCTCCGATATCGTTATCCTGGAAGGTGCCGAGTTAAGGGAATATATCCGGGACTTCGTTTCCCGGCATCTGGAAAAAGTGTAAAAAAGTTCAAATGTTTTCCGGGCCTGTCAAAACCTGACAGAACGGGGCGATACCTTTGCAGCGTTGAATCAGATTACGTATCGGAATATGAAGACATTCATCCTGCTCTGGAACCCCGAAATCTCGAACTACTCCTACAAGAGTTACTGCCGGGAATATCTCCGCCATGTCGGCAATGTGATCACCTGGAATCTTCATGACTATGAGGATGCCCAGCCCGGAGACCGGGTCTTCTGGCTCCGGTGCGGCGAAGGGCGTACCGGGATCCTGATGGCCGGTTTCGTCTATGAATCGGCCTTCGAGGATGTCCATTGGCGGAATCCCGAGCAGATGACCTCCTATGTGCCGTTCCTGGTGGAATATGCCGTGGATCCGGAGGAAATGCCGCTCATCACGACGGACATGCTCCGGAAAGAGATGCCGGACTTCGACTGGAACGGTGGCCACAGCGGCCGTCGCCTGAATCCGGAATATGCCGATAAACTCGAGATGATGTGGACCAAATACGTGATGGACCATGCCCATGCCTTCGAGTCCCGGTCCATCGCCGCCTGTGACGATGAACTGCTGTCCAAGTTCCAGCCCGCCAATGACATCATCCAGGACCACATGGTCCGCATCAAGGGCGGCACCTGTGAAATCTGCGGCTACGACTTCTACAAAGTATTCGGCGAAGACGTGGACACCGCCTGCGAATACGATTTCCTCTACCACGACGGCAAGGTCTCCGACAACATCGAAGACAACTTCCACGCCTTCTGCCCCTCCTGCAAATCCGTTATCGGCATTGTCGATGACTTGACGCAGGTGGAGGCCAAGGTGGAAAGGAAACTTTTTTTGTAAAGTTTTTTGAGACTGTCAAAAGTTGACAATTTCGGGGCGTACCTTTGCACCAAGAAAAACAGAAAATCGTTACTCAAAGGTTTTTATAACTTACTTAGTTTGTTGTTTCATTACTTATCTCAAAGGTTTGAAACCGGTGCGTCGGGAGATGCGCCGGTTTCGTTTTTCCTTTTTTTCTCGTCTGTCAAAACTTGACAAAATACAGGGCTACCTTTGCAACCGTAATCGTGAAATAGCACTCCTATGAATTCGGACTACAATTTGACTATCAAGACTGTACGCCACAGCGACTATGCCGACGAATACGAGGGACGGGAGGGCCTGATCAAATTGCCTTACAAACTGCTCCTTCAGCAGAGCGAGATCCGCAACGGCCAACTTCAGTCCGATAACGATGAACTTCGCGATAAGGTCGATGCCCTCAATGCGAAAATCGCCGAACTGGAGGCTGAGAACAATGACCGTCTTGTTGAACTGACCAGGAAATAACATACTAAAGTATTTGACCATGTACACGAAAGACACCACCATCCCCTCCCACGGAAGGAGGTCCAAGGCCGATAACGCCGGTTTCATCCGCATCAAGATCTCACGCTGGCCGGGCACGATCCTCACCAGATGCGACGGATTTGACTTCTACCTCAACATCCACCCCTCCACCGAAACCTATAACGCGACGATTGAAAGCACGGAAAGCATCACAGGCAACAGGCTCTCCGTTTCGCCGGACATCCCATCGGATGTCCTCGAACAGATGGTCCGCCTTGCCATGAACGACGACTTCATATCAATCAAGAATGCCGACATCTTCCCGGACAAGTCGATGCTCGACGGCAATGATGTCAGGATCACCGTCCGCTCCGACATCGGCAACCTCTCCCTATCCAGCAACCTCCTGGACGACACCCTCCTCAACGGCTGGCTCCCCACGACGAAAATGAACTTCCACACCCCCTTCGCCCCCCTCGCCGCCCTCGCCTACACCGCCTTCGGCATCGACCCCTACGAAGAATGTTCAGTCCTCATTGACTAGCAGTCCACGTAAACAAGAATCTCTCCATCCCCGCAGTACGCACTAGGCATCCCCTCAGCACGGCCGAGGAATCATTTTCGCAGGTCACCGTGCCCTCACGCGTGCTCCAGCACGGCTGAGGGATCGTTTTCGTAGATTATCGCGCCCCCACGCGTGCTCCAGCACGGCTGAGGGATCGTTTTCATAGGTTACCGTGCCCCCAGCCGTGCTGGCCCCCTGGCTTAGCATAAAAAAAACCGCGTCTCGTGAGAGTACGCGGAGATTACCCCTCTGCCAAAACATCGGCAAAGACATTATGAATGATTTCGCCGGTTTCGGCGATAAAGGAAAATGCAGGAGATGAGAATGGTTATTAACATACACAATATTGATGCAAATAATCGGCCATTCGTTTCACCCGGACAACAAAAATCCACCACCAAAATCACAAATCCAACAAAAAAGCGTAACTTAGTGGCAGTATGAATCCGATTTCCCAGCGCTTGCTGAGCCAGCAACTCATCTGCCCGCAATTCGCCACGCCCAAGGAGGTGGTGGACTGGATGGGGGCGATGCAGGCGCAGGAGTACCGGATGATGCGCTGGGCCGTGTCGATGCGCACCCGGAAACCGTCGCTCAAGGCGTTCCGGAAGGCTTTCGACAGCGGAGAAATCGTCCGGCTGCACCTGATGCGGGGCACCTGGCAACTGGTAACCGACGATGACTACTGGCCTTTGCTCGGCCTCTGCAGCCCCAAGGCCCTGTCGGTCATCAAAGGCTGGATGACCAGCAACAAGATATGCATTCCGGACGAGGAACTCTTCCGCATCCGGGATATCCTGGTCCGGACGGCAGACGACCTCGGAAGCGTCACCAAGGAAGATTTCGTCCAAGCACTCGCCGAGCGTGACATCCGGATGGACGACCACCGGCTTTCCTACCACATCCGGATGGCGGAACTTTCCGGCATCCTGTGCAGCGGAGACTTACTGCCGATGAAGGCCACTTATGCGCTCACGGCCAACAAGTTGCCCGTCCAAAAGCCAATCGACCGGGACGAGGTGCTGATGAACCTCGCCCGCAAGTATTTCCGCCACAGCCAGCCCGCCACCCTGGAGGATTTCGTCTGGTGGAGCGGCCTCAATGCGGGAGACTGCCGGAGGGGCATCGGCCTCCTAGGCGACTGGCTCCACGTGGAGAAATGGAAGCGGCGGGAATTCTACCTCACCGACGAAGCCCGCACCCAGGGCTTCAGGAAGGACCGCACCATCCTGCTCCCGCCCTTCGACGAATACCTGATCAGTTATAAAAGCCGGGACGTCGTCCTGCCCCTCGAGCATCGGCACCGCGCCCACGACCAGACCGGAACCTTCTGGCCCGTCATCCTCCTGGACGGCGAAGTCGTGGGAAACTGGACCTTCGCCAAAGACACCGTCAACACCCATATCTTCCGCGAGAACCGCGCTCCCTCCCCCGCGAGTCTCGAAAAGGAAATGCACCGATTCACCCAATACCTGCACCGATAGCATGGCCAGAATCTACGTCGCCTCCAGTTGGAGGAACCCATTCTTCCCCGAAGTGGTCCTTCGCCTCCGCGAAGCGGGCCACGAGGTCTATGATTTCCGCAATCCGCCCCACGGCGGCAACGGTTTCCGCTGGACGGACATCGACGAAAACGCCCCGAACTGGACCTTTGGCCAGTATGCCGAGGGACTGCACCATCCGCTGGCCGAGCGTCAGTTTGCGGCCGATATAGAGGCCCTGGAATGGGCCGATACCTGCGTGCTCGTCCTCCCCTGCGGCCGCAGCGCCCACACCGAGGCGGGCTGGCTGGCCGGGTCCGGCCGGCGCGTGATTGCCTACATCCCCGAAATGGTGGAGCCCGAACTGATGTACAAGTTGTTCGACCGGGTCGTCGGCAGCCTGGACGACCTCATTGAATGTCTCCGTCCATGAACACCCTCCTAGATACCATGCTGGCCCGGGCCGATGAGAGCCAGGTGGCCGGGCTGTCCCGGTTCTTCAAGACGGGACCTGGGCAATACGGTGAGGGAGACAAGTTCCTGGGAATCAAGGTCCCCGTAACACGGGAGGTCGTGAAGCAATGCTGGCGGGAAACCAGCATGCAAGACCTGGAAGAATGCATCTCCAGCGAGTACCACGAAGTCCGGCTCGCCGCCCTGCTGGCGCTGGTGGAGATCTTCGCGCACGCGAAGAAGGATCATGGACTGCAGCAGGCGTGCATCGACTTTTACCTCACCCATACCGACCGCATCAACAACTGGGACCTGGTGGACCTGTCGTGCTATCCCTTGTTGGGCGTATGGCTACTGGACAAAGACAGGACGCTCCTTTACGACCTCGCGCGGAACGGAAAAACCCTTTGGGAGCAACGCATCGGCATCGTCAGCACGATGACCTTCATCCGCCACGGCGAGACGGACGACACTTTCGCCATCGCCGACATCCTGCTCCATCACCCGCATGACCTTATCCACAAGGCCGTGGGCTGGCTGCTGCGGGAGGCCGGGAAGCGCGACAAGGAAGCGCTGAAGGCCTATCTGGAGCCACGCTGCCGGACCATGCCGCGCACGATGCTGCGCTACGCCATCGAGAAGTTCCCCGAGGCGGAGCGCAAGCCCTATCTGGTCAAATGACGGTTACTGGAACAGGTACCCTTCGCCTTCCTTCGTAATCAGGTTCTCGGCATAAGGGCCGATCTTCCGGCGCAGGCGGCCGATGTAGGATTCCACGACCCGGTCGTTCGTGACGGTGTTCTCGGACCAGCACTTCTTGTGCAGTTGCTCGGCCGTGAACGTCGTGCCCAGATTCTCCAGGAAGCATTTCAGGAGATTGTATTCGTGTTCGGTCAGTTCGATGGCGTTCCCGTCCATCGTGACGGCCCGGGCGTCCGGATCGATCTGGAGCCCCCGGAAGCGGATGCCGTTGCGGACGGCGCCCAGACGGGCCTCCACGACGTTGATGATGTAGTCGCCGGTCTTCTCGCACTCGCCGATGAGGTCGGAGAACACGGTGCCCAGGTCGTAGCCGTACTCCCGGGCGTCCAGATTCTCGATGTTCTTCTGCTTGAGCGCGTTCCGGCAGGTGTTGATGCGGCGTTCCACATCCTCGGAATCGGCGATGGAGACATCCTCCCGGCGGCCGGCCAGCGACTCGTTCATCCGGGCCAGCGCCTCGTCGATGAGGGCGAACATCTCTTGCACGCCGGCTTCCAAACCCTCATTGAAAACGACCTTGTTCTCCCGCTTGCGGCGGAGGATGCGGGCCAGGTTGAAGCAACTGTCGCCCACGGATTCGAGTTCTCCGATCTGGCGGAGCATGGCGCGGATCTTCTGCTTGGTGTCGTCGGACAGATGGGCCGATCCCACGTCGCCGAGGTAGCGGCCGATTTCGTTCTCCATCTTGTCGCTCACTTCCTCGACCTTCCGGATGCGGTCGAACAGTTTGTCAAAGGCCTGGTCGTCCTGGGTGCCATAGAGTTCCTTCACCATGCCGAACATGCGTTCCATCCGCTCGCCGAAGACCACGATCTCCTTCTGCGCCTGCAGGACGGAGATTTCCGGAGTCGCCATGATACCACCGCGGATGAACTGCAGCCGGAACTCGTCCTCTTCCTCGGTCTTCTTGGGCTTGATCAGGAAGCACACGAGTTTCTCGATCTGCGGGATGAACCAGATCAGGATGGCGGTGTTGATGAGGTTGAAGCAGGTATGGAAGGTGGCCAGCGCGAACGAAAGTTGGGTGGCATTCTGCTCGGGAGCGTTGGGGTCCAGGCCCACGATACCGCAGACCATCCGGATGAACGGGAAGAAGAAGATGAGCACCCAGATGACGCCGAACACGTTGAATACCAGGTGCGCCATGGCGGTCCGGCGGGCCTGCGTGTTCGCGCTCATCGCGGCGAGGTTCGCCGTGACCGTGGTGCCGATGTTCTCACCCATGACCAGCGCGATACCCTGATAGATCGTGATGGCGCCTGTCGCGCACAGGACCATCGTGATCGCCATCAGGGCGGCGGAACTCTGCACGATGGCCGTCAGGATCGTGCCGATCAGCAGGAACAGCAGGATGGTGCCGTAATTGGTCTTGAAACTCGAGAAGAAGGCGACGACGGCCGGCTTGCTGGCGAGGTCCATCTCCACGCCCGTTGCCTTGAGCATGCCCAGGGCGAACAGCAGGAAGGACAGGCCGAAGAGGAAGTCGCCGATGTACCGGTGCTTGCCCAGTTGGATCAGGACGATGCCCGCGAGGAAGGCCGGCCACACCACGTCGGCGATGTTGAACGAGAAACCGGCCGACATGATCCATGCGCTCATGGTCGTACCGATGTTCGCGCCCATGATGATCGAGATGGCCTGGGTGAGCGTCAACAGGGCCGCGTTCACGAAGGACACCGTCATCACGGTGGTAGCGGCGGAGGACTGGACCGCGACGGTGACCAGGGCACCGGTGGCGACGCCGGAGAAGCGGTTGGTCGTCATGGCGCCCAGCAGGTGACGCAACTGCGGACCCGCCAGTTTCTGGAGGGCCTCGCTCATCACTTTCATGCCATAGATCAGGAGGGCGATGGATCCGAGTAGTTTCAGGACGATAAGCATGGGGTTGGGTATAAAGTTCAGTATTGTTCGATGAAATCCACGATCAGCCGGAACACCGGCTCATAACTGTCGAAGACCGCGTTCTTCCAGTTGTCCAGCGGCGTATGGTAGTACGGGAAGGCGTCCCCTTTCTCGTTCTCCAGGAAGATGCAGGGGATGCCGTGCGTGGCGAAAGGGTAATGGTCGCTGTTCGCCGCCAGTTTGCCATGGTTCAGGGACTGGAAATAGTTTTTCCCGGCGTTGATGCGTTCGAACAGTTCGAAGCCGCGCTGGCCCTGGTCGCTGGTCTCGCAGTACAGGACGGGGTTGTTGTCCCCGATCATATCGACATTCACCAGGTACTTGATCCGCTCCATGGGAGAGACCGGGCGCTGCACGTAGTATTCCGATCCGCGGAGGTTCGCATCCTCGCCGGAGAAGGCGATGAAGAACATGTCGAACCGGGGACGGTGATTCACGAAATATTCGGCCAGCGTGACGATGGTCGCCGTGCCGGATGCGTTGTCATTGGCACCGGGGAAATACAACCGGCGCCCCAGGTTTCCCAGGTGGTCGTAGTGGGCCGTGAACACGTAGCAACTGTCGTGGCTTGCGCCCTCCACCGAAGCGATGACGTTGAAGCAGCGGTAGCCCGGGAGGAACTCGTTGTCGATATCGGCCGTGATGGTCCTGGAACCCCGCGGAATCTGCTCCGAGAGGAGCCAGAGGACGGGCTTGGGATTCACCTTCTCGCCGTATGCCTTGTAGAACTTCAGGGGTTCGTCCCAGGTGAGGATGAGGCCGGCGTTCGTGCAGCCGTCGGCACTCTGCAGTTTCTGGAAATCCTCCTTGTGCTTATACGTGAACCAGAAATCGCACACGACGAAAACGTCCCTGTTCTCCGGCAGCGCCAGGTCCTGGAACAGTTTCTCGGAGTCGTAGTTGAGCGTGTCGATGTGATAGAGGTTGTAGGTCCCGTGGACGCCCGGGGAATACTCCCGGAGGGTGAAATCCGTGCCGGGGACCATCTTGCGGCCATCCACGGACAGTTTCATCCGCCCGGCGAAGGTATTGATGTCCAGGGTGAAATGCTGGCGGGTGACCGCATCCACGCCCACCCGGCGGAATTCCTTTTCCAGATACTTGCCGGCCTTGTTGGCCCCGTCGCGGGCATAGCCGCGGCCCTGATATCGGGATGAACTCAGTTCCTTGACGATTCGCTTGTAGTGCACCAGGTCCTGCGCTTCCGCCTGCACGGTAGCAAGACCCAGCAGGACCAGCAGCGGAATCAGAATCTTTTTCATATACTATTTCTCAGTACAGGTTCCAAGAGTTCAAATATACGCATTTTCTCCGAATCGTCCACACTTGTCCGTACGACAAACCGTGAAGTTTTCTTATATTTGTTCGTTATGAAAGCGATTCAGATAACCAAGCCGTTCGAATTGAACGTGATCGACGTGGAAAAACCCGCGTGCGGGGAGGGTGAGGTGCTGCTCAGGATCCGGTATGTGGGATTCTGCGGAAGTGACCTGAACACCTGGCGCGGAGGGAATGCGATGGCGAAACCCGGCGTGATCCCGGGGCATGAAGTGGGGGCGGTGATCGAGGCCGTGGGGCCCGGCGTTCCCGAAACGCTCCGGCCCGGCATGACCGTGACCGTGGACCCGTACACCGCGTGCGGGCACTGCGCCGCCTGCCGCAACCGGCGTTTCAACGCCTGCGAGTTCAACGAGACGCTGGGCGTCCAGCGGGACGGCGCGATGCGGGAATTCTTCGTGGTTCCCTGGCAGAAAGTCATTGTTACCGAAGGACTTGCCGTGCGCGACTGCGCGTTGGTCGAACCCCTGAGCGTGGGGTTCCACGCCGTGAAACGGGCACAGGTCAAGGAGAAGGATGTCGTGGCGGTGTTCGGCTGCGGGATGATCGGCATGGGCGCCATCATCGCGTCCGCGCTCCGCGGGGCGACGGTCGTCGCGATGGACATCGACGATGAGAAGTTGGAAGTGGCCCAGGCCGTCGGGGCGAAATACACGGTCAACACCGCGTATGAGGACGTGCAGGAGGGAATCTCCGAGATGACCAACGGGCTGCTTGCCGATGTGGTCATCGAAGCCGTGGGCTCGCCCGTGACGCAGCGGCAGGCCATCGCCAATGCCGGGTTCACGGGACGCGTCGTCTTCATCGGCTATGCCAAGGACCAGACGACCTTCCGCACCGCCGATTTCGTCAAGAAGGAACTGGACATCTGCGGTTCCCGCAATGCGCAGCCCGACGATTTCCGCGCCGTCGTGGATTATCTGAAGCAGGGTACCTGCCCGTACGACAGGCTCATCACCTCCGTGGTCCGGCCCGAAGAGGCGGCGGATGCGATGCGGCATTGGCATGAGAATCCCGGAAAGGTATTCCGGATCCTGGTTGGTTTTTAACGGTTCAGCGATATGATTTACAGAGACTTGGGCAAGACCGGCATGAAGGTCTCCGTGGTGGGTTTCGGCGCCTCCTCCCTGGGCGGCGTCTTCCACGATTTCGAGGAGACGAAGGGCATCGACGCCGTGTTCGCCGCCATTGACGCGGGCATCAACTTCATCGACGTATCCCCCTATTACGGCTATTACAAGGCCGAAACCGTTCTCGGCAAGGCCCTGAAGGACATCCCGCGGGACAAGTTCTTCCTGTCCACGAAAGTGGGGCGCTACGGCGAGGACGGGCATAACACCTGGGACTATTCCGCCGAGCGCGTGACCCGCAGTGTCTATGAGAGCATGGAGCGTCTGAACATCGACTATGTGGACCTGATCAATGTCCATGACATCGAGTTCTCGGACCTCGACCAGGTCGCCGGGGAAACGCTTCCCGCCCTGGTCCGCCTCCGCGAGGAGGGCGTCGTCAGGCACGTGGGCATCACGGACCTGCAACTCGAGAATCTGAAATGGATGGTGGAGCATGTCCCGGCCGGAACGGTGGAAAGCGTGCTGAACTTCTGCCACTACTGCCTGAACGACGACAAACTGGTGGATTTCCTGGATTTCTTCGAGGAGAACGGCGTGGGGGTGATCAACGCTTCCCCGTTCTCGATGGGCCTGCTCACGCAGCGGGGCGTCCCGGACTGGCATCCGGCGCCGAAGCCGCTCGTCGAGGCCTGCCGGAAGGCAGCCGCGCACTGCGCCTCCAAGGATTATCCCATCGAGAAACTCGCGATGCAGTACTCCCTGCAGAACCCGCGCATCGCCTCCACCCTCTTCAGCACCACCAAACCTGAAAACCTCCGGAAGAACGTGGCCTACATGGACGAGCCCATCGACCTGCAACTCGTGGAAGAGGTGCGGGAAATCATCGGCGACCAACTCCGCGTCTCCTGGGCAAATACCTGATCCTATGCTGATTATCGATGCCCACAGCCACCTCTGGCTCCGCCAGGAGGCCGTCGTGGACGGGAAGGAGATCCGGCCGCTCCCGAACGGTCGGAGCATGTTCATGGGCAAGGAAGTCCAGATGCTTCCGCCCTTTATGACCGACGGCCGGAACACGGCCGAGGTGTTCCTCTCGAACATGGATTATGCGCAGGTGTCGGCCGCGGTCGTCACGCAGGAGTTCATCGACGGTCTCCAGAACGATTACCTGGAGGATGTCGCACGGCGGTATCCGGAGCGGTTCTTCGTGTTCGGGATGTGCGAGTTCCGCCAGCCCGGTTTCCTCGCCGAGGCGCAGCGCCTGATCGACCGGGGTTTCCGGGGAATCAAGATTCCCGCCGCCCGGCTGCTGCTGCCCTCCGGCCGCATCCGGCTGGACAGTCCCGAGATGCTGGCGATGTTCCACCGGATGGAGGACCGGGGCCTGATCCTCCATGTGGAACTGGCCGACGGAGACCTCCAAGTGCCTGAGATGAAAACGGTTATCGCCGAATGCCCCCGGCTCGTGACGGTCATCGGCCACTTCGGCATGGTCACCCGTCCCGGCTGGATGGAGCAGATCCGCCTGGCCCGCCACCCCAACGTCCACGTGGAATGCGGCGGCATCACCTGGCTCTTCAACGACGAATTCTACCCCTTCCCCTCGGCCGTCCAGGCCATCCGGGAAGCCGCCGACGAAGTGGGCATCGACAAACTCATGTGGGGCTCCGACTACCCCCGCACCATCACGGCCATCACCTACAAGATGTCCTACGACTTCCTCCTGAAGAGCCCGCTCCTCACCGACGCGGAGAAGGAGGCCTTCCTGGGCCTGAACGCCCAGCGCCTCTTCTCCTTCGGCCCCCTCCCCATCCCCCACCGCGTCCCCAACATGTCGGAATAGGCGCGCGGCGCGGGCGCCGTGCTTCCGTGCTTCCCTTGATTTCGCGGCGCTCGCACGTGCGCCGTTCGCTTGTGCGCCGTTCGCGGAGCAAAAACGGCACTCTACGCACCTACTTCGGCCGTTTCACCCAACCAAGGTGCAAAACGAGCCCTCTGTGCCCCTCCGTTGCCCGTTTCACCCAATCAAGGTGCAAAACGGGCCCTCTGTGCCCCTACGTTGCCCGTTTCACCTAATCGCGGAGCAAAAACCTACCCTCCGTGCACCTACGTTGACCGTTACATCCAACCAAAGGACAAAACTGGCCATCCACTCACCCAGGTTGCCCATTACGCCCAACCAAGGTGCAAAACGGGCCCTCTGTGCCCCTTCGTTGCCCATCTCACCCAATTGCGGGGCAAAAGCACCCCCTGCGCACCTTCGTCGGCCGTTTCACCCAATCAAGGTGCAACAACACCCCTCTGCGTACCTACGTCGGCCGTTTCACCCAATCAAGGTGCAACAACACCCCTCTGCGTACCTACGTCGGCCGTTTCACCCAACCAAAGTGCAAAACGGGGCCTCTGTGCCCCTCCGTTGCCCGGCCTGAGCCAACTGGCGATATTACCCTTGCGTAGCCGACAACCGGTCATTCTTTGGTCCGTGCGGGGTACTTTTGTTGAATGGCGGATAAGAAAAACATAAAAAATCGTAAGAATCATAAAAATCGAACTGAAACAACGGTCCGTTCCATTGTCGGCCGCGTCGCTTTTCCTATGTTTGGGACGAAAATGAATGATTTGAGCAGATGGAACAGTACGTCCCCTGGCCGCCGATGACAGAGCGGCAGATTGAAAGAATGCAGGAACAGTTGTTCCGCGAGGCCGGGCCTTTTTACCACTTACACACCAAACCGCTGGAAACTGGACTCATTTTTCAGGATGACGAAGAGCGGAAGGTGGCCATCAATTTCATTGGAATCATCGCCAGGGAGGTTCACATCGACATTCTTGCTTTTGTGCTGATGAGCAATCACTTTCATTTCATCCTCCGGGGCAGTGAGGTCGATGGGCTGGAATTCTTCCATCGGCTGAAAAAACGGTTGTCATATTTTCTCGCGAGAAAGGGGCGGCCCGGTGTGCTTGATGCCGTCGTCCCGAAGATGTCGGCCATCACGACCTTGTCCCAGTTTCGGAATGAGATCGCCTATGTCATCCGCAATCCCTATGTGGTCGTGGTCGATGTGAACCCGCTGGCTTACCCTTGGAGCAGCGGCTATCTGTATTTCAATCCCTTTCTTCCGCACCTGGGATCGAAACCTGTCAGCGAATTGACCTTCCGCGAAAGAAGAAGCATCACCCGCTCCTCCGATGCGGTCCTCGACAGTTCTTTCAAAGTCCGCGACGGGATGATCGCCCCGGAATGCTTCGTGAATTATCAGTTGGTCGAACAACTGTTCCCCCATGCCCGGAAATTCACCTGGTGGGTGTTCAAGAATGTCGAAGCGCAGGTGGAAGTCGCGGGTAGCCTGGACGAGCATCCGAACCTGTCGGACGACGAACTGTTCGTCGTAACGATGCGCATCTGTGAAAACCATTTCTGCAAGAAAAGCACCCGGGAATTGTCGGAACAAGAAAAGAAAAAACTGGCCGTAAAACTCAAGAACGACTGGTACGCCTCCAACGCCCAAATTGCCCGCCTCTCCGGGCTCTCGCCGGACAAGGTCAATGCCATCTTCCCCCTATCCGCCAAGCCCAAATGACAATGTAGGGGCAAAACTATCCCTCTGTGCCCCTACGTTGCCCGTTTCACCCCAACCAAGGTGCAAAAACGGCACTCTACGCACCTCCATCGACCATTTCACCCAATCGCGGGGCAAAACCACCCCTTTGCGCACCTCCGTTGGCCATTTCACCCAAACAAGGTGCAAAACCGGCCATCAGCGCACCTCCATCGACCATTTCACCCAATCGCGGGGCAAAACCGGCCATCAGCGCACCTCCATTGGCCACATTCACCAATCGCGGGGCAAAACCACCCCTTTGCGCACCTACGTCAAGGTTCGCACCAGAACAGGGGATGTAACTGCCTCATTTTGCCGTGGACGGGGGAGAAAATGAAACTTTTTCCGTATCTTTGGAATCATGCTAGAAAAGATTGTCTCCCAGGTCAACGGGATCGTGTGGAATCCCGCGCTTGTCGTGCTGCTGATCGTGGCCGGACTGTATTTTTCATTCCGGACGCGGTTCGTGCAGGTGCGCCGGTTCAAACTGATGCTCAAGTCCCTGTTCTCCAAGAAGGAGGGCGAGAACGGGATTTCGTCGTTCGAGGCGTTCTGCATCGCGCTGTCCGGGCGCGTGGGCACCGGGAACATCGTGGGGGTCGCGACGGCCATCGCCTTCGGCGGGCCCGGCGCGGTGTTCTGGATGTGGATCGTGGCGTTCTTCGGCGCCTCGACGGCCTTCGTCGAGTCCACCCTGGCGCAGATCTACAAGTTCCCGCACCATTCCGGCTATCGCGGCGGCCCGTTCAGTTTCATCGAGCACGGCCTCGGGAAACGCTGGCTGGGCATCGTCTTCGCGGCCATCACCCTGGTCGCCTGCGGCTTCTTCCTGACGACGGTGCAGGCGAACGGCGTCTCGTCGGCCGTCAAGAACGCCTTCCCCGTCACTCCCCTCGTTTCCGGCATCGCCCTCGCGGTCATCCTGGGCCTCGTGGTCTTCGGCGGCGTGAAGCGCATCGCCAAGGTCGCTTCCGTCGTCACGCCCTTCATGGCCCTGGGCTATATCCTGATGTCCCTGGTGGTCATCGGCTTCCATATCCAGGACGTCCCCGCCGTGTTCGCCTCCATCTTCACGAACGCATTCGGCATCAACCCCATCTGCGGCGGCATCATCGGCTCCACGATCGCCATGGGCGTCAAACGCGGCATCTTCTCCAACGAAGCCGGCCAGGGTACCGGCGCCATCGTCTCGGCGGCTACCGACGTCCCCCATCCGGCGCAGCAGGGCCTCGCCCAGGCTTTCTCCGTGTATGTCGATACCCTCCTGGTGTGCACTGCCACGGCCCTGATGATCCTCACCTCCGGCACCTACAACATCCTGAGCGCCGACGGTGAACTCCTCTACGCCGGCGCGCCCGAATTGGCCAACAACTACGTGAACTACACCCAGAGCGCCGTGGATACCGTATTCCGGGGCTTCGGCAGCCAGTTCGTTTCCATCGCCATGGTCTTCTTCGCCTTCAGCACCATCATGGCCTACTACTTCTATGCGGAAACCAGCATCATCTACCTGTTCCGCGGGCGGGAAGGCAAGGGCGAACGCATCGCAATCCGCGTTTTCCAGGCGCTGATGCTCGCGGCGGTGGTCTTCGGTGCGGTGCGCGAGGCGGATGTCGTCTGGCAACTCGGCGACATCGGCGTGGGCCTCATGGCCTGGGTGACCGTCATCTCCATCCTGATTCTCTGCCCCAAGGCCATCAAGGCCCTGAAGGAATTCGAGAAAGTGGCGTAAATGGCCGACCATACCTACATACAGGTCATCCTGCCGCTCCGGCTGGAGTGGGAACCGTGCTATCGTCTCCCGGAAGGGATCCGGGCCGATGTCGGCGACCGCGTCCGCGTGCGCTTTGCCCGGCAGGAGTATGTGGGGGCCGTTTCGGCGGTCGATGTCCAGCCGCAGACGGACGAGAGCCGCATCCTGCCCATTCTCGCCCTGGAAGCGGGCCTGCCCAAGGTCCTTCCCGAGGAAATCAAGTTCTGGCGGGCCGTCAGCGACTATTATCTCTGCTCCATCGGCGAGGTCTATAAGGCCGCCTACCCCACCCTGAAAATCGACCAGGAAGAGGTCGATGCGCGGATCCGGGAACGGCTGGAATCACGTCTGGAGCGGCTGAAAGAGAAAGAGAACCGGGCCCGGAGGGACGATACACGGGAGCGTTACCGGACGGAAATCGAAACGGTGGAGGCGCAACTGAGGGGCGAAACGCCCACCCGGGAATCGGTCCCCGTCATCCTCTCCCCCGCCCAGGATACGGCCGCCGCAGCCGCCCGGCAGGCCTTCGCAGACGGCAAGACCGTCCTCCTGCACGGCGTCACCGGCTCCGGCAAGACGGAGATTTACCTGAAATTGGCGCAGGAAACGCTGGACCAGGGGCACAGCGTCCTTTTCCTCGTCCCCGAAATCGCCCTGTCGCGGCAACTGGAGGACCGCATCGCCGCGGTGTTCCCCGACGTCCGGGTATTCCATTCCGGCGTTTCGGCCGCACGCCGTTCGCAGGTGGCATCCTGCGTCCGGACTTCGGACCGGTATCTCGTCCTCGGTACCCGTTCCGCACTGTTCCTCCCCCACCACAACCTGGGGCTCATCATCGTGGACGAAGAGCACGACACGTCCTACAAGCAGGATGCGCCGGCCCCGCGGTACAATGCGCGGGAGAGCGCCATCATGCTGGGCGTCATCCAGCAGGCGCACGTCATCCTGGGTAGTGCAACGCCCTCGTTGGAATCCTTATACAATGCTGAAACAAAGCGTTTTGTCAAAGTTGACCTGAAGGAAAGGTTCCATACCGGCGAAGAGGCGGAAATCACCCTTATCGACACGGTGGCGGAGCGGAGGAAACGGGGTATGACCGGCAGTTTTTCCCGGAAACTCCTCCACGAAATCACGAAGACGCTCGAGGCCGGGGAGCAGGTCCTCGTGCTTCGCGCGCGGCGCTCGTACGCCCCGTCGGTCCAATGCACCGAGTGCGGCGAGATTCCCCGATGCCCCCACTGCCACGTGCCGATGAGCCTGCACCGGGGGCCCGACCGCCTGGTATGCCACTATTGCGGTCATACGGAAGCCTATACCGGACGCTGCCCTTCCTGCCACGGGGAACTGCAGCCCCTGGGGGCGGGTACGCAGCGGGTGGAAGAGGAACTGACAGCCCTCTATCCGGAGCGGCGCATCGCCCGCCTGGACGGCGACACGCCCGACGCGGAGGAAGCCGGTATCATCCGAAGTTTTGCTGACGGTAACATTGATATTCTCGTTGGAACCCAGATAATTACGAAAGGCTTCGACTTCGATGGCCTCAGCCTCGTGGCCGTCCTCCAGGCCGACAGCCTCGTGGGCCAGCAGGACTTCCGGGCCGACGAGCGCGCCTTCCAACTCCTGGAACAGTTCCGAGGACGGAGCGGCCGGCGCGGCAAGCCTGGCCGGATCGTCATCCAGACGCGCGAACCGGAGCACCCCGTCTATGCCCGCCTGCAAGGCGGCAACGACACGGACCTCCTCGCCGAGCGCCGGCTCTTCGGCTATCCCCCGTACACCCGGCTGGTCCACGTCAACCTGAAGGACAGCAACGAAAAACGGCTGGATTTCCTGTCCAAGGAACTCCGGAACGCCATCCTCGCCGCCTTCTCCGACGTGGACACCCCGCCTGCCGTCATCGGCCCCTACGCCCCCGCGGTGGACCGCATCGCCGGGGAATCCATCCGCCAGATCCGGGTGATGCTCGCCCGCAACAAGGCGCTCACCTCCCTGAAGAAAACGCTCGAAAAAACGCTCCTTTCGTTCGGAAAGGAGCGTAAGTACACCGCCCATCTGGCGGTCGATGTGGATCCGGTCTAGCGTCAGTTCCGGGCAATGAAATCCAGGATGGTCCGGTAATAGAGCATCTGGTTGTCGATACCCTTGTAACCGTGTCCCTGGCCCTTCATGATCAGGAACTCGACGGGCTTCCCTTCCTTCTTCAACGCATCATAGAGCATCTGCGAGCCACCGATGTCCACGCGGTCGTCGTGGTCGCCGTGGATGAGCAGCAGCGGACCGGAGATCTTGTCCACGTGGCTGATGGGCGAGCGGTCCATGAGCCGGTCTTTCTCGGTCACCGGGTCACCGGCCTCCAGGTAGTCCCAGTCCGGGATGTTGGAGTGGTAATGCTCCCAGATGATGTCGCAGAAACCGGCCACCGCCACGCCGAACCCGAACGGGAAGGAGGCCTTGAAACCGTTCACCTCGCCGGGGAAGGTCATCAGCCGCATGGTCTCGTAACCGCCGTGGCTCATGCCGAAGCAGCCGACGCGCTCCGGCGGGATGCCCAGCATCTCGGAGACATAGCGGGCGCAGTAGATCATGTCGATGGTTTCGTTTCCGCCCAGGTCATGGTCGTTCAGGGCCGCGAAATCGCGTCCGAAGCCGCTGGAACCGCGGGGCGAGGCGCTGAGCACGTACATGCCCGCCGCCGTGAAGATCTGGTGCTCCATGTCGTACATGTTCTCGCCGCCGTAGAAGGACATCACCATCAGGCGCGCCTGGTCGGCCGGAAGCGGATGCTCGGGGACCATCAGGTAGGCGTGCAGTTGGCGGGTCTTCCCCGTCGCCGGGTCGATGTCGAAGGTGGGGATGCTCAGTTTCTGCGCATGGGAAGTGACCATCGAGGTCTTGGTCTTCTCCGGCAGGTCCACCAGCACGGACTGCTTCAACTGCCCGCCGGTGAATTCCACCGTCCAGATCTGGAAGAGGATGTCCGTCGCCCCCACGGAGAAGTACATCCTGTTCCCCACCGTCGTCTTCAGCGTCAGCGTGGCGGGATACCGTTCGGAGACGATTTCCTTTCCGTCCGGGTCCAGGACCGCAACCACGGAACCCTCCGGGCTGGTGCGGACCGTCGCCAGGTACTTCTTGCCGTCGGCCTCCAGCCACTTGGCGCTCAGGTCCTGCTGACAGGCCGTCACGGGACGTACCTCGCCGGTGACGCGGTTGAAGGAATAGACATTGGCATAGCCTGTCTGGTCGGACAGGAAGTAGGCAACGTCCTGGGAATACCAGGGCGAGATGACCACACAGCCGTCCAGGGAGGCTTCCTGGGTGGGATCGGTGATGACCTTGTACTCGCCGGTGGCGTAGTCCAGGTAGGCGATGTTCGTATAGGTCCGGTTCACGTTCTTCAGGACGGTGAGCAGGCAGCCGCTGTCGTCCGGGCTGGACGCGATCTCGGTCCAGGTCATCCGGAAGTCCGGACGGTCGGTGCAGACGGTCCGGTCTTCCAGGGTCTTGAGGTCCAGGATGTGGAACTCATCGACATGGTCGTCCCCCACCTGGTCGATGCGGGCCACGTAGAAGGCCTTGTCCTTGGCGTCGTTGAAACTCCATCCGTAGATGTACGGGACGTCGGTGAAGCAGGTGGTCTCCCCCGTCTTCGGGTCCATCCGGTACAGGTCGATCTTCTCGTCGTTGGCCTGGTCGCCCATCCAGTACAGGAATCCGTCCTTCTCGTTCCAGGAAGGGTTCCAGAAACTCTTCTTGGACCAGTCGTCGGAAGAGATGATGTCCCCCTGGCTGATGTCGGTGCTCTCCGCCAGGTCCAGCATCACCAGCGGGCTGGGCTCGTCGTTCCGCAGATAATACAGTTTCGTGGCATCGTCGGAGAGGTAGAATCCCCAGGTCGAGTACGGGAAACCGGTCAGGAAGGACATGACGTCCACTTCCCGGTCGATGAACGGGACCTTCCCGTCCTGCTGCTTGCCGGAACAGGAACCGAAAAGGAATGCTGCCGTAAGCAGCAGCATTCCCCAAAAAGTCGTCTTTCCCATTACTTCCTCCAGAATTCGTTCTGGTCAGCGGCGGTAAGGGCCTTGTTGTAGAGCATCTCGTTCTGCGGGATCGGCAGCATGAAGCGGGGGCTGTCGGCCGGAAGGGTCTTCACGGAGGCCCAGTGCTCCGGATCCTTCGTACGGTCGAGGGCCTTGCGCTCGCGCTTGATGTCCTGCAGGCGGAATCCTTCGCCGTACAGTTCCTTGCGGCGCTCCATGTATATGCTTTCCAGGGAACCGTCGGTCGGCGAGGCGCCGCGGGCTTCCTGCAGCACGTTCAGGATGGCCTTGGCATTGCCGCCGGTCTGCGCCTCGCACTCGGCCTTGATCAGATAGGCCTCCGCGATGCGGGCCAGCGGGAAGTCGGCGTCACCGATGTACAGGTCGCGGTGGCTGAACTTGCTGGTGAACCAGCCGTCCTCGGCGTAGAAGTAGAACGGGAAGAGTTTGCGGCAGTCGCTCTCCTCGAAGGACTCGCGGAAGCGCTTGGTCCAGCGGACGGTGCTGTAGCCGTAGAGCGGCTCCTCGAAGAAGTCGCCTTCGAGGGCAGTGTCCAGGTACTCGATGTCAGCCGGATCGGCCTTGCCGGTCTCGTCCACGTTGTAGGCGGCCTTCGCGAGGTAATAGAAGGACGGGATGGACGCATAGTAGTTGGAGGTGGTCTGGTTGAAGTTGTAGTACATCAGCCATTCCCCGTTCGGGTCCATGAAGCCGGCCTGGTACTCGTCCTGGCTCATCAGGTTGCTGCCGGAGAAGTTGTTGGAAGCGGCTTCCTCGGCGAACTTCTTCGCATTGGCCCAGTCGCACATGTCCAGATAGGCACGCGCCATGAAGAGGGCGCAACTCTTCGGGGTGAAGTAGGCGGCGTTGTTGGCGTTGCAGTGCTGGCGGGCATAGTCGAAGTCCTTGAGGATCTGCTCGTACGTAGCCTTCAGGGTAGCGCGCGGCATGTGCTCGGAAGCGCCGTCGGCCGGTTCCGTACGGAGGATGATGCAGGGGGCCTCGGGATTGATGGCATAGGTCGGGGCGAACAGGCGGGCCAGGCGCAGGAACATGTAGGCGCGCAGGGCATAGGCCTGGCCCAGGAGGTTCTCCTTGCCGGCCTCGTCGGGCAGGTCCGTCACATAGGCGATGATGTTGTTCGCCGCGTCGATGCCCTTGTAGTCATACTGCCAGATGTAGTTCGCATAGCCGAACCACCAGGGCTCGTCCTCGGGCACCTGGGAATAGGTGTAGGAATACAGGTTCCAGTTGTACGTGTCGATGCCGTAGTTGCCGCTGGTCATCAGGGCGTCCTCGCCCATCACTTCGGACATGATGGTGCCCAGGGTAGCCGTCAGGTAATAGCCGATATACATGATACCGCCGTTGAGAGCCGTCTCGGCCGAAGAGACCGAGGAGAAGATCTGCGTGTCGGAAACGGCGTTGGAAGGAACCGGATTCAGGACGTCCTTATTGCAGGAAACCAGTCCGAAAAGCGCGATCGCAGCGATGTAAAGTATCTTTTTCATAGCGACTTCGATTTAGAAAGTAAGATTCACACCCACGGTGAAGGTCCGGCTGAGCGGGATGTAGTTCGCATAGGCGTCGTATCCGCCGACACCGAAGATGTCGATGTCGTCATAGCCCTTGTAGCGCTTGTCCTTGAAGACCGTGAACAGGTTGTCGGCGTTGAAGTACACGCGGGCGCCGGACAGGATGCCCACCTTCTTGAGCAGGTTCTTGGGCAGGCTGTAGGAGAGGTTCACGTTCTTGAGTTTCAGGTAGGTGGCGTCATAGAGGAAACGCGTGCTCGGGGAGTTGCTCTGGTTGTCGTTCGTGTTGATGAACTTCGGCACGTCGGTGTTGGTGTTGGTCGGCGTCCAGGCGTTGAGTTCGTCCACGCAGATGTTCTTTCCGGAGTTGTTGCCTTCGTGCATCATGTTGGCGTACAGGCTGTCATAGAACTTGCCGCCCAGGTTGTAGTAGAACATGAAGGAGAGGCTCAGGCCCTTCCAGGAGAGATTGTTCGTGAGGGAACCGAAGCCCCACGGCGTGGAGCGGCCCTGCTGCTCGTACTCGGCCATGGAGTAGTTGTTCGTGTTCCCCTCGGCACCCTTCCAGAGCGGGTCGCCGTTGGCGGGATCCACACCCACCCAGGTGGGCATGTAGAACATGTACTGGCTCTCCCCCACCTTCCAGATCTTCTTGGTGTCGCCCATCACGATGTCGTCGTCACCCGCGAGGTCCAGGATCTTGTCGGCGTTGTAGGAGAAGTTGAAGTTCACGTCCCAGTTGAAGGCCGCCGTCTGCACGGGCGTGGCGTTCAGGCTGAACTCGACACCCTGGTTCTGCACCTTGGCGAGGTTCATCATCACGCTGGTGAGGCCGTGGGATGCGGGGAGCGGGAACTCATAGAGCAGGTCGTCGGAAGCCTTCCGGAAGAATTCGACGGAACCGTTGATGCGGTTTCCGGCAAAGCCGAAGTCCAGGCCGATGTTCAGCATCTTCTGCTTTTCCCAGCCCAGTTCGGGGTTGGAGAGGCTCGTGTGGCCGAGACCGGAGTTGTAGCCGTATTGATAGGAGTCGCTGGCCGTCCACAGGCCCAGGGACTCGTAGCGGCTCAGGCCGGCGTTGTTGCCGGAGGTACCGTAACTGACGCGGAACTTGAGGTCGCTCAGCCAGTCGGCATCCTTCAGGAAGTCCTCCTGCTTGATGCGCCAGGAAGCGCCCACGCTGAAGAAGTTACCCCACTTGTTGTCCGCACCGAACACGGAGGAACCGTCCCGGCGGAAGGAAACGGAAGCGAAGTACTTCTCGGCAAAGTTGTACTCGGCGTGGCCCAGGTAGGACATCAGGGCGGCGTCGGTGTACCAGGAAGTGAGGGACTGCGGCTTGCTGGCACCGGCGAGTTCCTGGAGGAAATCGAAGGCGAAGCCGGTGGCGGAACCGTCGAAGCGGGTGATCCGGCTCTGCCAGTATTCGTAACCGGCCATGGCGGACACCGAGTGGAGGCCGAAGGTGCGGTTGAAGTTGAGCGTGGTGGTGCTGGTGAACATCAGGTCGCTGGTCTGGGTACGGCCGCCGCGGCCGCTGTAAGCCGGACCGTCACCGTGGTACTTGTTCCAATAATAGATATCGTACACGGACACGTAGTCGGGCGAGAAGGTCGTACGGGCGGTGAGGCCGTCCATGAACTTCACCTCGGTGAAGAAGGAAGCCAGCAGGCGGGCCGTATTGGCCTTGTTGGTGTTCATCAGCGGGATGGCCACCGGGTTGAAGTCCTTGGCGGCCGGGTTCGTCCAGTTGTACTGCTTCTCGCCGGCCTCGTCCAGGACATAGTTGCCGTTGGAATCGACCTTGTACACCGGGACGGCGTTCGGGAAGGCCAGGGCGTTGTACAGCGGGGAGGCGCCGGCGCTCTGGGAGACTTCGGAATTCTGCGTCGCATAGGAGAACACGACGTTCATGCCGCCCTTGAGCCAGGGCTTCGCCTGGGCCTCGATGTTGGCCTTGCCGGAATAACGGGTGTAGCGCGCGGTAGGCGTGGTACCCGTCTGGTCGAAGTAACCGCCGGAGAAGAAGTAGTTGAGTTTGTCGGTACCGCCGGAGTAACTCATGCTGTAGTCCTGGGAGTAACCCTTCTTCATGACTTCGCTCTGCCAGTCCGTGTCGATGATGACCTTGGCGCCGCTGGCGATGTTGCCGCTCGCATCGAACGGTTGGGCAATGTTGAACGGATTCCAGGACAGGGTGCCCTGCGTCTGCTCGTTCGCCCATTGGGCGCCGTTGCCGGACTCCAGGTAACTGTTGAAGATGAGTTTGTAGTAGTCTGCGGAATGCGCCATCTCATACTGGCGCGGGACGGCGGAAACGCCGTAGGCCGCGTTGAAGTTCATGTGGCCCTGACCGGCCTTGCCGCTCTTGGTCGTGATGATGACGACACCGTTCGCGGCGCGGGAGCCGTACAGGGAAGCGGCCGCGGCATCCTTCAGGACCGTGACGGACTCGATGTCCTGCGGGTTGATGCTGGAGAGGATGCTCGTGGTGGTGTTCGCATCATTGGCGTTCTTGGAGTAGTTGGTACTCGTCGTAGCCACACCGTCGATCACATAGAGCGGCTCCGAAGAGGCGTTGAGGGAGCCGGTACCGCGGATGCGGAAGGTGGTCGAGGCGCCCGGCTGGCCGGAAGCGGTGCTCACCTGCAGGCCGGGGATCTTGCCCTGGAGGGCCTGCTGCACGGAGGAGACGGGCTTCTGGGCCAGTTCCTCGGCGCGGACCATCGTGGCGGAACCGGAATAGGAGGACTTCTTCGCCGTGCCGTAGGCGACGACGATGGTCTCGTCCAGGAATTCGGCGCTGGGAGTCAGTTCGACGTTCAGCAGGCGGTTGCCCCGGATGGGGACCTGCATGGTCTCATAGCCGATGGAAGAGAAGATCAGGATGCCGTCCGAAGGGGCGCTGATCGAATAGACACCGTCCACGTCGGAGACGACACCCTGCGTGGTGCCGCTGACGATGACGGAGGTGGCGGGAACCGGATCGCCGTTGGTGGCGTCCGTCACGGTACCCTTCACCGTGATGTTCTGGGCAGCAAGCGCCGAGCAGACGGTAAGGGCAAGAATCGAGAATGCAATCTTAATTCTTTTCATGGTTAGACATTAGGTTAAATTACAGTTTGTAATCGGGGGAAAACGGCCTTGCAGAAAGCCTTACCCCGCACTACTAACTCACACAACAGCAAATAAGCGAAAAACTTATTACAAATCCAAATTATTCCGGAGAAAGCCGGCCGTGGAACTTTTTGTGGAACATTCCCTTGCAAGGGCGGGGATAATTTGCTATATTTGTAGAATGTTTGCCCATCCGAGGGCAACCAACCGACGAATATGGGAAAAATCATCGCCATAGCGAACCAGAAGGGCGGCGTGGGCAAGACCACGACGGCCATCAACCTGGCCGCGTCCCTCGCGGTCCTGGAGAAGAAGGTGCTCATCATCGACGCGGACCCGCAGGCCAACACGACCTCCGGGCTCAACTTCTCTCCGGACAACGACGAGAAGCGCACCCTGTACGAGGTCATCCGGGGGGACATCCCCGCGGAGAACGCCCTCATCCAGACGGAACTGCAGAATCTCCACATGATTCCCTCCCACATCAACCTCGTGGGTTCGGAAATCGAGATGATCAAGTGGCCGGACCGAGAGTCCTATCTCAAGAAGGCCCTGCAGCCCATCCGGGACCGCTATGACTACATCATCATCGACTGCTCCCCCTCCCTGGGCTTCATCACCGTCAACTGCCTCACCGCGGCGGACTCCGTGATGATCCCGGTCCAGCCGGAATTCTTTGCCCTGGAAGGCCTCGCCAAACTGCTCCAGACCATCCGCCTGGTGCAGAACAACATCAACCCGGGCCTCACCATCGAGGGCTTCGTGGTGACGATGTTCGACGGCCGCACGAAGGTGCACAGCCAGGTGGTGATGCAACTCCGGGAGCATTTCAAGGACCTGGTGTTCAACACGATCATCCAGCGTTCCATCCGGCTCAGCGAGGCGCCCTCGCACGGCAAGCCCATTGTCCTTTACGACGTAACCAACAACGGCACTTCCAACTACCTCCACCTGGCGGAGGAAGTGCTCTCCAAGAACGAAGAAATCTGATGGCGAAAGTACAGCATGGCCTGGGCAAAGGCCTCAGCGCCCTCCTCGGCGACGACGCCTCCGACCTCCGCGAGATCCGCAAGCCGGTCGGTTACATCAACAAGGAAGTGGTCGGGACCACGGCGAAGGAAGTCACGGCCGACGTCCTCCGGATTCCGGTGGACCTCATCGAACCGAACCCCTTCCAGCCCCGCATGAGTTTCGGGGAGGAAGCCCTCCTGGAACTGGCGGATTCCATCCGCACCTTCGGGCTCATCCAGCCCATCACGGTCCGCAGGAAGGGTTCCAAGTACCAGATCATCAGCGGTGAGCGCCGCTACCGCGCCTGCATCAAGGCCGGCATGGACATGATCCCCGCCTATATCCGGGATGCCAACGACCAGGGCATGCTGGAGATGGCCATCGTCGAGAACATCCAGCGCGAGAACCTGGACCCGATCGAGGTGGCGATGAGTTACCAGCGCCTGATGGAGGAATGCCGCCTCACGCAGGAGCAGATGGCGGACCGCGTGGGCAAGAAACGCGCCTCCGTGGCGAACCAACTCCGGCTCCTCAAACTGCCTGCCAAGGTCCAGCACGACCTGAAGGTGGGCCTGGTGAGCGTGGGCCATGCCAAGGTCCTCCTGGGCGTGGAAGATCCGGGCGCGCAGGAAATGCTCTGTGACCTCATCGTCCGCCGCGGTCTGTCCGTCCGCCAGTTGGAAGAGAAGGTCCGTGCGCTGGAGAAAGGTCTCCCCCAGCCGGAAGGGAAAGAACCGCAGGAACTTCCGGAGATGTACTACCGCCTCCTGGAGAATGTCGGCCGCTATTTCGGTGACAACATCTCCCTGAAGCGCTCCCCTGCCGGCAAGGGCTCCATCACCATCCGGTTCGATTCGGACGAGCAGATGGAACGTTTCTTGCAGGCCCTGGACCCTAACCGCGGATAGTCCTCCATGAAGTTACGCCTGCTCCCTCTCCTCGTAGCCACGCTGCTGGTTCCCGCCGTCCTCCACGGACAGGCGCGGGACGACCAGTTCAAGCGGGACGCCTTCTCGCAAAACTACGCGGACACCTCCAAGCAGGCGAAGACGGACAGTTCCCAACTGTTCAGTTTCAAGCAGTATTTCGGCAGCCTCGTCCACAAGCGCCCCGGGCAGGTCCAGAACCTGTTCATGGGTTCCACCGTGTTCGTGGGCGGCGGCCAGATCTACAACCGCCAGTACTGGAAACTGCCCGTGATCTACGGCGGCATCGGCGCCGGCGTCGGCCTGGGCATCCATTTCAACAACCAGTTCAAGAATACCGGCGACGCGAAATTCAAGCAGTACAGCACCCTGTCCTATCTCGGAGCCGGCCTCGTGTGGTGGGGCTCCCTGCTGGACATGACCGCCACTTTCCCTGCGGACCGGAAACCGGACCCCGGCAAGGCCACCCTGTATTCCATCCTGTTCCCCTGCCTCGGGCAGGTGTACAACGGGGAGTACTGGAAGATCCCCATCTACTGGGGAGCGATGGCCGGCGGCATCTACTACTACACGACCAACCGGCGCAACTATCAGCGCTACAAATGGATCTACGACCAGGCGAACAGCACGGACCCGGACGTGGAGAAACCCCCGATCAGTGCGGAGAACGCGAAGGTTTACCGCGACCTCTTCCGCCGCTACCGGGACTACTCCATCCTGGCCACCGCCTTGTTCTACGTGGTCCAGATCGTCGATGCGAACGTCTTTGCCTACATGCAGGACTTCGAGATGGACGACGACATTTCCCTCCGGGTGGAGCCTACGGTCATCACCCCGGAATTCGCCTCCGCCCCCGGCATGGGGGTCGGACTAACCCTCAGATTCTGATTCAGGATGAACAAGTTACCGATCATATTCGCGGCCTTCCTCTTCGTCTGCCCGCTCCGGGCCGCAGCGGCGCCACCCGTACCCGAACGCAAGACCCGCAAGGAACTCGAGCGGGAGAACGTCCAACTCAAGCAGCGCCTGGAGGCCATCCAGCAGGAGTTGGAATGGCTGAAGACCGACGCGAACGAGCGTGACAGCATCCGGCTCCAACTGGACGAACTGTACCGCGAGGACCACGACAAGGAAGCGGCCGGCATGGGAGGCGCCATCGACTATTTCGACAGCCCGGCCTTCGGCGGCGGCGACTACCAGGAAGGGCAGGAGGACGATATGCTCGACTACACGGACGACGTCACAGACAGTCTCCTGAGCATCTACTACCTCCACCGCCAGATCCGGGAGAACCCGCAGAGCGAGTACAACATGGACAGCGTCCATTTCACCTCCGGCGTGCCGGACCAGGTGCTCATCGAGCGGCTGCAGAAGATGAATTCCTTCATCCAACTGCCCTACAACGAGACCGTCAAGAACTACATGGTCCTCTACTCCGAGAAGATGCCCACGCGCATGGGGCAGATCCTCGGCCTCGCGCAGTATTACATGCCCATCTTCGAGGAGACCTTCCGCAAGTACGGACTTCCCCTCGAACTCAAGTACATGGCCATCATCGAGTCCGCCCTGAACCCGGTGGCGGTCTCCCGCGTCGGCGCGACCGGCATGTGGCAGTTCATGCACTCCACGGCCCGGAACTACGGCCTCCGCATCGACTCCTACATCGATGACCGGATGGACCCGGTGGCCTCCGTCGATGCGGCCGCCCGCTATCTGCGGGACGCCTACCGCATCTTCGGCGACTGGAGCCTCGCCATCTCCTCCTACAACTGCGGTTCCGGCAACGTGAACAAGGCCATCAAGCGCGCCGGCAGGCGGGATTTCTGGTCCATCTACCCCTACCTGCCCCGGGAGACCCGCGGTTACGTGCCGGCGATGGTGGGTGCGATGTACGCGGTGAACTATGCGAATGAATACGGCCTGGAGCCCGCTCCGGTGCAGATGCCTGCGCACGTGGACACGTTCATGATCAACCGGAACCTCCATTTCCGCCAGGTGAGCGAAGTGCTCGGCGTGCCGATCGACGACCTCCGCGACCTGAACCCGCAGTATTACAAGGACATCGTCCCGGGTGCCCAGGGCGAGCAGGTCTTCCGCCTCCCGTTCAACTACAGCAACGCCTTCCTGGACAACCAGGACACCATCTACAAGCACAAGGCGGCCGAGATGTTCTCCGGTTCCGTCGATGTCGGACGGCCTCAGCCCGCGACGGCCAGGCGTCCGGCGGCCAAGTCCAGCACCAAGGTGCAGTGGGTCTATTACAAGGTCCGCAGGGGTGACAGCCTGGGCAAGATCGCAGCCCGGTACCACACGACCGTCAAGAACATCAAGTCCTGGAACGGCCTCCGGAGCGACCGGATCCGCGAAGGACAGCAGTTGAAGGTGGGACGGCGCTAACGGTCCGCCATCAGTTGGAACTTGAGCCCGGCCTGGCCGGGCTTTTCCTTTTGCCACTTGTACGAACCCCGCAGATAGAGTTTGAAGTCCGTCTTTCCCAGGCGTTTCTTCCACCCCGCATAGGCCATGGCCGAGAAGCCGGTCCCGTAATATGCGGGCGCGTTGAAATTGCCCGGCGCATCCCGTTCATAGCAGTAGATGCGGGCCTGCCAGGAAGGGGTTCCGAATCCCGTGAACCGGAGCCATACCGCTCCGCGGGAAGGTTTCCATCCCCCTTCCAGATAGCCCAGGATGCCGAATCCCCCGTCGTGGACGCCATTCAGCCTTCCCTTGACGGTCCAGGTCCCCCGGTTCCAGGTGGCATCGGTCCGGAGGTCCGTCCGGTTGCTGTCGTAATTGCGCAGGCGGACGACCAGGCGGGATTCGAGGAGCCAGTTCTCCGAGAGGGTCCATGCCAGGAGGCCGGTGGATTTCACCTGTCTGCGGCCGGTGTCGCTTTCCGGCTTGGGAAGAAGGGCGCCGTCGATGGTTACGGATGCTTTGAATGTCCGGCTGTCCGAGAGGTATGACAGACCGGCTGCAGCGCCGTACTCCCCGTTCTTCTTGCCGGAATATGCGGAAGGGATGGCACGCAGTTGGAGGGCGCCTTTCCAGTGTTCCCCGAGCGGGAACAGGGTGCCGGCGAGGCCTGCAAAGGCGTTTCCGCCCCAGGCCGCCTCGCCGAAGAGGTCCACGCCGCGGAAGCCGAAGCGTCCGTCCAGGGAGACACGCTTGGGAGTAGCCGTTACGCCTGCCTGTCCGCTGCGCCCCAGCCAGCCCGCATGGGCGCCTACCGTTCCGTCCAGCGCACCGAACAAGGCAAACTGCCCGTGCTTCCCCGTGTAATCCCACGCCAGGCCGCGGTACGTGCCCGTCCTGTTGAAGGACCAGGCCGGTGCGATCCCGTTCGCCCGCTTGGAAAAGGCCTCCAGCGTGGAGAGGCCCGCGAGTTGGAAGGCACTCCAGAAGGCCAGTCCCTGCCCGTAACGGGCGTTGAAGTCTCCGATAAGTATCTTCCCCTTCCGGAGACGGAAGAGGCCGTAGAACGTCGCGCTCTGGCCTTTCCAGGCCCCTGCCGCCTCCATGCGTCCAGCCTGCAGGCGGTATTTCGCGCCCACATCCTTCAGCGTGACGCGCAGGATGGCCGAATGGCGGAAGATGAGCGTATCCTTGACCGCCACGCCAGGAACGCGGGTGGATTCCAGGGAAAGGAAGGGACGGAGCACCGCCACCGCCTCTTTCCCGAACCCGTCCACCAGTTCCAGTTCGGCAAAGGACAGGACATCTCCGGACACGCTGCGGTACTCCTCGAGCGTAGCCACCTGATAGGATGTCAGGAGCCCGCTTTCGAGGAGGCGCGCCCGCGAGGCGCGGTTCAGGGGTAAGGGACGGTTCCGCCAGGATTCCAGTTCCTCGACAAGCCGGTCGTCCAGTTCTTCGGGGCCGTCCGCCCCGGTCAGGAACAGGGCCGCCCGGACGGTCTCATCGGTTTGGGCCGCGACCGGAGCAGCGGCCAGCAGCAGCAACAGCACGAGTCTTCTCTTCATGGAACCGAAAATACGGTTTTCTTCCGGACTCCGGTCTCCCTGGCGCGTTGTTTCAGTCCAAAATAAATGTTTTCGATTATTTTTTATGTTTTTCTTATTATTTTTGTAAGACTAAAACACGGCCTCATGAACAACAGAATCAAACTTCACGACAAGGTTTTCAAACCCCTCATCCCGATGGAGCGCATCGAGCAGTCCATCGACGAAGTCGCCGCCAAGATCAACGCCGACTACGAAGGGACCGATACCGTCCCCGTCCTTCTCTGCGTCCTGAACGGATCCATCCTCTTCACCGCCGAACTGATGAAGCGCCTGGACTTCGACGTCGATCTGATGTCCATCAAACTGTCCTCCTACCAGGGCACCTCGTCCACCGGTGCCGTGCACATGGACATGGGCCTGACCGGCGACATCACCGGCAAGGAGGTCATCATCGTGGAAGACATCGTGGACACGGGCCGCACCATCGAGGCCCTCGTCAAGATCCTGTACGCCCGCAAGGCCGCCAAGGTCAAGGTCTGCACGCTGCTGCTCAAGCCCGATATGTACAACAAGAGCATCAACCTGGACTATGTGGCCATGGATATCCCGAACGAATTCATCGTAGGGTTCGGCCTGGACTACGACGGGCTAGGCCGCAATTACAAGGACATCTACGTCCTGGACACGGAAACTCAGATCTGATATGAAATACTACATCCTCTTCGGCCCTCCGGGTGCAGGCAAAGGCACCCAGGCCAGCGCCATGGTAGAGCAGTACAACCTCTGCCACCTTTCCACCGGTGAACTCCTCCGCAGCGAAATCGCCGCAGGCACTCCGCTCGGTCTCCAGGCCAAGGCCCTGATCGAGGCCGGCGCCCTGGTCCCCGACGAGGTCGTCGAAGGCATGATCGAGGCCCGCTTCCAGGCCGCCCAAGGCGTGGACGGCTTCCTGCTGGACGGCTTCCCCCGCACCATCGCCCAGGCCGAGGCCCTCGACGCGATGCTCGCCAAGACCGGCGAGGCCGTCACGGCCGTCGTCTCCATCATGATTCCCGACGCCATGATCCACGAGCGCATCGCGCACCGCGCCACCATCGAAGGCCGCGCCGACGACGCCCGCCCCGAAGTCGTGGAGAACCGCATCCGTACCTACCACGACAAGACCGAACCCCTCGTAGGCTTCTACAAGGAAACCGGCCGCTACAACGAAATCGACGGTGTCGGCACCATCGACGAAGTCCGCGCCCGCATCTTCGCCCTGATGGACCGCTTCTAGGCCTCGGCCCGAAGACAAAGAAAGGAGCCGGCTCGAATGAGCCGGCTCCTGCATTTTATCCGGACTGGGTTTCCTCCCCGGGCCTGAATTCCAGGATGTCGCCCGGTTGGCAGTCCAGCGCGCGGCAGATGGCTTCCATCGTGGTGATGCGGATGGCCTTGGCCTTCCCGCACTTGAGGATGGAGAGGTTTGCGGGGGTGATGCCCACTTTTTCCGCCAGTTCGCCGGATGACATCTTCCGGCGGGCCAGCATGACGTCTATATTGATGACAATGGGCATTATTTCACCTCCTCTTGCACGTCGGGCTGCTTCTCCTTGTCAGCGCCCTTGAGGTAGGACGGCAACTCCATGCCGGCCATGTTGAAGAGGTCGTTCAGCGGAGGAACGGACTTCATCAGACCGGAGATGAAGTTGGACGTCGCGGTCTTGCCGTCGGTGCCGGTGCCGGTATCCCAGACGGTGACCTTGTCGATGTTGATGCCCTTCACGGCCTCGACCTGCGTCTTCACCAGGTCCGGGAGTTTGTCGGCGATCATCATCAGGACGGCCTTCTGCGCATCGCCCTGGGCGGCGCCCACGAGTTGCTGGAAACCGGTCGCCTGCTTGGTGAGGATCTCCAGGACACCGCGCGCCTGCGCGTCCATCTTGGCGTAGATGGCGTCCGCCTCACCCTTCGCCTTGCGGCGGATCTGCTCGGCTTCCGCTTCCGCGTCGATGATGGCCTTCTCCTTCTCGATCTGGGCGGGAACCACGACATTGGCCTTCTGGGTGGCCTCCTCACGGGCCGCACGGGCAAGTTCCGCGTCGCGCTCGGACTTGTAGGCTTCCTCGAGGGCCTTCGCGGCCTGGACCTTTTCGGCGGCGACGGCCACGCGATCGGCCTCGGCCTCTTTCTCACGGCGGGTCGCGTTGGAATTCGCGATGGCGATCTTGGAGTTGTTCTCACCTTCGACGGCGAGGGCGTTCGCCTCGGCGGTCTTGATACGGGTGTCACGGGTGGTCTCGGCAATCCGGATGTCCTTGTCCCGGTCGGCTTCGGCCTTACCGATCTCACCGAAACGATTCTGCTCGGCGACGGACTTCTTCGCGTCGTTGATGGCCTTTGCGGCGGCTTCCTTACCGAGAGCCTCGATATAGCCGGACTCGTCGCGGATATCGGTGACGTTCACGTTGATGAGCTTCAGGCCGATCTTGCGGAGTTCCGCTTCCACGTTGGTGGAGACGTTGGCGAGGAACTTGTCGCGGTCGGCGTTGATTTCCTCGATGTCCATCGTCGCGATAACCAGACGAAGCTGACCGAAGAGGATATCCGTCGCGATGTTCTGGATGCTGTCCACGCTCAGGCCCAGCAGGCGTTCGGCGGCGTTGGTCATGTTTTCCGGCTCGGTGGAGATACCTACGGTAAAGCGGCAGGGAACGTCCACGCGGATGTTCTGCTTGGAAAGGGCGTTGGTGAGGTTGCACTCGATGGAGATGGGCTTGAGGTCCAGGAAAGCGTAATCCTGGAACACAGGCCAGATGAAGGCCGCACCGCCATGGATGCAGCGGGCGGAGGAAATGGAACCGGTGGCGTTCTTGCCGGTTTTACCATAAATGACAAGGATCTTGTCGGACGGGCAGCGACGATAGCGCTTCAGGATGGCGGCGAGTGTCACGAAGAGCACCACCACGACGATGAGGATGAGATATAACTGGTCCATATGCTTAGATGATGTAAGAATTCAGTTCTTCGACGAGAAGGGTGTTGGCGTTGATGGCCTCGACGACCTTGATCGGGGTCCCGGTCTTGATGGTGTCTCCGTCGGTGACGGCGTTGTACTCACGGACGGCGCCCTGGATGGTGATCTGCACCTTGCCTTCTCCGGCGCGTTCGCCCGGAATCACCAGGTAGCACTTGCCCTGGCAGCCGACGGCGGATTTATACACGTTGATGTTTCCGCTCTGCTGCATGGTGCTCAACCACTTGAAAAGGTACATCACCGCAACGACCAGTCCCACGCCCACCAGGACGGACAGGAAAATCAGGAGCGCCGTAGACTTCACGGAGCTCTGCAGCAGGATGGCGGACCATCCGAAACCCAGGAAGAAGTTCACGAGGTTGCGGAACGTGTACAGGTTCGAGCCGCCTTCGATGTTCGAGAGGTCGGCTCCGTCCATGCTCGTATCCACGTCCACGTCGAAGTCCGTGCCGTCCGCATCGGCTCCGAGGAAGGTCATCACGGTCTGGATGATGAAGATGAGGGTGGCGGTCAGGGTGACGCCCCACAGGAGTTTCATGACCGGGCTCAATTCGGCCCACCAGGTTGCAATCATATCGGAAACGAAATTGGTTCTGTTGCAAAGATAGAAAGAATTTATCGAAATACAATATTTTTTCACAAAATTTCAACAAAAATTTTTTAAAAACTTCCAGAGATAGTTTCGGAGATTATTTCGTATCTTTGTAATTCAAAACTTCTGCACATGAAGAGAATCCTGATTCTGGCGGCCCTGGCCGCCCTGGCCGTGTCCTGCGGCCCCAAATCCAAGTATGAGACCGTCAAGGGAGACCCGCTGGAAGCGAGGATCTATACCCTGGACAACGGCCTCACCGTGTACATGACCGTCAACAAGGACGAGCCCCGCATCCAGACTTATATTCCCGTCCGCGCTGGCGGAAAGGACGATCCGGCCGACAACACCGGCCTCGCCCACTATCTGGAACACATGATGTTCAAGGGAACGGAGCAGTTCGGCACCCAGGACTATGCGGCCGAGAAGCCCCTGCTCGCATCCATTGACAGCCTGTTCGAAGTGTATCGCACGCTGACGGACCAGCAGGCCCGCCTGGACCTTTACCACCAGATCGACTCCATCAGCTATGAGGCGTCCAAGATCGCCATTCCGAACGAATATGACAAGCTGATGTCCATCATCGGCTCCCGCGGTTCCAACGCCTACACTTCCGACGACGTGACCTGCTATGTAGAGGAAATCCCCTCCAACCAGCTCGAGAACTGGGCGAAGATCGAGGCCGACCGCTTCAAGAACTGTGTCTTCCGCGGATTCCATACCGAGCTCGAGGCCGTATACGAGGAGAAGAACATGGGCCTGACCGATGACTCCGAAAAGGCTTTCGACGCCATCAGCGCCATGCTCTTCCCGAACCACCCGTACGGTACGCAGACGGTCATCGGCACGCAGGAGCACCTGAAGAATCCTTCCCTGAAGGCCATCCGCAAACAGAAGGACACCTTCTATGTCCCGAACAACGTGGCCATCTGCCTTTCCGGCGATTTCAATCCGGACGAAGCCATCCGCATCATCAAGAAGTATTTCGGAGACTGGAAACCCAACCAGAATCTCCCGACCTTCACCGTGAATCCCGAAGAGCCCCTTGCGGCACCCAAGGAGAAGCAGATCCTGGGTAACGAGGCTGAGTTCGTGCTGATGGGCTGGCGCACGCCGGGTACCTCCTCCACGGACAGCGAAATCACGGACATCGTCGTTTCCGTCCTCTCGAACGGGCAGGCCGGCCTCATCGACCTGGATGTCGTCCAGAACCAGGCCGTCCTCGGAGCCGGTGTCATTCCGTACGGCCGCGTGGACCACGGTCTGCTCATCATCGAAGGCATGCCCAAGGAGGGCCAGACCCTCGAGGAAGTCCGCGACATTCTCCTCGCCGAGGTCGCCAAACTCCGCGACGGTGACTTCTCCGAAGAGCTCGTGGAGGCCGCCAAGGCCAATTACAAGCTCCGTCAGATGCAGGGCCTCGTGTCCAACCGCAGCCGCGCCAACCAGTTCGTGGACGCGTTCATCAACCGGATGCCCTGGAAGACCGCGGTCGGCAAGATGGACCGTATCGCCCAAGTGACCAAAGCCGATGTCGTCGCTTTCGCGAACAAATACCTCGGCGCGCAGGAATATGCCGCGGCCTACAAGCACATCGGGGAAGACACCTCCATCAAGAAGATTGAAGCTCCTCGCATCACCCCGATCGTGACGAACCGCGACAAGCAGAGCGACTTCCTTGCCGGCATCGCCGCCGCCGAGGTGGCCCCCATCGAACCCGTGTTCGTGGACTTCTCGAAGGACATGACCGTCGCCGACTGCAATGGTCTGAAGCTCCTGTACAAGAAGAACGACAAGAACGACATCGCCACCCTCACCTTCCGCTATGACCGCGGCAGCGACAACGATCCGCTCCTGGACCTGGCCGCCAGCTATTTCGACTATCTGGGCACCCCGGAGAAATCCGCGGCCGAGATCGCTTCCGAAATGTACGCCCTGGCCTGCAGCTACGGCCTCCAGGTGGGCGGCAACACGACGAACATCCGGGTGGACGGCCTGGGCGAGAACCTGCCCAAGGCCCTGGCGACCGTGGAGAGCCTTTTCCGCGGTGCCGTGGGTGATGATGACATCCTCACCGAACTCAAGCAGGACCTCATCCGCGTCCGTCTGGACAACAAGAAGAACCAGCGCGCCTGCAACAGCGCCCTGCAGGCCTATCTGATGTACGGTCCTGACTACGTGAAGGCCAAGACGCTCACGAACGCCGCCGTCGCCGGCCTCACCTCCGATGCGCTTCTCGGATCCGTCAAGGACCTTCTCACGAAGAAACCCACCATCCTCTATTACGGCCCCGCCCCGGTGGAGGAAGTCATCGAAATGGTCAAGGCGGCCCATCCGACCGAAGGCCTCGAGCCGCTCGTGAAGACCTACGCCGTCAAGCAGCTCACGCCGGCCGCCAAGGTCATCCTGGCCCCCTACCAGTCCCGCCAGTTCAACTACATCCAGTACTCCGACCGCGGCGAGACGCTGGATCTCGCGCAGGATCCGTACATCGACCTGTTCAACGAGTACTACGGCGGCGGCATGAATGCCATTGTCTTCCAGGAGATGCGCGAGTCCCGCGCCCTGGCCTACAGCGCCGGTGCGATGCTTAGCGGCCCTTCCTTCAAGAACGACACCTACGCCTTCCGCGCCACCATCGCTTCCCAGAACGACAAGCTGAAGAAGGCTGTGGACGGCTTCGACGAGATCATCGAAACCCTGCCGGAAGCTCCTGAGAACCTGGAGATTGCGAAGGCCTCCATCCTGGGCCGTCTCCGCACCCAGCGCACCATCGGCGACCGCGTCCTGTACAGCTACCTGACGGCGCAGGAACTCGGCCTAACCGAGCCGCGCGAGAAGCAGGTGTATGAGAAAGTGAACGGCCTGACGATGGACGACCTCCTCGCCACGCACGCGAAATGGATCAAGGGACGTCCCTACGTGTACGCCATCCTGGGTGACCCGACGGACCTGGACATGAACTTCCTCAAGACCCTGGGTCCTGTGCAGCAGGTGACGCTGGAAGAGATCTTCGGATACTAGAAAGACAATTCGTCAAGCGCGCCCTCGGGGTTGGCCGAAAGGACCACCGCGAGGGCGTTTTCTTTCGGTTCGATCCCCTGGGAAAGGAGGCTGGCGGAGAGATCCGGCGTCATTTCGTCGAACCAGCCGACGAGGGCGTTGTCGATGTCGCCGAGGGCGATTTGTGTCGCAGCATCCTGCAGGGCGCTTTCGAAAGAGCGGCCCCGGTGCGAATAGGTGGCGTTGTAACCATGGCATCCCAGACGGATGGCGATGAGCGACGCGATGGTGTTGTGCGTGGACTGCATGAAATGCGTCGGCCGCAGCGGAGCGTCTTCCAGGCCCTTGAGGGCCTTCAGGAAGGATTCCGAGTTGTCGATGCAACCGAAGTCCGTGCCGATGACGACGGCCTCCGGAACGGCGATGCCGGCCTGTTTCAGAGCCTCGGTGGAAGTCCACACCGCCCGCTTCAGGAGCCGGCCCATTCGCCGTGCCTCCATCACGGAAAACAGGCTGCGATAGTCGGGTTCCGGGTCGCCGGGCTTCAGTTCGCACCGGGCATGGACATACACTTTCCGCATCATCGGGAGAATAAGAGGGATGAATCGTTGCCTCCGAATCCGAAGGCGTTACATAGGATATGCTTCAGGCATGCGGGACCGCCGGTGGCAGGAACGACACACGCCGGGTCGGGCGTGGTCCAGTTCAAGTTGGCCGGAACGAACCCTTCCTGCAGGGCCAGAAGGCAGAAGACGGCCTCGATGCTGCCGGATGCGCTCGTCGTATGGCCCGTAAAAGCCTTGGTGGACGATACCGGCGGCAACTTCTCCCCGAACACCCGCCGTAGCGCGGCGCTTTCGGAGGCGTCATTGTTTGGGGTACCCGTACCATGCGCATTGACATAGTCGATGTCTTCCGGCCTCAGATCCGCTGTCTTCAAGGCTTTTTGCATGGCCAGAAAAGCTCCTTCGCCGTTTTCGGACGAAGCCGTCTGGTGGAAAGCGTCGCAGGCGTTCCCGAAGCCGCTCAAAACAGCCAGGGAAGCCGCTCCACGACGTTTCAGGGAGGCTTCGGACTCCAGGATCAGGAAGGCGGCACCCTCCCCCAGGTTGAGTCCGGCTCGGGTGGCGTCGAACGGCCGGCACGGGGCTGTGTCCAGGATCATCAGGGCGCCGAATCCGTGCAGGTGGAAGTCCGACAGGGATTCGCTGCCGCCCACGGCGACGATCTCCGCCTGGCCGCTCCGGATGAGGTTCGCGCCGAAAATGACGGCATTGGCCGCGGAGGAGCAGGCTGTCGACAAGGTCGTCGCCCAAGCCGCCCCGCCGAAATGCGCAGCGATGGCATCCGTCGACGCACCACAGTCATGCAAAGGAGAATACGCCGGAAAAATCCGTTCCGTCAGATCCATGCCACCGACCGTGGTTCCCCCGATGAGGGGAATCCCGGAGAGATCTTTGAGCCCCGCCTGCATGAGCGCCTCCTCCAATGCCAGAATGCCCATCAGGGAGGTCCGGGACAAATCAGGCGAAGCTCCGCACCGTTCCGCCATCTCCACATTGGACAGCTTGACTTCCCCGACCGGGAAAGCCTTTTCTTCCGTCTGCAGGAAGCGGACCGGGGCGATACCGGAGCGGCCGTGCCGGAGGGCGTCCAGGGTTTCTCCCTGGCCGCACCCGATGGCGCTCACCACACCGGCACCGGTGACATGGATGACCTTCTCCATCTATTTCTTGCGGTTGGCGGCCACGTAGTCCGCCATCACGGCCACACTCTGGAAGACTTTCTTGCCTTCCTGGGGATTCGCCAGGCGGATACCGTAGTTGCGCTCCAGGAGCACGATCAGTTCCAGGACGTCGATGGAATCGAGGCCCAGTCCTTCGTCGCCGAAGAGAGGCGCATGGTCATCGATGTCGGCCGGGGTCATCCCGTCCAGGTTCAGGGCGTCGATCAGCTTCAGCTTGATCTCATTGATTAACTGTTCCATATAAGTTTTCCACGTTGAATTCTTTTCCGTTTCCGTCCCGCTCTACAAGGAAGGCGAAGGCGGTGAAGTCGTCATCGGCCCGGCAGTCCACCCAGCCACAGAGAGCGGAGCCGGTCACGGCGTCCTGGAACGCCTGTTCCACGATCGCGACGAAAGTTTCAGGGTCGAAGCAATCCAGGACATAGGCCGAGGTCTCCCCCTCATACTTGTTCCGGATGGCGATCTCGCCTGTGATAATGTTGGGAAGCGTATACACGAAAAGGGACGGAGACGGGAACTCCCGGACCGTTTCCTCATAATGCCGATCGTTGCAAAGGCTGCCACAGGTGCTGAACATCAGCACGGCACGGTCTTCCCGCGGGGTGAACCGCGGTTCATCCGCCAGCCGTTCCGCCAGGAGGAAGCCCAACTTGCAGGCAGTATCCATCTTGAAGAACTTGGGGTAATCCCCCACCTCAGCCCGGTACAGGGCTGTGAGGTCGGTGCCGCCGGGAATCGAGGCGAACTTCCGGATCGTCAGCATGCCGCACCTCCTTTTCTGAAAAGCAGCGCGCCGTTCACCCCGCCGAAACCGGACAGGAGTTTCACGAAAGCCTGCCGGTCGGTCCGGCCGGCCGCCGCCGACACGCGGACCGGACGGCTGACGCCGAGTTCCGAGAAACCGCGGGTGGGCAGGACCATTCCCGCATCGACAGCCCGCATCGACAGGATGGACTCCAGGATGCCGGCCGCTCCCATCGTATGGCCGAATGTACCTTTCAGCGCGTTCACAGGCACATCCAGGAGTCCGGCACGGTCGATGGCGATGGATTCCATCTCGTCGTTGTAAAGGGTGGAAGTGCCATGGACATTGACGAAAGCGAGTTCTTCCGGAGCGCAATGCCGCAGCACATACCGCAGGGACTTGTAACTTCCCTCGCCCGTCCGGGAGGGACCGGAGATATGGTTCGCGTCGTTACGCACGGCACCGTCAACCAATTCCCAGCCTTCATCCCCGAAACCCAGCACAACCGCAGCGGCCGCCTCACCCAGGTTCAAGCCGTCGCGCTTCGCATCGAACGGCTTGCAGGGCGCTTCGGACAGGGCTTTCAGCGATTGGAATCCCGTCACGATGAAACGGGACTGCACCTCGGCGCCGACGACCACCACATGGTCAAAACCGCCGCCCAGGAGCATCCGGCGTCCCTGCAGGAGAGCAGCCAGACCGGAGATGCACGCATTGGAGACGACCACGGCAGGATTCGGATTGCCGAAGGCATCCGCCAGACGCCGGGCGGAGCATGCCAGCGTCACATCCTGGGATTCAATGTATTCGATATTTCCCTTGATCGTCGATAAGACGAACGCGGTGCGCGGACTGGCCGGGTCGATGCCGGCAGCCTCGACGGCCCGTCGTGCCGCTTCGATCACGATGGAATCGAAAAAAGTACGACCAGGGGCGGTCCACTTTTCGCGGTCCATGAGCGAAGCCACGAACGGTTCCTGCACACCGAACAATCCTTCGTAGCGTTGCAGGGCGGATTCGCCCCGGCAAACCGCAGCGAAGTTCTCCGCCGGCGTCGCCCCAAGCGGCGACAGGATGCTTTCCCCGATGCAGACAACCTTCCTCATTCCGCCTCCTTTTCACCCAGTGCGGTCTTCAGCGCCGCCTCGGCAATGATCTCTTCTCCGACCCGTACCACGGCATCGGTCAATGTGATTCCGAACACGTCTTCCCGGAAGACGATCGTCGTGGTGAGGGTCTCCCCCACGGCCGGCAGCCGGTGAACCCGGAATTTCCGGATAGCGCCGATATAGCCGATGCGCACGGGCACGTGCAGGATGTATTTGCACAGATAGCCGATCCGTGCGGCACTGGCCTGGGCCATGTTCTCCAAAATGCCGGGGGCGGTCAGACGTCCGTCCTCCACCAGCAGATGTTCCTCCGGGACCGTGAAGGACGTCACCGTCTCCAGGTCGTCATAATGCAGGAGCCGGTCCACGAAAAGGAACGGCGGACGCTGCGGAAGGATCTCGCTGATATGGATTTCTTCGAACGGGCTCATTTCCAGAAGTCGTAGAAATTATACCACTGGTCCGGATAACGGCGTACGACCGCCTCCAAAGCAGCCGCATACGCATCGGCCATCGCCTGGATGCGTTCCTGCTTGGACGCCCCTTCCGGCTGGGGAAGGCGTTCCAGCACGACTTGATACTTCCGCCTGGATTCCTTCATCACAAACACGCAGAGGACCGGCACGTTCCGCTGGACGGCCAAGGTGAACGGGCCGGCCGGGAACGAGGCGGGCTCGCCGAAGAAGCGGCAGGACACCGTCTTCTGCGATCCGAACACCCGGTCGCCGGGCAGGCTGGCGATTTCACCGTCGGCCAGCGCATTGTTCAGCATGAAAATATGCGACAGATCTTCCGAAACCGGCACCATCCGCACGTTCGTTTCTCCGAACAGAAGGGCGCGGTTCTGCATCACCGTCGCCGTCTCTCCGTTGTACACCAGCGCATTGATCCGTCTGGGCGAAACGAGGGAATAGCCCACCAGCTCGTAGTTTCCCACGTGAGAACTCAGCTGGATGAATCCTTCTTCCGACGCACAAAGCGCATGAAACAGGTCCATGCGGGGAACAGTCAGATCGAACTTCTTGCCGCCGAAGGCCGCAAAGCGGTCCAGGACGACCTTGCCGAATTCATATTCGTTCCGGTACACATGGAAAAAGGATTTCACAGGGCCGTATCCCATCCGTTTCCGGAAGAAACTGTAAGAGGGCCTGAAACCTGTCCCGAAGAGCATATAGAACGGGATGACCAACGCCATACAACCGTACAGCATTCCCAAGGGAAGGACGCGGAACAGCCGGATGAGCGTCCGCTGCATCCACGGCGTCCCGTCCGTCGCCCCCTGCCAGCCCGTATGTCCGTAATCAGCCAACCCGTTCCTCGATGAAACGGCAGAACTGACCGTAGGTCTTCAGTTCCTTGAAATCTTCCGGACGCATCTTGAAGCCGAACTCCTCGTCGACCAGCACGATCACGTCCACCACTTCCAGGCTGTCGATACCCATGTCTTCCTTCAGGCGGGCGTCGTCCTCGATCTTGCTCTCGTCAATCTCCAGTTCGTCCACGAGGAAGGCATTGACTTTCTCTTGTATCTCGTTGATATCCATATTACTTACGTTTACAAATCATGATGCTGTGCCCCTGGCCCAGGCCATCGTGGATCTCCTCTACCGCCAGACCGGCCCGCTCCACGAGGCGGGTCATGTCGTCGGAATGGTACATCTTGGAATTGCCGTTGGCCATCACGGTGAAATAGAGACTCGTCATCGTGAGACAGAAGGAGGCGGGTTCATATTTCTGACGGTCCCAGAAGGTTTCCATGATGGCGAGCCGGGATTCCGGTCCCATCACCTCCGCCGCCCGCTGCAGGATGCTCAGAATCTCCGCCTCGCTGAAGCAGTCCAGGAACTGGCTCATCCAGATGAGATCCGGATGCAGACCGGCCGGGAAACGGGATTCCGGATCCAGCATGTCCATCGCATGGCCGTCGATGCGGTCCGCACCGGGCTTGCCGGCCGTCTGCTCGCGCATCATCTCCAGCTGCTGGGGAAGGTCCACGATGGTCACCCGGACCTTCGGATCGTAATCCACGCAGCGGAGGGCCCACCGGCCCGTATTTCCGCCCACGTCCATCAGCCGCTCCGGATGATACCGGAACACGATCGCCAGGGCCTCGTCGAAGGAATGGTCCGAATAGAAATGGTCGAAGCCGAACCAGCTCTTCTTCACCTGCTCGGGAAGCGAGGACAGGCCTTCGTACAGCGTAGGCCAGTCGCCGAAGTGCTTCAGGCCCGCCGGACGGCCTTCCAGCAGCGCCTCCTCCAGGTGGAAGAAGCCTTCATAGTTCACGTCATGGTTGAAATCCACGTTCACACGCGTCGCCGGATCGTTCAGCAGGAACCAGCCCGTCTTGGAAAGCGAATACTTGTCGGTTTCCGTGTCGATCAGGACCGTGCCGATGGAAAGCGAGGCCTCCACCAGGACCTTGGCGGCATACTCCGACAGGCCGGCCGCTTCCGCAATCTCCGGCAGGGTCATGTCCCGGTCACGGAGCCGTTCCAGGATACCGAACTTCAACATCAGGCGGCTGGCCTGGAACACGATGGGGCCGAAAGCGATATACTGAGCCAGCCGCTGGGCCTCCCGGGCGGTCAGCCGGTCCTTCGTATAGGCTTTTTCAATGTCCGGAAAAAGATTCATGCGTACGTTTGTCCCTTGGGGTTTACAAAGGGACAAATATACGGAATTCTAGCGACTATTCAAAAAAGTATGCACCCGGCAAAGGGCGGCCGTTGTAGGTGGAAGCCATGGACTCGCCGTAGGCGCCGGCGCTGCGGATGGCGATGAAATCGCCCCGCCGGCAGGCGTCCAGGCTGACGCCCTTGGCGAACACGTCCGAACTTTCACACACGGGTCCGACTACGTCGTACAGCTGCTCGGGTTCGTCGGAGGTCAGATTCTCGATCCGGTGATAGGCATGATACAACGCAGGGCGGATGAGTTCCGTCATGCTGCCGTCCACGATGGCGAACTGGCGCGTCGTCCCCTGTTTGACATACAGGACGCGGCAGATGAGCGTACCGCAGGGAGCCACAAGGCTCCGTCCCAGTTCGAAATGCAGGGACTGTCCTTCATGGAGGTGCAAATGCCGTTTGAAGGTCTCGAAATAGGCCTTGAAATCCGCAATCGGCAGATGGTTGGGATGCTCGTAATTGATGCCGAGCCCTCCGCCTACGTTCAAGTCGCCAACAGGCAGCCGCAGCCGCTCCAGGCGGACGGTAAGATCATTGATCCGGTTGCAAAGGGCCACGAAATCGGACATGTCCAGGATCTGCGATCCGATGTGGAAATGCAGGCCGCAGTACTGCACGTGCGGACATCCCTGGGCCAGCCGGATCACTTCCGGCAATGTCTCATGGAAAATACCGAACTTGTTCTCCGCAAGGCCGGTGGTAATGTTGGCATGGGTATGGGCGCCGATGTCGGGATTGACCCGGAGACTGATGCGCGCAATCTTGCCCATTTTCGCAGCAATCTCCTCAATGACAAGCAGTTCTGCAGATGATTCCACATTGAATCGGGCGATGCCGAGTTCCAGCGCATACGCGATTTCGTCATCGCTCTTGCCCACGCCGGCATAGACGATGCCGGACGGGTCGAAGCCGGCCTCGTAAGCCATCCGGACCTCGCCGCCGCTCACGCAGTCGGCGCCCAGGCCGGCCGCGGCGATCCGGCGGAGAATCTCCGGATTGGCATTGGCCTTGACCGCATAATGGACCTTCCAGAGGGGACGGCCTTTCAGTTCACTGCGGACCGCATCCAGCGTCCGCTCCAGCAGGGGCAGGTCGTAGAAGTAGAACGGCGTCTTCCTTTCCGCGAACTCCCCTACCGGGAAATCGCCCTTCATCATTTCGCGAACAGGACGGCGCTGAGGGCCCTGAGGGCCGTTTCCTTGTCCTCTTCCTTGATGAGGAAGGAGATATTGTAATTGCTTCCGCCGTAGGAGACCATCCGCACGGGGATATCCTTCATCGCACTGAGGGCGGCGGACTCGAAGCCCACGTTCTCCCAGTCCATGTCGCCCACCACACAGATGATGCACATGTCAAGGTCCACAGTCACGGTGCCGTACTTCTTGAGGTCATGGACGATCTCACCCAAGTAACGGGTGTCGTCGATGGACATGGACACGCCCACCTCCGATGTGCAGATCATGTCGATCGGCGTTCGGTAACTCTCGAAAATTTCGAATACTTTGCGCAGGAAACCGTGCGCCAGGAGCATCCGGGAGGACTTGATCTTGATGGCAACAATGTTGTCCTTGGCGGCTACGGCCTTGATGGTGCCGGGCTCGGGGATGTTGTTGATGAGGGTGCCGGGGGCTTCCGGTTCCATCGTATTGAGCAGGCGGACCGGGATGTTCGCATACCGGGCCGGCTGGATGCAGGTCGGGTGAAGGATTTTGGCGCCGAAGTAGGCCAGCTCGGCCGCTTCCTCGAAATGCAGGTGCCGCACGGCCTCCGTGTCCTTGACGAAACGCGGATCGTTGTTGTGCATGCCGTCTATGTCGGTCCAGATCTGGATTTCCTCCGCCTGGATGGCAGCGCCTGCGAGGGAGGCCGAATAGTCGGAACCGCCGCGCTGGAGGTTGTCCACCTCGTCATGGGCGTTCCGGCAGATGAATCCCTGGGTCAGGAACAGCTGCGCTTCGGGATGCGCTTCGATGAGGCCGGTAAGATGTTCGCGGATGAACTCGGCGTCAGGCTCACCCTGCACGTCGGTACGCATGAATTCCAAAGCCGGCAGGAGGACCACGCCGATTCCCTTCTCCTGCATGTACCAGGTCATCAGGTGCGTGGAGAGCAGTTCACCCTGGGCCAGGATCAACTTTTCCTGCACCGGGCCGAACAGCTGCTTGGCAAAGGTGCCCAGGAAAGCGAAGGTCTCGCTGACGAAGGCCTTGGCCTTGCCCGCATATTCCTCTGTGGAATACAGTTCCTTGATGACTTTCAGATACTTCCCTTCCAGGCGGCTGATGGTGTCCCGGGCCCCCTCGGAATTGTGGTTGTACAGGTAGCCGGCAATCTCCACAAGGGTGTTCGTGGTACCGGACATGGCGGACAGGACGACGAGATTCCGTCCGGCGGAAGCGACGAGTTCCGCCACGTGCTGCATGCGGCTGGCGGACCCTACGGAGGTACCGCCGAATTTCATGACCTTCATTCTGCTAAGTTCGTTTCGTTAACCATTCGCAAAGTTATACAAAAAATCCGTAAATTTGTACGATAAATCGAATGCCATGCAAAGAGTCGTCATCACGGGACTGGGAATCTGGTCGTGTCTGGGCACTTCCCTCGGGGAGGTGCGGGATGCGCTGTATGCCGGAAAGTCGGGCATTGTGCTGGATCCGGTGCGGAAAGAGATGGGATTCCGGTCGGGACTGACCGCCCGGGTGGAACTGCCGGACCTGAAGAAAGAGCTTCCGAGGCCGCTTCGGGTTTATATGCCGGAGCCGGCGCTCTATGCCTATTGCGCCACCCGGGATGCCCTGAAGCACGCCGGCATCGACCAGGATTATCTGGACAGCCACGAAGTGGGACTCCTGTACGGCAACGACAGTACGGCCGACGCCGTGTACAAGTCTATCTCGAAGATCGTGGAGAAGAAAGACACGATGCTTTGCGGCTCCGGCGCCATCTTCCAGTCGATGAACTCCACCGTGACGATGAACCTCGGGGTGATCTTCCATCTCAAGGGTATCAACCTGACCGTTTCCGGCGCCTGCGCCAGCGGTTCCCATGCCATCGGCCTGGGAGCCTTGCTTATCCAGAACGGACTGCAGGAAATGGTCGTATGCGGTGGTGCACAGGAAGTTAATCCGGCCGCAACCGGCTCATTCGACGGCATTTCCGCATTCTCCACCCGGGAGGATGCGCCGGAGAAGGCCAGCCGGCCCTTCGACCGCGACCGCGACGGTCTCGTGCCGGGCGGCGGCGCCGCCACCGTCATCCTGGAAAGCTATGAATCGGCCGTCCGCCGCGGCGCTCCCATCCTGGCTGAAGTCCTCGGCTACGGTTTCTCCGCGAACGGCGACCATATTTCCACGCCCAATGTGGACGGTCCCGCCCGCTCCCTCGAAATGGCCGTCCGCCGGGCCGGCATCGACATCCGCGAGATCGGCTATGTCAATGCACATGCCACTTCCACCCATGTCGGCGACGCGAACGAGGCGAAGGCCATCGCCCGCGTGTTCGGCGAACGCACCGTGCCGGTGACCTCCACCAAGAGCCAGACCGGCCATGAAATGTGGATGGCCGGTGCCAGCGAAATCATCTATTCGATCCTGATGATGAAGGACGGTTTCATTGCCGGAAACATCAATTTCGAGCATCCGGACGAGGATTCCGCCCGGCTTTGGATTCCGGCGGAGACCATTGAAAAGCCCTTCGATACCTTCCTGTCCAATTCCTTCGGCTTCGGCGGCACCAACTCCACCCTCGTCGTCCGGAATGTCTGACGCCCTGGTCATAGGGTCCGGCCTCGGCGGCCTCCTCTCGGGCGCGATCCTGTCCCGGGCGGGCTACCGGGTCACCGTGCTGGAAAAAGCGGCGCAACCCGGGGGCTGTCTCCAGACCTTCACCCGGGAAGGGCTCCGGTTCGACACCGGTTTCCATTCCGTCGCCGGCCTGGAAGAAGGAGGACCGCTGGAACGGATCTTCCGTCCGCTGGGGCTGATGGACCTGCCCTGGGAACAGGTGAAAGAGACCGATGAAATCATCCTGGATGGCGTTTCTTACCGTCTCCCGGATCTTTCGTTTCCCCTTGGAAACACACTCCGTCTGTCTTCCCCGGACGGAGACATAACGGAGGAAGAATATGCCCATGTGATGCTGCCCTATACGAAAGGATCCTGGCGGCTTCCTTCCGGAGATTGTCTGGTCAAGGCGCTTGCCGCGCAGATCAACGGAACCATCCGGACCGGATGCGAAGTGACCGCCATCGAACCGGGACTTGTCCGGTGCAAAGACGGGAGCACTTATGAGGGGATCATCATCTCCGACATCCACCCCCGGGTGACTTTTGCACTGTTCCATGGGCATGTCCGGCCGTCTTACCTTCATAGGCTGCAGGTTCTGGAAGACGGTCCCGGCATCTTTACGGTTTACTGCAAGCTGCGTCCGGAAACACTTCCTTATCAACCGTGGAGCACGAATTATGACGGTCATCTAATGCTCCATTTCGGGAATCCCGACGGAAAAGGATTCGCTCGGAGCGTGGACCTTCTCACATTCAGCGACAAACAGGTTCCCGACCGGACCGCCCTGGCGGAAAGCTTAATCCAACGCGTTCCCGGTCTCCCGGAAGCCGTCGAAAAATACTGGACCAGCACACCCGCCACCTGGGAGCGCTATACCGGAACGCCCGGCGGAACCGCGTTCGGAATCCGGAAGAAGGACGCTTCCTGCCATGTCCATCCCCGGACTCCGGTTCCGGGACTATACCTGACAGGCCAGAACTGCGGCCTGCACGGCGTTTTGGGCGTATCGGAAACCGCCCTTCTCACTTGCCGGGAAATCCTCGGCGAGGAAACCTTGAATCAAATCATGCAACGATGAAAACCGCACTCGTCACCGGCGGCAGCCGCGGAATCGGCCGCGCCGTCAGCATCAGCCTGGCCCGCATGGGCTACCACGTCCTCATCAATTACGTGTCCAACGAAACGGCGGCCCGGGAAACCCTCGACGCCATCGGCGGCCAAGGCGAACTGATCCGCTTCAACGTCGGCGACCCGGAGGCAGTCCGCGCCGCCATCGAAGGCTGGCAGGCGGCCCACCCGGAGGATTATATCGAGGTGCTGGTCAATAACGCCGGCGTCCGCAAGGACAACCTGCTGGTCTGGATGGAACCGGATGAATGGCAGTCGGTTATCAACACCAACCTGAACAGTTTCTTCCATGTTACCCGGGCCGTCCTGCAGCCTATGCTGCTGAAGAAATACGGGCGCATCATCAATGTCGCTTCCCTGAGCGGACTCAAGGGTTTGCCCGGCCAGACGAATTACGCGGCGGCCAAGGGCGGACTCATCGCCGCCACCAAAGCGTTGGCACAGGAAGTGGCCAAGAAGAAGATTACGGTCAACGCCGTAGCCCCCGGTTTCATCGCCACCGACATGACCGACGGCCTGGACGAAGCCACCCTGAAAAAAGACATTCCGGCCGCCCGTTTCGGACGACCGGAAGAAGTCGCGGCCCTCGTCGCCTTCCTCGCCTCGCCCGAAGCGTCTTACATCACGGGCGAGTGCATTTCCGTCAACGGAGGTCTTTATACCTAATCCGCTTCCAGATAGAAGACGGCGCTGTCGAAGGTCTTGAGGAGGACGGGATTGAACCCGCCGTTCATCAGGAAGTCGCCGGCATGCGCCCGGCCGGAGCCCCACCAGCAGGAACGGTCCACATTCAGTTCCGTCACCCGGTAACTGCGGGCAGGATCCAGGCCGTCCATACGGAAGACATGGGCGCCGACCGCCCGGTTCTGGTACTTGAGGCAATAGGTGTACACCACGGCACGACGCTTATCCTGAGATACATACATCAAGGCATAGTAGTCTCCGTCATACGGGGATGCCAACCGGTAGACATCACCGGTGAACACCAGGTCGCGGTACTGCTTGTAGGAACGGATACAGCGGTCCGCCAGGGAGCGTTCCCGTTCCGTCAGGTTCTTCGGCTGAAGCTCCATGCCCAGGCGGCCGGAACAGGCCATATCGAAGCGGAACTTGAGCGGAGTCACATTCCCGGTCTGGTGGTTCGGGACGGCCGACACATGGGAGGCCATCACGCAGGCCGGATAAATGAGGTTCGTCGCGTACTGGATATAGGCACGGGTGAAAGCATCCGTGTTGTCACTGGTCCAGATCTCGTTGAAATACTTCAAGGCGCCGTAATCCACCCGTCCGCCGCCGGATGAGCAGCATTGGACGATGGTGTCGGGATACTTTGCACGAAGGCGGCGCATCACGTTATAGATTCCCTGCGCATACTCCACGAAGAAACGGTCCTGGTCCTTTCCCAGATAGGTGCTGCCGAAGTCCGCGACCGTGCGGTTGCAGTCCCATTTGATGTAGTCGATGTTCGGAGCCAGCTGCATCGTGTTGTCGAAGATGCCGTACACGAAATCCTGGACCTTCGGATTGCTCAGGTCCAATACCCATTGGTTCCGGCTCTGGTACAGTTCGCGGCCAGGGCTCTGAACCACCCAGTCGGGATGCGCATGGGCCAGATTGCTCTGCGGATTGACCATCTCGGGTTCGATCCAGATGCCGAACTTCAAGCCTTTGCCATGGGCATAAGACGCCACATAATCGATACCTTCCGGGATTTTGGCGGTATTTACTTCCCAGTCGCCGAGACCGGCGTCGTCCCCGTTGCGGGGATAGTCCTTCGCGAACCACCCGTCATCCAGGACAAACATTTCCAGCCCCATAGAGGCCGCGTCATCGATCATCCGGAGCAAGGTCTCGGTCGTGAAAGTGAAATAGGCGCCTTCCCAGCTGTTCAGGAGGGTGGGATTGATCTCACCGCCGCCATAGACACCGTAGTTCCGGGCCCATGCATGCAGATTGCGGGAAGCCTGCCCCGCTCCCCTGCCGGAGAAGGTATACAGGAAATCGGGCGTCGTAAAGGTCTGGCCCGCAGTCAGTTTGTAGGCAGATGCGAACGGGCTGATCCCGGCCAGGACATTGAGCCGGTTGGACTCGTCCATCTCGAAGGAAAGCCGGAAGTTGCCGCTCCAGGCCAAGGCGCCGGCGACCACTTCGCCGACATTCTCCTGCAGGCGGTCCGTCCCTAGACTCACCAGGAAAGACGGATTGTTGCACTGCGTCACCTGGGTGCCGCGACGGGACTCGATGACCTTGGTATCATGCGTCAGAAGTTCTCCGTCCATCTGCATCTCATCGGCCCAGCCGCCATGGAAGTGCGTCAGATAATATTTGTCCGCATCCAAGAACAGGGAACCGGAGGCATAGTTGAGGAGTTCCACGGGCTGTTTGCCGCCATTGCGGATTTCCGCATGGGTGCAGATGACGTCCTCCTTCTGATAGGCGGCGTAGAACAACTTGACTTCCAGCAGGGTTACCGGATCCTTCAGGGTGATCTCCGTCGTGACGGCATCACCGTTTCGACGGACCTGATGGGCTGAATATATCAGTTCGGTATTGTGGTAACCGTCGGCGTATTTCACGTGCAGGGCGGGTTCGCCGAGATAGCGGCCACCGGTGGTGGGATAGGCCATCGGACCGCTTCCATTATCTTCCGAGAGACCGGTCACGAAGTCTTCAAAAGCTTTCGGGTCGGCAATCCGGTTACCGAAATGGAGTGTTTCCAGGACGCCGTTCTCCCGAACGGACAGGACAAGGACGGTATGCTCCGTCTCCACAGGGATGACGGTTTTTCCGGCCGATACCGTCGGTGCTGCCAGGGCGAGGGCCAGTAAGCTTAAGCTCAGGTTATGAAGTAATTTCATCTGTTTCAATACTTTAATCTACGAATACCATCTCGTCGAACAGGTAGGATGCATGCCCGATCTGGTCAACGACAAAGAGAAGATAACGGATGTCCAGGGAGATATTCCGGCAGATTTCGGGGTCGTAGGCGATGTCGCTCATCGTGCCTTCCCATACGCGGTCGAAGTTGATGCCGATCAGATTGCCGTCAGCGTTGATGATCGGGCTGCCCGAGTTGCCGCCCGTGGTGTGGTTGGTCGCCAGGAAGCAGACGGGCTGGGTCTCATGCCCGCCTTCGGCGTAAATGTCGCGGAGTACCTGGGGTATGTTGTAGTCAAAGATATCCGGATTGTCCTTCTCAATGATACCCTTGAGGGTGGAGACTGGATAATAGTAGGCGGCGTCAAACGGAGAATAGCCGGCCACCTTGCCATAGGCGATGCGAAGGGTGAGGTTGGCGTCGGGATAGAAAGTCCGGTCTTTCTCAAACTCCATCTGGCCCTGCATATATGTACGGTTGGCTACGCGAAGGGCTTCGTTGGTCTCCCGGATGACGGGAGCGAGATCCTCGGCGTACCAGGTCGCGAATTCGGAAGAGACAACTACGGCCGGATCGGCAGCTACGCGGTCCGCATCGTCCGGAGTCAAGGCTTCCACTTTCGCCCGGTCCGTGAAGATGCTGTGGGTGTACAAGAAGTCCTTGCAGGCTTCCACACTGCCGAATTCCTCCAGCTTTTCCTTGAACCACGCGGGTTTGAATTCATCCGGGACGTTCTTGTCGAAAGAGGTCATCATCGCCACGAAGCACTCTTCGTCGATGGGCTGGTAGTAGTCCTTGAAAAAGCTGTCTATCAGATCCTTCGTGCTGGTTCCGGAACGCAGGCGGGTATGGATGCCGGAAGCGAAATTGAGCAGTTCGATAGTCCGGACGGTCTCGTTGTAATACTCGTAGGCGAGGTAGGTGGGATTGCGGCGGGCATAGATGCCACCCAACTGGTCCACGACGCCTTCGTACCGGGTTCCTTTTGCCCATTCGCGGAAGCGTTTCTCATAAGCCTGCTTCGAAGCGACGGTATGCATCTTCTTGATGCCCTTCTCTTCGCCCTGCCATTTCTTCCAGGCGTTGGAGACGGAAGCATTCTTGGAAGAATACTGGATCCGGACGGCCTGGGACTGGTTCATGTACTTTTTCTGGATATCCAGGCGCTGGGTGCGGAGGGCGATCTTCTGCGGATCGGAAACCTCGGCGACATACTTGACCTGTTCGGACATCACGTATTCCTGGGTGCTGCCCGGACAGCCGTAAACGAAGGTGAAATCACCCTCTTTGACACCGGCGCGGGAGACCTTGAAGAACTTCTTCGGGTGATACGGAACGTTGTCCGGGGAATAATCGGCCGGATTGTTGTCCTTGTCGGCATAGACGCGGAAGATGGAGAAGTCGCCGGTATGACGGGGCCACATCCAGTTGTCGGTGTCGCCGCCGAACTTGCCGATCGAGGACGGCGGTGCGCCCACCAGGCGGACGTCGCGGAACACCTTGAACACGAACAGGAAGTACTGGTTGCCATAGAACAGGGCTTCCACATTGGCCGTCAAGCCTTTACTGGCATCGGCCACCTCGGCCGTGAGCTTCCGGGAATTGACCCGGACCACGGAATCCCGCTGCGCCTCGGTCATGCCTTCCACATATCCTTTCAGCACCAGGTCCGTCACGTCGTCCATCCGCTCGAGGAAACTGACGGTCAGGCCCCGGTTAGGCAGTTCCTGGCTGCGGTTCATCGCCCAGAATCCGTCTTTGAGGTAATCGTGGTCCACACTGCTGTGGCGCTGGATATAACTGTATCCGCAATGATGGTTGGTAAGCAGCAGGCCCTCATCGGACACCAGCTCGCCGGTGCAGCCGCCTCCGAACAGGACGACAGCGTCCTTCAAGGACGCCTGGTTCACGCTGTACACATCTTCGGCGGTGAGTTTGAAGCCTTTGGCCTGCATGTCGCCGATACGCTGCGAAATCAGGGAGGGGAGCCACATTCCCTCGTCGGCCATCGCCGTCAGGGAGAAAGCAAGCAGGGCTCCCAGGAACAATACGGTCTTTTTCATGGAAACAAGTTTCTCGTTTTCACAAAAATACGCATTTCCCGGGAATTCCCAAAGCTATTCCGGATGCAGGTAGCCGTGCCGGACCAGGTCATCCCGACTATCTGCAGGGTAGGTACAACCATCGGCGATGACGAACAGATTGTCCGCCACCTTTGAGATCGCTTCGTAGTTGTGGTCCGTGACAATAATGCCTTTCTCCCGGCTCTTTTCCCGGATGAGTCGCTGCACCGTCTCGATATGGAGCGGGGCGATCTGCGAAAATGGTTCGTCCAGGATGCAGAAATCGGATTCCGCCATCAGGACGAGATACAGTTCCGCCAACCGGGCCTCTCCTCCGGACAACTCCCAGAGCGGTGTATGATATCGACCGGAAAACTGGGGAAACAGACTGGCGAACTCCCAGAACGGAATGTCATACAATCGGAATGCCCGCCGGATCGTCATGTTCTCCGGAATCAAGCGGCTTTGCGGCAAATATTTGACTGACAGGCCGATACGATTCCGGTCGAGCGGTTTTCCATCCCGATGGACACTGACATAATCGGCCTTCAGTCCTCCCATCAATGCGCGGAACATACAGGATTTCCCGGCGCCGTTCCGTCCCAGAAGCCCCGTCACCAACCCCGTCCGCGAAGTGATATATCCGCCGCTCAAGACCGTTTTCTCTCCGAAACGGACCACGACACTATCGACGGTCAATTGATGGATCATTGCAGGACAGTTACCAGAGACAGCAGCAGGAACAGCAACCCAAAATCAATCGCCAAAGCCCCCGCGAGCAACTTTCTGGGACTGCATCCCAGGTTGATATAGAAAAAGACGGCGTCACGACTCACGAACTGGCTCCGCAGATACCAGACCAGCGCCGTGAAACCCACTTTCAAGATGAAAGCGAGAATCAAGCCGGAGTAAAAGAAAGACTGGGAAAGGAAAAAGGTGCACGCAAGGTTGAACAAGGTCCCGAACACCAAAAACACCCTGCCGTAAGACAGCGTCAACAACACCTTATTTCCCCATGAAAGCACGGCACACTCCATACAAATAAAATGCCGGGCACCATATAACGAAGAAGCCCGGGCGTCATGTTTGACGTCCGGGCTCCCGAAGAACGGCGGCTACCTACTCTCCCAACTGGTGGGTCAGTACCATCGGCGATGGTGAGCTTAACTTCTCTGTTCGGAATGGGAAGAGGTGGATCCTCACCGCTATAACCACCGCAGTATACTACTTGAGAGAAAAAACCAATTCGGAGAACCTTCCGGTTCACTGGATCAACAGTCAGACTTTTTCGCTTTGCTTGCGCTTTCGCGTGTTGCCTTGATTCGCAACTTCTCGGCTATCTTTCCCTTAGGAAAGTCTATCGGGCCATTAGTACAGGTCAGCTGAGGCCGTCACCGACCTTACACTTCCTGCCTATCAACGTGGTAGTCTCCCACGACCCTCTAGGGAACATTCATCTTGAAGACGGCTTCGCGCTTAGATGCTTTCAGCGCTTATCCTGACCCAGCGTGGATACCCGGCGGTGCAGCTGGCGCCACAACCGGTATGCCAGAGGCTGGTCCGACCCGGTCCTCTCGTACTAAGGTCAGTCCTTCGCAATGTTCCAACGCCCACAACAGATAGAGACCGAACTGTCTCACGACGTTCTGAACCCAGCTCGCGTGCCACTTTAATCGGCGAACAGCCGAACCCTTGGAACCTGCTCCAGCCCCAGGATGTGACGAGCCG
>JAEEGK010001529.1_pt1 | contig 58199 bp, 51 predicted proteins | sample 8958771 | NCBI WGS metagenome assembly JAEEGK01 (sample SAMN16246547, study PRJNA631951) | gut metagenome | biome: gut microbiome; feature: rumen; material: SC-attached | host: Bos | place: Iran: Karaj | collected 2018-10 | reverse complement strand
TTGTCCGTTTTGTGGTGCAAGGCTTATTTTAATTTAGTGTAGACATTCCAATTCGCTATAAAGACCGAAAAAATGAGTTTTTTATTGAAAATAATTTCAGTTACGCAAAAAGACTTCGTAGTGGGTGTTTTTCTTTGCAACGGGTTGTTGGGCATATATCCGCGAATTGTGCGCAGAAGAAAATTGTTCGACAACCTTTTTCTCTTTCTTTAGTTTCAAAGAAAGACGTACGTTTGCAACGTCATTTGGATAGCCGTTGATTGATTGACAGTCCCCGCAGGCGAATCCTTCTGTAACAGTAAATGCAGCGGTTTTTTCGCAATGACAAATTCAAACGCGGGGATTTGGGTTTAGCCAGACTTGTTCTGGCTTTTTTTGTGACTTTCGAGATACAGACTTAACATTCGTTTTCTTTATCGGGGCAATTTACAGCGCAATTTATGAACCGATAATTTCCCAATAACCTTTTGTATTACTGCCAACTCGTCTGATATACTTGTCACGTAAAATCGCAATGTGGTTTTTTACGGTACGTTGGGATATCTCAAGAGTCTTGCTTAATTCAGGAATTGTTGCAGACGAATTTTTGGCAATCGCACGGAAGTTTTTTTGAACGGCTTGGGGCAACTCTCTGGGCAAATCTTGGGGCAATTTTGGGGCAACTCTCTGGGCAATTCTCCGGGCAATTCTCTGGGCAATTTTTGAGAATCGCCTTCAGAAATTTCACCTTCTATTGCCATTCTACAGAAACTCAAGATAGCAGTCGATTACAAAGACATTGCCTACGTTGTCGACGATTGCGTTTTTAGGCTTAATGTCTGACACAAAGACCTGGCTGTCAGTCCAATCACCGTTGGTTTTGGTCAGACCGATTTGTTGCAGTTTCGATTCAATTTGCTCAATTGTGGCAAAACTTCCCGAAATAAAATTCTGTTCAGCAACAATCTCGAAAAGTCCGAATCGGCTGCGACCGAACGCCACAATGTTTAGTGCGGTTTCGGGAAACAGAAGGTTGTGAATCAGAATTCGGTAAATGGCTTTGGAAACAGAGCCGTATAGTTCGGTGTCAATGGTTTTTATTACAACGTTTCGGGCATCGTTGAAATAAATATTGGCCTCGCTTCCGTATGATATTGGTATTCCGTATTTTGAATGGAAATAGTCATCGGTGCACTCAATCCAGAACTCGTGCTTGCGCGAGAAAGATTCAATCAGCGCATCGATTGGTATCGGGCTTCGGTCTGAAGCATCGCTTCGTTGCGCAGCACTTGCAGTCTCGCATCTTCGTGCGATATATATTGCTGCCGCATTTTTGTTAGCGATTCCATACAAGATTCGCTTTGCTTCTTGTGTGTGTCGTTCAGGAAGCAAGGTTCGTAACCAATCAACTCCAAATACTTGTATGCCATCTTTGTATAAAGATTCCGCTTTGTTTATTATCTCTGCAAAGATAGCATCATTTTCCATAATTGGTGTTTTTTTACAAAGGTAACATCAAGTTGGTTAATGGTAACAAACACCGAACTTTTTTCAAAATTTTGAATTGAAAGTTTTACAACCATTTTCTTGGTTTTGTTTGCTGCAAATAAATAATGTCTTTAGAATCAGAAAATAAAATAAAGAGGTTTGCAAAACAAAAGCCGCCAGCAATGCCGACGGTTCAATTGTAAAGTAGAAAGACGTTAGACGTTCCCCAAACCACCGATTCAGGATGAACGCAGACAATAATGGTCTTTTTTATTTCAGCAGCGTTGGGCGCAAAGCTTCTCAATCGCTGTCTAACCACCTTTCATATCCTTACAATTTTAATGGTTCGTCATTTCATTATTTCGTGTCATTTTATTCATTCTGCGTCAGCAATTTAATCTCGTTGTTGAAATTGCTGAAATACAAAACATTGTCATCATCACGATTTTCGGTATTGCCCATCAGATACAGCAATTTTGACAATGGAAAATCATCACTGCCTTCTTCCCAACTGTCAGAATAACCAGCAAGGCCGAATTTCCGTAGCATCCGCAGTGCCTCGCCGCAAACCTTGTTTTTGAACTCATCGAAACTTGTATGAACGGCAAAAACCTGTTCCATATCAACGAATGCGTAAATGTATCTTCCATAGCATTCTTTATCAGAGAATTGACTGATTTCTATAAGCAAATCGTCACCATTTTTGGTCAGTACGACGGTTTGGCCGCTGGGTTCACCTTCCCAAATTATTTTGTGTGTTTGATATTGGTCTTTTACACACATAATTGTTGTTTCCGTACTTACATCTCGCTCCTCATTGATTTTCAAGTAATATAATCCTGTAACCAACAAATTCAACGGATTACTTCCCATATAGGTTGGTCGAAATTCGTAGTGCTTACCTTCAATGTCGAAGCTGACTACTGCACATCCGTAAAAATCTATATCAAATTTAAAATCAACGTTTTGCATATCACCATAAATTATAGGGGTCAAACGATTCGGTTCGTATTTCGGCGGCGGTTAGTGCACCGTTTTTTAGAAGCAAACGCTCGATTTTCTTGAATATCTGCAATTTGGTCTTTTGCCCCTTTTCATTGGATTCCTCAAACTTGCGTATGGCTTCTTGTATGAAATCGAGGCTGCTATGTGCTTTCACAACTGGTTTGAGGCTGCTGCCGTGCCCCAATGCCCATTTGATTTTCTTATACGCCCTTTCCGTGTAATCAATGCTGTCGAACATTCCTCCTATGCATACTTCTATGTTCAAGTACTGACAGATTCTGAAAACAGTGTCTGTTACACTATAACTTTCTTTATCAACAAGATAATCAAGCAATTCTTTTTCTTTATCCAAATCGAAATGTCTATATCGTCCGCTAATTGAAAAATTGCCAAAATATTCGTCATAGAACGATTGATACACATCATCAGTCCAGTCGTTCTCAACTCTGTCTTTTTCCAGTGTCTCCTCAAGTAACTGCATTTTCGCTTTGTAGTTGTCAATGTCACCACTCATTGCGTCATTGACTATGTTTTCAAGTTCATCATCGGGCCAATGGTCAGAAAAATAGTTTACTTGAAACATTTTCACTTCGCCATCGGCAAGCGAGTCATCGTAGCCAATTGTCGCAAATCTCATCGGGTCGGAAATACCATACAACATTTCTTTTAAATCCTGAAAATACCATACATATTTACTCAATTCGATGTTGGCAATTTTAGTGTTGCGGTTTGTCCAGATTTTCACCATAAAACTCCACGAAGTTTGATAGCAATCCATCTTTTCGAACTGTTTCAAGCAATCCTCAATCGGTGTGACCGAATTCGATTGTGCGTAGTAGGCGGAATAAATGTAGGTGAAAGCGCTGTTGAAGTCATCGACACAACTGACACCTTTGTCCCAAACCTCGCAGTGGTTCTTAATTATGTCAGCCACTTCTGATTTCAAAATCCTGTCCAAACGGACTTTCTGTCCAAAGCAAACGCACGATTGGGGGTCGCTTAAATCGTTGGTTATCTGCATTGTCACAAGCGTGTCGCGGCTTTGTTCCTCACTTATATAATATGGATTCAAGTCATCATCAACTCCATCGAACTTGCGATAGGTGGTAAGTATCTCCTCGTGGTTCGAGTTGTAGTAGTGAAACTCATCGCCAATGCGAGTGTAGAAGACATCGCTGTCGTCCGACCAACGGTAGATTTCATCGTAAATGGCGGGAAACAGAACCGTACCGTCGGGATTTTTGATACCCATTTTGCCATTTTCATAGAATTCGTCATCGAATATGCCTTGGTCTGACAGTCCACCGTTTTTGTAAACAAAAATCTGACGGTTGGAGTATTTTGCCCATATAAACGAATCGCAAATCTCTATCTGGTCGAAAATAGGCGGCATAATCAGTTCGCCCGTTGGGGTTTTCCATCCTATATGGTCACCGTCTTTAAACTTAACTGCGGTTTCAGCCACGTTCCATAACAGTTCACTGCTATACACTAAAACTGAAACAAGGACTGGATACATTGAATCGTGCGTTTCGGAGAATTCAATTACACCCCAAATCGTAAAATATTTTTTCGATTTGGGCGATATTTCCTCAATAAGGTCGATTTCGTTTCCCTTGTCATCAAACAATTTCATTTTGCCATCAACTTCGCGAATGCTGTAATTCAAAAAGTTGTGAGACTCTCCGTGAGGAGTCGAGTTGCTTTGGTTGATACAATCACTTACTAACATATCCTTCGTTTTTTAAGTTTTGTACAATAAATCGTCTGCAAAAGAAAATGGGCACTACGAAGCCTTTTTGCGTAACTGAAAATATTTTCAAAAAAATCGCACTTTTTTCTGACTACGCAAATAGGTTGCGTAGTTGTATCTTAACTTTGTGGTCGGAAACAAAAAAACAAGGCTATGAAGTGTACTGTTATAATGAGAAAGACGAAAAAAGCGGTTGGTACGCGGGGCAGTGTTGTGAGTTTCCAGAAGCATTAAGTCAGGGAAAAAACATTGACGAACTGATGGACAATATGAAAGAAGCAATCAGCCTTATCGTTGAGTATAAGAGAGATAAGACTATTGCCGAATATAAAGGCCAGAAAGTGATTCGTCGGGATATTGAATTATGAATGCCTATTGAAATCTGCAATATGGAAACTTTGCCTTTCGACATAAAACCAACTCGCCAAATGATAGTTTTCATTGGTATTCAGGCCAGCGGCAAGACGACATTCTACCAGCGTTGGCTTGCAAGTCACGGCTATGCCCATATCAATCTCGACACGCTGCACACGCGCCACAACGAGAGCCTTGCCATACAGGCCTGCTACGATGGCGAGCAGTCGTTTGTGGTTGACAACACCAATCCCGCAAAGGCCGACAGGGCTCGATACATTACCGAGGCCAAACAACGTGGTTATGAGGTGGTTGGAATATATTTCCAAAGCATACTTGCGGATTGCATTGCGCGCAACGAGGCACGGGCGGCAAAGGTGCCGCGGCTGGCTCTTCCGAACACACAGAACCGACTGCAAATGCCCGATTATACCGAAGGCTTCGACAAACTGTATTTCGCACAAATTGCTGAAAATGATTTTATAATAACCGATTGGAAAGGATAAGACTATGGATTTTGACACTATCGACAAACAGATGCGTGGGTTCGAGCAGTCGCTCGACCGAACAATGCTCGAAGGCATATACATTGTTGCCCGTCTCGACGGACACGGCTTCACGCGCCTTACAAAGAAGGATATGAACCTTGAAAAGCCGTTCGATGTGCGTTTCCGCGATGCTATGATTGCCACGCTCAAACACTTGATGGACTGCGGCTTCCGTATTATCTACGGTTATACTCAAAGCGATGAGATTTCGCTTCTTTTCCACATTAGCGACAGCACTTTCGGGCGCAAAGAGCGTAAACTGATTTCGATTCTGGCAGCCGAAGCGTCGGTTGCTTTCTCTGCTCAGATGGGGCGAGCCGCTGTTTTCGACTGCCGTCTTGTGCCACTGCCCAACGACGATTATGTGGTCGATTATTTCCGCTGGCGGCAAGAAGATTCGCACCGTAACTCGCTCAACGCACACTGCTACTGGCTTTTGCGCAACAATGGTGCGTCGGCGGCTAATGCTCAAAAGCAAATTGCGGGACTGTCGAATGCCGACAAGAACGAACTGCTCTTTTCGCACGGAATCAACTATAACAATTTGCCGTTGTGGCAACGCCGTGGCGTGGGTATGTATTTCAGAGACGAAGAGCGGGCTGGCTACAATCCGAGAACAAAAGAACAAGTGACTTGCCTTCGCCGAACGCTTTATCTCGAAAACGAGTTGCCCATTGGCGAGCAATATGCCGAATTCATTCAATCAATCTTAAATACTAACCGCAATGCCAGCAAATAAAAACGCGCTAATCCGCTATAAGACAATCGATAACTGTCTGCGCAACAGGTTCCGCCAGTGGACGCTCGACGACCTTGTCGATGCTTGCTGTGCGGCCTTGTACGATGCCGAAGGAATCACCAAAGGCGTGTCGGTGCGCACGGTTCAGGGCGACATTCAGATGATGCGTTCCGACAAGTTGGGCTACAACGCGCCAATCGAAGTGTACGACCACAAATACTACCGCTACACCGACAGCGATTTCTCAATCACCAATATGCCGCTCTCACAAAACGACTACGAAATGCTGCGCGAAGCCGTGGATATGCTGCGCGAACTTGAAGGGTTTGAACAGTTTTCCGAAATGGCCGACGTTGTCAGCCGCCTTCGCGATATGGTGGCCACAAGCCGCAGCAACAGCAAGCCTATTGTCAATTTCGACAGCGTGCCCAACCTGAAAGGCCTGCGCTTGCTCAATCCGCTCTACAACTACATTGCCAACCGCCAAACGTTGCGCATTATGTATCAGTCGTTTAATGCACGAAGGCCAACCGAGTACATTTTCTTTCCATATCTGCTGAAAGAGTTCCGCAACCGCTGGTTCGTGTTTGGAGCAAAGGCCGAGAATTTGGTCATTTACAACCTGGCTCTCGACCGCATTGTAAGCATTGAGCCTTCGGACGAGCCTTTTCGCGACAACCCGAAATTTGACCCCGAACACTTCTTCGACAATGTGATTGGCGTGACCAAGAACATTGGCAGCACGCCGCGCACCATAAAGTTTTGGGCAACTCCCGAACAGAGCAAATATGTCAGAACCAAGCCATTGCACCGTTCGCAGCGTCTTGTGCGCGAAAACCCCGACGGCAGTTGCGTCTTCGCTATCGACGTGGTAATCAACTTCGAAATGTACTCCGTCTTTATGTCGTACGGTCCTGGCATTAAAATTATTTACCCGCGAAACGTGCGCGAGCATATGCGTAACGAACTGAAAGACACTTTGGAATTGTATGACAAAATGGTGTGATTTTCTTTTTTAACGACCTACATAAAAAGAGGAACGGGAGGATTCCTAAAAGGAAAGCCCCCCGCACCGCAAAAGTGCAAATAAATGTTTAACGGGCAAAATTTTTGTGGTATCTTTATATCAAGTTTACCGCTTGCAGTCAATCTCGAACCATAGTTATTGGCCACCGACAAACTGTTGGCGGTCTTTTTTTGCATCGCGGCGAACAAAGCAATAATGTTCGGACATAAAATAACCCGAATCTGTTTCAAATCCAATATCAAGTGAATCTTCCACAGAATCAGGTCGTTTTGACATTGCAAATATGCAACTTTATCTGTAAAAACAAAACCGCCAATATTGCTTCCGCTCCCGTAACACACGGGTGGAGGTTGGACATTGGCGGTTCTGCCATTCTGTAAGCGTTTCGTTGAATAGGCAGCCACGCAACCGACGTGCGTGCAGCGGGTCTATCCCTAAAACGCATTGCAAATATAACTAATTCTTTTTGAACGGCCTATATAAAAAGGGAGCGGGAGGCTGCGATTCCTCGCTCTACCCCCCGCATAAAGGAACGGGGGGTCTGTAATAAATGCAGAACGCTCCCCCTCGCACTGCAAAAATGCGAAAAAATGTTTAAAGAGCAAAATTTTTGTTGGGAAAAGTAGGCAATTGATATTGAAAGTGAGCCAGAAAGCAAAATTAGCCGAATCATTTTGTAGGCTACAACACAAGCAAATCAAACTGCTTTTTTTCTTCATCTGTAAGGACATCCAAGTTAGCCTTTATGAATCGCTGTTCGGCCAACTCAACAATGTCTTTATGTTTCGACCCTGTTTTCTGCAAAAGCAAATTGAGCAATTCTTTTCGTTGCTTGTTAATCAAAACCAATTGTGCCCGTGTGACGTGTGCCATAATTTGTGCTTTTTTTTATTCAAATATAAGAAAGAACCGCGTTTTCACATCGCCAGTTCCTCTTGCAGCCTTTGGTAGTCGGCCTTCATTTCGGCAACGGTGTTGATTACGCGGTTGCGTAAACGGAAACCATCTTCTTCCTCCTCATTGTGTTTGATATAGTCCTCAATAACACACGATTGCAAATGGTTGTAGATTTCCAACCGCAAGTCGTCCCATTTGCCATAACACTCATCAAAAGAGTCATCGACTTCGGCAATGCATATTCCCAACAATCCCAAATACAGTGCGCTAATCAGTTGGCGTGCTTCGCAAAAGCCGAATATTTTAGGCCCAGGGTGGAAATAATCGGGACTGACAGCAACTGCAAACACAGGAATATCACTATTGTTTAAACCATAGTGAATCAATTCGATAGTTATAGGGTCATCTTCGTAATGAAGCCTTATGCTTGAATTGTTAGGATAGCCCCATAATGCGGATTCAATGTCAAGACGAATTCGGTTGAAGTCGTTTGACCAATCCGAAAGGTATGATTCGAATTTTCGGTTGCCAATCCGCACAACAAAAGTCGTGTCACCATTGTATGGTTCGGTAAAGCCAAATGCGAAACGTTCGATTTTCATATCTTCCACAGAACGAGGATACCTGACGCGAGTGGCTAATTCTTGAAGCCCTACAAGCATATCTTCAGCTGCCTGAGGTTTCACATCAACTTCCAATGCTTCGTGCTTGTTGTATAACGTGCTCTCGCCCCGAATAACGGCGGCACAGAAATCCGTCAATGAGCGTGTGGCAGAGTCGATAAACGTATCTTGCATATACCAAATGGTATAATACCCGAAATCGTCATCAAAAAACTCGCAATATGTGCTTTTTCCATCGCGGCAAATCAAAATGTCCGCTTTTATACCATAACAAAAACGCTCGTTTCGGCAATGTCCCCATAACGCATCATAAAGTGCTAATGGATATACCATTACATCTCTGCCGTGAAGTCGGAACCAAATGGCGGGGGCATCCTCACCTTTGGCTTTTCGAAATCGAAATGTGCTGGTGCTTTTCTTTACGCTCATCGCTCTGAATCATTGATTACTTAATTCTTATCGGCCCGCCATCGTTGCACAAATATACTTCGCCAGAATCGTATTTCTTGATAACCTGATTGTTGTTGTACATACAGAACAGAGCCACGCTGTCGGGCAGAAGTTGCGCCACACGGCGGGCTAAATCCAATCCTCGCTGCTTCCACGCAAGCCAGTTGTAGTGCTTATCGAGGTTGTTGCGATAGTCGGCACCCCACTGCTCCAGTTCGTCCGAAAGGCTCTCAAGGCTGATAACAGTTTGGATGCCGTCGCGGCCTTCAATGGTCAGTTGCGAAGCGGTGCCGATAGGCCAACCTGAATTTTCGACAAACAAATTGCTTTCGCCAGAAGGCATCATTTCCACCACATAACGGCCGATATTCTCTTCGTCCCACGGCGTATAGTCCCAAACATAAAGACGCCCACCAGCGGCGTGGATTAGTCGGTCAATTTCCCGCATATCGTCATCGTATTCTTCATACAGACTTTTGTCAATGAGGTCAAGGACGGACGAACGCACATTTTTCTGGTATGGCTGGCAATAGATGTCATCCACAGAATAACTATTGAGATTTGGCGAAGCGCCTCGTTTCAAAAGGAAATCGACCATTTCGGGACTATTATCATAATATTCGCAGTCCAATGGCGGCAGTCCTTCGAATCCGAACAGATTAATGTCGGCGCCAAGCGACAACAGCAAATCGACAATTTCCTTGCATTTCTGCTCGTTGGCCTTCTCAATGGTTTTAGTCTCCTCATCAGTATATTTTTCACCAACACGCATTCCTTGCTCCCTATAGTGCTGTATGGCGTTTACTAGGACGGATTCTCCGTTATTGTCCAGACAATTGATATTTGCGCCATTTTTTAACGCCAGATTAATCTGCTCGACATCCCAATTCGAACAGGCTCTCAAAAGCGTATCGTCCAGTTCGGTGTGATTGTGCAACTTGTCGGGCATAGTCAGGCGCAACTGGTCGAGCGTCAGTTCAACGAAGAAGTCCTTTATATCCGCCCATTTGTACGACACCAACTCCTTATTGTATGGATGGCGATATACATCGCTGACATTCCTTTCAACCTCGCGGGCTGACGCGCCATTCAGCACGAGGTCGCAAACAATTTTTGGGTCGCCGGGCAGACTTTTACTTTCTCTTCTAATCCAATAGCCCTCTGACACTTTTATTTCGCCCGAATCGGCAATTTGCTCCAACAGTTTCCAAAAGCCGTCAAGTAATTGTTCTATAGTTATATCGCGATAAAAGTTGCTGTATTCGATTGTGTTGAATGGACCATTGTCCGATTTCCAATGCAACCACCAATAGTACATTAAATCGTTGGGGTTTTCAGCAGAAATCAGAGCCGCCTTGCACCAAACCTGAATGGCATAGAATAACTTTAAAGTCATCACATTTATGTGGGCGTAATGGCTTCTAGGTTCAGGCATCAGGCTGCGACCAATTTTGTATATCTGGTCAGGCGCGCGCAGCGCAATGCGCGACATTCCGCAGTTGTATGTTTTAGCGGCCTCGTATGCAATCAAAACATCGTCAAACGAGAACTCCTCTTGAAAATTCTTTACTTTGCCCATAATTCACTGTTTTTGAATTAAAACTACTAAAAATAGCCATTAGTGCCAAAAGTTTTTAGCCATTTCACCCCGCAAAGGAACGCTAGCCCTACGCAATCTTTTTGCGTAACTGAAAATAATTTCGAAATAACTGCAATTTTTTTGCGACTACGCAAAAAGGCTTCGTTGCACCCAATTTCCTTTGCTGCGAAAAAGAAACAATAAATGTCAAACATCAATTTGACAGGCAAGAATCGAATCTTTAAAATAATATGCTATGGCGAAGAAGAATAACCGTAAGGAAAGCCCATACGACCCGAAATTTGTGGAAAAAATCAAAAGGTCGGAACAGCAAATAGCCGAAGGCAAATGTGTCAGAGTTACTGATGTGGATGAATTTATTGCCAACCTAACCGATGAGCCCGTATCCGTACCGGAAGTAACGCGAGAAGACATTGACAAAATAAGGGAACTGTCGCACCGAAGGCTTGCCGAGAGATTTAAAGACGATGAAATTGTGGATGCCGTAACCGAAAGGTTTATGCAAAACCGCAAAGGCGAAGGTGAATTGACAGAGACAGAACTGCTTTTGTTAAACTCGCAGATAAATGCCTCACGTTGTCTTGCCAGTCGCCTTGATGATGACTAATGAGTTTTTAGAGATATACATTTCAATACCTCTTGGCGATGTTGCAGTACCTGAAATAGGGGGAAATGCCCTCGCCGCCCGAAGAAAGCCGCGCAACAAACCGGTGGTTGCCACAACTCGGAAGAGTTGGGCAGAGAGGTATTGAAATTTTTGAAAGCGAGATTATTAAAGACTGATTTTTATTGTTTTTAGCAAAAAGTTGTACATTTGCAACGTGGGGGGTGTACCACGAGAGTGAAGCCTGCCATACCGATAAAGTAAGAAACTTGTAAATTCCCATTGTCATTGTGACCGGGCAACGTTTCTTACTTTTTTTATCTGAAGCGCTCATATCATTATAAACGAGGTGAGCGGTAGAGTTTAAGGAGTTAAAACATAAGAGCGTGTCAACTTATTTAAAATGCGATTTCAGGCCAACGCCAATGATTTTTGGCGAAGAGGGCAGACGCTTTCTTGAAAGCACAAAACATGTGAAGAAAGAAAGCAAAAAGCGTCTTGCCGAAATGGAATTGGCTTATCAGCAATATAAGGCCGCTTTTGATAGAGGCAAAATGCTACAAGCCGACAGCCATCTTACTGCAAATCTGCAAAAAACAAGTTCCTCAAAACCAACCGCAAACCAATCTCGCTGACGTGGATTTTCGGAACTTGTAAAGAATCTAATTCAAAACTTAAAAAGCGCCTGGTCCGCTTACGAACCACCCATCCGACGTGAGTGCAGTTGGAATGTCAAACCAGGACGCTTATGATATTTCATATCATTCTTATTTCCATTCAACCATTTACAAAATAAGTGTCAGTTTTTTAGCCGACGACTCGTACCAGACATCATAGTCTTCGGGAATGAGAGAGCGGATTTGGCGTGCGAATTCCAAACCGCGGCTGTCCCACTTTTCGGCATCGAAATCTTGTCCTGCCTCATCACGTTGCTTTATCCAATCAGTAATGCTATTGACAGTAAAATCCGCCAAACCATCAATGCATATTAAGTCTTTTGCATTTTTGATTACATATATGGACGAGCCGTCTTCGTGATAGCCGTAGGTATCGTCTCTGCCACATATTGTAACAATATGGCGGACAATGGTTTGACGCTTCACAACTTCGCTTTTCGGTTTGTAGGGTGTGAGGTAAGCCTCTACAATACCTGATTTCAGAGTGTTGTAAATGTTCATGCCGCTTGAATAATTCCAATCACTGACTGTCTCAATGTCTGCCGCAGCAAGTATCCGTCCCAACTGCAACAACGACTCGTACATAGCGCGAATGGTGGGCATCGGCTTGCAAAAGCCAACAACCGCTGGCGTTTTTGTGAACGTGTTGGGTAGAATTTGCACCTGCAACAATTCTTTGTGTTGGTACGCCGTACCGCCGTCCACCTTTTTTGTGTTGGTAAGAACGTTCCTTCTTATGAATCGGAATAATGTTGGTTCGTCCTCGTAGTTTATCTCGATTTCGCCCATTTGAAGAAATGTCAGACTTTCCATTTGGTGACGGAGAAAGTCGAAATTTGTTGTCCAGTCGGAAAGGTAACTCTCGATTGTGCGGTTGCCGATTTTTGCCGCGAAGGCAACATCGCAACTCACATCGTTATCGAATGTCAGAGAAAACTCCTCAATGTTAATATCGTCGATTGTGTGTTTGTGTGGGTCAAAAAGAACGGCTGTTGCAGTCATCTGACTTTTTATGGTTTTCAGGTGTTCATCATCGATTGTGCCACCATAAACGATTGGAACAGACTTTTTTGAATCTTCACAAAAAGCGGCCAGAGCGGCAGAAGCCATAGCAAAATAGTCTTCGCGGCTCATATTTATCTGTGAAGAAAAATCAAAACGCAGATTTACCTCGGAAATTGTCATTGATATGTTAAGGTACACATCGTAGTCGGGAGTGTCGTTGATTGACGCAAATTCGTACAAATCAAGCGGTTGGTGCTCGTCAGCGCAAAGCGAGTCGGCCAATGCGTATGGATTGACTAAATAATCGGTGCCGCCCTTTTTCATCCAAATACCCATCATTCCCTTTTGCCCGCCTTTGCGGTATTCCACACTAATACTCTTGCTCTTCATACCATTACTTTTTTTGCGGTTCGACAATAATTACTAATACTCAATTATTTAACAACCATTTTCGCTTTTCGAACAGTTATTTATGGGCGCAAAACTACAGGGACACTATGAAGCCTTTTTGCGTAGTTGCAGAAAAAATGCTGTTTCCTCGAAAAAAATTTCAGTTACGCAGATAGGTTGCGTAGGGCGAGTGTTCCTTTGCGGGGTGAAATGGCAAAAAACTTTGGCACTAAAGGCTTTTTTATATAGTTTTAACTCAAAAACAGAGAATTATGGGCAAGGTGAAAAATTTTCAAGAGGAGTTCTCGTTCGACGACATACTGATTGCGCAGGAGGTTGCCGCAACTCACGACTGCGGATTGTCGCGCATTGCGCTACGTGCACCGAATCAGAAACAATTTGTAGGACCCTATTTAATAAAAGGATGCAACCGTGGTTCTTTGTCTGCCATAACGCTCAAGTTGCATTATGCAATTCAGGTGTGGTGCCAAGCCGCGGCCATTACTTCCGAAAGCAACGACGCTTTCCAAAACTATTGGTGGCTTGATTGGGCTCCTGGTGATGGCCCGTTCAACATTATAAAATACATTGAAAGGCGTATTCAAACTTCTGATGAAGAATTGCTACATCATTTTTGGGAACTGTTGGAGAAAATAGCCGATTCTGGCGATATACAGGTGACTGAAGGTTATTGGGTGAATTGCAATGGAACAGGAATGTACGGACCGAGGATTGATGGCAATGTTATTGTCGATGCAGAAAACGCTGACGACATTAAGATTGACGACATCCGCAATTATCCTTTCAACAAAGAGCCCCGTTCGTACAAATGGCGTGAAATCAAGGATTTCTTTGTTGAACTGACGCTCGACCAACTACGCCTGACAAAACCCGAGAAACTGCACAACCACACCGAACTGGACGATGTGCTTCTGAAGGCTTGCGAAATGTGGAACGAGACGATTATCAAACAGGCTTTGGCTCAAGGTGCTAACATCAACTGCCTCGATTCATTGGGGCGTTCGGTGCTTCAGCGGGCTGTTGAAGGTTTTAGTTGTCACGGTATGAGAGATATTTTGGGAAACGGAGATACGTCCGAACCGACATTTGAGGAGAATATGCAACACTGCCAGCAGATTGTTGATTTGTTGCTGTCGTATGGCGCCGACATCAATCTGTTCGGCTATGACGGCATACTACCACTAGATTGCGCTTATTATGAAAACAGTCCCGAAATGATGGAATTTCTACTTGAACGAGGTGCGTCGCCAAACATAAACAGCGACTACAAAGACCTAGATTTGTGCACTCCCCAATTAATTCGTTCACAAAGAAACATCCGTTCAACACTTCTCGATAATATAGAATCTGCGCTTCAATACGAATACGATGAAGTGATTGACAAATGCGGGCAGATTGTCCGTGCCGCAGGTGGCCGCCAATATGTTTGGGATTACACGCCGTGGAATGAAGAAAACGTTGGCCGCTACGTGGTGAAAATGATGCCGACGGAGTGCAATCGAGACATCTTTACCGACAATTCTAATGGGACAATTGGCACATCGCAGAAACTGACCATTGAAGACCGCGACGGAAATCAGACGGTTATCAGTCTTGAGAGTGTTTCGAACGAACTGCAGCGTTGGAATGCCGATTACCACGAAAACCGAGCCAACCACAATTACGACTGGGCAGCGTGGAAGCAGCGCGGATTGGATTTAGCCCGCCGTGTGGCACAACTTTTGCCCGAAAGCGTGGCATTGTTCTGTCTGTATGACAACGAGCAGATTGTCGAAAAGTACGACGCTGTTGACCATACTTATCCAGTCCGCAAGGTTTATTTGTGTACCGATGGTGGGCCGATACGGGTTAAATGATGTGAAATGTTGATTCAAAACCCAGATAGTTATGGCAAAGGTTACAAAACAAGAATATGAGAAAGTTGTGGCGCAGAACGAAATGGAGGAAGCGGCTGAAAAACGAGCCAAAGAAGTAGCAGAATCTTTAAAAGAAACGATAAAAGAGTTCCGAAAGAATGGCACCAAAAACCTTAAAACGCTTGACGAACTGTTGGTGGAGTTGGAAAACGAGGAAGATTGAAGCATATTCATAAGAGAGAAGGCTTCTTCTTGCAATTCTCCTATTAAGTCGCAATATGGCTAAAACATAGTTACCTCTCGGTAATTGTTTGGTTTTGATTAAGCAGTGATTAAAACTTGGTTGAAATTGTCTCGGTTACAACATAGTTACAATATGGTTATCTGCTGTAACGATGTTGTAACGATGTTGTAACGATGTTGTAGCGATGTTGTAGCGATGTTGTAACGATGTTGTAACGATGTTGTAACGATGTTGTAACGATGTTGTAACAATGTTGTAACAATGTTGTAACAATGTTGTAACAATGTTGTAGCGATGTTGTAACAATGTTGTAGCTCGTTTCTTGTTGTAGTTTGTTGTAGTTTGTTGCACTTTGTTATACTTTATGATTTCAAGTCATATAAGTATATGCAGGAGTGACAAATGCCATAGCGGAAAACAGGCATTTTGCGGCTTACTGAACAATTGATGGGTATAAGAGTCTAATTAATGAAGATGATATTTATTTAACGCCAATGAACTCGAACGCAAAAGACACAATAATTTCTTTGTGGAAATGTTGATTCAAAAACCAGATAGTATTTTTTCAATTATCCTACTAAGACGCAATATGGCCAAAACATAGCAATCTCTCGCTAATTGTTTGGCTTTGATTAAGCAGTGATTAAAACACGGTTGAAATTTGTCTTGGTTACAACAAAGCTGCAACGTGGTTATCTGTTTCAGCTCAGTCGTGGCTCAGTTGCAGCTCAGTTGCAGCTCAGTTGCAGCTCAGTCGTGGCTCAGTCGTGGCTCAGTTGCAGCTCAGTTGCGGCTCAGTTACGGCTCAGTTGCGGCTCAATCGCGGCTCGTTTCTTGTTGTAGTTTGTTGTAGTTTGTTGTGGCTTGTTGTACTTTATGATTTCAAGTTGTATGAATGAAAAGCAAATGATTTGGAAATAATAGAATTGTCATACTGTGCGCAAGGCACGTCAATGACAGTAACAATTCCAAATGGCTATATGCCTGTATAAAGTGTTGTTAAATAGAATGATAAAGGTGTGGGGTGGGAGCATTCAAAGTGCCAACTATGCGTTTTCTCGGAAACTTTTATCTGTCATATTTCGATACAAATCGACAGGACCGAGATGCCACAGTTTCGTATCTTCCTGCTCCATATGTTTGTAGGTGTCAGACAGATACACTGCTTTGATAGCATCGACAAGGCTGACTTTGCTGTGTTCCTGCACGAAACCAGCCATTCGGCTCACCTTCGACGGCAGCAACAAATACAAGTTCTGCTGGGTTATTTCTCCAATCATTATATCCTTATCTCTTTTGCTTCAACAAATATAATGCTTTTGAGCGAACGCGCAGTATGAAACAGATATTGGTCGATGAGTGAATATGTGCGCAGTTCTGCAATTAGCGCTTGTTTACCTATCACACCACCTTCGTACAATGCGAAAGCCGCATACACACGGTCGTTGGCCACAGGTCCATATACGATATCATAGTCGTGAGCAAAACCTTCCTGCATACGGTTTGCCATCACAAAATCAACCCATTCTTCGGTGGGAGCCTGAAACGATATTGTTTTTAGTGATTGCATAGCATCAGTATCAAACTCATACACATTCACATAGCCAGTGTCCACTTTGTTTTCTTTCATACGTCGCTGCACCCACCGCAATGCCTGGTCGTACGATGTGGTTGCGTAGAATCCGCTTCCATAATCGAGTGTACGCTGAGCTACTCTTATTTCAGGATACTCAACCTTCTCTATGCTTCCGTGGTATAGTTTGATTTTCATTTATTTTCCTTTTCTCTGATACCAATATACTCATCAATATCTTCAAGTATCCACTGACAACTCTGTGTATGCAGCACATCGTAGTTGTCTTCCAAATAACCGAGCACGCCAAATTTGTCGAGTTTCAGCATAGCCTGCTCGCCAGTCAGTTTTTTTGAATTCTTGTATTGCTCAATGCAGAACGATACAAAATAGGCAATGTCTTGCTCTCTGCTGCTCATAGTTGGTGTATTATCCGAACACTGTTTGTTTTTGCAATTATAGCGATTTTTCATTTTTGATGTTGCATGTCAACTATTGGTTTGAGCCAACTAGGCAATGCTCATAACTATAGTCGCACTTCAATAAACCGTGACGAATTGAAGCCGTTTGTCAGTTTTTCGCCGTGCGAGACGCTATGGTTTTTGCAGTGCCAACCTATGGTTTATGCAATTATTATCCTATGGTTTTTGCATAGTAAACCTAGGTTTCTGCAAAAGCTAACCTATGGTTTCTGTATAGAAAACCTATGGTTTCGGCAATAGTTAACCTTCCTTCCATTCTGTTTCGTTTATCAAACGCTCAACCTCGCCTTCAACTCGTGCGTCAGAATCGCCACTTAGCGAGACGGCCAAAGATAATCTATCTACCCATTCAATTTTCGAATCAGTTTTATGGACGGGCGGATATTTCCAGGCTTCAATGATAATATCGCCATCATATTCATTGGGCTGAATCAGTGCGCCCGATTCCATATAAGAGCGCAACTGTCTCGTGCCCATCATAATTATCTTTTCAGGGTCGGGATTGAGCATTGTGTAGTGCGCCAGAGCGTTGATTCCGCAAATGGGGAACTGTTCTTCGGAATGGAACTCATCGCAGTATATGCGCTGTTCAACAGGATTGATAATGAAAGGCTGTGCCTGGTTCCATAACTGCCTGCCAACATTGGTGAAATGAATAGCCTTTCGTTTCGAGCCATCGGCAATCTTCTGACAAAGCCCTACATCGGCAAGACAAGTGATTCCCAACGTGATACTTGCGTATGAATAAGGCACTTTCCCATCAATGTCGCGCGACAGCAAGACTCTAGTAAGGACGGATGTGGATGGGAAATGAAAAATGTTGTCTTGTTTTCATTTCAAATTACTCTCTTGACATTTCATTTCATCTTTTCTATTTTTGTTTTGGTTTCTGCAGTGCTTCGTCATTGCAGCGGCCATACATTTTGGTAAAAGGCGTCGACTAACGCTTTGTTTTTGGTGTTCCAAATTCTACCACAATTTGAGAGCAATCCATCAAGAACGATGCAGGAGTTGACGCCACGGTTGCGTTTATCACAGCCTTTCGGGTGTGCAGCGGGCAGACCGCTTGCTGCATACCTGCCCGAAAGGTTTGTCATATACGGCGGCGCGTGGTGTCTTTCTGTCTGTTTATGGATTGCGGACTGTGGTAGGTCCTGGAACACGAACAGATTTGCGAAGACCCCGCGCTTTTTTTGTGAAACTAATTATCCTACAAGTCGGTAGCGGGTCAGTGTGGGGCGAAAGCGTTTTGGCTATGGCTCGTATCTACGACAACATTAATGAGCAATTTATCAGTGGATTGCAAGGCATTATCACCAATGCTGGTGTCAAACGTGTCGATTTCTGCGTTGGCTATTTCAACATTCGTGGTTGGAAACAGATTGTAAACCAAATTGACCAACTTCCAGGAGATTTTGTGTATGAAGGCGAATATGGCAATGACCGTAAAGAACGATTCTGTCGATTGCTCATTGGTATGCACCTGCCCGACAAGGAACTTGTCCGCCGCCTATACAGCAAAAACAATCCTACTGATGCCAACGATGTGATACAATGCAAAATCCAAATTGCACGCGACTTTCGTGAGCAATTACAAATAGGCTGTCCGACAGCTGAAGACGAGTGGACTTTGCGCCGCCTTGCCGCACAATTGCGCGGTGGTCGTGTATGCGTAAAATTATCAACTAGAAATCTGCTTCACGCAAAACTTTACCTTGCTTACCGCCCCGATGACAATTTCAACAAGATTCAAGCATTGATGGGTAGCAGTAATCTAACCTACGCTGGTCTTACAAAACAAGGCGAACTCGATGCAGAATTTGGCGACAGCGACCAAGCCGCCAAATTTGCACAATGGTTTGATGACCGCTGGAATGACCGTTTCTGCATCGACATTACCGATGAACTTTTGAAGGCTATTGAAGAGAGTTGGGCAAGCGAGAATGTGATTCCACCATATTACATCTACCTTAAAACAGCCTACAACTTAAGTCGCGAGGCCCGCTCTGGAGTACGCGACTACAAACTGACACCCGAATTCCGCCGACAGCTGTTCGAATTTCAGCAAACAGCCGTACAGATTGCCACAAAACACCTGATGAGCGAAAAACGTGGTGGCGCTATGATTGGTGATGTGGTTGGTTTAGGCAAAACCATAACTGCGTGTGCCATTGCCAAAATATTCGAAAACACCTACGGCAGCAGCACATTAGTCATATGCCCTGCCAACTTGCAGGATATGTGGAAGAAATACGAGCGTCAATACGATTTGAAACTCGACATTCAGTCGATGGCTAAACGTATTGATGTTGAATCGTCGCGATACTATAGACTCATAATTATCGATGAGAGCCACAACTTGCGTAATCCGCAAGGCAGCCGCTACAAGAATATCCGCGAACTGATTCAACGGCAGGATAGCAAGGTGTTGTTACTTTCCGCAACGCCCTACAACAAGGTTTTCGGCGACTTGTCAGCCCAACTGAGGCTTTTTTTGAGCGATGATGCCGACATTGGCATTCGCCCCGAACAATACATACGCAGTATTGGCGGTGAGCTCCAATTCGCTCTGAATCATAATGATGTCCATATTCGTTCAATCAAAGCCTTCGAGAAAAGTGATAGCGCTGAAGACTGGAACGACTTGATGAAACTGTTCCTTGTACGACGCACACGCACCTTTATAAAAAACAACTATGCACATACCGACCCCGATAACGGACGCAAATACTTGCAGTTCCCGAATGGTGCAAAATCGTATTTCCCGACACGTGTCCCGTTGAGCATTAAATACCCGACTGTGGAAGGCGACCAATACAGCCGAATGTATGGCGCCGCAATGCTCAACTTGATGGAAGATTTGCAATTGCCACGCTACGGATTAAGCCTGTACATTAGCGAATCGGCAGCAGGCGAGGCCGACAGAACCACACAACAACTACTTGACAATCTTTCGCGAGCTGGCAAACGTATGATGGGCTTCTGCAAAAGCACATTCTTCAAAAGAATGGACTCAAGCGGATTTGCCTTCCTATTATCTCTTTATCGCCACATATTGCGTAATGCATTGTTTATCTACGCTCTGGAGCAAAAGAAACCCATACCTATTGGCGATGATAACTCTATGCCAGAAGACTATGTTGCGGAAGAAGATATGGGCGATGCTATGTTTGAAGAGGACAACGACTACATACAAACCGATACCGACAGCGGATGTCTGAATGTGCCGACCGACATGAATCATTATATGAAGAAGGCAGCAGACTATTACAGTATTCTTGAGAACAAATCGGGCTCAATTAAATGGATTGATACCAAGTATTTTAAACGCACATTGAAAGGCAGACTTCTAGCCGACTGCAAAGTATTAATCAGGATGATTGAACTATGCGGTGTGTGGAATCCGCAGACCGACGAGAAACTGAACAAATTGGAATGTGACTTGTTGCTCAAAAAGCATAAGAACGACAAGGTGCTGATTTTCACGCAATATGCCGATACTGCAAAATACATTTGCGACCAACTCAAGCGCCGAGGAAAGGTGACTCAAATAGATTGTGCTACAGGCAACAGCGAAAACCCGACACGCCTTGCCGAATACTTTTCGCCGATAAGCAACGGTGCTAGTGTTGCTGCTGAAAACGAGTTGCGCGTGCTTGTTGCTACCGATGTGCTTTCCGAAGGTCAGAACTTGCAGGATGCACACGTCATTGTCAACTACGACCTGCCTTGGGCAATCATACGTCTGATTCAGCGTGCAGGTCGTGTTGACCGTATCGGGCAGACAGCCGACAAGATTTTCTGCTATTCATTTTTCCCCGCACAAGGCATTGAGGATATTATCTCTTTGCGCAAACGGCTCAACACCCGCATTAATGAGAATGCTGAAGTGGTTGGCAGCGATGAGGTCTTTTTCGAAGGTAACGCCCAGAACTTGCGCGATATGTTTAATGAAAAGAGTGGTGTGTTGGATGATGAAGAAGACGGCGAGGTTGACCTAGAATCGGAAGCTTATCAGATATGGACCACTGCAGTGGCGGCCAATCCCGATTTGGAACGCATTATTCCAAATCTTGCAGGCGGTATTTATTCCACAAAACACACCGACCAAACAATAGAGCAAGGCGTTATTACTTACGCAAGAACATACAACGATTTTGATATGCTTACGTGGTTGTCGCCACAGGGCGAAGTTGTGAGCCAATCTCAAAGGCGCATTCTGCACACTATGGAGTGCAGTCTGCTAACGCCTGCCCAACAGCCGCTTACAAATCATCACGAATTGGTGGCAAAAGCATTGGAAGAAATAAAAAACACCAACACAACAAGTTTTGCTGGTGTTTTAGGCAGCCGTTTCAGCACCAAATTCCGCATTGTGAAGTTGCTTGACGACTATATGCACCAAGAAACTGACCTTTTTGTAACAGATGAGCGAAAGTATCTGGCCAGTCTTGTTCAAGACGATATTTACAACAACCCAATGCTCGATACCACAAAGACTATTTTGGGAAAAATGCTGAACAACAACAACCCCACCGATGACATTATCGACTTTTTGATAGAAGCCCGACAGAACGGAACTCTTTGTCATATAGATGACAACCAAAACACCGCTCACGAGCCTAAACTGATTTGCTCTATGGGGCTGACACCAACGACAATATGTTGAACCAATAAAACTATGATGCTATGTTGAGGAAAAAACAATTCACTGCCCTGCTGCAACAACACGCATACGATGAACTGTTTATCAGTGAAATGGGATGGAACAACCCACGTCAAAGAAGCAACATACCGCTAACTATAGACGATACCATCTACACCGTCAGTCCTGTAGCAGAACGCAGCGGCTTTAGCGTTTTTTCCTGCAAGGTGGATAGTATGCCAACGTCTTCGTGCATCCGAAAAATAGATAACCAATTACGGCGGTCGGCCAACGACTATATCTGTATCTATTACAGAAACCAGGGCGATGAGCAAGCGTGGGCAGCCCCCGTCAACACCACCGAGAAACGCGAGGTTATCATCATAGAGTATGAGGCTAATGAGGCCAAAGTGCAATTCCTTTATGAGAAAGTAGGAAATTTGAGTTTCGAACTTACCGAGCAAACAACCATCAGCGATGTGCGCGAGCGTATTAGCGGAGAGTTTAAGGTAAATGGCGAGAAACTGACAAAGAGTTTCTACGATGGATTCCGCAAAGAGCACAACGCTTTTGCCGACTTTATAACAGGCATCGATGACCATATTGACGCCAAAAACAACCGCGCAAAACAATGGTACGCTTCGGTTATGCTCAACCGATTGATGTTCTGTTACTTTATACAGAAAAAAGGTTTTTTGAATGCTGATACGAACTATTTGCGCAACAAACTGCACGAGGTGCAAGAGCAGGAGGGACACAACAAATTCTTCGGCTCGTTCTACAAGGCATTCCTTTGTCGTCTTTTCCACGACGGACTTAACGCACCGCGCCACGACAATGCTTTTGAAGACCGCTTTGGCCGCATTCCTTATCTCAACGGCGGAATGTTCGATGTTCACCAGATTGAAAAGGACTATGCTGACATTGATATTGCCGACGACGCCTTCCAACGCTTATTCGATTTCTTCGACAAGTGGCGCTGGCATCTCGATTACCGCGTTACAGCCACTGGCAAAGACATAAACCCCGATGTGTTGGGCTATATTTTTGAGCAATACATCAACGACCGAGCCCAAATGGGTGCCTACTATACAAAAGAAGATATAACCGAATATATATCAAAGAATTGCATTATCCCATTCCTGGTTGATAAGGCTGGCATTAAGAACATTGCCGATTTGGTGAAAAATTCGGGCGGCCAATACATTTATCCTGCTGTAAGGCACGGCTATTCAGCCGATTGGCAACAACGCATTCCACAAAACATTGCCGTTGGCATCAACACAAATGAACCCAAATTGCTGGAACGCCGTAGCGATTGGAATACCCCAACACCCGAAGCATTTGGTTTGCCCACTGAGATTTGGCGCGAAACAATTGAACGTTTGCAGCGCTGCGATAATATTTTGCAGAAAATCAGACAAGGCGAAATCCGTTCAATCAACGATTTCATCACCTACAATCTAAACATCCGCCAGTTTGTTCAAGATGTTCTGGAGAAAACCGATGACCATCTGTTAATCAAGCACTTCTTCGATGCACTCAAAAGCATTACCATACTCGACCCCACTTGTGGCTCTGGCGCATTCTTGTTTGCGGCTATGAACATTCTCGAACCACTCTACGAGACGTGTCTGAACCGTATGGAAAGCTTCAATTTGGATAATCCGCGCTTGTTTACAGCAGAACTCGACGAGATAAAGAATCACTACCGCTCTAACAGGCAGTATTACATCTACAAAACCATCATTCTGCGCAATCTTTATGGTGTTGACATTATGGCCGAAGCCACCGAGATTGCCAAACTGCGCCTGTTCTTGAGGATGGTGGCTGTGGTGGATGCTGATATGCGACAGGACAATTTAGGTCTCGACCCACTGCCCGATGTCGATTTTAACATTCGTTGCGGCAACACGCTTGTAGGCTACGCCACCGAACAGGAACTGGGAAACAGTCTGTCGTTTGGCAGCGACCTGATTGAACAGATTGCCAACCTAGAGCTTAAAGAAAAGATTACCACACAAATGCAACTTGTGGCTGATACGTTTGATTTGTTCAAATCGGCTCAACTGAACCCCGCCATATCGTTTGCCGAACAGAAAACCGCCAAAGAACAGTTGCGCAACCGACTTGCCGAACTAAACGACCTGCTCAACCGAAAAATGTTTGCAACCACTGTGGTTGGCGATACCATTACCTACGAGCAGTATTTGGAGAATTACCAGCCTTTTCACTGGCTTGCTGAGTTCTACCAAATCATTCACGAAAACAAAGGCTTTGATGTAATTATTGGTAATCCACCGTATGTGGTATATTCAGAAAAAACAAGTAACTATAAAATACAAAATTATGAATCTTATGATTGCAAAGATTTGTATGCGTATGTGATTGAGCGTAGCTTGAAGATTAAAAATGAACATTCTTCGCTTGGAATGATTGTCCCAATATCTATTGTTAGCACTGACGGATTCTTGACGCTGAGAAAAATAATGTATAAAAATACCGAATGTTTATATTTCTCAAATTATGCAATGCGACCAAGCAAATTATTTGATGGAGCAGATAAACACTTGAGTATTTTCATCGCGAGAGATAAATCTGAAAAAGCAAGATTGTTCACATCGAAATACCATCGTTGGACACCTAATGAACGCAATGTTTTGTTTGATAAGATTTCATATCTGAAAATCGATGATGCTGTTTTGTATATGAAATCTGTCCCCAAAATTTCTTCTCCGTTAGAATTATCTGTTTTAAAAAAGATTATAAGAGATTCTGCGATAAGTTTTTCATCAACAGATTGTTCAAACTATCTTGTTTGTCATACAAGAAAATTACGGTATTTCGTTCAGTTTTTGGATTGTGCTCCAATAATTTATAATGAAGATGGCTCTATTCGAGAAACATCAGAACTGAAGAAACATTATTATGCTTCTGATGAAGACAGATATGCGGCAATAGCAACATATCTTTCAACGCTATTTTTTTGGTTTTTCTTATCATTTTCTGATTGTCGGAATTTAAACAAACGAGAAGTTGATGCGTTTCCTTTTAATTTAAAATCATCTGCCATAAAACTTGAAGTTTCAAGACTTGGCAAAGAAATAGTGAAAAATCTACAAGACAATTCGACTTATACTGTGTCAAATTACAAGCAATATGGTCAATTATCAATACAAACTTTTCAACCGCGTCTTTCTAAAAATATAGCGGACAAAATCGACACGTTACTGGCAAAACACTACTGTTTCACCCAAGAAGAATTAGATTTCATTATCAACTATGACATCAAGTATCGTATGGGTGACAATTTGAATGTGGAAGAAGAAGATTAGTGTGGAAAACCTGTACCATATTGGAGATATTGCCTTGTTAAGTCGTACGCTAACAGGTGTTCTGGCATCGCGATTAATCAATGCTTGTTCGGTTGTTCCTGCACTCGATTGGGCAGTGGAACAAGCAGGCAAAGAAGATGCAACCATTATCAGCGGTTTTCAGTCGGCGCTTGAGAAAAAGATTCTGCGCTACTTGCTACGTGGTAAATGTCGTATTGTGTTGGTTCTTGCCCGTACGCTATACAAGCAAGTGCCGCCAGAATTTGAACAAGCTATCGCTTCAAGACGTATGCTGGTGGTTTCGGTCAGTAATGGTAGCCGCACAAGCGCCGCCATTGCCCAACACCGCAATAGTTTCATAGCCGAGCAAGCATCAGAGTTGGTATTCATTTCACTACATAGCGGCAGTTCATTAAACGCATTGCACACTCAATACAAAGGCAAAAAAAGTATTGTGGAGTTATAATACTCTGCCAATTGAACACCATACGGGCGGAATCGAACACAAAAAATGTCGATTTCGCCCGTTTTGTTTGCTCTTTATATCTTGTTTCCACTTTACTTATCCTCAGAAAGGACATAGCTGTGTTTTTGCTGCCTTCTGTACCTTTTATCAAGATACCTTTGTCAATCAAATCGTGATATCACGAGGAGCGGTGGGTTGTGAAAAAATGAAACTTGCACTCTGTTCGTTAACTGCGCTTTCCTATATAATGCTCATCCATAAAAGCCTCTAAATCGGCTCTTTTAACATATTCTCCGACTAAACAGGAGGCGATGTTTGTATGAATCTAGCCTTAACCAAAGATGCAGCCGACAGAAAAAATAATGTTTATGAAGGCCCGTAAATCGTCAATCTATATAGACGACAACGGCGAGTACAATACATCTCTTCTCCAAAAACTTACTAACAATCGTAAAACCATATTGCATCGCTTCAAACTATTGTTGTATCTTTTGTAATTCAAATACGGGCAATTATTGATTGTCCGTTACGTGATTATAATGCTGATTAACAACAAAATTTGATTGTGTGGTATGAAGATAATCTTTTCGCCTGAATACTCTGGAACCGTTTATGCGAAATCGGCTGAAGGCAAAGACTTGTTGATGGACACTGTGGTTCTGAACGCCATCGGGCTCATTAATTTGCTTGAACTCCGATTGGGACTCCACTATGACAATGCCGCTGCAAATGAACGAGTTGCGCTTTACTACAAAGCCGTATCACAATATATGGCAGCTCATCCGCAGAATGTGTTGGCGGCTTCATTTCAGATTTCTGGTTTGGGCACGGCCAATGCAATGCTGGCTTGGCGTGACGAACTGCGCAGTGCCGATTGGAACTTTGGCGGAAAAGACGTCAGCGAAAGACTTAAAGTGCTCATCGATGTTGAGGAATCCTTCCGAAAGGTGGATGGCAAAGATATGACCGACCGCATTCACATTGTCTTGGAACAAATTGAATTGCAGAAACTTGACTTTAGTGACATAACCATTGAGTTGCCCGTTGACAAATCACTACTGAAGCCATTAATCAAGGCTTTGATTGACAAGTTGGAGGCTCACGGTGCGAAAACAGATTTGGCGCAAGGTGCGACTGTGGAGAACAATCTAAATAAAGTTCGCAAACTCATTACAACGAAAGACAAAGCGTCAATAACTCTCGACCCAAACGACAACAGTCTTGAGATATGGGAATTCCCCGATGAAAGATTGGCCTGTGAGTATCTGTCGTTTGCCGAGATGAATGACGTTGATGTGTGGGTGAATGCCGATAACAAGCAGATGGACAATTGGTTGAGATTGATGAACAAACCACAGACAGGCAGCGTAACGGCTGATTGCACACCACAACTGACGCAACTCTTTGTAATGGGGTTGGGTATGTTTGACAATCCGCTCAACGTGAACACGCTCATTGAATGGCTCAATATGCCGATACATCCCATCAGCAAACTCGCCCGTATGTCCTTGGCTGATGCCATTGTGAATGAAGGCGGTTACAGGAATGATGCCTGCAAAGAGATTGTCAAACAATATATTGAAGGCAAGTATGTCTGTCTAAACGATGAGCAAAAATTGCTGTCCAAAGAGGAACAAGATGAGATTATCTTGAAGGACAAGCCGAAACGCCAGAAGAAGGTTGAAATGTTTCTGCCACCATTCGACGTGCAGCAGACCATCAAAACTGGCAAAGTACGGCAGTTTGTGACAGAATTGTCAGCGTGGGCTAGTCAGAGAGCGCACTTGATGGCGGGCGATGCTGGCAACGAGCAATGGATTGAGCAGTTGATGGCAGTATCGGCAATGTGCGAAACGTTCCGCATTTTGTTGGAGACAATCAATGACGACACAATAAGTTATAAGACCATCGACTCGTGGATGAGCACCATTTACAATAAAGGCAGTTACACTAACGCAGTGGCTGAGCGTGGCTGCCGCATTGTAGTTGATTCGCCCGCAAAGATTGCATCGGTGGCAAAAAAGGTCGTGTGGATTGGCGTTGACGGCGATACCAATCGCTCGCTGGAATGTGCATTCCTTTATCCGTCAGAAAAAGCCGCACTCGAAAAGAACGGCGACATTCATTTGTGGCCAGAAAACGATGAGAACAGTTACCACGAGCAGATGCTGATGACACCGTTGCGTATGACTAGCGACAAACTGATTCTGGTTGTGAGGAAACGTATAGGCGGCGAGCCAACAATGAAACACCCGCTCATAGTGCGGTTGGAGGAAACATTGGGTAAAAAGAACATCTGTCTACTAAAAATCGATGGCGAAAAACTCTACAACGACATAAAAAGCAGGCACAAGGTTGAACCTGTTACTAATTGTAATAACTGCGCCGAACTGAAGTTCAATTATGCCGATAAGATTAAGTGGCCCGACCATATGAGCCCGACCACTATTAGCACTTTGGTTCAATATCCGTTCGATTATTTAATGGAGCGACTGTTGAACATTACAAACGATGGCAAGGCGCAAATGGCTGACGAAAAACGAACCCAAGGCAATGTGGCTCATGCTGTTATCGAGAAATTGTTTGCGCCACGAGGCGAAGCCCGATATTCAAAACCCGAAGAAATTGCGCAACGCATTAAAAACGAATATGCAACGGTATTCGATGAAGTGATTGATGCCAAAGGTGCCCTGTTGCAGTTGACCGAAAACAAACTCACCCAAAAGTTGCTTCGAGAGCAGTTGCACACTTGCCTTGACGCCTTGCTTGAAATCTTGAAAGAAAACGAACTGAAAGTGACTGGTTGCGAGCACTATGTTGAGGACAAGTTGGGACTCGATTTGCCAACAAAAGTCGATGAAAATGACAACAAGAAAGAGCGTGATATGTTAGGATACATTGATATGACGCTCGAAGACAAGGATGGGCACCCTGTGGTGTTCGACTTTAAGTGGTCAACTTGGGCAATAGGCTACCAGAACTTTCTGAAGGAAAACCGCAGCATTCAGTTGGAACTCTACCGCTGGATGCTTGGCAAGGAAAAACGGGACGAAGTAAGGCGTGTTGCTTATTTCCTGATGCCAAGCGCACAATTGTTCAGCAAAGAAGAGTTCAAAGGCCGTAATTGCAACAAAATTGACCCTGATAACAAGGATAATATAGTTGAGCAGATTCGCCAATCGGCTTTATACCGTATGCGGCAGATAAAGAACGGCATTGTGGAAATCGGCGGCAACTACGACGAACTGCAATATGTGAAGGACACCGAAAGCCGAGATTTATTTCCACTGAAGAAGAATGATGATGGCACAAGAGAGGATAACTTCTTCTCGCAGTATGGTCTTTTTTATTAAACACAGCAAACAATGAAGAACGTAACATATATTAATGCAGGAGCAGGCAGCGGCAAGACATACCGCCTGACCGAGACACTTACCGAACTTATTAAAGATGGCAAAGTGAAACCCGACCAGGTGATTCTTACCACCTTTACTGTAAAGGCCGCCAATGAGTTCAAAGAGAAGGCGAAGGCATTCCTTTTCGACCAAGGTTTGTTCAACGAAGCCCTTCAACTCGACCACGCTATGATTGGCACAGTTCACAGCGTGTGCCAACGATTGATTGGAAAGTATTGGTTCAATTTGGGTTTGTCGCCCAATATGGGTGTGATGGCCGAAGAAGACTCAAAATACTACATATCGCAATCGCTGGCCGAACTTCCGACGGAGGAAGAGTTGAAACTTCTGAATGAATTTGCCGAATGGTTCGATATCCGTGAAACTGACGGAGTTAAGCCGAAGTATACTATCAACTATAATTTCTGGCAAGACCACCTGAAAAGCATTATCGATTTTGCCACCAATTATGAGTTGGATGACTTTGCCGAAAGCGAGAAAGAATCGCTCGCCTTCATTCGTCAGTTTGTGAATAACAATGATGATTTCAACTTCACTGAGGAATATCTGAAGGCAGTTATTGATGAGCATTTGGCATTCCTGTGCAACAGACCGCAAAGCGCCACCAACGACGGACGAATCGAAAAAATCAGACAAGCTCGCCGACGCCTGCACAAACCCACATTGGGCACACTAAAAGACATCGACTCAACCATTGGAACACCAAAAGGCTACGGACCAAAGGCCGATGAATTCCATAATCAGATGGCATATTTGTGGACAAGCCAGGCGGTTTACGACAGGCAGGAGCGTTATATCAAACTGCTATTTAAACTTGCCGCTCGCTGGAGAGATAATTTCGCCCAGTTCAAGCAAGAGAAGAATCTGCTCGACTACAACGATATGGAGAAATATATGCGGCAGTTGATGCAGAACGATTCTGTGTCAGCGGAGATTTCACAATCGTACCGATACCTGTTTGTTGACGAGTTCCAAGACTCTTCGCCCATTCAAGTTAAGATATTCGATGCGTTGTCGGACCTTATGGAGCATAGTTATTGGGTAGGCGACTACAAGCAGGCCATCTACGGGTTCCGTGGCTCCGACATTGCCTTGACCAAAGCCGTTGTTGACCGTGCTGCAAAGGAAGAGAATGGTTGTGACACCGATACGCTCGACACTTCGTGGCGTTCGCTTCCCGACATCGTTGATGTGGATAACGCTGTGTTTGAGAAGACATTTGCTTCAGTGCTCGAAAAAAAGAACATCCATCTTGAAAGACATAGAGAAAACGAGAATAACGAGAAATCGCTTCGTTATTTTGTTGAGTCTGAAGATGCTGGCATTGCCGAACACGTTTTAAGACTGCTAAATGAAGGCGCAAAGCCTGATGAGATTGCCGTATTGGGCCGCACGAATGATGAACTCACAAATGTGGCAAACCGTTTAAGGGCGTTGAATATTCCTGCAAGCCGCGAGGACCTTCCTGTTACCGAGACTTTGATTTATCAGTTGATGGTATCGCTCTTGCGGATAATTGACAGCAGCAAGGATTCCATTTCAAAGGCCACGGTGGCACTTCTCACCGAATCGGACTGCACCACGCAGCAGATAATCGAAGCCAAAATCCTCAACGATTATGACGACAATGCCAAGTCTGAAGAATATCTGGTGGATGTACCACTAATCAGCCGTTTGCTGAAAATCAGACCACGCCTGCAACAGCAGTCTGTTGCATCAGTTATAGAGACCATAACCATCGAGTTGAATCTTTATGACGAGGTTAAGAAGATTGACCAGGACCCGTCGTTCAGCATATCGTGCTTGCAGACAATCATCAACACCGCCCGCGTTTATGAGGAGCATTGTGTTCAAATGAACCTGCCAGCCACAATCGACGGCTTCATTGCATATATTGGTGAAGTGGCGCCTACGGGCAGCGGCGACCCTAATGGAGTTCAGTTGCACACTTACCACTCTTGCAAGGGCTTGCAATGGAAATACGTAATCCTGACATCGCTGAACAAAGATGTGGCAGACAGAAAAGGTGCCATAAAGAAAGAGATTTACGGTGTTCACGCGATTCACACTGAGGAGCCATCGGTAAAAAGTCCTTATCCATCTGTCTATATCCGATTGACGCCTTGGGTATACGGAACGGCCCAAAAGGTTCCAGATGAGATAAACACGACAATCGACCAGTCCGTTGATTTCCAATTGGCATACCAGGCGAGGCTGGCGGAAGCAAACCGTATTTTCTATGTTGGTATGACACGACCGCAAGACGTTCTGCTTCTTCATATTAAGCCAGACAGCAAACTGCTGAAATGGCCGAAGGATATTGGTGTTGATACGATAGCGGGAGAAATACCCGAATCGGGCAATTGGGATGTGTTTGGCACGGGACAAAAGTTCCTTAATTTTACCTTAACTGCTGCAGAAATAGATAGCCTTGGGCTTTACACCGAAGACAACGAAAAAAGCCTTTTTGCACTCAACATCAGTGAACCATCGTTTGAGGCCAGAGAACCTCGGTTCCTGTCGCCAAGCCGAATCCGCACCAAGGGCAAGGTGGCATCGCATCACGATTTCGGAAAACGTATTCCATTTGCCAAATCGGTATCCGACATGTCGGTTGTGGGCGACTGCATCCATCAGATTTTTGCTGGAATTGAAGAGTCACGTTCACAAAGTCAGCCTATTGCGGAGTCTATAGCCAGTTATGGATTGGCAGATGTTTTGACCGACAAAGATTCCATTGTTCAGGCGTGGAATCAACTTGCCGAATATCTGACCGCAACCTATGGCGCCGTCGTAAAAACTTACCACGAGCGTCCGTTCCGACTCGACCTCGATGGTCAAACCGTGGTTGGCAGCATCGACCTTGTCTGGCAGACAACACGTGGCGACATCCTTATCGACTTCAAGACTTGCCCAATGGGTATTGAAGCCATCCTCAACACTGAATCGGAGCACTACGCTGGTTGGTATGCAGGTCAACTCGATGCCTACACCAACGCACTCGAATCGGCTGGTGAAAAGGTTGTCAAACGTTTCATCTACTATCCCGTGAGTGGGTTGTTGGTGGAAGTTGGGAAGGAAATAATCTGATTGACGATGCACGGGACAGAAATTTTGCCTACAGTTTTATCGTCTTTATCCAATTGCGAACGCAGTGCGTTCGCAATTAATCTGGGAGCAATTGCGTCCACAGTGCGGACGCAATTGAATTGGAATCAGTATAAGATGCATAAAGCGCAGCCCAATGGGTTGCGTTTTTTTGTGGTGAAACTGGTTTTTTATACAAAAAGCGGAATGACATTCCAAATTTATATGATTTTTCATTGAGCTGATTTAAAATCTCTGCATCAAAGATTTATAGATTTGGCAAACGCGTGTACAATATCTCGTAACTTCATCTATTTCACCATTACCTTTGAAAAATTGTCAAAATTTCAAAGGTGTAATGAACGAGACGCATTGCTAAAGATGCCAAACAATGTTTTCCCTAAACGGGAAGCATTTCATTTGACAGTGATAATGTCGTTGATATTGGTAGTTTGATTGAGCGAGGGCTGAAAGTTGGTGAGATTCATTTCTGGCTTGCTGAATCCTTGCGTTGCGAGTTTAACGCTGTCCATACCATATTTGTCAGTCAGAGAATCAATCGCAGCCATAAGTTTCTCGGACTTGGCTTTTTGGCTTGAATCCTGGAACAACGATAACTGAATGCTTTCATCGCTTGTGATTTCAGACAAAATCACGCCTGCCTTCTTATACTGCAAATTAGGCTTATAAATGCCGTTCAGTGCATCAATGGCGGCACTGCATATTTCCCGACTGTCGGCAGTGGCGACATTCAGTTTTGTGGTGGCGAAGTTGCTATATTGGTCTAAATCATCACGGAATGGATTGGTTGACAAGAACGTGCTGACCGCGAGGCAAACAGAGTGCTGCGCCCGAAGTTTGCGAGCAACGGCCACGGCATAATCTGAAATGTAAGATTCAAGCGTGGCGAAGTCGCTTGTCATATAGGTGAATGTGCGTGAGTGACAAATGGACTGCTGCCGTTCGGGGCTGCTGATGTCGATTGATGGAATGCCGTGCAATTCCTTCCACGAGCGCACACCGTTAATATTGAGCAAACGGCGGACAAACGTTTCACTGGCATTGTAAAAATCGAGTGCGGTGCTGATGCCGTGGGCTTGCAGTTTGGGCGCAGTACGGCGGCCTATGCCCCACACATCGGCAATCTCAACCTTTGACAATGCAACTTCGATTTTGTCTTTAGGCAAAACACAAGCGCCTTGATAGCCGGCGAAATTTTTGGCGTAGCGCGTGGCGACTTTGGCGAGTGTGTAAGTCAGTGAAATGCCACACGAAACTGGTATGCCTGTGCATTGCTCAATATGATGTTTGATTTTTAAGGCCGTATCGTGCAACTGTTCCTTATCCTCAATTGGCAACTCGCCAAAAAACTCATCGACTGAATATTGCTGAAAGTTCAACACCAATTCCATATCACGGACAACTTGCATCAAACGGCGAGAAATATCGACGTACTTTGGCAAGTTGGCAGGAAAGACAGCCACATTGTTATCGTTGAGCAACTTTGTGACCTTGAACACTGGGTCGCCTCGCTTTAGCCCTAACGCTTTGGCCTCTTTTGTGAGTGCAAGAATGATACCACCGCCAGCCTCATTGCAGTTGGCGACAACAACAGGCTTGCCTTTCAAATCGGGGCGCAGAGACACCTCACAAGAGGCGTAGAACGTGTTGCAGTCAATGTGGATAATCATAGCGGCTTATGCTTTCTTTTTCATAACCCACGTAACGACACCGAAAATTGACAGTTCGTTTGGATTGCTAACCTCGATTGGCTTGTACTTTTTATTGCCTGACATTAGCAACAACTTGCCTTCCTGCTGCACAATGCGCTTCAACGCGAACTCACCGTTATACATACAAATAGTGAGGTTCTGCTCGGTTGGGTACATTTCTCTATCAACCACAAGCAAATCGCCTTCCTCAACACCTTCGTCTATCATACTATCGCCGACAACCCGAACCATATACGAAGCGGCTGGGTGCTTAATCAATTCCACATTCAAATCGATTGGCTGCTGCATATAGGCATCATCGACAGGAATCGGGAACCCTGCGTGCACGGGCGCTTCGGCCATACGAACCAATGGCTTGGTGTCGGTGGCGAGGGGGTAAAACTCGAAAATCTGCTTCTTTTTCATACGGTCAAAATTAGAAACAAAAGTGCATAAAGAACCACTAAAAGAAAAAAACGTCTCATTTGAAATGTGAGCTTACCGCTACTTATTCTCACTATGATATTTGCGGATTTTATCAGAGGTTGCCATCGGGAACGGTGGCAGTTTTTTATTGCGAACACGCTTGGAAAATGGTTGTATTTTTGAGGGCATTATTAGAAACGCTATGAAAATCGAACCATTAATTATGGCATTAGGCGTGTTCGTATGTGCGATAAGTTGCGAGAAAGACCACGACGAACCGCAAACACCAGAACAAACACAAACGGCAGATAGTCTTGCAAGACAAGACACGAAACCGGCCATTGACACTATAACTTGCGATACTGAAGCTCCTTTTTATGGACTGCATTTGGCTATTAACACAAACCCGACTTGCACAGCACAAAACATTAGACATTTGGCATACGAAACGTGTTACAACTACGATTGGTACATACCGAACTGGGTGGCTTACATTCTGACAAAGGACGAACTGAATGCCGTTGTTGACCGCGAGGGTGCTTTTGTTCCAGACCCGTTGGCACAAGGCGAGAAAATGAACACCAACCAATACACCAACAGCGGCTATGACCGCGGCCATATGGCACCCGCAGCGGATTTCAAATTTAGCGCGGTGGCAATGGAAGAATGAATGTATCTCTCGAACATCTGCCCACAAGCGCCGAGCCTCAACCGAGCGCGTTGGCTGACTTTGGAAAACAAAGTGCGCGATTGGGCGGCAGCATACGACAGTGTGCTGGTGATTGTGGGCCCAGTGGTGCAACCAAACTACAAGACCATTGGAACAATGGGCGTGGTAGTTCCCGAGGCGTTCTTTAAGATTGTTGCGCGAATGGACGGCGACGGCTACAAGGCTCTCTGCTTCTTAATGCCTAACGAGAAATGCCCCGAAGATATTTACAACTACTGCGTAACAATCGACAGCGTTGAGGCTTTGACAGGACATGATTTCTTTTATACACTGCTTGACGATGTTGAGGCAGATTTGGAAAACAAAGTGGCAAGTGAGTGGTGGAAATAAAGAAAACAGCCATATTTGAGTACTTTTAAAAGTTTTACATTTTTGGCAACGGTCATCGAGAGATGGCCGTTGTTGTTTTTACAGAATGATACAAGAAATCACGCGGGTATTTTACAGCCGAAGGCGGTAAAATAAGATGCTTTGCGCGAGTAGTTCAGTTTTGTTCCACAATTATGCCCCCCAATTATATTATTGACACCGATGTGGGCGCTGTAGTTATTTAAACTTCACTTTCCAATAATCGTCAAATGACTTTGAGTCTAGTTTTTAATAACCATATGGATTATATTTTATTTCGCGACTTTTCCATACCCGCATCCTTGTCTCAAGGTCAAAACCTTTAGTTCCTTCAAATCTCATCTCATCACCATCTGGGTTGTGCTCGGTCCACCAATCGCAGAATGCATTAACCATTTCTCGTGAATAATTCCTTGGATATTTTTCTGCAACATATTGTACCCTCTGACGGAATTCCGCATCACGCTCCTCTAGGCTTTTTTCTTTTTTCGCGCAACTTTTTTCTTTTTCCGGCGAAGCCAAAGATTGTATAGAAGAATGATTTTCATTGTGTGAATAATCATTTTCTACCATTTTTGGGGGAGTAGCCGCGTAAGCGGCGTTTTTTTCATTTTCTCTACCTAAACTAAAATCTTTTTCAATGTCATTTACATTTTCATTATCATATAAGTTATTTTTGTTATCGTTTGTTATTTTTGTTATAGCATTGTTATTGTTTTGTTTTTGTTTTTCAATCTTTTCGTTGTTTGCCTTTACAGTTGCTTCATACTGTTCAATGTCATAGTCCATTTGGTTTTTAATGAACTCAAATGCCATTTTTGCGTTATCCGACATTTCCACATCTTTTCCAGTTACCGCATATTCAAATATTGCATTGTACACTTCATGCTTTTCATTTATATCACAGCATATATCAAGTGTTTCCACCCAGTCAAAGTGGAATAAGAAAGACCTTTTTCTTTCCATAGCATCCTTTATTTCCATAGTTTTAATATTTATGAATCAACATTTTGATTGTCTGTTTCCCCATCTTTTTCGCATTCCTTTTTTACCAGCTTCGCTACAGGATTTTCTCTTTTCTTCACTCTTGGCAGCGTCAGAATCCATTTGCTTCCGCATAAACTCGAACGCAGTTTTTGCGCAACCCGATAATTCTGGCACGACACCGCGATTCGCATATGCTATAATCGCATCGAGTGCTTCGAATTTGATTTCATTGGAGAAATTGCTAAGTACTTTCCACCAATCAAAATAGAAAACAAAGGCTTTTTTCTTTTCCATAATCTTATAGTTTAAAAAAATAAATAATATGGTTAATTATCAGATATTTAAATTGTTAATCGTTCAGCAAAAAACTTTCCAATATATCGGCCAACAGGTCGCAGTAATACGTTCTTGGCTTTCTCAAAGTTGTCAGGCCGAACCTTATATAATGTATCGACACTTATCCGAATAAGTCCCTTCAGGAACAAATGCGCTCCATCGGCATTTGGTTCAATTTGTTTTAGTAGAGTTAATTCGGCAAAGCGGTTGGAGTATTCTTCATTTATTTTTCGAATTTCCAAGTTGTCTATGTTACCATTCGCATCTGGATGGTATTTGCGAAGCAGTTTGTTACGAGCTTCTCTCAATTTTACAAATGTTGTGCAATAATCGAAATACATAATTCAAATTCTTTATTTGTCACTTATTTATCTTGTCCTTAAACTTTGAATTTTTATGGAGCCACATCAATGATATTTGTGACTAATCTCATAAATACAAACTCCTCAAAGGATGGTTTTACTGTTCCAAAGCCTGCTTCTATTGGCGTTTTTTGTCCTATTTCCATATCAAATTCCTATAAAAAAATAAATCCAAAACGCGGATTTCGCCGCGCAAAGCGTAAGAACTGAAAACTAGCCGAAGTATAACAAAGTGTAACAAAGAGCAACAAAGAGCAACAAAGAGCAACAAAGTACAACAAAGTGTCACGGCAAATAATTGATTCGCAGAACCTTACAGGCGCAAAGATACAAGGTGGATTTTGTTTAATCAACGGTGTTTTCCAAGAAAGACCGAAATGTGGATTCCCTGTATAGATATTTTTCGAGAAAACCGACAACGAGACGCGGCTTGAAAAAAGAGCACCGATTTGTCGTCATAAATGTTGCGCAAGGTCTGCGCCTAAATATAAAAGCGGCTATGTGATTTATTGGAAATGAGGATGCTGTTAGAATGTATAAGCTGCGGATAGGATAAATGCCAATTTAAGATAAAGTGCCATCCGCGCCATCGAGGCGCGGATGACTTGCTTAATCCCACTTGACACCAGCGAGGCTGTTTATAATTGTCGCCTGACTGCTGTGAATGTATGACATTGCCTCCTCAATGTTGGAGTGGCCGAGAATCTGCATAATAGTATAAGGGTTTCCAGTCTTTTCGGCCAGCAGGGTCGCGCAGGTGTGACGTGCGATGTGAAACGTAAGTCCCAAGTTGCGTATTTGCGCCCACGCCGCTATGTATTTCAATTTCGCATTTGTCTTTTGGTCGCTTAAAGGCGGAAAAACGCGGCCGTCGTTACTGAAAGTATTGAGAGCCAAATATTTCTGTACGATTTTTTCAGGCTTGCCGTCAAAAAGATGCCTCAGCGGCAGTATCACCCTCACGCCAGTCTTTTGGGTTATGCGGTCGATGATTATTCCGCCGTCTTTGTCGTCGTACCTGATGTCGGTGCGACGCAGGTCGCCGTTGTCCGAAATGCGCAGTCCGGTATAGACCGACAGCAGGAAACGGTCGAGCGCGAGCTGGGTCGTCGGGTCAAGAGCGCCGTTAGCGGCCATTTCCTCAAGTCGCCTGATTTCGCCCATACCGAGCGCGTCGCGCCCATCTTGCTTCTTCTCTTTAGGTCGTTCAATCTTGAAGTCATCGAAAGGGTTTTTGAGCATTTTCCCTTCTCTCACGGCCAATGAAGCGTACTTTTTGAAATAGACGAATTGTTTTCTCACCGTTTCCCAGCTTGTGTACCGCCGCTTGTAGAATATGTCTATGTCCACCAGCATATCGCGGTCGAGTGAGCGGAACGTTATTTTCCGCAATGTTTCCCTCTCGAACTCTTCGAGTATGTTGCAGAACGTGCGCAGGTGCTTCGCCGTGCCCTCGGCGTATTTGTCGCGGCTGATTTCGGTTTCAATCCGTTCGCGCATATACTCGACGAGGCTTCCGTCGTCCACGGCATCGCCGTTCAGGGCTTTGTTGAGCGTTTCGAGCGTGAACGGCACGCCCTTGTTCATACAATCTATTTCGATTTCTTCGTACTTGCGTCGGAAATTCTGCAGGTAGAGGTTGATTTTGTCGCTGGCCGGGTAGTTGGTCTTGACGGTTTGGGAGTATTCGTCCCACGCCGATTTGGGGAGTTTCAGTTTTGTCGTGACGTATGTGCGTTTGCTGCCGCCGAAGTTGATGTATAACTCGATGCTGTCACTGCCTTTTCTGCGTCCGAGCAGGTACTTGAATTTTGCCTTTGCCATAATTATAATGTTTATTATTATATGTGTGAACCCGATTTTGTCCTGGGGTCTTACTTAATCATTTTGTCAATTTTCAATAAAAATACAAGTGCTACAATCGGTAATTGCTTGTGTTTCAGTGATTTTGGCTTTGTAGCACTTTGTATAATGCTGATTATTAACCAAATACTACCAAACAATCGTCTGATTGGCGCAATAAAAACTTTATTTTTTGCCAAAATCCGTCCTGCCTACGAATGTGTAGCAGTCGGGAAATTGTCAAAATCAACCATATATCTGATTTTCAGTTAGATGAATCGGTAGGGGTGCTACCGCCGCTTTTTCAGGAAACTCAAAATCGGTGCAAACATAAGGAAATTTCGCGGTAATTTATGGGGTTTTGCGGCAAAAACGCTACGAAAAGTGCTACAAAAGTCAGAGCGACTTTTGTTAAAAAATCGGCCAAATATCGAATTAAGTAGTTAAAACACAGCTGCTTAGCTGATATAAACAGCCGGAAGCGGTAGGGAATATTTTTAGCAAAATATTAGAAACCAATCAATTACAAAGGAATTTCACCAACATTTCGGGCAAAAAGAAATCCCCTAAACCGTTGATTTAGGGGATTTTGAGGTGTTTGTCGGTATTTAGACCCCGTGAACCAGCTGGGGCTCGAACCCAGGACCCCATCCTTAAAAGGGATGTGCTCTACCTGCTGAGCTACTGATTCAAGAGCTTTCCTGAAAAAGCGGTGCAAAGGTACAACCAATATTGACTTTTGCAAGCACAAAAAACGCTTTTTGCTGAAAAATAATCTTTGGCGGAGAATCACCAAATCGCATATCGTCGCAAGTCGGTGATAATTACCAGATTACAGAAGCGAGAATCCTGTTTGTTATCATCATAAGCGAATTTTAACCTTTGTTTTTATCGAAACCGCCCGAATAATTATTACCTTCGAAGGCTTTTTTGGCGGCGTTTGAACCGCAAGGCATTTAAATACAATTTATTAGAAACATCGGCAGATTATGCCGCAAAATTTGAAACAAATGAAAGTTGACGTATTGTTAGGACTTCAATGGGGCGACGAGGGAAAAGGAAAGGTTGTTGACGTGCTCACCCCCAAATACGATGTGGTAACTCGTTTTCAGGGTGGCCCCAATGCTGGGCACACGCTCGAATTCAATGGCGAGAAATATGTGCTGCGGTCGATTCCGTCGGGAATTTTCCAAGGCGACAAGGTGAATATCATCGGCAACGGCGTGGTGCTCGATCCTGCGCTGTTCAAGGCTGAGGCTGAGGCGCTTGCGCAATCGGGCCACGACCTGACCAAACGCCTTTACATCTCAAAGAAGGCGCACTTGATTCTGCCGACTCACCGCTTGCTCGACGCCGCCTACGAGGCCGCAAAGGGCAAGAACAAGGTGGGCACAACCGGCAAAGGAATCGGTCCAACTTACACCGATAAGATTAGCCGCACGGGTGTTCGCGTAGGCGATATTTTGCTGAATTTCAAAGAGAAATATGCCGCTGCAGTGGCTCGTCACGAACAGATTCTGAAATCGCTGAATTTTGAATATGACCTGAAGGCTTTGGAGCCCGATTGGTTCGCAGGAATCGAATATCTGAAGAAATTCACTTTCGTGGATAGCGAACACGTTGTAAACAAACTGCTTGCCGACGGCAAATCGGTTCTGGCTGAGGGTGCGCAAGGCACAATGCTCGACATCGATTTTGGCTCATATCCGTTCGTAACTTCTTCAAACACAATATGTGCGGGCGCTTGCACTGGTTTGGGCATCGGTCCGAACAAGATTGGCGAGGTTTACGGCATCTTCAAGGCTTACTGCACACGCGTGGGCGCAGGTCCGTTCCCAACGGAACTATTTGATAATGTGGGCGAAACCATCTGCCAACTCGGTCACGAGTACGGCGCCGTTACGGGCCGCAAACGCCGCTGCGGCTGGCTCGACCTTGTGGCGCTCAAATACAGCATTATGATTAACGGTGTCACCCAACTCATTATGATGAAGAGTGACGTGCTCGACGATTTCGACACCATTAAAATATGCACCGCCTACAAAATCGACGGCCAGATAACCACCGATTTTCCGTTCGACATCGACAGCGTGAAAATCGACCCTGTTTACAAGGAATTCAAGGGTTGGAAGTTCGATTTGACCAAAATCACAAGCGAGAGCCAGTTCCCGAAAGAGTTTGCCGATTACATCAAATTCATTGAAAATGAGACAGGTGTGCCAGTGAAGATTGTTTCTGTCGGCCCCGACCGCACAGCAACGATTGAAAGATAATTTTTGGGTATAAAGCAAACGACCTAGGATAAAAATGAAAGAAATTCCTGATTATCAAACATTAATGCTTCCCATTCTGAAAAGAATATCAGATGGGAAAGAGCATAAAATGAGAGATTTAACAGAATTGCTTGCAAATGATTTTGCGCTTACCGAAGAAGAATTGAGCGTACAAATTCCAAGTGGTTCCCAAAGTCTTTTTTATAATCGTGTTGGTTGGGCAAAAACATATTTAAAGAAGGCTTGTTTGGTTGAAAATGTCGGTAAAGGAGTAATTAGAATTACAGAAAGAGGAAGACAAGTTCTTAAAGAGAATCCAAGAGGAATTGATGTTAAAATGCTCAATAAATTTGAGGAGTTTGTGAATTTTCGAACTAGAGTCACTTCTCAAAAAGAAACAGAAGAAGAAATAATACCAACAGATTATGCAACTCAAACGCCAGAAGAGTTAATCGAATCTGCATATCAGGATTTTCAAAAATCTCTTGCCGAAGAGTTGCTTGATAAAATCCGAAATGTTTCACCCGCATTTTTTGAGAAATTAGTCGTTTCGTTGCTTGTGAAAATGGGCTATGGAGGCTCTGTAAAAGATGCAGGAAAGGCCGTTGGCAAAACAGGCGATGAAGGAATTGACGGAATAATAAAAGAAGACAAGTTAGGATTGGATGTTATTTATATTCAAGCAAAACGTTGGAAAGAGAATAACATTATTGGCCGTCCAGAAATACAAAAATTTGTTGGAGCATTGGCAGGACAAGGTGCCAAAAAAGGAGTTTTTATCACTGCTTCTTCTTTTTCAAAAGATGCCTTGGATTACAAACCGATGAACGATACTAAAGTCATTTTGATTGATGGGTTGGAACTTGCTAATTTAATGATTGAGTATAATTTAGGTGTAGCACCATTACACAATTATGAATTAAAGAAAATCGATGGGGATTATTTCGAGGAGGAATAAGTATCAATCCCAAAAACTTAAAACTAAAAAAACTTAAAACTTTCAACTTAAAAATGAAAACAGTCATCGAGCCGTCAGTCATCGACGGAATAATGAAAGATTTGGAAATCAACGATATAAAGACCGCTTCGATACGTCAGGTGGGCGCTATTGTGCGTGCCGCCGAAAAGCAGACGGGCACCGAATTCATCCATTTTGAAATGGGTGTGCCGGGCTTGCCGCCATCGGCAGTGGGCGTTGAGGCCGAATGTGAGGCTCTGCGCCGCGGTGTGGCATCGAAATACCCGATTATCGACGGCATTCCCGAGGTGAAAGAGCAGGCATCGCGCTTCATCAAGGCGTTTGTCAACACCGACATCAAGCCCGAAGGCTGTATCCCCACCGTGGGCTCAATGCAGGCGTCGTTCGCGTCGCTTATGCTCTGTTCGCAACTCGACCCGAAGAAGGACACCGTGCTCTACATCGACCCAGGATTCCCCGTGCAGAAAATGCAGGCGGGCGTTATCGGCGTCAAGGTGGCGTCGTTCGACATTGCCGATTTTCGCGGCGACAAACTCGAAGCCAAAATCGAGAGTTACTTCAAGCAGGGCAACATCTGTGCGGTGCTCTATTCGAGCCCGAACAACCCGTCGTGGATGTGCCTGAACGACCAGGAGTTGGAAGTCATCGGCCGCCTTGCCACAAAGTACGACGTTGTTGTGATTGAGGACCTTGCGTATATGACAATGGACTTCCGTCAGGATTTTGGCACGCCGTTCCAGCCGCCTTACGTGGCCAGCGTGTCGCACTACACCGACAACTATGTTATGCTTATGAGCGCGTCGAAAATATTCAGTTACGCGGGCCAGCGAATTGCAATGGCTTGCATTTCCGACAAACTCTATCAGCGTCACTATCAGTCGCTTAAAGACCGATATAATATTCCGCGCTTTGGCGCCGCCTTCGGTTACGTGTTCCTTTACACCTTCTCGTCGGGCGTGTCGCACTCGGCGCAGTGCGCAATGGCCGCAATGCTGAAAGCCGCTTGCGACGGCACCTACAAGTTTGTGGCCGACATTAAGGAGTATGGCGATAGAGCGCGCAAAATCAAGGAGATAATGGAGCGCCACGGGTTCAATGTCGTTTACGACAAGGACAACACCGTTGACGTGAGCGACGGATTCTTCTTCACCATCGGCTACAAGAATATGCCAGGCGCCGAACTGCTGAAAGAACTTCTGTATTACGGAGTTAGCGGCATCGACCTGTCAACCACGGGCAGCACCCGCAACGGCATCCGCGCCTGCTCATCGAACATTCAGCCGCACCACTATGCATTGCTTGATGAGCGAATGAAACTGTTTGCGGAAAACCATTGATTATTTAGGATTTAGAAATTGACGCTACTTGTACAGACGTAGCGCGCTACGTCTCTACTTTAAACTTATAACTTAACAACTTATAACACAACACAATGGACGGATTTTATTATCAACCTGAAATTGAGAAAATGCCACGCAAGGAACTTGAAGCCTTGCAACTTGAACGATTGAAATGGACTGTGAAACAGGCGCTTAAGTCGCCTTTCTACTCGAAACTCTATGGCGAGTTGGGCATCACACCCGACACCATTCAGACGCTCGACGACCTGCGCAAACTGCCGTTCACCGTTAAACAGGATATGCGCGACAACTATCCGTTTGGTTTTTTGGCAGTTGACAAGAAAGAACTCATCCGCTTGCACTCATCGAGCGGCACCACGGGCAACCCAACTGTCATCTGCCACACCAAGCACGACATCGACACTTGGGCGAACCGCGTGGCTCGCAGTTTCTATATGGTCGGCCTGCGCGACACCGACGTGATTCAGAACTCGTCGGGTTACGGAATGTTCACAGGCGGATTGGGAATGCAGGCGGGCATTGAGTGGCTCGGCGCATTGTCGATTCCCGCAGCCGCAGGCAACAGCAAACGCCAGATTAAGTGCATTATGGACTATGGCACCACTGCCATCCACGCCATACCAAGTTATGCGCTGCGCCTTGCCGACGTGTTTGAAGAAGAAGGCATCGACCCGCGCAAAGACACCCATCTGCACACGTTTCTTATTGGTGCTGAACCACATACCGAAGAGACTCGCCGCAAGATTGAAGAGCGCTTCGGCGTGAAGGCCTACAACAGTTTCGGTATGACCGAAATGAGTGGCCCAGGCGTGGCTTTCGAGTGCAAAGAGCAAAACGGAATGCACATTTGGGAAGATTCGTACATTGTGGAAATTGTTGACCCAGAGACACTTGAGCCAGTGCCAGACGGCGAAGTCGGCGAAATGGTGCTCACCACGCTCGACCGCGAAGGTATGCCGCTCTTGCGCTATCGCACCCGCGACCTTACCCGCATCCTGACAGGCCCGTGCCCCTGTGGCCGCACACACCGCCGCTTGGACCGTATGAAGGGCCGCAGCGACGATATGTTCATTGTCAAGGGCGTGAACATCTTCCCAATGCAGATTGAGAAGATTCTTATGCAGTTCCCCGAGTTGGGCTCGAACTACCTTATCACCATCCAGCCCGTCGACAACAACGACGAGATTATTGTGGAAGTGGAATTGGGCGACCTGCAGACCGACGATTTCGGCAAACTGCAGAGCCTGACAAAGGAAATCACCCATCGGTTGAAAGACGAGATTTTGGTTACGCCGAAGGTGAAACTTGTTGAGCGCGGCTCGCTTCCGCAGTCGGAAGGCAAGGCTGTACGTGTGAAGGATTTGCGTAAATTGGTTTAAAACTCTAAAATTATAAAACTATGACAATCAGTCAAATATCGGTTTTTGTTGAGAATAAGTTCGGACGTCTGAACGAGATTCTCTCATTTTTGAGCAAAGAGAACATCCGCATCATTGCGGCCACCGTTGCCGATACCACCGAGTACGGCATCTTGCGCCTGATAACCACCAACCAGCACAAGGCTTTCCAACTGCTGAAAGCGCAGGGCGTTTCGGCCAACCTGAGCGACGTTTTGGCCGTGAAAACCGACGCCACCGTCGGCAAATTCTCTGAAACAATTGAGTTTTTCACCAAGGCAGGCATCAGCATCGAGTATATGTACTGCTTCTCTGACAATGCCAGCGGCGTGGTCATCTTGCGTCCAAACAATATGGAAGCCGCTCACGAAGTTATCCGCCGCAATTCGTTGAATTGCCTGACGGAGAGTGAGTTGTGTGGGTTATAGAGCATCAATGCTCACACTAATTAAAAACGTGTCTGTTTCAGGCACGTTTTTTTTGTGCCATACAAAAATCCGGCGTCACCTTATATTCTATTCTGCCCTCCATTGTGTTTTTTGTCGATTACGGCGCATTTTTCATAGAAATAAGGCAGAAGAACGCACTTTTTTTACGCTATATTTGTCCTTTGACTGAAAGTACAACATTCAGCATATTTTAACATAACTAAAAAAGTATCATGAAACACAAAACAACTCTGTTGGCAATTGGTCTGGCAACCATCATCGGCGCGCAGGCCTACAACGCCAGTGCACAACCGCAGAATCAGAACCAGGCTGTGCCAAGTGGACCAAGCATCGACAACTACTTCACCCCATCGACTGCCGATGCGATGAAACCTGACGACCAGGGCTTTATCCGCCGCTGGCTGTTGCTTGACCCAATCGGCAAACCAAACCGCGGCAACACCGTCTTCACTGACAGTTACCTCCGCGATGCGTTCGCCCACGAGTACTATCCAAATCAGTACAAAACCCTTCCGAAGGACGGCGAAAAGGTTAAAGCAACCGTTCAGATTCAGCCCGAAGCCAAATTCGACGGCCCGCGCCCACCGATGGGTTTCCAAATGCCTGAACCTGTATGGGAAAAACGGACTTTGGTTTGGCACGCTTTCGACAGCAAACTTTACAATGTGAAATTGTTCCGCTTTGCAACTGGCACAAAACAAACACGTTACGGTATTATTTTCCACGCTGTCACAGTTATCAACTGCGACGAGGATATGACAGTCCGTCTGGCTGTTGGCTCTAACTCGGCATCAATGTGGTGGCTCAACGACCAAGAGGTTCTTCTCCTCTCGGGCGACCGCCGTATGGTTGTCGATGACTGCGTTTCGCCAATCATCAGCCTCAAGAAAGGCAAGAACATCTTGCGCGGTGCCGTTATCAACGGTCCTGGTATGAGCGACTTCTGCGTTCGTTTCCTCGACCTCGAAGGCAAACCTGTCAAGAACATCACTATCACCAACAAGTAATTGAAAATCAAAATAATGAAAAATAATATGAAACCGATTATAACTTTAGGCGTTTGCGCATTGACAGTTGCTTTGGCAGCGAAAGATGCAAACGCACAGATTGGCAAACCTTTCATCCACGACCCATCGACAATCGTTGAGTGCGATGGAAAATACTACACATTCGGAACAGGCCAAGGCGGCCTCATCTCAGAGGACGGCTGGACATGGAACGGCGGCGCAGTACGCCCGGGCGGCGGCGCTGCACCTGACGCGCTTAAAATCGGCGACCGCTATCTGATTGCCTACAGCACCACTGGCGGTGGCCTTGGCGGCGGCCACGCAGGCACTGTTGTTACAATGTGGAACAAAACTTTGGACCCGAAATCGCCTGATTTCAAGTTCACCGACCCGATTGTGGTTGCATCGTCGGAGTATGACGAGGACTGCGACGCTATCGACGCAGGTCTGCTTCTCGACCCGACCGATGGCCGTCTGTGGCTGTCGTATGGTACCTATTTCGGATTCATCCGTTTGGTGGAACTCGACCCCAAAACTGGCAAACGCGTTGAAGGCAACGAGGCTATCAACATCGCCATCGACTGCGAGGCTTCTGACCTGATGTACAACAATGGTTGGTACTATCTGCTTGGTACTCATGGCACTTGCTGCGACGGCGCCAACTCTACCTATAATATTGTTGTTGGCCGTTCACGCAAGGTGACTGGTCCTTATCTCGACAATATGGGCCGCGATATGTTGCAAGGCGGTGGCCGCATGGTGATTGCCGCTCACGACCGCGTTATGGGCCCTGGCCACTTCGGACGCTACATTGTTGAGGAAGGCGTTGAGAAGATGTCGTGCCACTTTGAGGCTGATCTTGATTTTGGCGGACGTAGCACTTTGGCCATCCGTCCACTTTTGTGGAAGAACGATTGGCCGTATGCAGGCGAACTGCTGAAAGACGGTGTTTATGAGATTGAGTCGGAGCGCCGCGGCTATGCTCTTGAGTTGGCTGTTGACTTTGTTCGTATGCCTATGGCAATGCGTGGCTTTTTCGGTCGAAACGACACCACTCCTATCAAACCTGTAGCATCACAGAAACTTGAAGATGTTCAGGCAACTTGGCCTGCTGGCGATGTTGCTGTCCGCGCAGGCGACTATATGACCCGCCCGCACCAGAAATGGAGCATTGTGGCTCTTCCCGAGAAGGAAGGCTTCCTTGGCGGCGCATACTGCAAGATTGTGATTGAAGGCACCAACCGCGCTCTGACCGCAGCCCCGAACTACGAGGTTATCGCATCGGAGTACACTGGCGCTGACACTCAACTGTGGCGCATCGACCAACTGACTGACGGAACCTACCGTCTGATGCCGAAACAGGCACCTGGCGTTGAAGGCGAGGTTGTTTTGGTTTCAACTGGCGACAGCACCGTTGGTCTTGGCAAGTTCGACATGAAGAGCGACAACTCAAAATGGAACTTGAGAAATCATTAATTTGGTGATTCACTGAATAGTAAAGCCGACTCGTTTGAGTCGGCTTTTTTTGTGGTTTTTCCTTTGCTTTTTCTAACCAAAAGCCTTAACTTTGCATAACAACTCTAAAAAATAATAGAAATGAAAAAGATTTTTGCCTGTCTGCTTGGACTTTTGGGTTTTGCTGGATGTGATGATGTTATAAATGGTGGTGAGGAATATGGAACACCATACGTTGAATTTTCTGTGAAAGGCACAGTTACTGACGGTGAAAAAGCCATTGAAAATGTGAAAATAGAATCAACACAAACGCACCCATATTTATTCAGCGAACCGTGGAAAACATTGACTACTAATGCAAAAGGCGAGTTTGAATTATCTGGACAAGAAATGCCGTATGACACAATAGGCATAAGACTAGTGGCTAACGACCCTGGCGGCAAATACAAAAACGATACTACTGAAGTTTTGTTTTTTAAAAACGAATTTTCTGGCAAAAAGAAAAAAAACGATTGGTTTGAAGGTTCCGCAGAAAAGACTGTGAATATCACACTAAAGAAAAAATCCTGATAATCAACACCTTTTATGAGACGCATTCTTCAAATGCTACTGACAATATTAGGCTTTACAGGATGCGATTTACTGATTAGTTGTATGGAATACGGCACGCCATATGCTGAATTTGAATTAAAAGGAACTGTGTCGGATGGTGAGGAACTTATAGAAAACGTAGAAGTATCATTCAGCAGTAACAATCCATATCTTGATAGCCTTACGATGATAACCAACCATAAGGGTGAATTCTCTTTTAAAGACTCTTATACAGAGGCGACTGATTTTCAATACTCACTTATTGCCAACGATTTGAATGGCAAATATGAAAGCGACACCATCAAAGGATACATACTGACATCTGATTTCAAGAGAAAAAAGCGAGACGACAATTGGTTTGAGGGCAAGGCAACAAAAACCGAGAATTTCATATTGAAAGAAAAGAATGGCAAGTAAGAGAATCACTCTCCGCAAAAAATTAGCACTTGAAATAACCCGACTTGCCAGGAAAGACACTGTGCGGGAACACCCGCTGAGGACGCTTTTCTGGGAATGCACCTTGCGCTGCAATGCCGCCTGCCGCCACTGCGGAAGCGACTGCAAGGCATCGGCTGCCGCAAAAGATATGCCTGTGGCCGATTTTCTCAAGGTAATCGATTCCATAACTCCGCACGTCAACCCGCATAAGGTGCTTGTGATTTTCACGGGCGGCGAAGCACTTGTCCGCAACGACATTGAGCAATGCGGCATCGAACTATACCGCCGCGGCTACCCTTGGGGCATCGTGAGCAACGGCTATCTGCTGACCGCCCAGCGGCTGCTATTGCTACGCAAAGCAGGTCTGCACGCCGCAACCATCAGTCTCGATGGCTTTGCCGATGCCCACGACTGGCTACGTCGCGTGCCAAATGGCTTCCAAAAAGCAACTGAAGCCATCAAACTGCTTGCACAAACCACCGACATAGTGTGGGATGTTGTAACCTGCGCCAACCAACAAAACATTGATACTCTGACTGATTTCAAGGAATATCTTTTGAGTATTGGAGTGAAACGCTGGCGGATTTTCACGATTTTTCCCGTCGGGCGCGCGGCTGAAAATCCCGAACTTCAACTTTCCGACGAGCAGTTCACCCGCCTGATGAATTTCATTGCCGACACCCGAAAAGAAGGACGCATACAAGTCAGTTATGGATGCGAAGGCTTTCTGGGTGGCTACGAAGCCGAAGTCCGCGATGCCTTCTACCACTGCGATGCTGGCATAACCGTCGGCTCCATCCTGCACGACGGCTCAATCTCGGCCTGCCCCAGCATTCGCGCCGACTATTCGCAGGGCAACATCTACAAAGACGATTTTTGGACCGTGTGGAACAATGGATTTGAGCAGTTCCGCAACCGCTCGTGGATGAAAAATGGCATCTGCGCCAATTGCAAAATGTTCCGCTACTGCGGTGGCAACGGCTTCCATCTGCGCGATGAGAAAGGCAATCTGCTGTTTTGCCACTATCAACGGTTGGTTAGGTAATTTGGCCGCATTGGGAACTACAAGGAACGAGTTATAAGTTTTAAGTTATTGAAGTTTAAGTTTGGTTGAATTGCTTCGCTATTGAACAGGTTTAAACGCTTCGCTGTTTAATAAATCCCCCTAACACACGGATTTTTCATTTAGCACCGAATTGAACGAATTAAACAAATTCCCAATTGGATAAAAGATTAAAATGCAACAAGTTGCATTTCAATTACGAATCTAACAAATGGCTCGTCGCGGATTAGTTAAATTTGTCAGCCGCTTGCGGCTTTTAATTGTAAATCAATTCCTTTTAAACTGTCTAAATTCGGTGATAGATTTTATATGAAAGATCCGTGCCCCTAACATTATTGTTTTAATGCGATTAAAACTGTATAACACAGTTTATTGTATATTTGCATAATATGATTTACAAAAGATGAAAAAAATAATACTCTTTTATTGTTTATTGCTTGTGGCAACAGTTGCTCAGGCACAGAAAGTCTCGGTTGGCACAGCCAAATCGGCAGCCCGAAATTTCTTTTTGAAACACACCGGACAGGCGGCAACCCTTGAGAGAATCTCTTTCGCCGGAATTCAAAACATATACATATTCAACCGCAGCGGTGCCGATGGTTTTGTAATCGTTGCCGGCGACAAGAATGTCCGTCCGGTGCTTGCGTACTCGTTCGACGATAAAATTGACCCGGAGAATAATCCCGAGGCATTCGCCGCATGGCTGCAATCGTACGACATGGGTTGCGAGAAACCCGCCGCCAATAGCAAGAACCAGACTCTCTGGAACAATTTGCTTACGTATTCCGCGTCTGCACCAACTTTGCTTGGCGAGGGAGAATACATTGCACCCATGGTCACTTGCTCGTGGCATCAAGGTACGCCATACAATATGTATTGTCCTGACAGTGCAGGATATCATGCTGTGGCAGGATGTATGGCGACTGCTCAGGCACAAATTATGCGATACTGGAATTTTCCCAAACGTGCCATGGGTTATGAAAGTTATTTCAATCCAAAATACGGAGTAGTTCTTTCCACCTCGTTCCATACATACGATTGGGATAATATGTTCGACACGTTACGAACAACAACAACCGAAGAACAAAAGCAAAATGTGGCACATTTGATTTCGGACATTGGTATAAGCGGACATACTGTGTATGGAGGTGGTGCAACCTATGCACCTTTTGTACTTTCTACTCATTTTCAATATAATCCAGATTCTGTACACCACGAAAAGAAAGAGAACTATACGAGCGCACAGTGGAATGCCATGGTGTTGGAGGAATTGCGGAAAGGTCGTCCGCTTTTGTATGAAGGAGGTACTGGGAGTTCTGGACACGCATGGGTTGTTGACGGATACAAATACGACGAAGACAACGGTGGCGACATGTTCCACTGTAATATGGGCTGGGGAGGAAAGGGAAATGGATATTACAACTTGGATAGTATCATCGGATTCGAGCCGCAAAGTGCGTATTTTGGTTTGGAACCAGATTCAAGTTTTGCAATTTCCACACCCATACTATTATTGTCGTCCAATGCGCGCGACACATCTTTTATTGTCCATTCTGATTACCGAGGCTCCGAAGATGTGATTATTTCAGTTGACCACGATTGGCTGTCGTTATCACAAACATCGGCGTTAGGCGGTGGAGAATATGCAGACGTACAGATTTCTGCCTTGCAGAATACAACAGGGGCAAAACGGTATGCCACAATCACCATAACATATTGCGGAAACACAAAGAAATTATATGTCGTCCAAGATGCTCCTATTTACGATGCGGAACATGGTTGGTATGGATTTTTGTCGGCGGAAAACACAAACGAATTTAACTCATTGGCACAGCCTGGTATGGAATTCATTATTTGTCCCGAATCTATTGCAAACTTTTCCGCAGGGCAAAAAATAGAAAAAATCAGTTACCACTCTTTTAGCACCAACGATTCCATTACCATAAAAATATACGAAGACCCACATGCCAATTTGGACTATAGTCTGACAACAGAGGGCCAATCGAGGTATGCCGATACTATTTGCGGCACGCTTGTGTATTCGCAGGAATATACATCGGCACAAGGCGGCGCACATATTATTGACCTGAATACTCCCTACACGGTAACCGACAAGCCTTTTTGGATAGGCATATACAATAACAGTAAATCCCATACTGTAAAAATTGCGAACGACGAAGAAGTCATTTTCGATCTGATTGAAATTGAAGATAAAAATATTAAAGCGTCGAGATTTATCAACAACAAGTTGTTTTTGACAAAAAGAGCAGATAATATGCTTTCTAATAATGCGTCAACCTTGCAGTCATATACCAATCCGGAGAACGCAGGTAAGGACTACAAACTGTCTATGTATAAATATGGCATAAGTTTTTACGTGAGCGATGGGCAAACGAACTATGTGGATTCCATAGAAAACAATTCCGATATTGCGGCCGCATTCCTCCTAAGCACCACAAAGGCTAACGCCGCCTACAAATCTGCCGTGCTTTCATCCACAAGCAATATGAACGTGTATCCATCTATTATAAACTATGGTCCGCAAAACGTGGTTGCTCCAAGTACAATTCAGACATACCTGACGGCAGGCAATTCGGTTCTGAAACCATACACGTTACAAGACACGCTGTTGTCGGGATATAGAGACTTTTTGTATCGCAACGAAGGTAATGCCACATATACAATTACGGCTCAGGAGTTTAACGAAAATCTACTCTACGGAACGTTTGATGTTTGCATATCGGCTGAATTGATGAATGGAACGGATTTGTTTCAAAATAATAACAAATTTTGTATCAAAGTTAAACGCGAACGTCCCCAATTCGTTATTTCGGCAACACCGAACAACGATGCGTTCGGCTCGGTGAGTGTTGTCACCGACGAGCATATTGCGGGCAAGGCGAATTTGGGCGAAACGTGCAGGATTGTAGCCACGCCCGGCAGCGGCTGCCGTTTTCTGCATTGGACTTCAGGAGGGAACATTGTTTCCACCGATGTGGCATTATCGTTTGTTGCCAAACACGACACCAGTCTTGTGGCACAGTTCACCGACAAGGATTTTACAATCACTGCGGTTTCCAGCAACGAAAATCGAGGCACAGTTTCGGAGGGCGGTTACTACGATTTAAACGAAATGGTAACCCTTACCGCCACCCCAACCTATGGCTACCAATTCGACACGTGGACGTGTAACGGAACAGTGGTGTCATCGGAACAGACATACACGTTCCCTGCAACGGGCAATGCAACATACACCGCGAACTTCGTTCCTCGGACGTTCACGGTTACGTTGTCCTTCGAATACAACAACAATTGGGGTACGGTGTATGGCTCGGGCGAATATCTGTATGGCGAAACGGTAACCATTTCGGCTGTCGCGAAGGAAAATTATGTGTTTGAATGTTGGATAAGCAACCACAAAGAAGTGTCGGAAGATGCGACATATTCATTCGTTATAACGCAAGACACAACCTTTTATGCCGGTTTTATAGGAGCGGCACTTTCATATACAATTATAGCGGGCAATGGCGGCACTGTTTCCAACGAAGGCACGCATAGGGCAGTGTACGGAGTATATAAACTTATTTCCGCAACGCCCAACGAGGGATATAAGTTCGTAAACTGGACCTCGGGCAAAACGGTTGTTTCCAATGCTGCCTCGTTCCGACTCAAGGTGGAACAAGACACGGTGCTTACAGCCAATTTTGCCAAAATAAACTATTACGTTATTGAAACTTCCGCAACAGAAGGAGGTACGGTTACCAGTGGAGGCACCTACGAGGAGGGCGAATATGTTACGTTGGTCGCCACCCCCGACAACGATTGCAAGTTCATCAACTGGACGGTAAACGGCGAGATAGTTTCAACCAACGCGTCGTACCGTTTCGTCGCAAGTGCCAACGCCACGTATGTTGCCCATTTCGCACATTACTATGAAATTTCGGCAACGGCCAACAACACGGTGTACGGTACTGTTTCGGGCGGCGGCGAGTACAATCTTGGCGAAACCGTCACCCTTGTCGCCACGCCCAAAAGCGGCTGCGATTTTGTAAATTGGACACTCGACGGAACAGTGCTTTCCACAGAAGCATCATACACATTTACAGCAACGGCGAATGCTGCGCTGACTGCAAATTTTACGCCGGGAACGTTCACTGTCACTTTATCCGGATTCAACGGCAATAATGAGGGCGGAACGCTTGTTGGTGCAGGCAATTTCAAATATGGCGACACTGTTACTGTTTCGGCTATTCCTGATGCCATGTATGAATTTGCCGGCTGGTACAATCGTAATTATCATAAGGAATCATCACAAGAAACATATTCGTTTGTTTTAACACAAGAAACGACATTAATAGGTTACTTTAACGGCATTCCGCTCACTTATTCGGTTATAGCCGGCAATGGCGGTACGGTTTCCACCACAGGAGGCTCCTCTCGATATAAAAACTATGTTACTATTACCGCTACTCCGAACAGCGGGTACAAATTTGTGAACTGGACTTCGGGCGAAAAGATTCTGTCGTTATCTGAATCGTTCAAATTCAGAATGGAGCAAGACACCGTTATTACCGCCAATTTTGCCGATACCGCGGGCTTTGTTGATGTAGATTATTGCGTCATTTCCACCTCATTACCCATCGGAGGTTATGTTTCAGGTGCGGGTGTTTACCTGCCGGGCGATACTGTTAATCTTGTGGCCGTTCCCGACAAAGGGTTCAAATTCATAAGTTGGGAACTCGGCGGAACAATTGTTTCAACTTCGGAGAAATACACGTTCACCGCAAGCAAGAATGCGAATTTTATTGTCAGTTTCGAGGCTCTGCCCGATAATACAGTCGAGATTGCAGCAACTGCAGGTGCGGGCGGCTCTGTTTCAGGCGCGGGCACATACCTACGGGGAAAAGCAGTCTCTCTGATTGCCACTCCCGATAAAGGATTCCGATTTGTTAATTGGACGAGTAAAAATCTTATTATATCGACTAATGCCAAATTCCACTTCATTGCAAACAGTGATGGCGATTTTACAGCCAACTTTGAGGCAATTCCTGATAGTCTGATGGTTACCGTTGCTGCTACTGCCGAGCATGGTTTGGTTTCGGGAGCGGGAAAATACCAGAAAGGCGATACTGTCACCCTTGTAGCAACCCCCGACAAAGGATACAAATTCGTAGGTTGGACGGCAAATAACGGTATAGTTTCAACCTCGGCGGAATATTCGTTTATGGTTGAAGAAGCAATTACCATCGTTGCGAATTTCATGGTTGACAATGACAACACAGCCATTGAGGAGACTGGAAATCAGACGTTCTCCATATATCCGAACCCTGCGACAACAGGATTTTTCGTTGAAAATGCAGAAGGGACTGTGGAACTGCTCACCTTGGGCGGCAAACGCATTTTTGTAACCGAAATCAGCGGAAACGCGTGGATTTCAACCGCCGGACTCAAAGCAGGCACATATCTTGTCCGCTACGGAACACAAGTCAGGACACTCGTTAAAAAATAAGAGAGCATCGAAAACAGTTAAATTATCTGCCCTATGATGTTTATTGAACAGCTCGAATACAAAGAAACCCACGACAGCAAGAAGAAACTGGGCTACATATACCTGTTTTTCGGCATTCCCGGATTGATTCTGCTCATTATTATGGCCTTACTCATTCCCGGCCGAATGGATTATTTCCAAAACGGAACCCATATAACGGGGAAAATTGTTGGTTCTAGGAATATTATGGACGGCTCGTATGTTATAGGTCAGGAAATTACCTTCACACGCAAAAGCGAAACCGATTCCTCCGCGTATTTTACAGTATTGGAAGACGGAGACAATGATTACATACCAGGCAGAACTTACAATTTCTATTACATAAACGACGACATAAGCACAATAAAATCGCGTACGATGCTACTGTGGCCCCTCTTGTTTTTTGCAATAATGGGCGGAACATTTGCCGGCTGCGGTTTTATTCCGTACTTGTACCATTTCCGCAACCGAAGGCGTAACCGACGCTATTTCAACGAATTTCCGTGGGTTGAGATTCAGGGGCGCAATGCCGAACCCGTTGTTGCGGTTATCACCCGCATAAAAAAGAATTACCTGTCGCGGTCGAGCATGTTCTATCCAAAGTGGAAGTCGTACTACACGCTGGAGTGCGCCACACCCGACAATAGCCGCACGTTCGAAAGCCGCCCCTTCTGGCTCGACCCCGAAGGCATTTTCAGTGCAGGCGACGAGGTTGTTGTGGTGGTTGACAAATCGAAGCCCGGCCGCTACATTGTCGATGTAACCAGTCTTTTCAACAAAAAAGCGAAAGGAGGCGTAAATGGACTTTTTGAATAAATTTTTCGGCTATCTCCACGATGCGTTAACGGCAAACGGACCTGACTTGTTGGCTTTCTTCATGTATCTTGGACTTGGTATGGTTTTGCTCGGTCTGTTTTTTTACCTGAAACTGTGCGGAGTGGGTTCGGTAAAGGTCTATGCCGAGCTGTTCAACGTTAAAGACGGTGAAATACGCGCACGCGGGCATGGGCATATAAACGGGCAGTTCTATCCCTCCGTTAAAATCTATTTTCCCGGAGTAAAAACCCCGATGTACCGCTACAAATACAATGGCGATTTGTATGTGAGTACTCCGTTATTAGTTTCGAACCGCGCAAGCTACAATCCGTTGCCGGGGCCTTGCTATATCTATATCAACAAAAAAAATCCGAAGCATATCTACTCGCCCGAACTCAAAGGCGTGTTCCACCTTCTTGCCGGTATGGGACTGGCTTTTATGTTCTTACCGTTTGTTATAGATACTTTCTTTTTTTGAATAATTTGTCATTAGAGAACCATAAAACCATCTGTTCGGTCGGAAAGTCGCAAACACTAGTTGCTCGACCGTTGTTGGTTTGCTGGTAATAACGACAAGAAGATAAAAAACTACCTGTTGTGCATTATTAAAAACTGGAATTAACCACAAATACTTAACCCATTCTTTTTAAACCTGTTAAACTTGTTAAACCTGTTAAACTTGTTAAACCCGTTAAACTCATAGATAAATCAGGTCACACTGTGGAAACCCAATTCACCTATCTATCAAGCAATTAATCATTTACTCTTCTTCCCAAAAATCAGCATTGCTTATGCCGAACTCTTGCGGGTGGAAAACAGGTTCGCGGCCTTCGCTTTTCTGCCGCTCGTAATCGTTGAGCGCACGCAGCGCCTGCGACGACAGCAGCAGTATTGCCAAAATGTTTATCCAAGCCATCAGCCCGACGCCAATGTCGCCCAACGTCCACACTGAGCCGCTTCCCGACAAAGAGCCCGCAAACACCGTCAGGACGGTGACGCAGCGCAACAGCCAAATAATCAGGCGCTCGCCCTTGTCGCTGGCCGCGCGGTCATCTTCCAAAAATTCGGGGCGGTTTCGGCGGCGGCGCCAACGGCTGAACAGGTAAACAAGGTTGGTTTCGGCGTAATAGTAATAGGCCATAATGGTTGTGAAGACGAAAAAGAAGAGCGCCACCGACACAATTACGTCGCCCGCCTTCGGCCCCACAACGGTGCCCAACGCCGAAGAAGTGTAGAACACGCCTGGCTCGCCCGCAGGGGCGTTGGCGTTTTGCTGAAGATAGGTTACAACGGTTTCGCCCGTGGGCGCGGTCTGTACAGTGTCGATAATGTTGTAGGTTTTGCACGCCAGAATCATCAATGCCGTGGCGGTGCAGACAAGCAGCGTATCGATATAAACCGAAAACGCCTGCACAAGTCCTTGCTTGACAGGGTGATTCACGGTTGCTGCGGCGGCAATTATCGGGCCTGTGCCCTGCCCCGCTTCGTTGCTGAAAATTCCGCGTTTCACACCCATCGCGATTGTCGTGCCCAAAATGGCGCCGCCGACTTGGTTCACACCGACAGCCCCGCGCAGCATCTGCATAAACATATCAGGCACAACATCGTAATTGACAGCAAGAACCACAATTGAAAGAACGATATAGATAAAGGCCATAAACGGCGCAACTATCTGTGCCACTTGGGCAATACGCTTTACGCCGCCAATAATGACCAGCGCTATCAGCAGAGCCACCACCGCGCCTATCATCCACGGCTCAAGGCCGAACGTGCGGGCGCAGGAAATGGCCACGCCGTTGCACTGAAGCGGCGGCAGACACACGCCGCAAGCCAATG
>JAEEGK010001527.1_pt1 | contig 58241 bp, 26 predicted proteins | sample 8958771 | NCBI WGS metagenome assembly JAEEGK01 (sample SAMN16246547, study PRJNA631951) | gut metagenome | biome: gut microbiome; feature: rumen; material: SC-attached | host: Bos | place: Iran: Karaj | collected 2018-10 | reverse complement strand
AAATAGAAGAAAAAAAAATAATATAAATGTTGAAGTAATAATTAATAACAAAAATAATATAAATATTATAATAAAAAAATCTGCTATAAGTAAAATTGAAAATTTTCAATATCAATTTAATAATATTAAAAAAAAAAATTTATTAAATAAAAAATATAAAAGAAATAAAAATAATAATAATAAAAATAATACTACAAATAATAAAATAATAATTGAAATTCCTTTATATGATAATTTAGATTTTATTTTTTAATCTATAAAAGTATCAACAATTAAAAATAAAGGAAATAGTAAACAATATATTACTTGATTTTTTTTGATTTTTTAAAATCCTAAAATCTAAAGTATAATAAAATATTTTATAAATGTTTTTTATTATAGTAATATGTTATTTAATTTTATAATAAATGACTATATTATATACAATTTAATCACTAACACAAAAAAATAAAAATACAAATAAATATTTATTTATATTTTAACATAAAATCAGTAAATCATTTAATTAAAATTACAATTTATCAATTTTATATTTTTTTATATTTATTCTTCTTCTGAAATTTTTTTTAAATTTTTTACTCTTTCATTAAGATCAAGTTTAAGACAATCAAGTATAATTTTCTCCAAATATTTAATGCTTTTAAAATTATTAGCATTAATTTTATTATTATGATTAAAAATATTTTTTTCAATATCAGTTGATTTAATAATTTCAATATTTTCATTAAAACCAAAAGGTAATTCATTAAATAAATAATAATAAGCCATAACTCCAATATTCCAATATTCAACATTAAAAGAATATTCTTTTTTACATAAAATTTCAGGTGGAAAAAATCCGACACTTCCTAAAGTTTCATTAGTTTTTTCAAAAGGAGAAAATAAATCAGCAAAACCAAAATCAATTATTTTAAAATTACCATCTTCACTTAATAAAATATTACCTGGTTTAATATCTCTATGCATAATACCAATTGAATGCAAAAATTCAATTCCTTTTATAACTTGTTTAATTTGAGTAAATTTTAACTCAATTTTAAAATTAATTGATTCTTTATATGTAATAGGACAATATTCCATTACTAAATATATATTTTCTATATCTTCTAAAACTTCATATATTTTTATTATATATGGATTATTTAATTGTTTTAATATAATACTTATTTCTATTTCATTTCTATCAAAAGTTTCATTTGGTTCATTTGATTGTTTTTTTAATTTATTTATTATTTTAATTGCATATTTTTCATTTTTTTTACTTGATTCCTTTTCTGATATCAAACTATTTAATTTATCTAATTTTTTAGTTGATATATATGTTTGTCCAAAACCTCCTTTTCCTATTTGATCTATTAAATTATATTTCTCTTTTATTTCTATATAATTTGAAAATCTTTTTATTTCATTATAAAATGTATTTCTTTTACTGTTTGTTGGAAATAAAAAAATAAAATTTTTTCCTTTTTTTGTAGTTTGATTTACTATTTCAACTTCATATATATAATCATCAATATTTATTTCTTTTTCATTATTTTTTCCAGAAATATCATCTTTACTTTTTATTTTTACTCTTTCTGATTTAACATCATTTTTTTTAGGAAAAGAAAATGATAAAGGAATAATTAAATAATTATTTTCATTATTTTTTTTATATTGTATTAATAAAAAATTTTCAGAATAGTAAGCTTCACATAAAATAATTTTATCTTTTATTAATATTGAAATATTTGAAATTTCTTCTCTTCTACTACTTATTTGTTCAAAATTAAATAATGAATTTTTTTTAGGTCGTTTATAATATGAATTTATTCTTGAAACATAATTCTTTGTATCTGGACTTGACGATTTATAAGATAAAACATTTTCAGATGAATTTGCAAAAAATCTTAATCTTTTTTTTTTTTTTTGAATTTTTTCAGATTGATAACTTGTTTTTCTAAAAGAATTATCTTTTTCAATATTATTTTTATTTGTTACAATACTAGCTCTACATTTTTTAAAATCATTTTCAAAAGCAATTAAATCTTCTAATTCATTTTCTTCATTACTATCATCATTAATATTATATTGAAGTTCATTAAATTCTAAATTTAATCCATAATTTTGATTAATATAACAAAATAATTCTTTTGAAGGACTTAATATATTATGATAATCATATAAATTTTCCTTATTTTCAATTTCTTTTAAATCATTATCAAATAATAGTTTATTATTTATCAAAATTATATCATATTTATTAAAAAGACATTTATTAATAAGAAAATAAAATAAAAAAAAAATATCAGAATTATGATATGTAATTATTTCTTTAAATGTATTTATATCCATTGATTTTGATTCTAAAAAAAAATTATTTAATATAATATCAAGACTAAGAATGTTTTCTTTAAATGAAAAAATATAAAAATGATAAAAATAAAGTCTTATATCTTCGAAAGTAATTAAATTATCATTATTAAACAAAAAAAAATTTGATATAAATTCTAATTTATAATTTATATCTCCATACAAGATTTTTGATAAAATATTAATTAAATAATTAGATGAAATTTGATTATTATTTTTATTTTGTGAATGAAGAAAAAAAAGAAACAATTTTTTTTTTGCAAAATATGGCAAAAAAGGAAATAACTTATAAAAAATATCTTTTGTAATTCCAAAATTATCATCCATTATAGTTTGAAGCAAACATTTTAAAAATTTTTTAAATTTAGTTAATGATATATATGTTGGTATTGAATCATATTCTAATATATTTTTTGAATTTTCTGACATTTAATTAAAATAATTTCAAAAAAAAAAAAATTATATACATAGTTAGTTTTTTTTTATTTTTCTATTTTCTTGTTATTTATTTATAAAAAGAATCAATAATAAAAAAAACTCTTTTGTATTAAAAATATATTCTAGCATTTTTTTATATTATTTTATTATAATTTTTTAATATTTGGATTTAATATAAAAAATATAACAAATAAAATTCTATAATATGGAATCTCAAAATTTATGCGAAATTTGTAATCAAATTTGCCATATTAAACACAAAAAAATACATTATAAAAATTATAATGAATTTACATTTGGAGATATGATGGCAATTTTAAGTTATGCAAATCTATTAAAAATAAATGATAAAAATATTATTTTTGAAAAAATAAAACAAGTACTTAATGATGAATATAATGAATTTAAAAATTCATTAACTAAAGATTATCAATTAATAATGGTTAATTTGTATGAAAAAAAATATTTAAAAAAAATTGAAAATGAGTTTCTTTTAGTTAAAAATTATTATACTTATTTTTCTAAAAATGAAAATAAAATTAAAAATACTTTTATTGAATCTAAATTATCTTTTGAAGATTTTATAAAAGAAATAAGAAAAACTAAAGTAAAAAAAAGAAAACTTTGTCTTCATTGTTGTAAATTTTTTCAAAATTTAAAAGTTCACAATTTCTTTATTGATAGGGAAAAAAAAATAAATGGATGTAGACAAGTAACTTATAATTTAATAAATTCAAAAGATGAAGATACTTTAAATTTTATAGTTGATCTTATTAAATATGATGAAACTGCATATTATAAATCTTCAACTTTAGAAATAAAGACAAAATTATTAGAAAATGCTAAAAAAGGATTAATTAATATGAATTTAAAAACTGAAAATGATGTTTTAGATTTATATGAAAAAATAAAAAAATTATTTTTCTCTGATAATAGAATTGCTAATCAATTTGTTAAAACATATTATAAAAAAATTAAAGAAGGAAATATTGAAATAAGTAAAATATATCCATCATTTTCAAATGGAGATATAAATTCAATTAATTTGTTAAGTAATCAAAAAAATATAAAAGGTAAAAAAAGAAATTTAAATTTATTAGATGTTATAAATAATGAATTATATATTGAAGCATCTAATAATTACTTTTTGGATAAAAGAAATAGAATAAATTCTAAAGAAGAAAATAATAATACATTTTTAATAGAAAATAATGCAACAAATAAAATTAATAGTAGTGATTCAACAGAATATTCAATAATTAATATAACATCTACTTTACCAAGTATATTAGAAAATCAGATAAATAATATTTTTAATAAATATATTTAAATAGTAAAAATTAAAAATATAAAATAATTAAAAAATATATTTTTAATAATCATTTTTTATGGGTAATCAAGTAATAGTTCAAATATGTCAATGGGAAGGAAGAGAATATCCAAATGAAAGAAACATAAATAGATTAGAGTCATTTAATTTAGAAAAAAAATTAACTGAAAAAGAATTAAAAGAATATATTCATATAAATTATGGTTATTGTCCTTGTAGACAAAAAATTTATAGTAAAGAATCAAGTTCAATTGAAAAAAAATATCCTGTTCCAAATACTAAAGGAACTAGAATTTATGTTTCAATTAATCCTGATCCTAATTGTAGATGTGCTTTTATTGCTATATCAGAATTTAGAAATGAAATAATGAAAGAAATTGAATTATTACATAAAGAAAATAATGAATTAAAATCTTTAATTAAAGAAAAAAATGATAATATTGTAAAATTAAATAAAACTGTTAAAGAATTACAATCTGAAGTTACAAAAATGAAAAATGAAAGTAGTGTATTTTTTAGATCTAAAACTCAAGCATAAAAAGCATTTATTTTAATTTTTAAAAAAATCAATAATTATAGTCTTTTAATAAAATATAATAATATAATATTTTATAAATGAAAAAATTATAAAAATCAAATTTTTCTTTCATTTAAAATATAATATCAAATGGATAAATTAAATTTAAAGAATATAACAACATTTAAAACTTTAAATTATCATACATCATTTATAATGTGTTTATTAGTTTTAAATGATGGACGTTTAGCATCATCATCAGATGATGCTTCAATAATAATTTATGATAAAGAAACTTTTAATTCTCAATGTGAAATAAAAGAATTTGAATATGCTGTAAATAATATAATTCAATTATCATATAATAATTATTTAATATCTTCTTGTGCTGATAAAACAATAACAATAATTAAATTAACTTCTTTAACAACTTATAATATAATTTCTATTTTAGATAATCATTATTTAAGTGTTAATAGAGTTATTGAATTAGATAATTTTGAAATTGCATCTTGTTCTGATGATCAAACTGTAAAAATTTATAAATATAATGAAAATTATGGTAGTTTATTTCAATGTATAATGACAATTGCAAATTTTTCTTCTACAATTGAAGCAATTGTATTTATAAAAAAAACAAAAGAAATTATAATTTCTCCTTATAAAGAACAAACTTTACAATTTTGGAGTTTAATATTTTATAATAAAGTTTTAGTTTTAGAAAATATTTATTTTGAAGGTTTTCAAAATTCTTTATTAATGTTAAATAATGATATTTTGGCTATTGGTGTTTTTTCAGGTCTTCATTTAATTGATGTTCAAAAACATGAAATAATTCAAAAAATTAAAGTTGTTGGAGGTGTTTTAAATATAATAAAACAAGGAAATTATCTTTTTACAAATGGAGTGTTTAAAGGGAATTATGATACAATTCAAAAATGGGAAATTGTAAAAAAAAATGAAATTAATGAAGATAATAAAAATAAAAAAGGAAAAGGAAAAATAGAAAATATTAATATTATAAAAAAAGAAGTAAAACATAAGTTAAATAATAATCATTATATTTTAATGAATATTTTAAATAATGGAATTATTGCAACAACTACTTTTCAATTTAATATTAAATTATGGAAATAATTTTATTTGAGATAAAGTATTTAGATATAAGAATAAATAATTTATTAATTTTTAAATTCTATTATTGATATATTATTTTAAAAATGAAATTAATTAATTTAACTATCATTAAATAAAGGAGAAGGTTTAAATTTTCCTAAAATTTGTTTAGCCTTATTAATAGTATTTTTTTTCAATAAACTAAAAAATCCATTTTGTTCTTCTTTATCATCTTCTTTTAATTCATCTTCTATTTCATTTTCTCTTTCTTTTTTTATTTCTTCAATAATATCAGAACAAAAATGTGGTCTTCTTTCTAATTTTAAATTTAATTTATCATCATTTACTAATAAATCAGTTTTAATATTTTTTTTATTAACATTAAAAAAATAATCATCAATAATTTCAGGATTATTTTTAGGAGAAAGGACTAAAAATTTAATAACTTCAATAACATTTTCAAAATAAGAATCATTATAACAATAAGGCCAATCTTTATTACATTCTTTAAATCTTTTAATTTGTTCATTAAAACCAACATTAAATCTATTTTTTATTTTAACTTGAATTCTATCAGTATGATCATTTTCAGTTGAATCACTAAAATAATTTGAAATAGAATCTCTAATTTGTTCTAAATATTCATTATTAAATTCAAATTTTCTAATATGTAAACAAGTTATTAAATAATATGAACTTGGTTTAATTTCTTTTATTTTTTTACTGAATATATTTCTTATCTCTTCAAAATCATCTGGAGAAGTTTTTAATAAATCATTTTTTATTTCACCAAATAAAGCAATAAATACTTTAATTATAATAATATTTCCTTCTAAAAAAAAACAATCCCATATAAAATTAGTTGTTTCATTATTTAAATTTTCTACAAATATACTTATTAAACTTTGATTTATAAAATTATTTATGAAATTTTTAAATATTTCATTATCTAAAATTGGTTTTAAAATAGGAAAATATTTTTCTAAAAAATTTAAAATAATAAATTGTTCAGTTGTAACACCACATAATTCAGAATAAAAATTTAAAGGAAGTAATTCTTCAATTATATTAGTATAAACCCAAAAAGTATCTTCCTAAAAATAAAATAATAATAAAAATAAATTATTTACTTCATCCTCTAAAACTTCTAATAAATTAGAAACAATAAAATTTAAACCTTGACAATAACCAATACTAGAATCTCTAATAGAATAACATATTAAAACTTGTCTTAATTGATTTAATTTTTCTTCATTAATATTATTATTTGAAAAAGTTCTTTTTAAATCTTTTTCAATTTGTTTTAAATATAATGATTTGACATCTTTAGATAATTCAACTAATTTTTTATAATATTGGGGATTCTCAATTTTATCATTTTTTGCTCCACTACATAACATCCATAATTTTTTTCTATATAATTTTGGAATACCCATTGAAATTAATATTTTTAATATTTGCTTTTCTTCTATTGTTAATGATGTTTTTTTGTTGTCAAATAAAATCTATTTAATTAATTTTTAATATTTATTTTTACAGCTTGTCCTTCTTTTTCCCATGTTACTGATAATAATGATTTTTTTATATGTCCTCTATACATTTCTTTTATATTTTTTGTAATTTCAGACATTTTAAATATTTTATTGTTTCAATTTAATTTGTTTAAAATAAATTTTAATTGAAATAAGATATTATTAATTTAAATAAGAGATTAAAAATTTATAAATATTTTTTGAATAATAATATAAAAATTGTTTTATTTTATTTCATTAAAAATTAATAATCAAAATGATTTGAAATATCATTCTTTTAAAATAATCATTATTAAATTCACAATATATAAAAGTAATATTTAATCAAATTAAGTAATTATAATATAATTATAAAAATTTTCTTTCAATAAAATTATTTAAAAAATGTATAAAGATTATTTAGAAGATAAACATGAATCAAAAATTATATTTGATGACTCATCAATTCAAACAATAAAGAGAATATTTTCAAACCATGACATATTATATATAGAATTTCCACAATATGAAATTCCAATAAATTCATCATCAATAAATAAAATATTTTCTTTATCCCAAAATTCAATAGAAGAAAATATTTTATTTTCTTTAAGAATCCCAGAATATAATGCTTTAACAAAGAGTTATTCAGAATTATTAGATTCAATAAATAATTCAACAATAAAGAAACAAATTGATAAAAGAAAAAATTATAGAGAAGAAAGTCAAAATGATACAGAAGAAAATAAAATAGAAAATGAAATAAACACAGATAAAATAGAAAATGAAAGAACAAATAATGTAAGAAATGTAAGATTTCGTCCTGGTTCAATGAAATTTCCAAATTATGTAAAAAATCAATTAAAACAAAAAATAAAAAAAGAACAATTAGGATTAATTTATCCTTCAAAAGAAGGTGAAGCTCAATCAGAAGATGAAGGAGAAAGAAGTAATATTATTCATAAAATTTCACCTCCTATTATTTCTAATGATAAATTTACTAATTCTAGTATTAATTTACCACCTAAATTTTTTGGTTGTATTGGAGAAAATTATGATTTTGTTATTCAATTATGGATTTTTTTTTATATTTCTTTAGGATTAATTTCTTTATTTTTAATTTGCTATAAATGGTATTTTTATAATCTTTCTTCTTTTAATTATATTTTTTGTATTTTTTTGTTTTTTGATTTATATAATGTTTTCATTGGGATTTTTGGAATAAATCATTTGAATAATTTTATTAAATTAAATCAAGAAGATTCTGTTAATTATACTAAAATTTTAAATATTTTTGTTATTATTGATATTTTGGGAATGAGTATTTTTTTAATTTATTGTTTTTATTTCCATGTTAACGCTTTTATCGGAAATATTTATATGCTTAATAATTTATATAAATATTTAAATCTTTTTTCATTATTTTTTCAAATTGGATGTTTATATGTTAATTTACAAATGGATAAGTTTTATATTGAAAATAATAATTTACTTCCTTTGAGAGAATCCTTACTTTAAAAGGGTTTTTTTGATTAATTGTATATTTAAATATAAAATTAAAAAAATATTTTTTCAGTTTTGATTTATATTTATTTTTAAAAATATTTTTATTTGATTGAATAATTATTATTTATTAATTAATTATAAATTAATTATTTGATTAAAATGAATGATATTAAACAAAAGGAGCAAAAAATCCTAAATCAAAATAATGATATTAAAAATGAGAATCAAAATGAAAACATTTCATCAACAGAAAGTAATAATGAAATTGAAAAAGAAAATCTTGAAAAACAAAATATAAATATAAATCAAGATTTTAATAGATTTGAAAAATTAAAAATATTACAATCATTAATAAAAAAGGAATCAGCAATGAAAGAATTATGTAAAAATATATATTTATATAATTTATTTTATAGTTTCAAAAACAAAAGATGAAGCAAAAACTAAAATTGAACAAGAATGTTTCAAATTATATGAAGATAAATTAAAAGTTTTTGAAAAATATGAAAATTTAAAATTAGAAGAAAATGATAAACAAAAAAAGAAAAAAGAAGAACAATATATAAAATATAAATTTAATGATTCACCAACAAATAATTTAAGTCAATGTTATGTATACTTAACAAATTTTTTATTTTCATTAAGAAATGATCAAGAATTAATGTTTAAAATAATTCAAAAAGCAAAAGTTGAAGATGCTGAAAATTGTTTATCTTCTTTAATTATAAATAACTTTTATGAAAATATTTTATCACCAAGTTACATTGAAGATGAATTACTTGCTTTATTAGAAAGAGGATTAAGATATGAAATAAATAATTTAAAAGTATCAAATCAACCACAATTTTTTTTAAAAAATACTGTGATTGGTAATATTTTAAAAGGTTTAATAATGAAAAATGATGTTAAATCATATTTTAATATGATATTTAAAGGAGTAATTGATAAAATGGAAAATAAAAATAATGATAATTCAAATTGGAATTTTGATGTTTCTCAAATCGGAGAATTAGTTGCAAAATTAAAGAAAGAAATGGAAAAAAATAAAAAAAAAAAAAATTCAACAGATTTAAAAAAAAATTCTAATTTAAATATGTCTTTTGATAATACAATTGATTTAAGTACATATAAACAAAATGCAGATAGAGAAAAAGAAGAAAGTCATTTTTTATCAAAATATATACCAGATTTAACAAAAAGAGAATTAATAACAATTATGCAAAATCAAAAAAATTCAGATATGAAAGATTATGTATTAAAACAAATAACTGAATTTGGAAATGATGATTTACTTTATGCAAATTCAAACTTTTTATCTCAAGTTTATTTATCACAAGAACCATCAAAAGTTTTATATTTTTATCAAAAATCTTTTGTAAGTTGTACAGAAATTATTCAAGAATTATTTACTATTTTAAATCAAAATATGCATTTAGTTCCATTTTCAGTTAAATGTATTTGTAAAATAATTTCAATTTTAATTCAACAAAAATTTAATAATATTAATAAAGTTGAATTAAATGCTTTTATTGGTCAATTTTTCTTTGTTATATTATTTTCTTCAATTTTTAAAAAACCAGATTATAATGCATTAATTAGTTCATTTATTATTACAATGAAAACTAGAAAAAATATAGATGAAATTTGTAATATAATTCAAAAATTAATATCTGGTCAATTATTCAGAGGACAAAGTGAACCAAGTTATACTCCTTTTAATTGGTTTTTTATTCTTGATATTATGCCAAGTGCTTTTGAATTTTTTGATAAAATTACTAATGTAATTTTACCTCCTTATATTGAAAAAATTATTAATGATCCTGATAATGATAATTATTATTATGATTATTTTGAAGAAAATAAATCTGAATTTGTTTTACATAAATCTATTTGTTTTTCTATAGATGATTTTAATGTTTTATTTAATATTGTTTTAAATAATAAAGAATTTTTTAATGAGAAACCTACTGTTGTTGGATTAAATGAAGAAATTGCTAAACAAAAAATTAATGATAGAAGAATTTTTGGTATGACAATTTCAAAATTAGAAATTAAAACTCATTTTGAAACTTTAACAAATCATCTTAATTCAGAAAAGAAAATGAAGCAAAAAAATTATTTTTTAAAAATAGATATTAAATATAATGATCATTTCTCAGATTTAATGAATATAACTCATAAAAGTTCACAACCAAATTTAACAATTCCAGAAATAAAAGATATAAAAACAGATGAAGATTTTATAAAAAATAAATTAATAAAAATACAAAATTTTATATGTAAAATATTATATAATTATAGAATATTAAATATATCTGATTTTACAGAAGGAACAACAACAAATACAATAAATATTCTAAATGAATTATCTAAATTTTTAAAAACAGGAAGTTTTGTAATTGATAATTCAATTCCATCAGAATGGTATGTTAATTCTCTTTTAAAATTATTAAAAACAGTTCCTGATGAATATAAAATAAATGATTATGAAAAAATATATGTAAAATTAACAAATGATTTAAATGATTCAATTAAGACTCTTGATTTTGAAGAATTAAGTAGAATTTTTGAAAGATTAAAATATACTGAAAGATCTTTACAGAACATATCATTAAATTTAAAAGCTATCGATGAATTAGAAATTAATAATTTAATTAAAGAATTTGTAGAAAATCATCCTTTACAAGTTCAAGTTATGATGAGTTTATCACAAAAAACTTTTACAATTGAAAAAACTCGTATTGGAGAATATGAAAAATTACAACTTTTAGATGATTTCTTATTTGATGAAGGAAAAAATAATAAAAAAAAAGGTATTGTATTTCAAAATATATATGATTTTTCAAATAGATTTCCTCCTTTAATTTATTTACAAGAAAAACAAGGATTAGATTTATTTGAATTAGAAAATGAATTAAATTTACCAGATAAATTAGAATTTTATTTTAAATTAGTAAAAGAAGCAATAAATAAAAGTAAAATTTTTAATCAAGTAAAAGATAAAGAACAAATATATTATAAAATAACAAGTTATATAATGACAAAAATACATGATAAAATATTTCCAAATGAACCAGATCCAGATGATATAAAAATATATCATAATTCAGTTCGTTTATCTTGGATTGAACCAAATGATTTAATAGGAAATAATAATTATATATTTGATAATTTTCTCCCAGAAACAAAAGAACTTTTACTTAAATTAGATAGTGAAAAATCACCTTTAGGAAAAATAGATTGTTTAATTGAAATATCTTATAAAATAAAAAATATTATTCAATTTAATAATGGAAGTGATGTTGTTGGTGTTGATGATTCACTTCCAATTTTTCAATATGCTGTAATTAAAGCACAACCTTATAAATTTTCTTCTAATTTTAAATATATGAATATGTTTATGAATAAAGAAATGAAAAATGGACCAAGAGATCATTTAGTTTCTCAAGTTAATGTTATTGGAGAATTTATTAAAAATATTTCTTATACACAATTAAATGGTATTTCTCAAGAAACTTTTAATAGAAAGTGTAATGAAGCAACTTTTGCTGATTTATCTAATACTCTAAAAAATTAATATTTTTATTTGATTATTATTTATTAATAGAATTTTAGAATTTATTATAATATATAATAAATATTTTTTTTTGTATTATTTTCTATATTATAAATTATATTTTAGTAAATGCATGATGATTTATTTTGGGATGATTCTGATTCAGAAAAAGATAATGAATCATATAATAATGAAAATAATATTTCTAATTTTAATATTGATGATGAAAATACAAATTCAGATATATTAAATTCTTCTTCTTCATCATCAAAGAAAAAAATAAATAAAATAAATAGTAAAAATAAACCTATTCAAATTCATAAAAGGTCAATTCAATATAAATTAAATCCTAAAAATTTACCTAGACCTTCATTTGATGATATTTTTTATTATAATATTTATCAAAATAATATTTATTATTCTGGAAATGATTATCAATATATTCCATCTCCAAATTCAAATTATATTAATTATGAAAAAGGTTCTTCTTCAATTCGATTAATTAGACCATCAATGTTTTATTTACCTTATAATATGAAATTTTATAGTGAAACAATTAAATATTTTGGATTTAATATTGAACCTTTTGGTAATGAAAAAAGTGAATTTAAAGATGAAAAAATATTATATTATAAATTAAATATTGATAATAGGTATAATAAAAAATGCTTCAAATGTCAAGTTTGTGAAGCATATTATTATCCTAAATTATTTGAAATTTATAAAGTTAAAGATGATTTGTATTATAAAACTTATACATATGTATGTAAAATATGTTTAATGAAAAATAATTTCTATACCATTAATAATAATAATATATTAAATATAAATTATGAAAAGTTTATAAATACAAATAATATATTTTTACTACCTAATTTAAAAATTGATGATAAAGATCAAGATAATATTCTTCCTTCAACAATTGATTATATAGTAGATGAAGAAAATATTAAATATAATATTAAAGAAATAATTATAATATATTTAGATATATCTAATAATTCTGTGAAATATGGATTTATTTCTTATATTATTGAATCATTAATTAATATTTTAAATGATAATAATGAAAATAATTTTGAATATATTATTGCTACATATGATAATAATATTATATCATATTATTATATTACTAATAATTCAATTAAAATTTGTAATATGAATGATAAAAAAAATCCATTTTTTCCAAAAAGTATAAATAGTCTTAAAAATAATAATGAAAATACAATTAAAATAATAGAAAAAATACAATCTATTATTAAAGATAAAAATATTTATGAAACAAATAATGAATTAAGTGACTTAGAATTATGTATTAAATCAGCAAATAATATTTCTGAAATTAACTTATTTAATTATTTTTATAATATATTAATATTTTCATCAAATAATACTCATTTTTCAATTAACAATTCTTTTAAAATTAATAAACAAATTTCATTTACTTTTTTCCTATCATCTGGAATTGACATAAAAAATTTCCAAATCAATTTAATTAGAAATAGAAATTTTAATTTTTATTTTTATATCATTGACTATTCAGATTCAGATGATTATATCCAAAAATTTGAAAGATTATATTATGATATATTTAATATTATTTATAATATAAAGACTCATATTTATAATGTAACTTATAAATTAATATATTCAAAAAATAATTTTAATCTGAATAAAGAAAAAATTAATGAAGGTAATACCATAATTTCAATAATAAATAATTTTTCAGATTTTAACATTGTTTATCCTTTACAACAAAACAAATATTTTTCTTATGAAAATGAAATTTATTTCCAATTTCAAATATCATATTTATCACCAAAAGATAATAAAAAACATATTAGAATTTTAAATTATCAAACAAAACAAATTGATTCTATAGAAAAACTCTTTTCTGTTATTGATACTAATACTCTCTTAAGAATTTTATTCCAAAAACATTTTGATGAAAGTAAAAATATTAATGATATAAATGAAATATTAAAAATAAAAGAAGAAATTTTAAATGATATATATAAATTATTTGCAAAATATAAATCTGAAGTTTTTCTTGGAAACAATTTTTATAGTTTATCTTATCCTACATCATTAAGAAATATTTTAATATATTTTTTTTCTTTTTTTGAAAGAGTTGAAAATAATTTAATTACTTTAATTTATTTATATAGAAGTCCACTTGATAAATTTTTTTTACAAATATATCCTTATTTATTTAAAATTACTTATGATGATATATTTTTAAATGGGTTAAGTTATTTTTTTTTACAAATGAAAAATTTATTATTATTAGATGATGGTTATTATTTAACTATATATATATTAAAAGACGTTAAAAAGGACATTTTAAATAAATATTTTCATGTTGATTCTTTTGAAAAATTAATTCAATTAAAACAAGAAAATAATTTATATTTTGATTTTAAAGAACTAGATTTATTTAAAAATAAACATGAAAATAAACCAATTAAAATTATATTAGTTGATAATAATTATATTTCAAATCCAAAATTTACTTCAATCTTTATTGAAGATAGACAAACAACAAATCAAAATTATTCTCAATTTATCTTTGAATGTCAAAATAATATAGCAGCCAAATTATTTGAATTATAAATAATATAATTTATATAATAAAATTTATTTAATTAATGTAAATTATTTCTATTTAATTTATTTTATTTTTTTAGATTATATAGTTTTTATTTTTTTAAAGCTGCTAAAATATCATTTATTTCATTTCTAAGAGAAGAAATTGTATCAATTAATTCCCATAATTCATTAGTTTCAATATAAATTCCAATTGAAGAAAGTGAATTTTGATAATCTTCAAGTGTAAAAAGAATATTATCTTTATTTTCTTTACTTAAATTCTTAACAGCATTTTCATCACTTTTATAAATTTTATATTTTTCAATTTGTTTTGAAATAATATCTAATTTTTGTAATTCATAACTTTTATTATTAATCAATGGAATAGTTTTATCTTTTTCTTTATATCTTTGTTCTAATTTCAATTCTTCTTTTGAATCAATAGCTTTTAAAAAACAAGGATTTAATGCAAATTTCATTATTTCATTAACAATACTTTTTCTTTCATCAAATAATACAATAACATCTACTACACCAGAATTTGGTTTTTCATAACAATTAATATTACATTGTTCATATATTTCATTTTGAGATTTTACTTTTGAATTATCTGTGTTTAAAATATATCTTGGAATATTTTCTATTCTTACAATCATATTATTAAATCCAAAATCTTGATTTGGAGAAGCTATTTTATACATTTTATTTAATACTATATTTTCACTTTCCATTTGAACTTTTTTTCCTTTATAATATAATTTGAAAGGTGTAAATGAACGAATTAAGAGAAGTAAATTATCATTTTTTATATAATCTTCTTCTAATTTTATTTTCTTATAATCTGTTCTATAATCAATAATTTTAATTAATAATTCTTTATTTTTTAATTTATCATCTAAAATATGAGAATGAATAAAGAAAACTTGTCTATTATTGATTTGATAATAAAATTTAAATTGAATAGGTTTATTTTTCTTTTGTTTAACTTCTTCAATTGGATTAAATAAAATCAAAGTATTATCTTTAATATTTTTAACTTGAATAAGACGATTATCAGCACTTTCATAAGAATAATCTTTAATATTAATATTTGAAGGTTCAATTCTAGTAGGATATATAATAAAAATTGGATAACCTACTCTTTCTTTATTTGGTTTATAAAATACTTTCAATATATTTGTATTATCTTTTGAATATTCTTCTAAAATTTTATTACTTTCCTCTTTTGATAATAAAGTATAAAGTTTTTCTCCTTTTTTTGCTTCTCTTGAAGGAGATACTAAACTCATTGAAAAATTAAAATAAAAACCTTTATTTATATAATATTCAGTATTTATTTTTATATGATTTGAATCATATAATTGAATACATTGAAATTGATTTTGAGCATCTCTTACTATTTGATAATATGTTTCACTATTATCTTTATTTTTTTTCATTAATATTCTATCATAGAAATATGACATTATTTTATGCATTTCTTCTATTGAAAATATTTGTAATTCTTTTTCTTTTTCCTCAAAATATTTTTCTAAAGAATGAGTTAATATTTCTTTTTCATTATTTGCTTTATCTTGATTTTTAGTATATAATTCAGAATTTTTGGCTAATGAATTTAAAAATGAAATCTCATCATAATTTTCCATTTTTAAAAGATAAAAATTCCTCTTTGCAATATTTAAAATATTTTCATGATTTTTATAATCAAAATATACTTTATTTGTTTTACATAAATCAATATAATTTTGTAATTGTCCATTTTTTACATTATTTTCATAAGGTTTTTCAAAATCAATAATAATTTCATCATCATTTGCATGTAAAGAATAATAATATTTAAAATTATTTAATAAAATAGTAGTATATGAAAAAATATCTTTATTTTTAATCATTTCTTTGAATTCCCAATTTGTAAAATCTCCACTTATATATAAAGTATTTATTTGTCTATTCGTTGAAATATATTCAATTGTATATTCTTTAATATTTTCTTTTATTTGTAATTCATTATTTTTTAAATTTGTGTATGTTGATTTTAATTCTAAATCTTCTTCTTCATTTTCTTTTTTTTCTTGAGGTTCATTAATATTTTTTCCAAAAGAATCCATTGTTAATGGTACTGTTTCTTTTAATTCTTTTTCCTTTTTAATAATATCATTTTTAAGTTTTGAAATTGAAGACTCTAATGTTTCCACATTTTTAATTAAGACACTTATAATTTCTATATCTGTCATTAATTTGAATTTAATATAAAATTTATTTTAAATAAACTAATTATATAAAATTAAAAAATTAATTTTAAAAAAATAATATTTAATTATTTTCCTTTAGTAATTCTTTTCTCATATTTATTTTTAAAATAATCGATAAACACTTTATTTATAAATTCATCAATTCTTTGTTAGGTAAGACCATTCTCATTTATAATATATTAATATTATAATCTTTTTATTAAATATTTTTTTAAAACCTATTAAAATATAAAGTTTTAAAAAAATATATTAAGATAATTAGGTTGTGAAATATTATATTTCCTTTTATTAATTTAATAATATAATAAAATTATTAAAAAAGTATTTTTATATATTCTATTTAAATATTTAAAATAAATAAAAATATTATATGTTTTACTTTATATTAAATTTTTTTAATTTTTGAACCTCAAAAAAAAAGTTTTGAAATTTAATTTAATTATTAATAACAAAAATTATTAAAAAAATATTAATTAATTAATTTAATTTTTTATTCTATGTAATTAATAATGTTAAAATCTATTAAACCATCAGATTCAATTTTTGATAATTCTAATTATCAAAAGCAAAAAAAAGAATATTCATATTTTGATGATTTAACTTCACAAAAAAAAATCAAGAAAGTAAAAAGTACTGATGATATTTTTACAAATGAAACAAATGAAGAAAATAATATTTTTAAAATAAACTTTATCCCTTATTTACCAAAAATTAAAAGCTCTTTTTTTTTAAATAAAAAACATTCATACTTAAAAAAAACAAACCAAAACTTGAATAATAATATAGAAAAAATAAAAAATAATTCATATAAAGAAAATAATTTAAATTATCTTTATTTACAATATAACGGAAAAGAATTTGAAAATAAAAATCATCATATTCAATATATGAAAATTAGACCACATGAATTAATTGAATCTTTAAAAACTTATTCAATGCCAACTGATGTTTTTGGAATTAAAATGGTAAATTATGTTCAAAAATTTTTTGATGATGATACGTATAAAAATAATTCAATAGAAAATTTTATGAAAGAACAGTTTTCTAATCAACCTTGCAAAATCACAATTAAAGAATTAGTTTTAAATGAAATATTAAATAATGTTATTTCACATTGTATTGAAATTAGAGATAAAAAAAATAAAGTTATAACTAGAGAAATTATTTATGATGAATTAAAACTCCAGATTGAAAATGCAAGAAATAATTTAAAAATAATTCAAGATTATATGGATTTAAATCATGATATAAATAATAATAATAATAACAAAAAAAAAGAATTAGAAAAAAAAAATCATACTTCAATTTATTTTATTGAAAATTCAGATAAATATAATTATGATAATAATAAAATTAATAATAATAATATACAAGGAAGAAAAATAAAAAAAGGATTTATAACTTCAAATTTATCTAATATAAAATATAAAGATAATAAAAATTTTTTATCCACAAATTTTAATAATAAAAAAATATCTCCAATTAAAAAAAACACTAAAAATAATCTTTCATCATTTGAAAATCCACATTTATTTTTTCATTTTATGAATTTAAAAGATAATTTAAAATCAATTAATTCAATAGAAACAAATCAATTAATAAAATTTATTTGTGATACTCCTTTACAATTACCAAAAATAAACCCTAAAAAAAATAGAAAAATGAAAGAAGAATCAATGAATACAATTCCAAATAAAAATGAAAATAATTTAGAAAATAAAATGAAAGGAATTAATGATGAAGATATTGAAGATAAAAAATTAAATAATAGATATGAGTTTTTACAAAAAATATTAAATAATGACACATTAAGTTCAAAAGATGAAAGAAATCAACCTTCAATGTCTTCTATTAAAAGTACTGAATTACAAATTACTGCAAAAAAAAATCAAATTTCTCAAACTCAGAATAGTTATATGAATGATATGAAAAATGATTTTCATTTTGTTCAGGAACAAAGTAAAATTATAGGTCGTAATATTGTTAATAAAATTGATAAAAAAATAATAGAAATAGATAATTGTACTAAAAAATTAAATCAAAAAGATATAAGTAAATTAGAAGAAAGTACAATTAATAAATCAATAAATCAAACTAAAAGTCAAAATGAACAAAATGAAAATATAATAAAGGGAAAAAATATTAATTTATATGATAATAAAATAAAACAAGAAAATATCAATTCAAATATTAAAAAAAATTTAAATAAAAATAAAATAAATATTAAAGAAGATGATGAAGATTTAAATTTAAATACAATAAATGATAAAAAACAAAAACAAAAAATAAATGAAATAAATGTTAAAAAAACTATTGATGATTTAGAAATTAAAAATGAAAATGAAAGAAAAGAAAATATAGATGAAAAAAAAATAAATAAAAAAGAAGATAATAATAATGTAAAAATAGATTATCATTCAAAAGATGAAAATAATTTTTTAAATGATTTATTTAAAAAAAAAGAAAAAAAAGAAAAAGAAAATTCACAAAATACATCAATAAAACATTCTAATCTAATAAAAAATAATAATAAAAATTCATCATCAATTTCAAAAAATACTAATTTAAATTCTTTCAAAAAAAATAAAGGAGAAGAAAAAACAATAAATCAACCTCCAAAAGAAAAAAATATAAAATTTCCTGATGAATTAAATAATAAGAAACAAATAGAAATACAAAATTCTAATAAAGAAGAAAAAGATAAAGAAAAAATTCATTCAATCAGAGAAGAAAGTCAATCAACTGAAATAAATATAAAATCAAATTCTAAAAGACACAAAAAAAATAAAATATATAATGAAACATCAATAAATAATAATAATGTATCAGATAAATTAACACAATTTTATAAAAAAAAGGGTATTTTAAAAAAAAATGATAAATATAAAAATAAAAAAGAAAATGAAACAATTTTAAATCATTCTTTTTCAAATCCAATATATATCCCAATAATAAATATAAAAAAAAGTTTAGGAATGTCAAAAAGTGAAATTGAATTTGAATTAAGATTTTTAAAAAAAGATGATAATAGTATTAATATTTCAAGAACAAAAATAGTGAACAACTTTAATAATAAGTATAAATTTAATAGAGGTAATTTTGATTTACAATTATTAAAAAGTATCGATTCATTAAATAAAGGAAGTCATAGTTCTTATTCTAGTTTATTTAATTTTTCTAATGAATATCATTCAAATTCAAGAGAAGAAATTTATGCTGAAAAAAAGACAAACCAAAAGAAAACATTAAAACAAAAACTAATTAGTAATTTTAATTATTTTGATTTGAATGAAAATATAAATGAAAATGAAAAAGAAAAAGAAAATGAAAATAAAAATATGATTAAAAATAAAGATGATAATAATATAAAAATATCATCACCAAATTTTTTCAAATTTATTAAAAATATAAATGAAATGAAAAAAGAAAATCCAAATGATTATGTAAGAAAATTATCAAAATTTATTGATGATCAAGTTGAATCTGAAATATTTGAAAGAAAAAAAAAAGAAGCAATGATTAATGGATTTAAATATAATTTAAAAGAAAATTTTATCCAAAAATCAAAATTAAAAATATATAATGCAGGAAAGGGAAAAATTATCTTCAAACCAGTATGTATATTTGAAAACATAAAGATAGAAAATAATGAAAATAATTAAATATAAAAAAAAATTTATAAACTCTTATATATTTACAATTAAATAGTTAAGAAGATATTTTTTTATTTTTATCTATTTCTGTCAATTTTTTTTTTTTATTAACTATATTTTTATTTTATTTTTTTTTGTTTTTTCTTGGTTTTCTGGCATTATTAATATTGAAAAATTCTTTATATTTTTGAGCACTTTTCCTTAAATCATTAATATATTCTTCATTTTCTTTATTAGAAATTTTAAATAAATAATCATTTAATGTTTCAGCTTCATTTAATCCATATTGTTCTTTTAATAGATTTTTATCACCATTAATAAATAATTGGTAAACTTCTTCAAAAGTTTTATCTAATAATTCATTTGTTTTTGGACATTTATCTCTTTTTTCTCTTAATCTATTAATTTGTTTTTCATTCTCATCTGGATTTACATTTTTGTATTTTTGATTAATTGGATTACTTAAAATTACTTCCATTGTTTGTTTGAATAATTCAATATTATTATTAATTGTAATATCTGAAGATATTTCTTTACATACTCCTCTTATGATATAAGTTTGTCTCTTACATTCATATTTTATGCAATCATTTATTAAATTAGTTATAAATAATAAGATATGGATTTTTATTTTTCTTATTATATTATCTTTTGAATTTTTAGTATGAAGATTTTTTTCTTCTTTATTCATAATGTAATTTTTTTTTTTTCTTCCTAAATGATTCTTAATTTTCTTTTCATCACATTCTTTTTTATTGTCTGTTGGTTCAGTTATCTTTTCCTCACGTTTTTTATTTTCATAATTATTATCAAAACTTACAAAATTAAATTCATTACTTTGGTTATTTTCTATTGAAATATTTTCTTCAATTTCTTTTTCCCCATTTCTATATCTAGTTATATAATCAGTATTTTGATCTCCAAAGAAATCCAAAAGTAGAACATCACATGGAATTTCTTTTTTGATAAAAATCTCATTAAAAGAATCATCACAAGAATAATTTTGTTGAGAAAAGTCTTTTTCATCAAATAGATTGAAATTCATTTTTTATTATTTTTCTATGCCTCTTTTAAATATGAAAATTGATATGTTACAAAAATTAATATATATATTAAATTATATAATAAAATATTAGCTCTTTTTCAATTTTATTATTCTTTAACTTTTTTTGCTTTCTATAATAAATATTATTGAGATTTAAAAAAGTTAAATAATTATTTTTTATTTAAATAATTAATTTTATATTTATTTTTTAATTTTAATTTAAATTCTAATAATAAATATTTTTAATTTATATATACTTTAAAATCTAAACTTCATCATTAAAAAGATTGTCTTTTTTATTATCTTCTTTTAATTTAATTCTTCCTCTTTTATCATATTCCCATTCCATAATTCCTTCATTAATTTTCTGTTTTCTAACTATTTCAAATATTTTTTGTGCATTTTTTTTCCCAATTTGTTGAATAACAATATTTCTCCTATATTTATTTTTTATTCTAATATAAATTTTATTAATTAATCTTAAAGTTTGAACAAAATTAAATATACAATAAGCAATCCAACAATATTTTTCAACTTCATATAATTTTACTAAATTTTTAGATAGCTCAATTATATTATATCTTCTAATAATTTCAATTGATTGTTTATCATAACAAATTGTTGAATTATTTATAAAATTAATTATAGAAGGTAAAATTTTTAATGATTTTTCAATTACGATAAAATTGAATGTAAAAATAGAATAAGAAAAAACAATTTTACAAGAAAAAAACAAAGTATGATAAACTGCAATTACAACTTGCATTAAACCAAGAACAGAAATTAAAATAACTAAAATTAAAATATTACATAAAGAACCAATTAATCTCAAATATTGATATTTATTTAAAAATAAAATATTATCATCAAAAATTCTATAATTTTGACAATTTTCTTTATCATTATAAAAATCTCTATAAAATAAAGAAAAATTAGCTTTATCAATATCATTTTCCCATACAATAATACTATTATTAATATCTAATTTAGGTAATTCTCTATAATTTAAATCTAAATCATTATCTCTAAATAACATTTGTTTTGATATTGTATCAATTTTTATATATCTATCATCATATCCATCTAAATATTTTTCATTTGGATGTGAAATTCCATTTTCTGTTGAATTACAACCATAATAATCATAATTTTTTAATTTTGGAAAAATTTTAGTTAAATTTGCAAATCTTTCTATTTCTAAACATGGAAATTCACCTTCAGATATTTTAAAATCAAAAATTATATTTCCTTCTGTTACTTGATTTGAAAATACCATTTTATATCCATCAATAAAATCTAATATATGATATTTTGGAGTATTTGTATAATTTGTTATATTATTTGTAATTTTAATATAATTGATTGGACATTCATTTGTTTTATTATCCCCTTTTTCCAACATACATAATTTTTTTGATTTATTTGTAATATAACCACACATTTTATAATTTTTTTTACATTCATCATTTTTCTTAATAATTAAAAATAGAGGTTGTTCAATTTTAGTATCATTTTCTACTTTTTGTGATTTATTTTTTGTTATTTTACTACACATATTTTTATCTCTCCAAATTTGAATTTTTTTGAATTCTATTGGATCTATATTTATTCCTTTTTTTTCTTTTATTTCTTTTTCTGTACATTTAGATTTATTTTTAAATTTTCCTTTCTCTCTTAAAAAACAATCTTGATCTACTCCTGAAAAAGTATAATTAATAATAGGATAAAATTCATTTTTTTCATAACATTTACTTCTTCCTAATGTTATATTTATCACTGGTTCAAAATTTCTAGTGAAAACTCCAGAAAGCATTTTATTTTTTATTAAAATAATATTTTTCATTTCTAGAAAACATATTAAAAAAATTACTATTCCACATAATACTCCTAAAAGATCCATAATTACTGTTGTTCTATTGATCTTCATTTTTAACTTTAGATATAATAATAATTCAGATAACTAAAAAATAAAAATTAACTTATATTAATCATTAAAATATATTAAATATAAAAAAATACATTAATAATTAATATTATTCATATTTTCAAATCCTTTTTTTTGTCTTTGAAAATCATTTATAATATTATTATTCAATACCTCATTATATAAATCTCTACTTCTTGAATGGTTCAAATGTTTTATATTTTCATTATCTTCTAATCCACTTTCTAAATTATTATTTGGAGTTTGACTATTATCTCTTGTTTCAAACATAAAATTATGTAAATTATTTTTCTTATCATTATGTATATTATTTATAAAATTATTATAATTACTTTGTGATCTACTAAAATTTTCATAATTATTTAAATTATTTTTATTTTCAAAATCAGATTGTATTATTTTATCCATTAAATTTTTATATAAATTAATTATTCTTTCTGAATCATAATTCTTAGTATTTGATTCTAATAATTGGTTTATTGTATTATTTAGTTCATTATATATATTATTTTTGTCATTTAAAAAAGAATTGCTCATTTCATTTTCATTAAAAACTTTTTTACCTGAATTATTCAGATTTAATCTATTTTTTTTCATTTCATATGTATTTAATAAATCCTTTAATATTCTTTTTAATATAGATGTAATATTATCTAATTTATTTTTTGTTATTAAATATATTTTCTTTTCTTGTTCAAAATTATCATTTGGTTTATTCATTGTAATATTATTATTTTTATTTTTATAAAGTTCATTATTTAATTTTTCAATTTGTGATTTTAAATTCTTAATCATTTGTTCTTTCTTTTCATTTTCATTTTTTAATTTTTGATAAAATATATTTTGAGTATTTGTTGATGTTTGAGTTTCATTTATTATATTATATTTATCTAAATTTTTATTTAATTGTGTTATTTTATTTTTTAATTCTTTTATAACTTCATCTTTTCTTTCTAAATCAATTTTTTTTGTATTATTCTTTTCATTTAAATTTTGATTTTCTTCTATTAATTTTTTATTTTGTTGTTTATAACTTTCAAAATTAATTTTTAAATCTCTTATTATATTATCTTTTCTATTAATTTCATTTTTTAATAACTTATTCTTCTCTTCATTATTCTTTTCTTTATTTTCCTTTTCTTGTTTACTGTTACTTTCTGTTAAATTTTTATCAATTTGATATTTCATTGAATTTATAATATTATTTTTCCTATTTAATTCATCTTTTAAATTTTTATTTATTTTTTCTAATTCTTCTTTTTCATATTTTTTATCATTATTATTATTTAAATTATTTTTTATCCTTTTAACTTCATCAATTAAATGTTTTATTTCAAATTTATGCTTTTTATTTAAATCATTTAATTCTTTATTTTGATTTTCCAAAGCAGAATTTAATTCATTATTTGTATTTTCATTTTGATTAATTTTTTCTTTTAATGTCATTATTGTATCATTTAATAATTTAATTTGAACTTTTTGATTATTATTTTCACTTTTTAAATTATTATTTTCATGATTTAATTCTGTTAAACTTGAATAATTTTTCATTAATTCAACTAATTTTAAATATGAATTTTCTATAGGAGAGATATTTAATTTTTTGACTTTCATTTGTAATTTTTTAACATTTAAAGTATTATTTAAATCATTATTTTCTTCTTCCAAACTCTTGATTTTTCCTTTAAATTTCTCTGTTTTATTTTTCATATTCTTTAATTCTTTTTTAAAATTTTCAATTAAAGCTTCTCTTTCACTTACTTTATTAAGTAAATCAATTGATTGTTGAATTGATTTAATTAAAACTGAAAATTTCTCATTTAATTCTTTTGGATTATTTTTTTGTAAATTAAATAAAATATTTAAATCATTTAATAAATTATCAAATCTTTCTTTTAGAAATTGAATATGTGAATTATATACATTCATTAAAGAATTTAATTTTTCATTTGATTTTAAAATTTTATCATTTAGTATTTTAAATTTGTTTGATGTTAAATCAGTAATTTCTGATAATTTCTTTTTTAAATCTTCATTTTCATCATTTAAATTAATTAAATTATTTTCTAATTCTTTAAATTTATTTTCATTAATTTTTACTAATGATTCTAATTCTCCTTTTAATTTCATTTTTTCTTCTAATAATTCTTGACATTCTTTTTCTTTATTATTTAAATCATTTATTAATATTTCATTTTCTTTTTTCATATCCTTTAATTTTTCTTGATAATTGTTTATAATTTTTTTTTTTTCATTCTCTGAATTTTCTAATTTTTCTAATAATTTGGTATTTTCATTTTTATATTTTAATATTTGTTTTTCATATTCTTCTTCTTTTCTTTTATTTTCAATTTTTAAATTTTCATTTTGATTTAATAAAAATGATATTGTTTGATTTTTTTCTTTTATTTCTAAATTTAAATTATCAACTTTTTTTCCTTTTTCAGCTTCACTTTTTAATTTATTTATCTTATAATTTAAATCCATATTTTCATTTTCTTTAATTAATAATTTCTCATTATTTTCTTTTAAATTATTTTCAACTTGATTTAAATCTAATTTAATTTCTTTTAATTTTTTATCATTTAACAAATTAACATTTTCTAATTGTTCAATTTTATCTTTATAATTATTTATTTTATCATTAGCTTCTTTTAATTTTATTTCTAAATTCATTATAATATTATTTGAATTATTATTTCTTATTAAATTTGGATTTGAATTTGCATTTGTTGATAAATAAATTTGTGAGTCATTACTAATCATATTTTGTATATCTAATGACATTTTTTCTTTTTCTTTTTTTAATTGTTGACTTTCAATTATTAAATTATCATTTTTATGTTTTAAATTTAAAATTTCTCTTTTTAAATTATGTTCATTTTCTTTAATCTCATTTTTAAAAGAATTAATTAATTTGATTTCTTTTTCTTTCATATCATTATAAATATTATTTACTTGTTTTTGTAAATCATTATTACTTTCTTTTAATTTAGTATTTTCATTTGATAAAATTGAATTTTGTTCTTCTAATTGCCCAATTAAGTAATTTGTTTTTAAATTTGATTCATTTAATTTTTTTGACATATCACTTATATCTGATTTTATTTTTTTATTTTCATTTTTTAATTTTGTATTTTCCTTTGTAATTAAATCAATTTTTTTTTGATATTCTTCACTTGATTTTATTATTTTTTCATTTTCACTTTGAAATTTTTCTTTTTGAGATTTTTCTTTAGATAATTCTGAATTTTTATCATTTAAAATTTTGGTTTGGACATAAAATTTATTTTGAAGTGAAAATAATTGATCATTTATTTTTTGATTATTTGCTTCTAATATTATTAATTTATTTCTCATTTCTTCATAATTTAATTTTTCTGAATCATCAATATTATTATTTGTTATATAATTATTTTCTTCTTCCATAATTTTTATGTATGAAAAATAAATTTATTTAGTTATAGTTTTTTTTAAATTTATATATATTAAAATTTAAAATTAATAAATTAAAATATAATTTTTTTAATTATAATCATCTTCATTAAATTCAATAATATTATAATTATTTAAATCCTTATCTAAAATATTAGATTTCCCTTTTTCAAAATCTTGTAATTTCCTTAATCTATCCATATTTTTATTATAAATATTATTCATTTTTGCTTTTTCTTCTTCAATTTCTTCATTATTTAAATTCTCATAAATATTTTTATTACTATTTTTATCCCCTAATTTATTTTTAATATCATTTAAAATATAATCTTCATCACTAATATCATATTTAAATTTATAATCATCATTATCAAAATAATTTCCAAAAGTTTGTAATTTAGAATTTGTCTTAAAACCACCTTCAAATTTTTCATTTAATTTCTTAGTAATTAAATTCTCTTTATTATTATAAAAATCCATGTTTCTATCATTAAAATCATAAACAGGATAATTTTCATTAATAATAACATCATAAACATATTTTCTTCTCATTTCATCTTCTATTCTTTGAACACTTAAATCATTTTTTAATCCTTCAATTTTTTTTAATGCTTCATTTCTATCTTTATTTGCATTTTCAGTTTCTTGTTTTATTAATTTTATTTCTTTAGTTAATCCTAATTCTTGTTCTTGAATTGCATCTCTTAATTTAACCAATTCATTATTTAAATGTAATCTACTTTCCATATCTAATTTTTTTAAATATTCTAATTCATAATCTTTTTCTTCTTCTTTTTTTTCTTCTTTATTTTCTACTTTATTAATTGTTGTTGTCATTGTTTTTACTTTTGTTAAATTTCTCTCTTCTTCTGCTCTTTTTTTTAATTCTTCATTTTCTCTTCTTAATCTTTCTTCTTCTTTTCTATCTTCTTCTTCTTTTTTTAATTTTTCTAAATATTTTTTCCTTTCTTTTTCTCTTATTTGATTTTGAAGAAAATCACTATATAATTGTTGTGCATTTCTCTTTGTTTCATTTGTTAATTCATAATTATCATATGAAATATTCAAATCTGCATTTCTTATATTTGAATTTTCATAAAATTGATTTTCTTGATTTGGAATTTCATTAATAACATTTAAATTATTCATTTCATTATTCCCATTATTATAATTAATATTATTATTATTATTATTATTATTATTATTATTATTATTATTAATATTATTCATATAATTCAAATTATTATCATTTTCAACATCATTAAATCTTCCATTATTATTATTATTATTAAATGAAAAATTATAATTTATATTATCTTGATTAAAATTACTATTTAAATTATTATTTAAATTTCCATTAATAGTATTAAATAAATTTCTATTTGGATTTGTACTTAATGGTCTATTATTATTTTGATTTAAACTTTGTGAAAAATAATCATTTCTACTATTAATTTTATTAAAATTCATAGATTTAGAAAGATTATTAATAAAACCATCATAACCTTTATTTCTAAAATTAACTAAACCATATCTTTTATCTTTATCCCAAACATCATAATAATCATCATCAACATTAATTTGAACTAAATTATATTTAGGATCAGTTACTAAATTTCTTAAAGCAGCAACAACATTTCCATTTTTATCTCTAATTGGTGCACCTGCTCCTCCTCTTCCAAAAGGATATGAATTAATCATATCTCTTAAATATTGTTTATCTTCATTTTCTCTTTTTCTTAATTCTTCTAATTTTGTTTTTTTAAATAAAGAAATTTGATTTTGTATATTTTCCATATATACTTTTTTTCTATTATTTTCTTCTTCTTTTATATTTTGATATGGATTTACTCTTGATAAATGAACTCCTCTTGATTTTAATAATGAACGAAAATAATTATTCATATCTCTATTTATTTCCATATTTTGTTTATTATATCCATTAAAGGAATTTTGATTTTGAAAAATTTCATTATTTAAATTATTATTGTAGTTTTCTTCATTTAAATTTGTCATTTCTTCATTTTGATAATTATTATTATAATTTTCATTATTTGATATTTGGAAATTTGGATTATATGATTTTTGATTTCTTATAAAATTAAAATTTGAATTTGGTGTATTAATTTTATAGTTTGAATTTCTAAATGAATTTATCATTGATTTACTTCTTGACATATTTTGATTGTTAAAATTGTTGTTTTGATATATTCTGTTGTTATTATTGAATGATTGATTATTATATCTATTAAAATTATTTGAACGAAATGTTTGATTAGTGTTATTGTAATTATTATTGTTTCTTTCTAGTAACATTGAATAATTTAATTATCATTTTTTATGAATTAATTAAAAAAATACTTATTTGGTAATTGTTATTATATTTTTATACTTTGAAAGAATATATTTTTATAATAATGATTTAAAATTAAATATTTTTAAAATTTATATTGAATTTATGCAATAATTATTTATTTTTATATTAAATTAATTTAAAAAAAATAAATGATAAAAGAGAGAAGTCAAGAAATTTTATTATCAAAAACTTTTTTAAAGACAATAAATTCTAAAGATTATAAATATTTAGGTTTATATAAGACTGATAGTGATTCTGAAGATAATTCAAAAAGTTATGAAAATAAAATTTCATTAATAATGGATAAATATGAGAAACAAAAATATAGAATAATTTTATATGAAATAGAATTAAATAAAAATATATATTCAGTAATGAATTTTTCACATGAATTCATATTTATACATATTGAAATCAAATGTATAATTAATATTATAGAAAAGAAATATAAAGATTATAAAGAAAATGCTTATTTAAAAGGTGTTGAAAAATGGTTAATAAAACTTGAAAAAAAATTATATTATTATTCAAATGAAATTGAAAACCTTGATTTAGAACAACAAAAAAATCATTATGAATATTTAAGTTATTATTATTTAATTATGTTTTATTATTATGCTTTTTTTGAAAAAGTCAATAATAATTTTTTAAATAGTTTAAGTTATTTATTACTTGCAGAAAAAATAATAAAAGAAACTTTAGAACAAATTACATTCCCTGAAATTTATAGAATTATTGAAAAAATTTATCTCTTTATAATATATTTTTATATGTTTGATAAAAATTTTTTAAGTGCTTTAGATTATATAAAATTATTATTAGAGATATGTTATAAAGATATAGAATATTTGTTTTTATTTAAACAAAATAAAGATGGAAATAAAATTGAAAACAATATTATTAATGAAATTTTATTTATAATTGTAATTTGTTTTTATTATTCAGGATGCATATTTGAAGAATTAAATAATATTGATATATGTTCTCATTGTTATTATCAGACATTTTCATTAAGTAATAATTTTTTTAAAGAAAAATATTTTTATTTAAATCTTTTATTTAAAGAAATTGAAAAAAGATACAAAAAACATACAAAAATATTATCTATTATTTCTAAATTTGAATCCAGTTTATTAAATGATACAGATAATAAAAAAGATTTTATTTTAAAAAATAACATGTTAACTCATTATAATATAAAGAAAAAAAATAGATTAAAATTTATAGAAAAATATATAAATAAATTAAAAATAAAAGAAATTGATGAAGACGAAAAAGACTTATTTTCAAATGAAAAAAGAATAAAAAATAAAAAATCAATGAGAATGATGAAACAAATTTTTTTATTAGATTATTTAACTAGTGATGAATTTAAACCTACAATTAAAAAATTAGACAATTTGGAAATTAATAATATAAATGATGATACAAAAAATATAATACAAAAACAAATAATAACAATTAAATCAAATCAAAAACACAAAAATAATTCAAATGAAGTTACTAATCAAAAAACTAATAAAAATAATTTAGTTTTATTTTCTCCTAAAAAGAAAACTAAATTATTTCATCAAATATATAAAAAAGTACCAAATAATAAATATAATTATTCAAATATAAATTATAAACCAAAAAATAATTCTAATTCAATAACAAACTATTATAAATCTGTAAATAATTCTTATTATAATAAATTTAATAATAAATCAAACTCAAATTCAAATTCAAATTCATTTACTTATAATAATAAACCTTTAAAAATAAATTATGATAAATATATTTTTAATAAAGATTATATGAAAAAAAGGACTTTTTTAGAATTACAATCAGAAAAAGAATATAAATTTCAAAAAGAAATTTTAAGAGGAAAAAAAAATGAATATATATTTATAAGACCTTTTGATATTCAATCTTCAAAATATAAAGCAGAAAATTTTTTTAATTTAACTTTTGAGGAGAGATTAAAATCAATTGAAGAAAGGAATAAATCAATAAAATCAGAAGAAAAAAAAAGATATTTTAATTCTTTAATTGGAAAAAAAGAAACTCTTCTTTTTGAGAAAAGTTGTAAATCTTTAAGTTCAAAAGATAGTAAAAAATATTTTGATTTTGTTAAAAAAATTGCTAAAAGAAATTTAATAAACAATAAAATGTTTTTTTTTAATTCAGATTATTCTTCTGACAGTAAATATGAAAGTAATAAAAAAAATAAAGAAATTTTATCCTTATTAGATTTAAATATTACAAATATAGAAAAAAAAAAATTAAAATTAAAGAAAAATAAAAGTGATAGAGTATTTAATATAAAAAATAAAACTTTACATAATAAAAATCAAAAACCTTTTTATTAATTTCAAAAAAAAAATAAAAAAAAAATAGTAAAATTAAATTTAATTTATTTAATTTAAATAAAAATATAAAAAAATAGAAAAAAAAACAAATGGATATAAACGAAATCTCATCTCATTTTTCAAATTTTTCTTTATCAAAACCATATTTAAGGAAACAAATAGAAGAATTAGATAAAGAGAAAGAAAAAAAACCATTAAATTCAGAATCAATAAAAAAAATATTTAAAGAGAAATTATCATTTACAAATTTTAAATCATCAAATCCAAATCACTTAACATTTTATTTTTATAATTCTGAATCAATAAATGATTATAGTTGGGGTTCATCATGGAGAGCAATACAAATAATTTTATCATATTTACTTTCAATAAAAAATTCTTTAAATAAATATGACATTTCATTTAAAAATTTATTTTTAAAATATGGTGAAAGAACAAAATTAATAAATTTATTTAAAAAAGATAATCATATAGAAAATAATAATATACCAAATTATTTAGATAAACCATTTTGTCCTTTTGAAACAATTGATGGATTTGCAGATCCTTTTATAAGTAAATTAATTTTATTAGATTTTAATTTTGGAGGTGAATTACTTTTAATTAATGATTATCCTAAAAATTCATATTCACCAAAAGAAGTTTTTAATTTAATTATTAATTTTGAAGAATTTGTTAATTTATTAGAAGTTCATTTTAGTGATGAATATTCTACTCCTATTTTTATTAATGATGGTACTGTTAGTTTAATTATTTCTGGAATTAGTGTTGAAGATAATTTTGTTTATTTTATTATTTTTGATCCTAATGTTAAAATAAATGAAAATTCTGAAAATGGAATTTATTATATTAAATTATGTAAAGATGGAGTTTTTGATAAAAATGAAAATAATCAACCTCATATTTTAGGAATGAGGTTACATTTTAAAACTAAAAGTTGGATGGTTTTTGTACCTGAAAATTTATAGTTTAATTTGTTTTATTTTTTTAATTATTTGTAATTTTTTTTATTAATTAATTTTTTTATTTAATTTTTTTAATTTTTTTTCATTTATAATTAATTTTTATTTGGAGTATATTTAATAAAAAATTAATAATGAAAAAAAGTATCAAAACTAATTTTTAACAATAAATTATATAAATTATTTAATATTTATATTCAAAATTCTGAAAAATAATAAATAAGTTAAATTATATAATTAATTTATATAAGTTTACAGAACTTTCATATATATTTAATTTTTTTCTTTAAAATTCTTAAATGTGAAAAATAAAAGTTATATAATACCAAATTTAATAAATATAATAATATAAAAAATCAATTGAAAAATTAAAAAAACTAAATTAATTATTAAAAAATATCTGAGAAAACAAAAAATTAAATCAAAAATATAAAAAAATATCAATTTTCATTATTATATATAACCAAAATTGAAAAAAAATAAATAAAAAAAAAAGATTAAATAAATGTCATCAACATCAATATCAACATATGCATCATCAAATTCATTAAATTACTACCATTCATCAAGTTCAAAATCACTTTCAAATTACAAATCAGAACAACCAAATAAAAAAACCTCAATAGAAGATTTTGAATTTATAAAAGAACTTGGACAAGGTTCATATGGAAAAGTAATATTAGGAATTCATAAAGAAACAGGAAAAAAATATGCAATTAAAGTAATTGATAAATTCATAATTGATAAATTAGAAAAAACACATGAAATTTTTATTGAAAGAGATATGTTAACAAAAATATTAAATCATCCTAATATTATTAAATTTAATTATGTTTTTCAAAATAAAAAAAAAATATTTTTTATTGAAGAATTATATTTAAATGGTTCTCTTCAAAATTTAATAGAAAGAAATAAAATAATATCAGAAAAATTAATTAAATTTTATTTAGGTGAAATATTAAATGTTTTATCATATTTTGAAGAAAAAAAAATTGCTCATAGAGATATAAAACCAGATAATATTTTATTAGATGATAATGATCATTTAAAATTTATTGATTTTGCAACTGCAACAAAAATAAATTCAAATTATAATTTGAAACAAAGAAAATTTATTCCAAGAGAAAATGATAATTGTGAATTATTAGGAACATTAGAATATTGTTCTCCAGAAATGTTAAAAGGTAAAATTAAAAATGATAAATCTTGTGATATTTGGTCTTTTGGTATTATTTTATATCAATTTTATCATGGTTATACTCCATTTAAAGGAAAAAATGATATTGAAACTAAAAATAATATTTTAAATAATGATATTAAATTCAAAGAAAATTTAAATGAAAATGTTAAAGATCTTATTATTAAATGTTTAAATAAAAATGATAGTGAAAGAATTGGATTAAATTCTATTAATGATATTAAAAATCATGTTTATTTTAATGATTTTGATTTTGATAATTTATTTAATAAAAATGTTCCTTCTATTTATGATGATGAAATGCTTTTAGATGGTAAAAATATCTTAAGTTTAGATTATATTAGTGAATCTGAAGATGATTTTGATGATTATGATGAAGATAATAAAATTATTATTATTGATGGTTATTTTTAAAAGATTTTTTAAAAAAATCTTTTATCAATTTTTTTCCAAATTAATTTATAATCTATATTAAAATTTATTCTTTTTTTGTTTTGAAAAAAAGATATATTATTAATTTTGGTTTTTAGAACTTATTTAGGTAATTTTGTTTATTATTAAATTTATTTGTATATTAATATTGATTAGGTAATAAATAGATATAATTATGCTGATAATTTATATGTTATAGATTAATTTGTTTTTGGTTTTATAATTAAATTAAAAAACAAATATTAAAAATTAATATTTGTTTTGATTTTGTTAGTTATACATAAATTTTTAATTTATATAAAACTTGCTCTAAAAAAAAGTTTTTTAAATTTGTTATTTAAAATCTAAAAATAATTATTAAATATTAATAAAAAAAATAATTTTTTTTAATCAAATCATAAATTTAAAAAAAATTAATTATCATCATCATTAAAATCAATAACAATATCATTTTGATCACAATTTAATTTAAAAGGATGATCTACAGAAATAATAGTATGAACATTAGTATTATCATTAATCTTGGCTTTTCTCCATTCAAAATTAGTTTCATTATCAATAAATTTTTTACAATAACCATCTATTTTTTCAACAATATTATAATTAAAAATAGATATTTCATTTTTATTTAAAGTAATTTTGATAGTTCCTTTTTTACTATTTTTCAAAAATAAATTTGAATAAAAACTATCTAAATATAATATTTCTTCATTTAAATGTGTATCAGTATTTACAACTTCACAAGTAAATAAAGAAGGATTTCTTAAAAAGTCAATGTCATTATTTTTAATTATCTCTTTAATTAAATCTTTAACTGTACTTGATTTTTTAGGTTGAAAAATTTCATTTATTTCATGATTCATTTCATCATCTGTTATTATTTGACCTTTTAATTCATCAAAATTTTCATCTTCTATTCCATATTTTTGATGAATATATGAACAAGAAACTCTTAATAATTCACTTAAGAAAGGTAATTTAAAAAAGAGATTTCTAAATTCTTCAAATGATATTTCAAAATTTTCACCAAATGAATTATTAATTTCTAAATTATTATTTTCATTTGATAAAACTATATCTTGCATATCTACTTTATCATTTAAATTAATTATATATGAGTAACCTTCTTCAATTTTTAAATTATTACCAAAAATCATTTTATATAAATGAATATATTGTAAATTATCTCTTGAAATTACTAAAGCAATTGTATCTAAATTTTTCTTTTGATATTCATTTTTATTTCCATCATCTTCTATTATTGTTTTAAGTATTAATTTTATAATTGATTGTGGAATTGATTTCATATTATAATGATTAATAAAGTAATTTATATAAGCATTAAATTTTGAACTTAAATTATCATAATAAATATAATTATCTAGAAGAGGATCAAATCTATTTGTATCAAAAATTAATTCTCTTATTTGATTTTCATAATTTGAATCATAAACTAAAACATATTTTAAATTAAATAACCTTTCATCTTTTAATTCAAAGTCAATCATTCTTTCAATATCATTTTTTGTAAAGTAAATTAAATATCTTTTATATAAAATATATATCATTTCTTTTAACTTATCAATTGATATTTTATCATTATTAAAAAGAATGAAATTTTTCATTTGACCAATTGAAAATAATAAATATAATTTTTCATTAATTGAAAAAGTTGATTTATCTATTAAAATATAACAATATAAAATTTCTTCAAGTGAATTATTTGATTTATTTAACCATTCTAATATTTTTGGAACTACTGGTAAATTTTCATTATTTTTTTGAATATCATTTTCATTTTCTTCTTCAAAAATTGCTAATAATTTTTTTTCTATTATTGATGTAATATTGTTTTTAATTTGATCTTTAGAATCTTTTTTGATAAGTTTTTCATTTAAAAAATTATATTCATCAGGATTATTACATATTTTATTTTTATTTAAAAATATATCTTTTAAAGTTGTAATATCATTAAATGGTAAATGTTGAACTAATTTTTCTTTTAAATTATTTTCTTCAATAATAGAATTTTTAACAGATTTTACAAAATCATTTTTATTATTTATATAATATGCATTTAATTCATTTTCAATATAAGAATCATGATTATATTGAGGAGAAGAAAATAATGAATTAAATATAGAAATATCATCTGATATAATTTGAATATTTGAATATCTAAATAATGAAATTTCAATCATATATTTTTTATGTTCATCATTTAATGATTCTAAAACAATTTTGTCAATTTTCATTAATGTAAATTTAGAAATATTAAAAGAAAAATAACATATTAAAGAATTATTTGGTTCAGTTATTATAATATGTAAATAATGATAGAACATTTTATTAAATTTATCATTTGGAAATTCAATATTAAAAAATAAATCATTTTGATTAATAATAGTTAAATCATCAAGATTCATTGTTAAATCAACATCTTTCCAATAATTATCAATTCTATGAATATTTAATTCGTGTAAATCAGAAAAAGTAATATGAATTTGTAATTGTTTTTTAATTTCTTTATTTATTCCAAATAAAGGTTTAAATTTATTTATTCTAAATGATAATCCATTATAATTTGATTCTCCATAAGATGGAGTACCATATCCATATAATTTTCTTATATTATCTAATTTTCCTTCTATATTTTCTTGAAATGATTCAATAAATTTGATTGGAGCATTTTGTATTATTTTTTGATTTAAATTATCTTCAAATGGCTTTAAATAATCTTTATTTTCTTTTCTTATTGGATTAAAAAAGTAATAAATTGCTTTTTCTATTTTATCTCTTTTATTATCCCATAAAATATCTTTATTTAAATTAAACCATTTTTGGAATATATTTTCATAAGTAAAGAATTTTTTAACATTTGAATATACTTTAATAAAAAATCTATTAATATCATAAGAACCAATAATCATATCTTCTAATATTGTTTTCATTTCTGAAACAGATTGACAATTTAAAATATTTTTTCTTTTAAAATGCATTAAAGTAATAGGAATAGTACATAAAATTCTTAAATATTGTAAATTATCACTATAATAACCTTTATAAGTAGCTTCAAAAATTAAAATATCTAAAATTCTCATTTGAATTTCTCCATTGAAATAATCACAAAATAAAGAACTAATATTATATGCCATTAAAATTTCAATTGGGAAATTTAATTCTAAGAATTTTTTATAAATATCATTATAATGATTTTCAATAATTAATTTAATAACTAAAAGATAAATATTAATATAATTCATATCTTCACTATAAAAAGGATTTTCTTGTTGAAATAAATCAATACATTGACTTAATCCAATTAAAAACCAAAAAGTTTTTGATTCATCTTTAAAATAATCAAATATTTTTTGAACTATTGATAATATACCAACAAAATAAACATATTTTGTTTTTTTTTTAGATTCTTTTAATTTAATTCCATCTTCAGTCCATCTAAAAAATGCTTTTGTTATATTTTTTATTATATCAATATCTTGTAATTTAGTTTTATTAATAAAGAAATTTGTATCATTATCAATTAAAGAATAAATAATATTAATTTCATTATTTCTTTTTTTATATTCTTTATAAATTTCTTCTCTTGTTAAATTATAATTATTTTTCTTTTTAGTTTCATTATATAAAGTTTTAATATCTAATAAAAAGTCCCAAATATCATTTCTTGCTTTAACAGTAGGAATACCTAAATAAATAACAGAACACATTCTATTTGCTAAATTAGTATTTTTAAATATAACTTCTCTATTATCACCTAATAATTCAGGTAAATCAATATTTTCAAAATTTTCTGGAATATTTTGTTTAGTTAACTGATGTAAAAATCTTCTCCATTCAGAAACAGAATATTTATAATAAAACTCTTCTGATTTTTGGTAATGTAAAGTTTTAATTCCAAATCTTTTAATAAAAGTATTACTATTAAAATCATTTTTAGAATTATTTAATTTAATATCTTTTAAATCAATATCATCAATATTTTCAAAAGAAGGATGAATAACACATTTTTTATCTAAATAATTATAAAATTTTCTTTGAATCTCATTATCTTGAGTTCTAATTCTTTTAATAATTTCATCAGGTGAACAATCAAATTTATCTTTATCATAAATTCTCCTTAAAATTTTTCTTCTAAAAACATTAGGTTGATAATATCCTAATTTAAGTAAATTATTATCTTTATCATTATTAAAAAATTTACCACTTGTAATATATTCTTTATTTGCTTCAAAGAATAATGTATCAAAATCTTTATTATCAATATTACACCAAGAATCACATTTTATTCCTCCATATATTTTATCTTCATAAAAAGAACCTTCTTTATCATTTTTTACTCTTTTATAAATTGGACATTGTCCAATTGCAGCATTTTTATTATAAGTTTCAGTTAATTCAATTGTTGAGAAAAAATCTTCATATTGATTTGGATCATTTATATTTTCAAATTTAATATTAAAATCTATTGATTTATCAATTCCTTTATTTATTAAAATTCTATTAAATAATTTGTTTTTAAATGAAAATCCTTTAATTCCTTTATTAAAATCATTTTTAAATAATTTTTTTTCTCCTTTTATTTGAATAAAACCAAATTTTAATTTTTTTATTTCTTCTAAAGCATCTCTTACTTCTTTATTTAATAAAAGAGAATTTTCAAATTGATATTCTTCAATTTGTAAATTTTCTAATAAACTTTTTCCTCCTTTTTTATTTCCTAATTGTTTATCAATAGAAAATTTTAATAATGCATCATATGGTAAATTATAATCTTCTCTAAAGAAAATTTGTCTTATTCCTAAATTAATATTACTTTGATTTAAGTTATTTTGTTTTAAATGTGCTAAAGTTTTATGATAATCTATATCTTCAGGAGGAGTTTCTTTTTCCATTTTTAAATTTGCAATTTGTCTTGTATTTTGTAATACTTTTAAAAATGTTTTCATTTGATCTTCATTATTAAATTTAGTTGATATTTTCCATTGATAATTATTGAAATTATTTAATTTTGTAGAATCTAAATTATTCATATCAAATAAATTGAAATTATTTTCTGATATTGGATAAACTTTTTGTTTATTTGTTAAATCATTTTTATTTAATTGATCATTGTCATTTGAAAAATAATTTTCTTGATAAATTGTATCATTATTATCTATTCCTAGATTTTTTGAAAGAGTTCTTACATTAATTTGAGGAAATTTATATATCCAATCACCGTTTTTTTTTTCATTTTTTAATTGATTTTTTTGTTCTTTAGTTAAACAAGATAAATTTTTAGATTTAAAAATAGTATCATCATCAATAACTTTTTCACACTCAGGTAAAAATTTAAATCTTTCATTATATAAAATTTTATTTAATTCATCATTAGAAACTTGTTGTTTAATATCATCAATAAATTCATCTCTATTTAAACTTAAACAAGGTCTAAATAAAATATTATCATATTTATCAAATTCAATTCCATAATATTTTTCCTTTAATTCATTTGGTAAATCTGAATTTTCAGCAGAAGTTTCAATATAATCCTTATTTATTGGTTTAACAATATACATATCATCACCAATTGAATAATCTTTTCCTTTTAAACCAATTGTTGGTTTTTCATTTGAAAAATCTTCAAAACCAAATACTAAAATTTTTGTTGGTTCAGGTAACGTTTTTCCATCTTTTTGTAAAGGATATTCATTTTGATTTGATTTAATACTTTTTAATGAAATATCACTTTTACCTAAATTATATGGTTTCATATAATCTACAAAAAAGTTTTTTTGTTCTTCTGTTACATTATCATTAAAACAATTACAAGGTATACAATGACAATCTACTATTATCATTTTATTTATTATTTCATCTTCAATGAAAAAATATTGTTTATTAAATTCTACTATAAAAAGACCATCTTTATATTTTTTTGCTTTTACTAAATTTGATTTTTTCTTTAAATCATTTCCAATATTTACAGTATGATAAAAATAAAAATCATCTTCAGGATGATTAACATCAATTTTAATATTTTGTTTCTTAGCAATATTTGCAATTTGATTTAATTGATTTTGTGGCATTTCATATAATAATTGAAATATTTGTAAACAAATTAATTTTCTTGTTTCTTTTGAAATCTCACCATTATTATATTTAATTCCAACTAAATCAGGATCAATATATTCAATTGAAGGATCTTTCTTATATGAATATTCAATTCCTTTTTCTCTATCTATTTTAGGTCCTAATATAATTAAATTATTTTCATCTTGTCCATTTATATCTTTATTACTATTTAATATAACATTTGAAATATTATATATTTTATTTTCATTTAATATTTCATTATCATTATTTTCATCATTTTTAAATATTATTTCTGGTTGATTTTTATTTATTGATATTAAATTTGCATTTTTTAATTTTTGAGGGTCTAAAAATTTATCATTTGTATTATTATCAAAATCAACACCTTCATTAATAATAAATTCAACATTATTTTCTGGATTTCCATTATCATTTAAATTATTAGGAAAACAATTTTTTAATTTATTTAATTTATTATCCATTTCATTTTGAGTTTTAAACATTGTATCATCATCATATATATTATTAATTGAACTTTCGCCTAAATAAAAATCACTACTACGTTCAGGATATTGATTAGGTAATGAAGTAATAATTGGTTGAAAATCTGAAGGAATATAATTTAATTTTTTCTTTCTTTTTACTGCTTTTAATTTTGTAGGTTCTTCTTTTGCTTGATTCAAAGAATCAATATATTTATCAACAAAATTATTTTTAATTTTTCTTTTACCAAAATTAATTAAACCATTTACACTTTGATTAGAAGTTTTTTTTAATTCATTTAATAAAATTTTCCTTTTTTTAATTTTATTTTTTACAGCTAATATTTTTAAAATACCATAAAAATTAAAAGAAGTTTCAATTGAGTTTTGTAATTGTGTTAAATTTCTAATAATAATGTCATCTTGTTCATTTGAACCAAATAATATATCTCTTGCTTCTTCCATTTTTTCATTAGTATCAAAATAAAAAACAAACCATTTTCTTTTACCTTTTTCATTACTACCATTCTTAATACCTAAAGCTTTTTTAGGATCATATTCAACTTTCATTCTATATTTTAAACTTGGTTCTTGCCATTCAGGTAAATTTTTTTTATCCAATTCATATTCTTCTAAAGTAATAATTGATTTATTTAAATATTTTGTTTTGTCCTTTGCAACATCAGCTAAATTTCCTTTATAAGTAGAATAAAATTTTAAAGGCTTTGTTGAAGAAAATAATCCTCCTCTTACTATTATTGCAAATCTTTTTTTCCATCCATTACATTTTTCTCCTATTTTATAAAATATAACATCAAAATTGCATTTATCTTTTATTTGTTTTTTTATTGCTTGATAAATTATTTTTTCATGTTTTGTAAAGTTTACTAATCCTAATTCATTTCCATTTTTTAAATCTGTATGACAATAATAGTAATTTTCATCTTTTTCTTTTATTTTTTCAAGAATTGATAATATATTTTCTCTATTTACTAATGAGGTTATGTCTTTCCCTTTTTTCATTTGTTCCATTATTTCTATTGCCATTTTACTATAAATTTCATTTATTTCATTATCATTCAATACTGAGTCTTTCATTTTTGTTTTTTTAATTTTTATAATCCTTTTTTAGATTTTAAATATTTTTTTTATATTTTTTAATGGATTTTGATTTATAATGTTTTTATTTTTTTGGGTAAATGGATATTTTTTTTTTTATTTAATTTTTTAATTTAATGTTTTATTTTTTAAATTTTTTAAATTTTTTTTTTTGAAATTAAATTCCTTTAATAAATGACAAATTATAATATTAAAACAATAAAATTTTCAGAATTAAAAGATGAAGATAAACAAGAATTATCAAAATTTATAAAAGCAAATAGAATGAAATTTCAAAAAGATGAAAAAACTAAAAAATATATAACATTAATTCATTTAATAAATCCAATAATTTATATTTTTATATATTTTTGTATTATAAATTTCGGTTATAATTAACAAATTTTACAATATTAAATTAATTTTAATATAAAATGAAATATTATTAATATTAAACAAAATTAATATTTTGCATAATATCTCTTCTATTATTTTTAATAAAATCAAAATATTTCACAGGAAGATCAATTTTAGGAAAAGGAGAATTAATTTCAAATATCATAGGTAATTTTTTTTTATCCTCCATTTTATTCATATTTTTTTCTAAATGAGCAGTTAATTCAATTTTTCCTTGAAATTTAGCAAATGATAAATCACATTCTTTATGAGATTTATAATGATTCCAATTTCTAGCTTTAAATAAATGATAAAAATAAACAATATGAAGAGGATCAATAAAATTAATAAAAGAATAACCTAAATTACAATCATTTTCAGTATCTAATGGTAAATAAAAAAAATCATATTTTCCTTTACATGCAATATCAATTTCATTTAATAAATCTTTAGATGTATATTTATTTGGTATATGTCTTATCATTACTGTTGTTCTTAATTCATATCCTTTTAATATTTGTTCTATGTTAATTGTAAAGAAAGTTTGTTCAAATTTATCTCTGAATTTTTTATTTTTTTTTTTTGTTTGATATATTTGATCTTCATTTATTATTTGGGGATTTTTATTAAATGTAAATGCATTTTCTGGAAAATTAAATGAAGGATAATAATAATTATTATATTGATTATTGTTTGTGTAATATATATTAAAATTGTTTTTATTATTTTGAGAATTTATTATTTGTTCATTTATTGTTTTTGATTTTGGAATAAAAGGATCACTTGAAAATAGAGAATTATTAATTTGAAAAAGATTTATATTATTATTATTATTATTAGTATTATTATTATTATTGATATAATTCAAATTATTTGAATTACATAATTGATAATGTAATTTATTTATTCTCTCATCTTCAAAAGGAATATCATCTTCAATATTATTTTCATTAATTTCAAAATTTGAATTCATTGTATCTTTAAAATCAATACTTTCAATTTTATTATTAGTTAAATTTTGATTATTTTTATTTTGATTCTTTGATATTAATTCTCTCATTTTTTTATCAAAAGATGAACTATTATCAGGTGAAACTTTTTTTAACCAAGTATTATCATTTAAAGGAGGAATTGAATTACTATTATTATTATTTGAACAATTTGATAAATTATTACTTAAATTATTCACATTATTACCTTGTTGTATTATTGAAAAAATTTCTTTATTTAATTCTTTAAAATCATTATTACTACTTTCATCATTTGATAATTTTGTTATATTTAAATTTGTTTGATTTTTTGATTTTGATTTATCATTATTTAAGTTTGATATACTTGTATTTGAAATATTATTTTCATTTTTTTTTGGAGTTGAATCTTTTGAATTTTCCTTTTTTGATTTATTATTTTGTTCTTTTTCCTGCATTTAAAATATATTTTTTTTTTCAAAAATCACTTTTTTTATTTAATAATTTTTAAATGTTTTTAAAAAAAAATAAATATTTTTTTAATATATTATTTTTGTTTTAAATAAAAAAGTTAAAATTAAAAAAAATTTATTTAAAAAAAAAAATAAAAATTCAAAAAATATTAAAATTGATCCTTATTTTTAATGAATCTTTGATTTCTATAATTCTGAATTTTATTTTGTAATTCATTAACAAGTTTTGCTTTTGATTCCATTTTATTTCTTTTATTTTCTTCTTCTTTTTTTTTTAAGACTTCTTCTAATTCTTTTTCTTTAATTAAAGTTTTATAATTAATTTCCATATCTCTTAATTTATCATTTAAAATTAAATTTTGTCTTTTAGCATCTTCATATTTTTCATTTAAAATATTATTTTTTTGTTGTAAAATATTAATTTCATTTCTTTGTCCCTCATAATTTTTTTTTAAAATATTATTTTCATTTTGTAAATTATCAATTTCTCTTAAAAGTGAATTAACTTTATCTTCAATTTTACAAATTTCTTGATTATGACATTGTTGACTTTTACACATTTCACAATTTAAATTTTCAAATTTTCGACAAATATCTTCATATCTTGTTAATAAGACTTTATATTCAATTTCATATTTTGATTTTTCATTTTTAATATTATTTAATTCAATTTCAGTGTCTTTTAATTTTGATTCAGTTGTTAATTTTTGTTTAAAAATTTCTTCAAAACCATTTCCACAACTTTTATATTTTTCTAAATTATCTTTTGTTATATTTAATTCATTTTCTAAATTACATTTTTCATTTAATAATCTATCATTACAACATGCAAGATCCATTGTTCTTTTTCTTTCTTCATTTAATTGATCTAATAATACTTTATTATCTTTTGATAATCTATTTATATCATCTTTATATAAAATATTATCACTTTTTAAAGTTGCATATTCTTGAGGTAAATTTGTTGAATTTAAATTTAATGATTTTGAAATTGGATTAAAATTTGTTTTTTGTTCATTTTTTAATTCTTCATTTTTTTGCATCATTTCAAAACTCTTATCTTCCATTTGTTTAATTGAATTTTGAATTGTTCTTAATTTTCTTTCATTTGGTGATGATAAGAAATTTTGATTATTCAAATTATCATTATTTTGATTATCTATTAAATTATTTGAACTATTTAAATTATTATTTAAATCATTATTATCTTTGTATGGTGAATTTGATGACATTTGTCTTCTTATATTATTACGAATCATTTTTACTTCATTTTCTTCATTTGGATAATATTCATTATTATTTTTTAAATTTGGATTATTTTGATTTATAGGTGAAAAATTACGACGAGATGAATAATTTGGCATTGTATTAAAACTTTCATTTTTATTTGGTAATCCACTTAAATTAACACTATTATTTATTTCTGTTCTTGGAATAAAACTATTATTTTGATTTGGTAATGACATTATATTATTAATATCATCATTATTATAATTATTCATTTCATTATTATTTGTATTATTATATATTTGATTATTACCTAATATATTTTGAATATTATCTTCATCATTTGAATATCTATTTTTAACAATATTATTTTCTTTATTATTTAAAATTTGATTTCTTAACCAATTACCAAATTTAAGTGATTTAAAAGAATAATTTAAAGGATATTCAAAAGGATTAATACAATTAATAAAAACAACATTAGAATTATATTGTAAAGTTTTCTTTAAACACATAGTTAATTTAGATTCAGTTTTAGGAGTAATATTTTCACAAGTTGAAACAATATTATCACAAATAGAATTAAAAGTCTTACTAGTATTTCTATATAATAAAGCACTTTGTGACGCATCATTATCACTTAATTCACTCATTAAACCATAATTACTTGAACATAATTCAACAAAATCAATTTGAGAATAATTTTCAATTGCAGTTTCATTTGTAAATTTATTATTATCATTTATATTCTTTTCTCTTTTTTCTAAAGAAATTGATATAACAAAATGACTTTTTCTTTTAATATCTTTAACTCTTAATTTCTGCATTAAAGTTTTTCTATTATGAATAGAATCTTTAATAACAAGATCATATTCATATTTATTTCTAATTTCTTTTTGAGTTAAACCAATTAAATTACAATTAACAATATTATCATCATAATATTGTTCTAATTTAATTTTTCTTGTTTCATGATCTAATAAATCATTTACATTATCCATATAAACTTGATATACAGAAATTTTAACAATAAAATTTTGTTTTCCACTTAATTTATTATTTAAATTAAAATTTGCTTGTTTACTTAAATCAACAAGTGAAAAAATATCAATAATTGCTCTTGATAAAAGTCCTTGTTCATTATTAATTTTTTGATCTGCACTTCCTCTTAATAAATAACTTTTTCCTGAATCAATTGGACCAAAGAAAAAAACACAAGAATTTTTTCCATGTATTAAATTAGTAATATTATCTTTAATATTTTCATTATAAATTTTATCAATTGAACTTATTTCATTATAAACTTTATCAAATTCTAATAATGATGTTTCTTTTAAAATTGATTGACTAAAATCATATAAATCATTTTTTGTTATAAAATTTTCATTTATTGCTTTTCCTGTTATTGGTTTATTTGATACAATTAATAAATTTGAAGGATTTTTACTTGTAAACATTGTATATTTTGAATCTGAATCTAATCCATTTGATTGGCTTTTATTTTTTTCTGGAGTTTTTGTTGTTTTTATACGAGAATTTAATCTTTGAAATGTTTTTTTTTGAGATGGTGATTTTGAATTTATTTTATTTTGATTTTCTGAAAGTTTATTTATTATTCCATCTGGTCCTCTTAAACGAACTATTACTGAGGCGTTGTGATATGTTAATGATGGTGAGTTTTGAAATGAATTCATTTTTTTTTTTATATTTTTTTTTATTGAATTTTGGGTTGATTTTTTTTTATTAAAAATATAAATTTGTTTTTTTTTCTTGTAATTTAATTTTTTAAATTTTATTTTTGAAATAATTATTTTTTTAAAAAAAATAAAATATTTATTTTATTAAACAAAATCAAAAAAAATAAAAAAGAATGAATCAACTAGATTTACAAGATTTATTAAACCAAAAAAAAATAACCCAAAGAACTTATGATAAAGTAACTATAGCAAAACAATACATAACAAGAAAATATAATTTAAAAACAGTAAAAAATACAGAATGGAATAATATAATAGAAAAAATAAATAAATTAAACATCCCAGATTCAGAAAAAGAAAAAGTAAAAAAAGAAATATATAACAAAGAAATGAATAAATCTCGAAAATTACGAGAAAAACAAACAATAAGAGAATATAAATCATTAGCAATAATAGGAAGAGGTGCATTTGGTGAAGTACATGTATGTAAAGAAATAAAAACAGGTAAAATAGTAGCAATAAAAAAAATAAAAAAAGAAATATTAATTCAAAAAAATCAAATAATTCATATAAGAAATGAACAATTAATAATGTCAAAAATAAAATCACCATGGATAATTGAATTAAAAGCATCATTTCAAGAAGATGATTATTTATATTTAATAATGGAATATTTAGCAGGAGGTGATTTAATGGCTTTATTAATAAAAAAAGATATTTTAAGTGAAAATGAAGCAAAATTTTATATATCAGAATTAATATTAGCAATAGAATCAATACATAAATTAGATTGTATTCATAGAGATATAAAACCAGATAATATATTAATTGATTCAAATGGTCATATTAAATTAAGTGATTTTGGTTTAGCAAAAGTTTCAGATAAAATTTTTGAAAATACAAAAGATGAATCTTTTAATATAAATAAATTATCTCATAAAAAAAATTATTCTTGTGTCGGTACTGCATATTATGTTGCTCCTGAAGTATTAAATAAAAAAGGTTATAATGAAAATATTGATTGGTGGTCAGTTGGTGTTATTTTTTTTGAAATGTTAATTGGTTATGCACCTTTTTGTTCAAAAGAAACTAGTGAAGTTTGTTATAAAATTTTACATTGGGAAAAATATTTAGAAATACCTAAAAAAGTAAAAATAAGTAAAGAAGCTGAAGATTTAATTAGGAAATTAATTAATAATTCTAATGTTAGATTAGGTAAAAATGGAGTTGATGAAATTAAGAAACATCCTTTTTTTAATGATATTGATTGGGATAATATTAAAAATTTAAAACCTCCTTTTATTCCTCAATTAAAAAATGATTATGATACAAAATATTTTGAAATTTTTCCTGAAAAAGAACCTTTTTATCCTCCTTTAACTAAATATAAAAAAAGAAAAGATATTGAATATATTGGTTATACTTATAAAGAAAATGAAAATGATGAAAATGAATTAAAAGATGAATTTGAAAATGCTATTCAAGTTATTGATAATTTAAAACTTATTTCTGAAGATGAAAATTCAGGAAGTTTATCTAAAAAATTAACTGGGACTTCATATAAAAGTAATGAAGATAATAAAAAAGAAAAAGATTATGAAAATATTCCTTTAAAAACTATTAAGTTAAATTCTATTAGAAAAAATGGTAATTGTAAAAATAAAAAATTAAATAATATTATTGGATTAGGATTTTTTGGATTTAATAGTTATAAAAATGGTATTAAAAAATTAAGTCCTTCTCCAAAAAAAATTAATAATTTAAATGTTGAGAAAGGAAAATTAATAAATAAAAATCTTTTTGGACAAATATTAAAGAAATCAATTAGTCAAAATACTTTTAATCAAAATGTTAATAATATTAGTAATAAATAATAATTTTTTCTTTATTAAATAAATAATATAGCTTTAATATATTATTTTATTGTTTATTAATTATTTTATTTTATCATTATGAAATAAAAATCTTTTTTTATATTTTAATTATTTAATTTTATTTTATTTTATTTTAAATAAATTAAAAAAAAAAAAAGAATAACAATAATAATTTAATAAATGACAGAAATGACACAATTAATTCAAATAATAATAGAAAACTTCAACAATAAAACTTTAGAACAATTTTTAGACAAAAAACCTGAAGACTTTTTTTTAGAAAAAGACAGTTATGGTAAAACAATTCTTTTCATTTTATTATCAGAAAACTTAGATTACATTTTTTCAAAAATATTTATATATCTCGAAAAAAGATTTTCAGAAAATCCATTAACATTATGTAACATAATAAATCAACATGACAATAATTTAAATAAACTAATTCACATATCATCAGAAAAGGGAAATTTATCAATATTTAAATATATAGAAAAATATGAAAATAATATAAAATGTTTAAATATTGAAGGATATAATATTCTTCATTTTGCATCAAAAGGAAATTCTCCAGAAATGTTAATGTATATAAAAGAAAAATATAATTTTGATATTTTATCAAGAACTTCAAAAGGAGAAACTCCTTTACATATAGCTTGTATTTGTGGTGCAGTTCATTGTGTTAATTTTTTATTAATGTTAATGGATGATATTAATGTTATTAATGTTGATAATGAATCTCCTATTTTTTATGCTTTAAAAAGTGGAAGAATTCCAATTATTAAAAAATTAATTAGAAAAGGAATTGATGTTAATTTAAAAAATTGTTATGGGAAAAGTTTTTTAGAAATTATTGAAAATGATGATAAATATAATTATATTATTAAAGCTTTGGATATTTATAAAAAAGATTCTAAAGGGAATTTTATTTCAAATGTTGATTTTGATAATTCATATTATACTTTTTTTTATTTTTTATTTTTGGAAATTATATGTTTTTTAGTTAATAAAGATTATTTATTTTTACAATTAATATCATATGTTATTTTAATTATTTTGTTTTTTCAATTAAAGAATTCAAATCCTGGAATTGTTTATTCTAATTTTTATAATGTTTCTTGGTTAGATATAATAAATAAAGGTTATTATATTAATTTATTTTGTCCTTATTGTAAAATTAAAAATACTTATGATACTAAACATTGTTTTTCTTGTGGTTTTTGTATTGATGGATTTGATCATCATTGTTCTTGGATTGGTAATTGTGTTGGTCATTATAATATGAATTTATTTATTTTTTTCTTAATTGTTATTCTTTATAATTCTTGTGTTTTATATTTTATTTCAATGAAATCTTTTTCAAATATATATTTAATTAATAATTTACTTTTAAATGATGCTATTTGTATTGGAATTATGGTTTTTTGTTTATTAACTTTTGTTTGTACTTTATATCTTTTGGGAACACAAATTAAAAATGTTTTAAAAATGATTTATCATGTTTTATCTTAGTTATTTAAGTGAAATATTTAATTTTTTAATATTATTATTGATTTTATAAAAATTTTTTATTTATCTATAAATCTATTTTATATAATTTATATATATTTAATTAATTTATTATTCAATTATTTCTTTACTAATATTAATTAAGTTTATTAATTCGAAAAATAATAATAAATTGAAGTTAATAATTTTATAAAAAAATATTGTTGTTAAAAAAAATTTGAAAAAAATAAATTAATAAATATGAATTATTCAAAAGGGAAAAATAATGATAATTCTAATTTTTCCCAAAATTCGAAAGAATTAAATGATATTTTCGTTCAAATTCAATCAGAAGCAAATAAAAATCCACCATATCATAGTGTAAAAATTTTATGTATATATTTAAATAAAAATAGAAATAATAGTGATGAAATAATAAAAAAGATTTCTTTATTTTTAGATGATAATCAAAATTTAAGTGATTCAATAATATTAAATACAATTAATTCAATTCAAAATATTTTAACAGAAAATAGTCAAGTTATAACTTTTTTAAATATGATGTTACCAATTTTAATTCATTCTCTAAATTTTGGTAATAGAGATTTAAAATTAATTGATAATATATTAGAAACAATTGGAAATTTAATTAAAATTGGAGAAATATATACTAGACAAATAGTAGAAAATATTATTGATTCTTTATATGATAAATTTTCAAATAATTCAAAAAATTTAAAAGATAATAAAGTAAAATATGCAAATTTAAATTTATTTACTGTAATAGTAAAAAATGCTCCTTTAATAGCATATAATAAAATAATTGATAAAAATATTATTGAAATTGTATTAAAAATAATTATTGATTATTATAAAGATAAACAATTAGAAATAAGATTATCAATTGGAAAATTAATAAAAAGTTTTTCATTAATGTTTAATAATAGAGGTGAATCAGCAAAAAAAAATTTTAATGAATTAATTTATGAAAGAGTATTTAATTCATATAAAACTCATTTAGAAGAAAATAATGATATTCCATATAATGCAAATATTGTAAGTGGATTTCTTATTATTATAACTTCATTTCAAATTTCTTTTTATAAAAATGAAGAAAAATATAAAAAATTATGTGATATAATAATGAAAATAACATCATCAAAAACAACTAATATTAAAATTTCTTTTTTTAAATCATTATCATTTTTAGCAGAAATAAATCCTGATTTTTTTAGTAGAGAATATTCACAAAATATATTTAATTATATTAAATCTCATTTAAATCCAAAAGATTATACATTAAGAAATACACTTTTAGAATGTATTGGTAAATTAGTTTATATTTTACCAGATGATTCAGTTATTCCTCATTTAGGTGATTTAATTAAATATATTAAATCAATTCTATTTGAAAAAAAAATTTATGATGGTGAAATTTTTCAATGTCTTTGTGATTTTTTACAAAGTCAAAATGGAGTTTATAAAGAAATAATATTAAAAAATTTTGATATTTATTTAATTCTTCCAAATATGTTTATTACTGGAATTACCAATGGTCATTTAAATTATATTTTAGAATTATTATCAACTTATCATATTGTATCTACTCAACAAATTTCAATTTTAATTATTGTATTAAATGTTATTAGTTATTTAATTTCAGGTGATGATTTTGAATTAGTTAATTTTAATAAAAATAAAATTTCAAATATTATATATGAAAATTTACCTAAATTACTTGAAGAAACAAAAAAAACAATAAAAACTTTTAGAAATAAATTTAAAGATTATGAAACTAATGAAGAGGCAATTAAATCTATTTTATGTGCTTTAACTTTACTTTCAAAAATTACTAACAGACTTTTTATTGAAGACATTTTTATTTTTTATCATCAAAAAGTTTTAAAATATTTAACTTTTCCTCTTTCAAATATTAAACAAAAAACAATTGAATTATCAATTGCTTCATTTACAAAAATATATCCTGATAATAAAAATATGAGTTTATATATGATTAATGATATATTAGATTCATTTCTTAATTTAATTTTAAATGAACCTGATTTTGAAATGAAATATTTTTGTTTAAATATATTATGCAATAATAAAACTTTTTATGAAATATTTAATCAAAATAAAAATGTTTATTTATTGAAAGTAATTTCTTTTTTTTCAATTGAAGATAATAAATTAAGAGAATTATCAGCAAAATTGATTGGAAATATTTGTAAATATTCTAATGATGACAATTATTTTTTTGTATCTATAAGAAAAGTAATTTTAAATTTAATTGATGTACTAAATAAACAAAATGATATAATAAAAAAAGAAGATTCTGTTTTATTATTATATAATTTAACAATATATACAAAAGAATTTTATGATAAGGAAATAATAGATATAATAATAAATCTTATTGTAAAACTTTTAAAAGAAAATTCATTAAATCCAGTAATTAATTCAAATTCATTAAAACTTTTTTCAGAATTAACAAAAAAAGATTATCACAATATATATTATAAAAATGAAAAAATAATAATTGATGATAAATATTATGATATAGTATTAAATGTTTGTATAAAAAATATACAAGAAGGAATAAATACATATGGATTACATGTATCATTAAAAACATTATTACATATAATTAAAATAAAAAATTTGAATATTTATGATAATATATCATTAGTAAATTTACTTTTTCAAATATTAACAAAAGATTTAAATGAAAATAACTTAAAAGATATTTTAAATATTTTTAGTTATTGTGGCGTAATTGCGCCTGAAGAATTAAAAAAAATAAATTTTCAAAATCCAAAAATTAATAATTCAAAATGTATAAATTCAGATGAATTAATTTCTAAAAATCCAAAATTAGATGAATCAACATGTCAAGCAGTAGTTTGTTTAATGAATATTTTAAAAGATAATATTCAACAAGAATTAAGTACACAAATAATTTCTTGTTTAGGTTCTTTAATTAAATCTTTAAAACCAATTGAAAGTGATTTAATTAATATTATTCTTCCTACAATGATTGAAATTATTCCTGATTTTGATATAAATTATGTTAAAAATATGTTTGAAAATATGATTTTAATTTTAGAAAATTTTCCTAATAATTTTAAAGAATTTTTAAGTAGTTTTATTAATTTAATTGAAAAATTTATTTTTGAAGAAAATTATAATAATATAATATTTGTTCTTTTATCAAAAATTTTAGAACAATTTCAAAATGAAATGAGGACATATTATTATATTTTAATTCCTATATTTTTAAAATTAATAAGAGATAATTCAAAACAAGTTAAAAATATAATATATTGTTTTATATTAATGTCAGATAATGATAGTTTAACATCTTATTTAGATTTAATATTTGATGAAATTTTTTTTTTATTTAAAAAAACAAAAGATATAGAAATAATGAATCAAATTTTAAATTTCATATTTCAAATGATAAATATAAATAATACACTTATATTTTTTCCAATAATAATCCAAACAATAATAGAAAAAATAAAATTAGATAATTTAGATAATAAAGTAATATTAAAATGTTTTGACATATTTAAAAAAATGAACACAATTGACAGAAATCATTTTATAGGATATTTACCTCAAATAATAATAATTTTCAAAGAAAAAAATATATTAAACCAAAATTATAATATAATAAAAGAAATATTAGATGATATAAACTATACAACAATAACAAAAAAAGAATTAAAATCAAAATTAAAAACAAAATTATGTCCTTTAAACTTTATAATAACAGAAAAACCAATAATTCAAAATACAAATATTTCACAAAATAACATAATAAAAAATAGAAAAACTCAAACAGACATAGAATTAATAATATCAAAATTTGAAACATCAAATAGAAAAGTTGAAGATGATTGGAGAGAATGGTTTAAATTAACATCAAAAACTTTATTTGAACAATCTCCTTCATATGCATTATTTTATTGTCATATGGTTGCTGATTATTATTTTCCAATTATTAATGAATTATATAATTATGGTTTTATTTCAGTTTGGAATATTTTAAATGATTATCATAAAAATCAAATTATTAAAGAATTAAATAGTGCATTAGAACATAGTAAAACTCCAAATAATATTTTATTAATGATTTTAAATTTAGCTGAATTTTTAGAAAGAAAAAATGGAAAATGTGATTTTATGAGTTTTGATTTATTTGGTAAAGTTGCCTTTAAATGTAATGCATATGCAAAAGCAATTTATTATAAAGAAAATGATTTTATTTTAAAAAATGATTATGATATTTTTGAACAATTAATTGAATTATATTATAAAGTAAAATTACCAGAAAGTGCAATTGGTTTACTTAATTTAGCAAAAAAAAATAATAATAATTCAATATATAAAGATGAATATAATTGGTATATTAAATTACATCAATATAAAGAAGGTTTAGATAGTATTGAAGAAACTTTAAAAAATGATACTAATATGAATGAAGAAAAAAGAGATATTATTATTAAAGATAAAATTATTTGTTTAGAAGGATTATGTGATTGGGAAGAATTATTAAATATGGATAATAATGAAAATATTAAAGGAGAAATTGATTTTGATTTTATTATGGCAAAGGCTTGTTTAAATTTATCTAAATGGGATGAGTTACAAAAATATAATAAAAATATTGATAATTATATTAATAGAATTTCTAGTCTTGGTCAAATTAATTCTAAAAATTTATCTTTTGAATTAGATGATAATAGAAATCTTAATAATGATAGATTTTTTGATTATAGTTTATTTAATATTATTTTGTCTATTAATCAAAAAGATTATCAAAATGCTAATAAACATATTTTAAATGCTCAAGAAAATATTCATTCTAGAATTAAAAGTTTACTTTTAGAATCTTATGCTAGAGGATATGAATTAATGATTAAAGATCAAATGCTTTTTCAATTAAAAGAAATTATTAAATTTAATAAAGATCATTTTAATGATTTAGAATATAAAAAAAATATGATTTATCAATGGGATAAAAGATTAAATATTATTAGTAAAGATCCTTCAATTTTTGAAAGAATGTTATCAATTCGTTCATTAGTTTTAAATATTAATGAAGATTATATTAATTATTTAAAATTAGCAAAAATTTGGAGAAAAAATAATAAATTTGAACAAAGTAAAAAAGTTTTAGAAAGAATGAAATATAAATTAAATGATTTAGAAAATAACAATTTAGATATATCAAAAGATATAAAAATATTAATTGAATTAAATATAAATAAATGTTTATTTGAAGATGGAAAAATAGAAGAATCAATGGAAAATACAAAGAAAATAATAGAAATAATAGAAAATGAAAAAGATAATTATAAAATATCAAATATATTAAAAAGTAAAGTTTATGGAGTTTATGGAATGTATTATTATAAATCAATAAAATTTGAAAATAATAAAGATAATGAAAAATTAGTAGAAAATATTTCAAATTATTTATTAATATCAACAAAATATAATGAATGTAATTATAAATCATGGCATAATTATGCAATGTTAAATAATTCATATTATGAATTTTTATCTGAAAATAATTTAAATATTGATATAAATTATGCAAAAAATGCAATTAAAGGATTTACTAATTCAATTATTATTGGAGGTAAAAATAAAAATAAAACATTTCAAGATATTTTAAAATTAATTGATTTATTTTTTAAATGTGGTTCATCAACTTATGAAATACAAAATATAATAAATGAATCATTTAATAATATTGATATTGATTGTTTTTTAGATGTTATTCCACAATTAATTTGTAGAATTGATATTGGTGATAAAGATAAAAATTTATTTGAAATATTAAAAAATTTAATTATTAAAATAGGGAAATATCATTTAAAATATTTAGGTTATCATTTAATTGTAATGAACAATTATAAAAGTAAAAAAAGAAAAAATGCATCTGGAAAAATTTTAAATATATTATCAAGTTTAAATAAAGAAAATGATGAATTATTAAAAGAATGGATTTTATTAATAAATGAATTAAATAGAAGTGCAATTTTACTTCATGAAGAATGGTATGAAGCAATTGAAGAATGTGCAAAATATATGTTTAATTCAAAAGATATTAATAAATTTATAAGTGTATTTTTACCTTTACATAAAAAATTAAAAAATAAACCAGAAACAATATATGAAATTCACTTTTATCAATTATTTAAAAATTATTTAGATGAAGCAGAAGAATATTTAAAATATTATTTAGAAACTAAAGAAATATTATATTTAAAAGTATCATGGGAAATATATCATTCAATATATAAAAAAATAAAAGATAATTTTAACACATTAAAACAATTAAATTTAAAAACAATATCTCCAAAATTATTTAATTTCAAAAATAGTAAAATTTCAATTCCTTCAATAAACAAAAAATTCTCAAATATTTATATTTCATATATAAATCCAATATTAGAAGTATTAAAAACAAAACAACATCCTCGTAAATTAATAATGAATGGAACAGATAATAAAGAATATATATTTTTATTAAAAGGTCATGAAGATTTACGTCAAGATGAAAGGGCAATTCAATTATTTAATTTAGTAAATTCCATATTATCAAATTATAGAAATACAAGTGATAAAAATTTATACATTAATTGTTATAGTGTTTTACCTTTATCATATAATACAGGAATAATTGGTTGGGTTCCAAATTGTGATACATTACATCAATTAATAAAAGAACAAAGATCAAAAATTAATATATCATCAACAATAGAATATAAAACAATATTTTATTATAATCAAAATTTTGAATCATCATCATTTTTAAAAAAAATAGAAATATTTAAAGAATCATTAAAAACAACACAAGGTACAGAATTAAATAAAATAATATGGATAAAAAGTTTAAATTGTGAAAAATGGTTAGAAAGAAGAACAAATTATTCAAGATCATTAGCAGTTATGAGTATAGTTGGTTATATTTTAGGTTTAGGTGATAGACATCCAAATAATTTAATGATGGAAAAACAAAGTGGTAAAATTATTCATATTGATTTTGGTGATTGTTTTGAAGTTGCAATGAAAAGAGATAAATTTCCAGAAAAAGTACCTTTTAGATTAACAAGAATGTGTATTAAAGCTTTAGAAGTTTCTGGAATTGAAGGAACTTTTAGAATTACTTGTGAAAATGTTATGAAAATTTTGAGATTTAATAAAAACTCACTTTTGGCTATTTTAGCTTCTTTTATTCATGATCCTCTTGTTTCTTTTAGATTAATGATTCCTTTTTTAATGAAAAAAAATAAAAATTTATTTAATGATAATAAAAATTATAATCGTGATAATATAAATAAAAATAATAAAAAGTTTGATTTTAGAAATAATGAAAATAATGAAAGTTTATTTAATGGAAAAGGAAATTTTAATAATGGAGATAATGTCATTATTGATGATGAAAAATATGAAAAAAATAAAATGGAAAATGATGAAAGACAAATTTTAATGTGGTTAGAAGAAAGAGATGAAATTGAAAGTGAAGAATTAAATAAAATTGCTAAAATTGTTTTAGATAGAATTAAAGATAAATTATCTGGGACTGATTTTAATAAAGATGTTGTTTATGATACTAAAATTCAAGTTCAAAAATTAATTACTCAAGCAACTTCTCATGAAAATTTAGCTCAAAGTTATTTAGGATGGTGTCCTTTTTGGTAAAATATAATATATTAACAAAAATTATTTATTTAAAAAATATAAATAATTATAATTTTTTTTTTTAATTTAACTTATTATTTATATTAATGAAAAATATTTTAAAGTTTATTAGAATTATCAGTAAGTATAAAATTGGGGATTGGGGATTGGGGATTGGGGATTGGGCCCAATCCCCAATCCCC
>JAEEGK010001526.1_pt1 | contig 58251 bp, 40 predicted proteins | sample 8958771 | NCBI WGS metagenome assembly JAEEGK01 (sample SAMN16246547, study PRJNA631951) | gut metagenome | biome: gut microbiome; feature: rumen; material: SC-attached | host: Bos | place: Iran: Karaj | collected 2018-10 | reverse complement strand
GACTCCAAGGCGATGAAGGAAATCCCCATTGAGACAGGTGCTTACTACATCTTCGACCGTGGCTACAACAACTTCAAGGAACTCTTTCGCATACATCGTGCGGAGTCGTTTTTTGTTGTCTGGGCTAAGACCAATTTGCAGTACAAGTGCATCAATTGGAAACGCAGAATGCCCAAAGGAATACGGACTGATGCAGAGATAGAGTTGACCATCTATGGCAGTCAGAAAGGCTATCCAGAGCATCTTAGGCATGTACGATTCTTCGATGAGGAGCAAGGTCGTGAGTTCATGTTCCTGACTAACGCAATGGAACTGACCGCTCTACAGGTTGCTGACCTCTACAAGAACCGTTGGCAGATAGAATTGTTCTTCAAGTGGCTCAAGCAGCACCTCAAGATAAAAAAATTCTGGGGAACAACAGAGAATGCTGTCAGAATACAGATTTACTCTGCCATCTGTGCCTACTGCCTCGTTGCCATTGTGCAGCATGATATGCGACTGGATAGAAGCACCTATGAGGTACTGCAAATCATTAGCATATCACTCACTGACACAACGCATCTCAGAGATCTCTTCGACAAAACTATATTCAAAAATGACAAAGACCGAAGCGGTTCAAGTGAACCTAATTTATTTAATTTTTAAACTCGTCCATTTTTAGTGGACACTAGTGATGCCCCATATAAAAGAAACGATTTGAGATTGTGAAATATCCATGAGTATAGTCTAAAATCTATAGGATTTAATACATGACGCAAAGATAATAAATTTCTATAAAATATTGGATTTCCACCTTACAAATTTATGAATAGCCCCAAAAATATTTTGAAATTACTCTAAAATGACACATTGCACCGGCCTTTTTACAAACAAAAAAGCAGCTGCCAAAGCAACTGATTTTCACAAGAACACCTCCGTTCCATTGACCTCGAAGAAAAGGGAGAGACGGATGGTGCGGATTTCGCAAAAGCTCACGAAAAAACTTCGTACGAAAACGATAACGAAAACATAAAACTCCTTTACACTCATTTAAACTCTGGGAGAGATTAAATCAACCACGGAATACGCGGAAGTACACGAAAGAAACTTTGTATGAAAACGAAAACCAAAACGAAAAAACTCCCTTACACTCTTTTCAACTCCGTGAGAGATCATAAACTCCCCAATTAAACTTAATTTAAACTCAATTCCGTAAGTCGCGAGAGCCATGCAACTCAATTGGGAACTCAATTGAACTCAATTTGGAAGGTGCAAAACGAACTTCGCACGAAAACGATAACAAAACTAACTTTGTACGAAAACGATAACAAAACGAACTTTGTACGAAAACGAAAACCAAAACGAAAAAACTCCTTTACACTCTTTTCAACTCCGCGAGAGACTATAAAACTCCATCAATTAAACTTAATTATAACTCAATTCCGTGAGTCGCGAGAGCCATGCAACTCAATTGGGAACTCAATTGAACTCAATTTGGGAGGTGCCCATAAACAATTATGTTGCCATCTCCCTCCCCTTGAACCGACTTAGACCTTCTGCCTTCTTTCTCCCTTTTAAAGGTAGCAAAAAGGGAGAAGGTAAGCAGAAAGGAAACGTAAACGTAACAGGAGCAGAAGGACGGCATAAGGGTGATATTTATCCATTGCAATAGCGTATTTGGACATTGCAAAAGTGCATTTTGCCATAAAAGTAAGGAAACAGGCAAAAAAAATGGGGTGATTTGCTCTTAATTCAAAGTATTTGACTATATTTGCAACGTATATCGAAGAAGAACGCGACCCATGTGATGACAGATATGCCACGATGAGCAGGTGTTCAGAATCAATCGGATATTGAATACATACATTTAGTTTCGAGCTACTGCTTATTAACGAAAAACACAGGTCTTCGGCAACAGGAAGGCCTATTTAGGAGGATTGAAAATATGAAGAAAAAGAATTACATTGCCTTAAGCCTTTCAGTAATTTCCGTATTTGGAATCAGTAATGTAACCGCTCAGACGTTGCGCGGCACGGTGACGGATGCCATCTCGGGCGAACCCCTCATCGGTGCGGCTGTACGGCTGGTGCAAACCGACAAGGGAGCAGCCACCGACATCGACGGCAGCTACCGCATCGACGTCGGGCAATCGGGAAGATTCACCATCGAGACCTCGTATGTGGGTTACGAACCGAGCGTGATGAAGGAGATTCTCATCTCGGGCAACAAGGAGGTGGTCATCGACATCGCTCTGCGCGAGAACAGTCAGACGTTGAACGAAGTGGTGGTACGGCCGCGCGTCAACAAGGTGGCAACGGTGAACCCGACGGCCTTGGTGGGCGGCATGATGCTCTCCATGGAAGAGGCCAACCGCTATGCGGGCGGGTACAATGACCCCGCCCGACTGGTGACTGCCTTTGCGGGCGTGGCGGGTCAGGGCGACGGCAATGGCATCTCCATCCACGGCAACGCGCCACAGTTCATGCAATACCGTCTGGAAGGGGTCGAGATATTCACGCCCAACCATTTCTCGGGCCTCTACGATGCAGGTTTCGGCATGGTGAGTGCGCTCAACTCGAACGTCATTACCAATTCCGACTTCTTCGTATCGACCTTCAATGCCAGCTACAACAATGTCATGGCAGGTGTGTTCGACGTGAAGATGCGTGCCGGCAACAACGAGCGTTATGAAAACGGCGTGCAGATCGGTACCGTGGGTATCGAGTGGACCAGCGAGGGTCCTCTGTCGCGCCATAGTAACGCCAGCTACATACTGAACTACCGTTTCGGCTTCTCCACCCTTGCCCGAGAGATGGGACTCATCGACACCAAGGGTTCGCAATACGACTTCCAGGACTTATCGCTCAAGTTGAACTTCCCCACCAAGCAAGCAGGCACCTTCTCGGTCTTCGCCTTGGGCTTCGTTGACAAGGCTTGGGACGAGAAACTGGACCTCCAGGACATCCACTCCATCTACGATGCCAGCAATCAGCAGGGAGACCTTGTGAATGCCGTTGTCGGTGCATCGCACAGGATTCACTTCGGCAACAAATGGACGTGGCGCACGACGTTGGCCTACAACCTACAGCACAACAAGATGAACACCGACTATTGGGGTCTGACCTTCGACAGCAACCGGAACCCCACCGGCTTTGAGGGCAAGAGTTATCCGTTCAACCACTTGAAACAGAACGAGGACCGTCTGGTGGTGAACACCGAACTGTCGAAACAGGTCACACCCCGCTGGCTCGTCCAGTTGGGCGGCGAATACTCGCACCGCTTCTTCGACCTCAGTTTCCGCACGGCCCAGAATGTCTATGACCCCGTTCCGGTGGCACCCTATTATGCCACCAAGGACGACACAGGATTGTCCACCCTCTTCTGGTCGAACCTCTGGAAACCTGCCGAAGGCTGGAGCTTGACGCTGGGTGTGGCGGGAAGTTACTTCCTCCTGTCGGAAGACGTGAGTATCGAGCCCCGTGCCAGCATCAAATGGGAACCGAACACGCGCGACGCCTTCTCCGTGGGCTATGGACTGCACTCCATGATCGAAAAACTGGATGCCTATTTCCTGCGCGACGATGCCGGCAAGTTGGTCAACAAGGACCTCGGATTCGCGAAGGCGCACCATACGATTGTCACCTACATGCACAAGTTCACCGACAACCTGAACCTCCGCCTCAATGCCTACTACGAATACGGCTTCGACACCCCAGTCGGCATAGACGGCTCGACCTTCTGCACCGTCAACCGACTCTTCAACTACGTCGAAGAACCCCTTGTAAACAAAGGGAATACGCGCAACTACGGCGCCGACATCACGTTGGAGCAGTACATGAGCCGGGGCTTCTACGGACAGGTGAACTACTCACTCTTCAAGGCAGAATACCGAGGACTTGACAAGGTGTGGCGCAACCAGTTGTACGACCGTGGCTACATGTTCAAACTGCTGGCCGGCAAAGAATGGATGGTGGGCAAACGCAAGCAGAACGTCTTCAACGTCAGCTTGAAATACACCCTGCAAGGCGGTTTGCGCCACACTCCAATCGACATTGATGCCATGCGCGCCAACGTAGCTGCCGGCATCATCGACGATGAACCTATCTACAAGAACGACGAAGCGATGTCCCTCCAGTTCGACCCAACGAACATGATTGACCTCACCATCAGCTACAAAATCAACTGCCGCAAGGTGAGCCACACCATCGCCTTCGAGGGTGTGAACATTCTCCAGAACGAGACACCGTATGCCGAGCGCTACGACCTCAACACCGGTCAGCTGCGTTACGACAAGTCCGGCATCTCCTTCCCGAATTTCTTCTATCGCATTGATTTCTAAGGCTTAGACATAACAAAAGCAGGTCGCTTGTATGAGCGACCTGCCTTTGTTATAGCCTTTTATTTTCTGCTTGATAGGAGCAGAAACCTCAACTCCTTATTTACGGCTACCCATCAGACGGAGCAGATGCAGGAAGAGGTTCAGAAAGTCGAGATAGAGCGAAAGGGCACCAAGAAGGGCAATCTTACGGACATTGTCATCGGCCGCATCGCCATACCCCAAAATGATTTGTTTGAAACGCTGCACGTCGTACATGGTCAAGCCACAGAAGATGGCTATGGCGATGTATGAAACGACATAATCCATCATTTCACTCTTCATAAAGAAGTTCACGACAGAGGCCAGAATCACGCCCCACAACGCCATAATGGCGATACGGCCAATGCTGGACAAATCATGTTTCGTAACGTGTCCATAGACCGCCATGCCGCCGAATGTGCCTGCTGTGATAAGGAACACCTTGAAGACAGAGGATGAAGTATAGGCAAACAGCACGGGGCTCATCCAGACACCCATCACTACGGAATAGAGCGCAAAAATCGTGGTAGCGACCACGAACGACATCCTTTCGATGCGCGTGCTCAAAGCAATCACCATGATTAACGAAACGACCATAAGGCCAATCATCATGGGCATACTGAAAAGCATCGCGGCAAATTCATCGGAGTGCATGGCGCGATCCATCACGGTGTAGGCGGTAAGTGCCGTAAGACCAAGACCTGCGGTCATCCACAGGTACATGTTGCGATAGACAGAAGCCGTGGTCTCGGCCAATGTGTGGGTCTGCGAACCGGACCCGCTGGTAGAATAATCTTTAACGTAAGCCATAGAATTTCTATTGTAATTCATTAATAATATGTACGGTATGAACTGCGGCCAGAGCGGCCGTTTCGGTGCGGAGACGTTGGTCACCCAAGCTGACGGGGATGTAGCCATTGGCGAGAGCAAGCTGCACCTCTTCGGGACTGAAATCGCCCTCCGGACCGATCAAGACGCGGACAGCGGTGTTGGGACGCACCTCGTGCGAAAGTAGTTTGCGCGGTTCGTCCTTCATGCAATGGGCGATGAACTTCTGGCCCTCGAAAGGCTCTTCGAGGAAACGCTTGATGTCGGTCATCTCGTCCAACTGAGGCAAGGTTGCCTTGAGGCTCTGCTTCATGGCCGAGATGGCAATCTTGCGCATCCGCTCCATCTTGAGTTCCTTGCGTTCGGAGAAACGGCACTTGAGAGGCGTGAAACGGTCCAACCCCATCTCGGTGGCCTTCTCCAACCACCACTCCATGCGGTCCAGGTTCTTGGTCGGTGCGATGGCCAACTCGACGGAATAGGGCCAATGTTGCTCCTCCTCGACCGAAAGGATCTGTAACCCACAATGCTTGGGATGGGCAGCCGTGATGGCACATTGATAGAAATGGCCGACGCCATCCACCACCATTATCTTGTCGCCCTCCTCATGTCGAAGAACGCGCACGGCATGTCCAGAATCCTCTTCCGAGAGTTCTGGACATGTCTGAATATTATCGCAATAGAAGATAATCATGTAGTGAGGTTTTGAGGTTTTGAGGTTGTGAGGTTGTGAGGTGTTGAAGTAATGAGCATTAAATTATTGCCCACTTTGAGTAACTTACCTCATAACCTTATAACCTCACCAGCGAAGCGACCTAATAACCTAATGTCACTCCTCTCGCTTGTGCTTATACTCGAAGAGAATGGCGAAAGCGATGGCAACGACGAGGGCATAGCCGGCAAAGATGTACCAGCTCATGCGCCAGCCATCCAAGCTCATGTACTGAGGATCGGCGGCATTCGTATAGACGAAGTGGTTGATGACCTCCTTGGCTGCCAACGAGCCAAATGTGGCACCCAAACCATTGGTCATAATCATGAACAAGCCCTGTGCCGATGAACGGATGGAGAGATCGGTCTCCTTATCGACAAAGAGTGAACCTGAGATATTGAAGAAGTCGAACGCTACGCCATAGACGATGCAAGAGAGGAAGAACAACCATACGCCCGAACCTGGGTCGCCCAAACCGAAGAAGCCGAATCGACCCACCCAAGCCAACATGGCAATGAGCATCACAATCTTGATGCCGAAACGCTTCAGGAAGTATGGAATCAGCAAGATACAGAGGGTCTCACTGATTTGCGACAGGGAGACAAGCAGGTTGGCATTCTCGACAAAGAAAAGACCCTTGAACTCCTCATAGCCGCCAAAAGACTGAATGAAGGTGTTGGCGTAACCGTTGGTAATCTGCAAAGAGACACCCAGCAAGAACGAGAAGACGAAGAAGAAAGCCATCTTCTTCTCGCGGAACAAGGTGAACGCCTTCAATCCTAATGCCTCGACAATGCTCTGCTTGCTGCTATCACGTCCTACAGGACAAGAAGGCAAAGTGAGTGCATACATGGCCAAAAGGAGACTGAACACAGCTGATTCGACGAACTGATAAGGGGTATTCTGACAATAGAAATTAGTGAGCCACATGGCACAGAGGAAACCGATGGTGCCAAAGACGCGGATAGGTGGGAAAGCCTTCACCGTATCCAAACCTGCATGATCCAGAGAGGTATAGGCCACCGAATTGCTCAATGCCAACGTTGGCATATAGAAAGTGATGCTACCTGTGTATGCCCAGAACAAGGCCGTTCCGTTGACCTCGCCCGAAGCCATTCCTGCCAGACCAATCCAAGCGGACAAGCCCATGAAGACGGCGCTCATGAAGTGGCAGAAAGAAAGAAGTCGTTGTGCCTGTACCCAACGGTCGGCAATGATGCCCATGATGGCAGGCATGAAGATGGAAACGACACCTTGCATGGCGTAATAGTTTCCAATATCTGTGCCCAAACCTGCCGTGTAGAGGTAGGCACCCATGGAAGTTAGATAAGAGCCCCAAGCCGCGAACTCCAGGAAGTTCATGATGATGAGGCGAAGTTTCATGTTCATAAGATTATTTATATTAACTATTTGCAAATTAGCGATTTAATCGACAAGTATCTATTTGTCGACTAGAACCCCTTCTTCGACTTCGCTCAGAATGACAAGGCATCAGTAAACCCAGGGGGCTTACTGATGCCTTGCTTACATAATTTACTGATGTGTAGGACGGAGCAGGTCGTTGACGGTCTTGACAGGATTGAAAGTCTCGATAGGAACCTCGACAAAGACGGTGTTCCAGTCGGACATAGCGCCATTCCAGAGGCCTGGCAATTCGAGGGCCTTCAGCTCCTTGCCATTCTTCGACTTAGACGAAATGAAGCCCGTCTGTGGATCGACATATTTCAAGAGATTGAAAGGCTTGCCGGTCCTGTCGCGTGTAGCGCAAACCAGGTCAACAGGGTTGAAGTGGCTGCCCTTCTTGAACATCTCGACATACTCGGCATTGGACATATCAATCTGTGACGACTCCAGGATCTGGTCCTGGAAAGTACCATCGGCACTCTGAGCGATGAAAGGACCGCCACCAGGTTCGCCGACGTTCTTGACCATGCCGCAGACACGCAACGGACGGTTCAACTTCTGCTTGATATAGATAGCCAACTCGGTGTCGTCCAGCTGCTTCGTCTCTGGATTCTTGATGAAGAGCTTCTGCTGGAGGAAGTAGAGCATGTCGATGAGTTGCTCGTGACCATACTTACCACCCTCAATCAACTGAAGGTAGCTGAAGATCTTCTGCTGGAGGCTTACCAGGACACCACCGATGATCTGCTTGTAGCGTACCGTGGTATTCTTGAGTGCATCCGGAACGACATTATCGATGTTCTTGATGAAGATGACGTCGGCATCCTGCTCGTTGAGGTTCTCAATCAAAGCACCATGTCCGCCTGGGCGGAAGACCAACTGACCGTTCTCGTCGCGGAATGGAGTATTGTCCACATTGGCAGCCAACGTATCGGTCGAAGCCTTCTGGGTGGAGAACGAGATGTTGTACTTCACGCCATACTTCTTCTCATAGACCGACTTTTTCTCCTCCACCAACTGCTCGAAGAAAGGCAGATGTTCGGGGCTCACGGTGAAATGCAGGTTGACCATACCCTCGCCATTGGCAGCATAGAGAGCGCCCTCTACGAGGTGCTCCTCGAAGGCCTTACGGATGCCGTTGGCGGAACGATGGAACGAGAGCAAGCCCTTAGGTAACTGACCATAGTTCAAGCCCTTAGGTAGAAGCATATTCTCGACGACAGCCTTGTATTGACCCTCAGCCACAAGAGCGGCAATGCCCTTGCCCTCATTCTTGACACAGGCGTCATCCAATTCCTGATAGAAGGCGAACTTCTCAATCTCGTCGAAGAACTTCTTCTCGAAATCGGTGGTAGGTTGATTGTAGTCAGACGAAAGGAACTCAAACATATTCTTGAACATTCGGCTGGCAGCGCCCGATGCAGGAACGAACTTCAGGATAGTCTTGTTCGTGGCAAGATATTTGTTCCATAGGTCCTGGTAGTAAACAGCTGCATCGTCGTCAATTGCCATGATGCCGTATTCCAGAGAAGATGCACAACGGAGGTTCAGATAGGGGAAACCCTTAGCAAACGAATCTAATTGGCTTTGCGCTTTCTCTACTGAGATGCCACGCTGGGCAAGTACTTCAAGATCTTGTTGTGTGAACATAGTAATTTTAAAACGTGTATGAAAATAGCATAAAAATGCGAAATCTTTATATTTTTGCCCCAAAAGTAGTGTTTTTTTTCTTATGTTGTACCATCGCATCGATTTTTTTTGTAAATTTGCCCTGTTTTTTAGTGGGAATGACCACACGATAGTCCAAAACAGGGCGAAAAAGAACAAGCATGATTGGTTATAAAAAGGCATTTTCAGACGAAGAAGTTAAACAACTCAATGACGTAGTGCTATATATGCACCACGAGGCACGCCTTTTCTTCTCCGACAAGGAGTGGAAAGCGCTGAAAGGATATGTCCATACGGGCATCCGTCAAGGCGCTTTCGACCGTGACGAGCATGGCGTGAGTGGCCTTCTTCTCTCCCTCCAGTCGTGCCGTTCGGTCAACCAGGATGCCGGTCTCAAGCAGGCCTCCATGCTCACCTCGTTGCTCTATCCACTGACACACAAGGAGATACTCTCCATCGGCGAGGTGCGCCGACACTTTGGCGACGACGCCGCCCACCTCATCGAGTGCATGACCCGCGTCATGCAGATGTATGATGAGCACGACCGTAAGAGCCAAGCGCAAACCGATGGACAGCAAGAAGATACGGCCACATCGACCCTCGAGGACGAGAACTTCCGCAAGTTGCTACTCTCCATGGCCGAGGACATCCGTGTCGTCATCTGCCTGATTGCCAACCGCTATGTCCTGATGCGCCTGTTGAACCACAATAAGGACATCGCTTACCGCCACGAGGTGACCAAGACCTGCCAGTTGCTCTACACCCCGATGTCGCACCGACTGGGTCTCTACTCCATCAAACGCGAGTTGGAGGACATGACGTTGAAATATGAGGACCGTGCCACCTTCGACAGCATTGCCCAACAGCTGCAACAGACCAAGACGGCCCGCGACGCCTACATGGAGGCCTTCATCGCCCCCCTGGAGAAACGGTTGCGCGAGACGACGCACCTCAACTTTTATATCAAGGGGCGCACCAAGAGCATCAGCAGCATCCAGCACAAGTTGCAGGCGCAACAGACCTCGCTGGACAGAATCTTCGACCTCTTTGCCATCCGCATCATCATCGACGAACCCGACCAGAACAAGGAGAAAGCCGATTGCTGGCAGGCCTACAGCATCGTGACGGACATGTACCAGCCGAACCCGAAGCGCCTGAAGGACTGGTTGTCTATCCCAAAGTCCAACGGTTACGAGTCGTTGCACATCACCGTGGCCGGTCCTGACAAGAAATGGGTCGAGGTGCAAATCCGCACCAAGCGCATGGACGAGATTGCAGAACGCGGTCTTGCCGCCCACTGGCTCTACAAGGGCATCAAGAGTCAGGGTGCCGTCGATCAGGTCATGGCCTCCATCCGCGAGATATTGGAGCACAACTCTTCGCCCGACGAAATCATGAAGGACCTCTCGCTGGGTCTGTATCAGGAGGAGATCTTCGTCTTCACGCCCCGTGGTGATGTCTTCAAGTTGCCCAAGGGAGCCACAGTGCTCGACCTTGCCTTCCTGATTCACTCAAAGTTGGGTCTCTCGTGCGTCGGCGCCAAGGTCGGCAACAAGAACGTCAAAATTAACTACCAGTTGCATAGCGGCGACCAGGTGGAGATTCTCACCTCGCCCCAACAGACCCCGAAACAGGATTGGCTGAACATCGTCGCTACCTCCAAGGCACGCATGCGCATCCGCCAGGGTCTCAAGGAAATAGAGAACCGCGAGGCGGAGGCCGGCAAGGAACTCTTGCAACGCCGATTCAAGAACCGCAAGATTGACATCGAGGAGGGAGACCTCTCCAAGATTATCCTCCGCATGGGTTTCAAGACCCAGACGCAGTTCTTCCACGCCCTGGCCATTCAGGAGATTGACGTGGATGACGTCTTGAAGGCCTACGACCAGATGCAAGCGCCTGTCATTCAGGGAGAACCCGACGCGCATAGTGCCGAGGAGTTTGACCTGCGTATTGCCAACAATGCCAACCAAAAGGACAAGACGGGCAAGGAGGGAGACGACGTGTTGGTCATCGACAAGGACCTCAAGGGGCTGGATTACAGCCTCGCAGGATGTTGTCACCCCATCTATGGTGACGACGTGGTCGGGTTTGTGAGCATCAGCGGAGGCATCCGCATCCACCGTGCCGACTGCATCAACATCCACAACTTGCAGGAGCAATACCCCTACCGCATTGTCCGCGCCAAGTGGAGCGGCAAGAGCGGTAGTCAGTACAGCATCACGCTGCGCGTCATCGGACAGGACGACATCGGTATTGTCTCCAACATCTCGTCGGTCATCAACAAGGAGAAAGATACGTTGCTCCGCGCCATCAACATCGACGCCGAGGGCGGCCTCTTCCGAGGCCATCTCACGGTGATGGTGCAAGACCTGTCATCGCTCAATTCGTTGATCAAAAAAATCAGCGCCATCAAGGGCGTCAAACAGGTGGAGCGAGTCAACTGAAATCGACCCTATCTTACCTCGGCAAGGCTTCGGTCATCCTTCGGGATGCCTTCGGGGAGCCTATTATGAAGATACTATGAAGGTATTATGAGGGTATTATGTGCCTATATAGAAACTATGATGAAAAAATATATCGCAATTTTGGCTACAGCCATCACCTTGACGGCATGTAGCAGCACGGAGGAGAAACAGGCAAGCCAACTCTATCAGGAGGCAGAATCGGCTTACCAAAATGAGCAATACGCTTACGCCAGCGTCCTGCTGGATTCCATCGAGAACCATTGTAAGAGTGCCATCGAATGGCGCAAGGCAGGTCATGCACTCAACTACCAGGTGCAATTGGCCATGCAAGAGGACTCGTTGGCCACCGCCGACACTATGCTCCTGACCATCACTCCCATCATCAACGAGATGGTGAAGGCCAACAACTTCCTTTATGAAAAAGGAGAATATGACGAATTGGGCTACTATTATGTCAAAGGGAGTGACACCAAGAGCAACCTGGGACGCAGTTATGTCCATGCCACGGTCAACGAATATGGCAATGTCAGCCTCATCAGCGAATATCGTGGTGGCGCCTACATCAACCACACCCAGCTCCGCTTCATCGGCTCCGACCATAGTGAAGTTGTGACCGCCAACGTACCTTTGGAGCGCGATGGTGCCAACTACCACTTCAAGAACCAAGGTCTATGTCACGAGAGTGTCACCTACGTCAACGACTCGGCGTTGGCTTTTGTCGATATGCAGGTGGGCGACAGCAAGTTGAAGGCTGAACTGATCTACAAGGAAGGCACCAAGAAGTACCCTGTCCAGTTGACCTCAAAAGACCGCAACGACATCGCCCTCACCTATCAGTTGGGCAAGATGTTGGCTGCCCAGTTGCGCTTCTCCCAGCAGAGCAAGGTGGCTGGCGAGAAAATCAAATTCCTGAAATCCAAGATTGAAACAAACAAGAACAAAGACAACAACAAATAAACACATACACTATTAAACATCCTTTTTTCAAATGAAACGAATCACATTCTCAATCGCCTTATCCGCCATGCTCCTGGCATGTGTCGATGCGTTTGCCCTCACCGTCAACAGCAAAATGGGCAAACCCACACAGGAGGAACTCAACATGACCGAGTATGCTCCCGACCCCGAGGCAGAGGCCGTCATCCTCTACAGTTCGACGTACCTCAGCTACACCCCGGTTGCCAATCGTCTGCAACTCATCACCCACTACAAGAAACGCATCAAGATCCTCAAGGAGGACGGCAAGGATTGGGGCGACGTCGAAATCTCCATCTACGACGCAGGCACAAGCCGAGACATCATGTCAGGCTTGAAAGGTGCCACCTATAATATGGAGAACGGTTCTATCTCCAAGACCAAACTCAACGATGATCTGAAGAACGAACAGCGTTTGAACAGCTACACCATCGTCAAGAAGTTCTCTATGCCCAATGTGCGTGTAGGCTCGGTCATCGAATATGAGTACGACGTCAAGAGCGACTACCTCACCGGCATGGATCCCTGGTATGCGCAGACAAGCATTCCAATCTTCTATACTGAATTTGAAACCGAAGTACCGGAATGGTTCACCTTCCGCGCCAACCTGACTCCCGGCTCGGTTGACATCGAACACAAACGCGAGGACACCAACTACACTGCCTTGCTCCGAGGAGGACAGTTGACCGCCTCGGCCGTCAGGGAGACTTTCATCGGCCGCGAACTGCCACGCATCAAGAGTGACGACTTCATCCTCTGCATCAACGACTTCCGTGCCAAGGTAACGATGGACTTTACCAAATATGTAATCCCTGGCGTTATCTATGAGGAGTACAACAAAAACTGGAACAAGGAGATTGAGAACCTCCTGGAATCAAGTTCTTTCGGTCGTCTGTGCGAGGACAACAACCCCTTCAATGTCCAGACCTTGCGCGCCATCCAATGGCCCGAAGACTTTACGGTCAAACAGAAGGTCGATTCTCTCCGCAACCTCCTGTGGAGCAATTACTCTTGGAATGAAGCCTATGCCCTCTACGGCGATAAGATTCGTACGTTGAACAAGGAGAAGTCGGGCGACAATGCCACCCTCAACCTTGCCTTGATGAACATGCTCAACGATGCTGGCATCCCTACTTATCCGGTCGTGCTTCGTAGCCGCAACCGAGGTCGTCTGCCACTCATGCCGAGTTTGAAGTACTTGAACTCTGTCATTCTCTGCTCATTCGATGCCAACGACAGCACTTTCATCTACTTCGATGCCGGCTCCAAGAACTACCCTGTCGGCGTTATTCCAAGCAGGTTCTTGGTTGACCGAGCCTTCCTGATTCATCCCGACACCAAGAAGTTTGACACCAAAGACTTACGCGAAGTTTGCCGTGGTTCGGAAATCTCGACCATCAAGGCAAGCATCGATGCCAATGGTCTCCTCAAAGGAAAACGTTCCATTGCTCACCGTGGTTTGGAAGCAGCCGATTTCCGCTATGATTATAAGGCAGAAACCAACGAACAGGATTTCATCCAGAAGTTGGCTACGGCCTACGAATTGGACGATATCGAAGATTATTCTTTGCAAGACCTCAATACAACCAACGAGAAAGTTGCCGAGGACTTCTCCTTCAGCAAGCAGTTGGACATCGAGGGCGACCATATTTACGTCAACCCCTTCCTCTGCCTCAACCTCTCTTCGGCTTTCAAAGCCGAGAAACGTGACCTTCCCGTCGAGTTTGCCTACAACATGGTGCGCAAGCATGCCATCGAGATTGAGATTCCTGAGGGTTATGAAGTTGAGGAGTTGCCTCAATCGGTCAACGTAAAGATGCCCGATGGCAAACTCTCGGCCCGCATCGTCTGCCAAAAGATGGAACAGAAAGTGTTCATCCAGTTCAACTACAACCGCAACACGTTGTTCTATGGCGTAGAGGACTACGACATTCTCCGCAACTTCTACACCATTCTGGAGCAAGCAGGCAATTCTAAACTTGTATTAAAGAAGAAGCAATGAGACGCATCCTTTCGCTTATCGCCATCGCAAGTGTGCTTGCCTCTGTCTCCAAGGCAGAGATTGCCGTCGTACATGAAGACATTACTGAGTTTGAATGCACAGGAGCCAACTCCGGCATCAAGCGTTGCAAGTTGGTAACTACTATCAACGACAACCGTGGTGAATCCCTCTGCAACTGGTCAGAGCAATGCGAGAAAGGCAGTTTTGAGTTGAAAAGCTTCAAGGCCGTCATTACTGAGGGCAATGGCAAGGTCACCAAAGTCAAGAAAGGTGACTTGCAAAAAACCGAGTATTCGGACAATTTGGCCGACGACAACTATACCTATTATTATATCCCGCGCACCAGTTCTTACCCTATGCGCGTGGAATATGAATGGGAAGTGTCGTACAATACTCTTCTGGTTTATCCTAAGTTCCTTTCTTTGCCGACCTATGAGGTGCGCGTTGACTCTATTGTCCATCGCATTATTACGACCGACAAGAACACGTTACGTTACAAGACGTTCAACTTTGAACCCGCCGAGGACCAGTTGAAGGTCTTCCCAAGAGAGGGTCATCCCGACCAGACGGTCACGCAACTGACTTTGACTCATGTGCCTGCCATCGAGCATTTCGGAGATGGACTTCCGCTGCGCAAGCAGATGCCTCGCGCCTATTTTGCACCCACTTCATGCACCTACAAAGGCTCGAAGTGTGACATGACCGACTGGAAGAGCTACGGCCTATGGAGCTACAACTTGGTCAAAGGACGAGACAAACTTCCCGAGGAGTTGCTCCAGAAGATTCACGCCATGACCGACACCTGTACCTCTGTCAAGAGCAAGGTGGGTGTCATCCGCCGTTGGATGGGCGAAACCACCCGTTATGTCAATATCGCGTTGGGCATCGGTGGTTATCAACCTCGCACCGCCGAAGAGGTCTATAAGACGGGCGTGGGCGATTGCAAGGCATTGTCTAACTACTTCTGCTCCATGCTCCACGCGTTGGACATTCCTGCTGTATATACCCTCTACGGAGATCGTGACCTCATGGACGACATGCCGACCTTCCAGCAGCTCGATCACGTCATCGTGCAGGTTCCCCTACCTGGCGACACGCTGTGGGTGGAGTGCACCAACCCCAAGTTCCCGTTTGACTATTGTCCTTCCAGCCATCGCGGACATGAAGTCATCCTTGTCACCGAACAGGGGGGCATCTTGACCAAGATTCCCGAGCGCGTCGACAAGGAGAACATCACCACCGAACAGATTGATATCCGCGTTGATAGTCATGGAGATGCCGACATCATTCTCGATCGCCATAGCGCAGGAGAAGCGTTCGAGAATAACCTCCACCGTTTGGAGATGCGCAATGACGAACTCCGCAAGAGTGTCACCTCGGGCATCTATATGCCCCATCCTACGGTCAACAAGGTGGACATCCAGAAGAACGACAAAGCCATCGACCTCCATCTGGAAGCTCGAAGCATGGGATGGGCCCGCACCAGTGGCAACCGTCTCTTCATCCCCATCTCGCTCTATCCTACCAAGGTATTCAAGAACGACAAGCCGCACACCATCGACATGCTCAACGCCGGATTTGTGGATGAGGAAACCATGACCTTCCACCTTCCTGAAGGTTTCACCATTGAGGCGCTCCCCTCTTCGCAAGTCGTCGAATCTGTCTTTGGCCGTTATGAGGTGGACATCAAGCAGTTGGACAAGGATATCCAAGTCACTATGCACATGCACTACAATAGTGGTGTCTATCCTGCCGAACAATATGCCGAGTGGATTGCTTTCCGCCAAAAGATTGCTGCCCTCAGCAAGAAGAACATCACGCTCAAGGCTATTCAATAAACTGTCAAACGTAGTGGTGCACTTGAAACCATAACCGATTACTCAATATAACATAGAATGAATAAAACTATCTGTTTGCTACGAGCAGCTATCGTGCTCTCGTCACTTACCACCCTTGCCACTCCGGTCAGGGCACAGGAATTAGATGCCAAGACGCAACGTTGGCTTCTGCAACATCCCACCGATGCCGAGAGAGCCGACATCCTGTTACGTATTGAGAATGAACAGATAGCCGAATACGGCAAGTATGACGTTTCTCCTTTCAAGGCGCCACAACTCTCTCAACTCCGTCCATCGCAGGAGCATCTTCAATACTTCTACGACGGACAGAACCTATTGGTGCAGGGTACTGAAACGGGCAAGAAACCCAATTACAGTGCCTTGCGCTCCCGCTATCAACGTCTCTATAACTTAGGCGACCCCGAGTATCGACACGAAGCAGAATACTATTTGGGTTACATCGACTATGCCGAGGGCAAATACACCAGCGCCCTGAAGCACTTCAATGCCCTCCCTATGGAGTATAAGTACCAGGAGACGGTTCCTTTCTACCGTTCCCAGATTCTCTACGCCCAAGGTAAGTGGGACGAGGCCATCCGCGAGGTCGATGCCTATACGCCAAGCGAAGAGGTCTATCAGACAGAAGCCATCCGTGTGAAGGCAGAATGTCTGCTCCAGTTGGGCAAGACGGGTGAGGCCCTTCCTCTCTTCCGCCAATACCTCAGCCGCACCACCAACCCTGTCCCCTCCACCGCGTATAATGCCGGTGTATTGGAATTCCAGAATCAGCAATATGCCAACGCTCTGACCGATGGCGCTGCTGCCACCCAGACCGACATCCCAACGCTCCGACAATTCGCCTATATGCTCATCGGCCAATCGGCTCTGCAACAGGCTGAAACGCAACAGGCGCGTATGGCTTTTGAACAGGCATCCGCTATCTCCAATGGTGACCAAGACACCCGTATCACGGCCGCTTACAATGTCTGCGCCATTGCCCACAACTCCACCTCTGTATGGGGCGACGAGGTCAAGACGTTGGAGAACTTCCTGAATAACTATCCCACCTCGGCGTATGCTGACAAGGTGAGTCAATACCTCGTCGAAGTCTATTCTACAACCCGCAACTACGAGGCGGCTCTCCAATCTATTGCCAAAATCAAGAACCCAGGCAAAACGCTTCTGCAAGCCAAGCAACGTCTTCACTACCAATGGGGTGTGCAACACTACCTCAATGCCAACTACCCGCAGGCTTCTAACCAATTTGACCAGAGCGTCAAGGCTGGACAGCTGGATGCCGTCAGTTATGCCGAGAGTTTCTTCTGGCGGGGTGAGGCGCGTTATCATCTACAGAACTTTGCAGGCGCTATTGCCGACTACCAGATGTTCATCCGCCTCAACCAACGTCAGGCTCAACCGGGTCTCTTTGCTGCTGCCTACTACAATTGCGGCTATGCCCAGATGAAACAGGAGGACTACAATTCGGCCATCAGTTCGTTCTCTTCTTACATCGCTCAACCTGCTGTACAAGATTCTGAAATCTATATTGACGGCACTTTGCGATTGGCCGATTGTTACTACTATACCCGTCAATTCGCCACAGCCGAAGGCCATTATCACAACGCCTCTTTGCAAGAGTCCAAGCAACGAGACTATGCCATGTACCAGGAGGCGTTGATGATGGGATTGCAAAAGAAATATGCCGACAAGCAAACCAAACTCGACGAACTTCTTGCCAGCACGACCGAGTCGGACCTTCTAGACGATGCATGGTTGGACAAAGGTCGCACCTCACTCCTCCAGAACGATGCCCCTGCCGCCATCCATAGTTTCCAACAGGTCATCGAGAACTATGGCAACAGCCCAATCGCTCCTCAGGCCGCCGTTGAACTGGCTATGACTTACAACAGTTTAGGTCAGACAGATGCCGCTCAAAAGGTGTACGAGATGGTTGCTCAACGTTGGCCCGATACGGATGCTGCCCAAACGGCGGTCGAAGACCTCAAAACCCTGGACGTACAGAAACGCATCCAGAGTCTTCCCTCCCTCTTCGAAGCGGCTGAATATCAACAACTACTCGAAACCTACCAGAGCCTCCAAACCGAGAACATTGACTTCCGCGATGCCCAAGTCATGCAACTCTTGGCAGCCAAAGCTCACCTCAAGTTGGGACAAAAGGAACAGGCTCTTCCTTTGTTGAACGATGCCTCCAACGAACTCCGCACCGCATCGGGTTGTGAAGCAAAATATATTTTGGCACAACTGGCATTCGACGAGAAAGATGTCGAAAAAGCCAGTCAATTAGATTCAGAACTTATTCAGTCGGGCACACCCCACCAATACTGGTTGGCTCGTGGCATCATCTTGATGAGCGACATCATCCGTCAGCAAGGCGATGCCTTCACCGCCGACGAATACTTGAAGAGTCTGCAACAGAACTACACCACCGAGGATGACGTGCAGATCCTTATTCGCGAACGACTTCAAGCCAGCGAACAGGCAAAAGCCGAAGCCGTTGACACAACAGCCATTCAACCTGCCTCGGTCAACGAGTTGGAGAACCAGAAATAATCTATGAAAGTAACGTTTATGAAAGCATATATCTGGACCCTTGCCGCATTATATATATTGTCGGCTACGACCCCTGCCTCCGCACAGACAGAACAAGATACGGCGATGAACCGCACCATGCGTTTGGAGCGAGACTTCTCTCCCATCGTTCAACAGAAAAACAAGATTGACCAACAACCTGCCACGCAGCCTGTTCAAACCAAGAAGAACAACGCCACCATGGCCGATTGGAAAGTCTCTTCGGTCAAGAGTGCCGAGATTGGCGTCATGCCTGTAGGTCAAGTCATTGCCTCTCCCGAACAGGAACAGGACGGCTACCTTGAATTCAGTGCCGGCAACTATTGGAACACCCACCTCAAGGCGGGCATCATCCTCGACGAGTTCCGTGTCGATGCCGCCGGTTTCTTCACCAAAGGCAAGCAGAAACTGCCTTTTGATGTCTATCATCCAGCACAAGACTCTCTCTCGTCGGCCAAGTTCGAAGAAAGAACCCTCACCGGCAACATTCAAGCCTCTTATTGTCACGACACCGGTGACGAAGCTACCGTCGAGGCACACTTCGGAGCACAAGGTTCTTCTGTCAATACCTTCCACTACGATTTCTTCAACTTCTCGACCGACACCTTGATTCAGGTCGGCGACAAAGCTGGGAAACAGAGTTGGGGCAAGATCTTCGGCGACATCAGTTACGAGACCGACCAGTTCAAGGTCGGTGCCTACTATGACTTCTCCAAACTCACTTCGCCCGACACTATCTCTGGCAAGCAGTTGTCCAATACCCTGTTGCTCAATGCCAAATACGGATGGTACGACCAAGACACATGGCAAGCCAGTATGGATGTAACCTTAGGTGGTGTATTCGGCAAGCAAAAGAGTTACTTTATCTTGCACCCCAACCTTCACCTCAGCCTCATTCCCGACCCATCGGCATGGCGCCGTTTCTATGCCGACCTCGGCTTTGGCACACGCCGTGAAGGTCTCTCCGAACTTATGGAGCACGTCCCCTACGCTCAGTTCGACAAGGAGTACAAGAGCACTTTCGATGCCATGGACCTTCACATCGGGTTCGAGGACAACAACTCCGGTTATCTCCGCTGGGGAGCAGAAGTTCAGTTGGCCTTCCTCAAGAATGCCCTCTGCGCTCAGGCCGTTTCCGTCGATACCACCCGTCGTGACGGTTTGTACATGAATATCTTCCAGGATGACGACTTCCGTTTTGGGCTGAAGGGCAACATCGACTACGAGTACAACCGTTACTTCGGCACCAAGATTGACCTGACATTGCTCACCCACTCTTGCGAAGCCGCTTCATTCGGAGATCCCGCTTTCCAAATTGACTGGCACGCCCTCTCGCACCCAGGCAAACTCACCCTGGATGCCAATCTGGACATGGGCTTCGGGTGCAAGACATGGTACAACGAGAAGGAATATGACCTTGGTCCCGCCATCAATATCAACTTCCGCGGCGACTACCAATGTTCCGACGAGTTGAGTCTCTTTGCCGGCATTCACAACGAGTTCGGCAAAAACGCAGAACTCTTCCCTGCCATCCCCTACCAGACATTCAACATTTACGCTGGTTTCCATTGGGACTTCTAAGACCGGCCCTCAGTCCATATAACCAACACGAAGAGCCGAATCCCCATAGTCGTTGCGACTTAACGGATTAGGCTCTTCGTTGTGCTCAAACAGAGCAAAGAGGAGGCAAGCACTTCAAAACAATGCTTGCCTCCTTTGGAACGCGGATGGAACGGATTTAACAGATTTACGCAGATATAACATATATAGATCCGTTCTTATCCGTTTGATCCGTTCAATCTGTGTTCTTTACGAATTATCTGGGTTCCTCTCGTGGAGACAAGTACTTCAAACAATGCTTGCCTCCTCTTTTATGTATTAACTGACAACAGTTAAATAGGAATCAATTCATTAAGAATGGTCGGATATCAATCCTCGCTCCACAAGTTAGAGCGATAAGATGCAGCCTGGATGTCTTCCTCGTTGCTCGTTGTAGCGCCACGAGGGCAGAAAGACAAAGACACATCCATCAGGGAGGAGGTTTCCACCTCAACTACGATCATTGTAGGACGAATATATTTTTTCATAAGAGTATTCTTTATTATTTAACCAATACCGTTTTACCATTCACGATATAGAGACCGCCACGCTTCACTTGAGGCACTTGCTTACCTGTCAAGTCATAGACAACAGGGGCTTCGTTACGAGTCTCAATACATTCTTCAGACAGACCTGTGACGTAATTGTCAAATTCCTCCAACGTAACGCGGAGTTCGGCGGCACTGGATTCGCCTCCTGCATATTGTATCAAATTAGGATCGACTACGACATACGCCTTAAATGCAGGCATAAATTGACCCGTGTACTGCATGAAGCAGGCATTCTTGGTCAGAATGAATGGTTTAAGGTCACCTGTATTATATAGCGCCCACAAGTCAGTACGCACGGTTACGCCCACCATCAAGTTCTCCAAATCTGCATCCTCAGGCTCCGAATAAACGCGGCTGAAGACATACGTCTCGCCAGGCGTACCTTGAACCAGATAACCCTGACCGGCAATCATTCCATCCACTTCGGCAAAACGCAATTGATGCGAAGTCTTGGACATATCCAATTCCTTTAAGCGATAAGCAGTTACACCTTCTGGCACAGCGGCATGCCATGGCAAGCAAAGTGTTCCGAAGCCCGAATCTCCAATCGTTAACGAATGGTCGGCAATATTCGTTCTGTAACCAGTCAGGCCACAAGTAATCTTCAGCGAATAAATTCGTGCACCATTGGAAGCCTGCAAAAAGAAAGATTCCCGTTCAACCGTAGGTACAAACTCGGCGACACTTTCATGAAGATCATTTACGATGACTTGGTTCGTGGTCTCGTTAGCAGCGGTACGCAAATACAAAGAGCCCGTATAAACATATTTTACGGAAGACTCTTTGGCAAAAGAGACTACACCCACCGTCACCTTTGTGATAGTGCGCGGAGCTTGGAAATATATATAAGAATCATGCGTTTGACTACCAACCACGTTACCAATACAAAACTTATCTTCACCATACTCGGCAGCATTCCTCATTCCCTTGAATTGCCAATTGACACGACCGCCTACTGAAAAGTCTGTATAATAAGCAGAGGCATCCGAATCCCATTCACAATCTGGCAGCTTGCCAATCATACCAGTGGTCAATTTATAGTTCAATGGCTCAGCAAAAACGGCATAATAGTCGATGTCGGCATTACCCATCTTAGCAGAGGTCACCATCGCCGGAACTGCATCCTGCGGCTCTGTCAATTCGGTCGTACTCCAACCGACCAACTCAAACTCGTCGTTAATAGTCTGGTCATCTTTAGGGAACACGATGTCTGCACCCTCTGCGAAGGTGTCGGTATGAAAATTGAATCCATTAATAAAAAACTTGACCGTGTGTGTTTCAGCCCAAAGTGCAGTCGTGCCCACACAACATAGGCATAACGCACCATACGTCAATAGTCGTTTCATCATAAATAAAATAATTATTATTAAAATAGAAATTTACCAAACTGAGTAATCTAATCAAAGGAGCCTATCCAATAACTTCATCTTAAAATAGCCGATCATGAAACCTAAAAGGTCTATTAAGTTTTAGTCAATGAAATAACCACAAAAAATAGGAAATTCTACTCCAATGCGGTTGCAAATATAAACAGAAAAGTAATTAGTCGGTCAGTTTTTAGCCAAAAAAAATAACTAAATCCCCAAAAATATATCGAATTGCTATGTCTATAATAACTTATGGGTCAATAAGTAAGGCTCTATCCCCTTGCTCTGTCTTCGGGAAACCTCCCCGCAATTTTCAATGCCGGTATCATATTGAGCGCCACTATCAATAAGCCGAGTACAACGAACCACCCGTTTATCTCTATCAAACTGTAGCTTCGATAAAGTATTAACACACTGATGGGCAGACAGATAACACTCGTTATCAATGCAGGAATGTACCGCCGTATCAACAACGCCTGGCCGATGTGCATCACATAGTGAGCCGCGAGTCCAACGAAACCTCCAAACCAGATGTTCCAGCTCAACGAATTGTCGAAATACAATGCCGCAAGTGCCAGAACGGTAAACACAACCAGCTCTTCCATCACCGCCAGGGCAAAACCTTCGGTAGTGAACCGCCTCAACCTTTTATATAGAAAGGGATACCGCCTTTGCAGCATGTCGGCGTTCCGATTGACGAAACGCTTCATGCCAATAATCTCTTCCAAATCATGGAAGATGAACAACAACGGAAAGGCAAGCGCAAAGATGCTCAACATTTCATTTCCAATTCATTTGCAAGCATTGAGAAGGTAGCTATAGTTTCGCGAAACCGATGACTCTTAAGCAGACTTACTCAATGCAACCAGTCTAGATAATTATCAGGAGTAACGGAGACCGTCTCTTTCACATCATACGATTTCATGAACGAATCTGGGAAATGGACATTTCCTTTCTTTGGATTCCACTTCATCTCGAAAGCAGTCATCGTGCCGTCACACTCCTCAATGAAGTCAATTTCCTGTTGCTGCGTAGTTCTCCAAAAATAGCAGTTTACGTATCGACCATTATAATGATTGAACTTGATACGCTCGGAGATAAAGAAATTTTCCCACAACGCTCCCATATCTTGACGCAGAGAAATTGGGCTGAAATTCTGTATCAACGCGTTACGGATACCATTGTCATAGAAATAAATCTTCTTTCCTTTCTTCAACTCTGTGCGCAGATTTCGACACAATCCATTCAATCGGAAAATCACGTAGCATTTTTCCAACAAATCGACGTATTTCTCCACCGTCTTGGCATCACTGTTTATGGTCTGTGCCAGCTCGTTATACGACACTTCACTACCCACCTGCAATGCTAATGCCACAAGCAATTTCTCCAATATGACAGGTTTACGCACTCCCTCCAACGAGAACAAATCCTGGTACATATAACTGCTGGAAAGGTTCTGTAACACCTCTTTCGGATTCTCTGCACTCTTGAACAAATCGGGGTAAGAGCCATATATCAGTCTGGATTCAAAGGTTTGTCTTACCAGCAATATACCTCCCGTATTGAACAACTCCTGAGTCGATATCGGATAGAGGTGATACTCCATTTTACGCCCCGTGAGAGGTTCATTGAGTTTTCCCTGCAACACAAAAGACGATGACCCTGTCACCAAGAGTTGCACCTCCTTGAAATGATCGGTGATTAACTTCAGTATCAATCCGATACCCTGTATCCGTTGGGCCTCATCTACCATGATGACACGGTTATTTGCTACCAGATTACGCATGTCGTTCAGGTTGTCCGAATGCTCCAACAATGTTCGCACCTCGGCATCGTCACAATCCAACTTCAAGATTTGTTCACGAGGGACTGGCAAGTCCTCGCTATCTAATATCTGCTGGAAAAGAGTCGATTTGCCAACCTGCCTTGCACCAATCAGCACAATGGCCTTGCCTTGAAACATCAAGTCCTGAATCTTGCTCTGCAATTGTCTTTTTATTAGTGCCATAATCTTTGTGTTTTGTGCTGCAAATATACGCATTTTTTTGCCTAATCCAAAAAATTAGTATGAATTTTCGGATTATAATCCAAAAAATCAGTATTATTTTCCGGATTAGGCACTTTTTGAGGCTTTTTAATCAATCTGGGGAACTCTGATTTTTGGGAACCTGACTACTGAACTTTTGCTAATAATCTTTTCTGTTGGATTATATAAAATCGGCAATAAATCGAGTTTATTGCCGATTTTATATTTATTTCTTTTGCCTTTTCTTCACTATCAAAATTTCATTGATAAAAACTCGACTATCTTCTTTATAGTTCGTACAATTATATTTTGATGTTGAAGTAGTGTCAAATTCGATTATATTATTCCAGTATTGGCCTTCTGACAGAGGATAGCCTGGATCCAAGCAGAACAACTGAACGTGATTTGCAATTTTCTCGTACCCGATTGCAACAATAGCATGACCACTTGACTTACGAGCAAAAGCGATTTCTACAGCATTATCTTTATCAATCGACTCTGTGATATGCCCGATAAGTGATCCATCTTCGAGGCAGTGATATTTTGTTTGGATTTCTTTTAGGAAAGCATGGTTCAGTTCATCTTTAAGTTGGCTAATGTAATAACCATCCAGCACCATTCCGTTCTTATTCAGGAAATGATTAACTAAACGTCCCTTAGATTCTCGTTTATCATGGCTTGTAGCCAATGACGTTACATCTGCTCGTTTAATAGCTCTACAAATGATTAAGCACATCATCAAACTATAAACGGCACATGCTCCATCCATTGAGCCTTGTTGCAAATGAACTAATTGCTTGGTTCCTTTGACTACAAGGCCAGTTTTATCCAAACATAATTTATCAATTATCTTTATCATAAGTATTTACCCGTTGCATTATCCTCCCTACAGAAAGTTGCGAAGATTCCAGATTCGAAGATAACGACGTTGTAGCGTCTTTTGAAATCAATAAAATCAAGGAGTTGCTCCACCGCTGTGGCTCATTGATGGGGCAAAGATACGAACTAATTGGCAATGTTGCAACACATTCAGGGTAAAAAGTGCAGAAAAGTAGAAAAAAGACATTCTGGCAACCGAAAGAACTCAATACACAATAGAAGTCGATTCAAAGGGGTTTGCGCTCCCGACAATCATCCCCTCACCACCTTATCATCCTACCGCCTTTCCGTTGACGAAAAGCCGACCTTCTGCCTTTTTGCTCCCTTTTAAAGGGAGAAAGAAGGCAGTAACAAAGCGAGAGGTCAACCGTAGGTCTGTAGGAAAAGAAGGGGATGAAGGGGTGGAGAAAAGCGTATTTGCACACTCAAACAAACAAGAACGCGGATGAAACAGGAAAAGACCTGCGTCATCCGCGTTCTGAATAATGCAATATGAGATTCTTCGCGATGCTCCGAAGGACAATCAATATCCCGCGAAACCTTTACCAGTCGATGCCCTTGCCAGCCTTGAGGGTATTCTTCATGAGCGAGCAGATGGTCATTGGACCTACACCACCAGGGACTGGAGTGATAAAGGCGCACTTGGGAGCGACCTCGTCGAACTTGACGTCGCCCTTCAACTTGAAGCCGCTCTTCTTGGTAGCATCGGGCACACGCGTAGTGCCGACGTCGATGACGGTGGCACCCTCCTTGACCATATCGGCGGTGACGAACTCCGGCGAACCGATGGCGGCAATGAGGATATCGGCCGAAGCACAGATCTCCTTGAGATTCTCCGATGCGCTGTGGCACACCGTAACCGTGGCATTGCCCGGATAAGCCTTCTGCATCATGAGCGAGGCGACGGGTTTGCCGACAATGTTGCTGCGACCCAAGACGACGCAATGCTTGCCTTTGGTCTCGATGTGATAACGCTCCAGCAAGTCCATGATGCCCATAGGGGTAGCACTCACGAAACAAGGCAGACCGATGGAGAGACGACCGACGTTGACGGGATGAAAACCATCCACATCCTTGCGGTAATCGACAGCCTCGATGACCTTCTGGCTGTTGATGTGCTTGGGCAATGGCAACTGAACGATGAAGCCGTCCACCTCCGGGTTGTTGTTCAACTTCTGCACCTCGGCAAGTAACTGGGCCTCCGTGATATCGTCCTCAAAACGCAACAAAGTGGAGGTAAAACCACACTCCTCACAGGCTTTCACCTTGGCAGCAACATACGTCTCGCTACCTCCGTCATGACCTACTAAGATTGCTGCCAGATGGGGAGCACGCTTCCCCGCTGCCAACATCTGCTTTACCTCTTCGGCAATCTCCTGCTTAATGGCAGCAGCAGTTGCCTTTCCATCGATTAAAGTCATACTACTAATTATTTAATGAATAAAATAGATTCTAAGGAACTGAGGTTGTTAGGTTATAAAGTAAGTTAACGACAAGGAGGAGAAAAAAAACAGATCCCTATCCCCTTAAACGTTAACCGTTAAACCATAAACATTAACCCTAAAAAACCGAAGAAGGTGACTTCTACAACCGCCACACCAGAGAGGGCGTTTGATAGAAGTCACCTATAAGTTACGGATTCTGAGGTTCCTGCGGGTTGTAATCGGGCATATAGACCAACTCGATACCGGCACGGCGCAAAAGGTCTAAGCCATCGGTGATGCGATATTCCTCAGCATAAACAACACGCTTGATGCCCGACTGAATGATGAGCTTGGCACACTCGATGCAGGGAGAGGCGGTAACATAGAGGGTCGAACCGTCGCTGCTGTTGTGCGACTTGGCCACCTTGGAGATAGCATTGGCCTCGGCGTGAAGCACATAAGGCTTGGAGGTGTTGTCGGGCGACTCACAATCGTTCTCGAAGCCTGTGGGCGTACCATTATAACCGTCGGAGATGATCATGTTGTTCTTGACCAACAAGGCTCCGACCTGACGACGCTTACAATAACTGTTTTCCGCCCAAATACGGGCCATGCGCAAGTAACGCGAATCAAGGTTCTCTTGTTTTGGCATAACGAGGGGGTTGTTTATGGTTTGAAAAGTGGTATTTCTAACGGCTTGCCTGCCAGGAGGTTACTCCTGGAAGGGCCAAGCCTTTCCTTCGCGCAGGATTTCCAGACCCTTATTATAGGTTGGGTCTTTCTCGTTGAACATCTGGTAGAAGTAGTTCTCGTAACCCGACTGGCGCATGATGTACGCCATGATGAGATTCTCGATGGAAGAACCACTTCGCTTCAGGGCAGCCGCATTGCTCTTCACCTTACTCTCGGCAAAAGTGACGAACTGCGGAAGAAGGTTCTGCTTCTTCAGGTAGTCGCGCATAGACTCGTAACTCTCGAAGCCCGACAACTCGTTGCGGTGATGATCACTGTACTGGAAAGCATAGGAATAGATGACTCCGCTATTGACACAACGGTTGTAGTAAGGCGTGATGTAGCTGGTGTCGGTCGGCACAAAGATGTCGGGCATGATGCCACCGCCAGCATAGACGGCACGACCGCCTACGGTCTCAAAGCGCAACGAATCGGCCAACTTGATACTGTCCTTGCTATAGAACTCGCCATGATTGTAGCGATCGACCAAATCCATCAAGTACTTATCGCGGTCGCCCATCTCATAAGGTTTCTGGATGCAACGGCCCGAAGGAGTATAGTAACGTGCCGTGGTGAGACGAAGGGCGGAACCGTCGTTCAAGTCGAACTGCTGCTGTACCAAACCCTTACCGAAAGAACGGTGACCGATGATAGTGCCTCGGTCGTTGTCCTGCATGGCACCCGAGAAGATTTCGGAGGCAGAAGCCGACCACTCGTCGATGAGCACGACGACAGGAACCCGTTGGAAGTTACCTCGACCATCGGCAAAGATATCCTGACGCGGCTGGCAACGACCCTCGGTATAGACGATGAGGTTGCCGCGGTTCAGGAACTCGTTGGCCATGGCGATGCAGACACCCATATAGCCACCACCATTGCCGCGCAGGTCAATGAGATAACCCTCAGCGCCTTTGCTACGCAACGTGATGAGCGAAGTGAAGAACTCCTGGAAGGTATTGTTGCCGAAATTGTCAATGCGGATATAACCAATGTTGCCTACCAGATAAGTGGCAACAACGCTGTTGATAGGAATATCGTTTCGGGTGATGTCGAAATAAAGGACCTCGTCGGCCGATGCACGACGTATGCCCAACTTGACCTTGGAGCCTTTTGGACCACGCAACGTCTTCATTACCTTATCGTTGGTGATGTCCTTGCCACAGAAAGCCGAGTCGTTGACCGACACGATACGGTCGCCAGCCACGACCCCCATCTTCTCCGACGGACCACCAGCCACCACCTGAATGACCATGACGGTGTCCTGCTGGATATTGAACTGGATGCCGACACCCGAGAAGGAACCGTCCAACTGCTCGTTCACCTCGTCCAACTCGGAAGCTGGAATATAGTTGCTGTGAGGGTCCAACTCGCCAACAATCGTCGGGATGGCATCTTCCACCAAGGTCTTGAGTTCCAAAGAATCAACATATTGGTCGCGCAAGAGGTCGAAGAGATAGACCAACTTGGCCGAGGCATCGCCCGAAGAGATATCTTGTTTGGAGGAAGACTTCGAGGGACTGGGACGATAACTGGAAGCCTGAACTCGACGCTCGCCAATAATCATGCCGATGCAGAGGAAGATGGCCAGGACGATGGATGCGATAAAGGGATATAGGTAACGTTTCATAGCGGATAGTCAGATTTAATAAGGAGTAGAGATGAGGGTGATGGCACCCGTGTTGGGATCAAACAGAGCCGAGGCAGGTGCTTTCTTGTTGGTGAACTGCGCCGAAGAGAAATACTCGACATGTCCGAACTGAGACATCTGCCAAGTGCCGCTTGCCAAAGATTGACCCTTGTGAATCAACTCGACACAAGCACGACCGGGCACCAGATAGGCCACTCCTGTAGCTGGGGGTAATGGACGACCCTTGGCATCTTTCAGGACAGGCACCTTGCGATTGTCTTCCACCACGGAAACTTGTACGGAATAAGGTTCACCCGAGAGGTCGTCGTTATCGACAAAGCCGAAGTGCGAAGAGAAACGGAACAGAACCTGTGAACCTGCCGTTGCCGTCTTGGGCTGATAGACGAAGTCGCGCACCACCGTAGAGGTCGAAACTACGCCCGTGAAGAGTTCCATATAAGCTTGCTCCTGCGCCTTCAAGTTGTCGAGCACCAATTGGAAAGAGAGTCCGTCGGCAGGCAGATTATCGACATCGCCCGTCAAGAGATTCAGTCGGCTTTCGCGAATACGGAAGATCTGTCGGGCAGCAATCTCGGCTTGCTTGGTCTTGGACCCCGCTTTCAGCAATTCCTCGTTCATCACGTTGACGGCACGAAGTTCCTCAACAGGTTGTTCGGCAGCGACATACATGTCATCGACAGGTTGGGTGACGCAACGCAACCACAGACTGTCAGGCTCCTTATTGATACCCAGGAGTTGACGTTGTGTTCCTAAATAGAAAGTGGGAGCCAACACCTTGTCGCTGAACTGGATATGATAGGTCTGCGCCGTATCGGGCACCGAGACAACCGACATCGTGGCCTGCGAAATCTGCCAGGTCACATAGTCGTCCATGGGAGCATCCTTTACACCGAGGTACTTCTCGGCATAAGAGGCAAAGATGCCTGCCTTGACCTGTGTGCAAGTTGCCGTCACGCGGATATGCACCTCTTGTTTGGGCAGACTATATGTAATGCCATAGTTCTGGTTGTCACCGATGTGCACCTTCGTCACCTGCTGTGCCTGCAAAGGGAGCCAAGTGCAACCAGAAAGAAGGATAGACAATAGTATATATTTCATGTTTTTGTCAACAGGTATAATCATATTTTTCAAATCGTTACGTGTTCTTGGCGAAACTGTCGGTAAAGAGGGTACGATTGAGTATGGACTTGCCCAATGTTATTTCGTCGGCATACTCTATTTCATCGCCCACGGCCACACCGCGCGCCAAAGTCGTAATCCGAAGGTCCTGAAACTCTGCCAGTTTGCGGAAGATGTAGAAGTTCGTCGTATCGCCCTCCATCGTTGTCGACAGCGCCAGAATAACCTCCTGAATAGGCATCAACGCTCCTGGTTGTCGCGACTCTCGGATACGCTCCACGAGACTCTCTATCTGCAACTGCTGGGGCCCAACGCCATCCATCGGAGAGATAAGTCCGCCCAACACATGATAGAGTCCGCCGAACTGTCGGGTCGCCTCTACCACCATCACCTCCTTGACGTTCTCCACCACACAGAGGATGCTGGGGTCTCGTTGAGGATTGCTGCAAATAGAACAGACCTCGCTGTCGCTGATATTGTGGCACACCTTACAATAGTGAACCTCGTTGCGCAACCGTATCAGGCTCTCTCCCAACTGAATAGCACGTTCTGGCTCCTGCCGCAGCAAGTGCAAAACCAGACGCAAGGCGGTCTTTCGACCAACGCCTGGCAGTTTGGCAAATTCATCGACCGCATTGGTCAGGAGTTGACTTGGATATTCCATAGCAACAATGGTTAACAGAATCGGAGATGGTCAAAGCGGTGTTCAATAAATCTTCTTGGCTCGATCCAACTCGCGGCGAATCTCCTGCTCCTTGATAGAGTCGCGCTTGTCGAATTGCTTTTTACCCTTACAGAGAGCGATTTCCAGTTTGGCCAGACCGTTCTCATTAAAGAACAGACGCAAAGGAACAATGGTCAAACCAGGGTTCTTGCTGTCGTTCTCCAAGTTGCGGAGTTCTTTCTTATTGAGCAGCAGTTTTCTATCGCGATGGCTGTTGTGATTGTTGTAAGTACCATAAAAGTACTCAGCTATATAAGCATTCTTCAACCAAAGTTCCCCTTTGTCGAACAGACAGAATGTATCGGTCAATCCCGCCTTGCCGGCACGCAACGACTTCACCTCCGTCCCCGTGAGCACCATACCTGCGGTGTAGGTATCCAGTATCTCGTAGTCGAAGGTGGCTCGCTTGTTCTTGATGTTCACTTGCGAGGCAGCATTCTTTTTGGTTTTACTATTACTCATTTCTCAAACAATGCAAGTAGTCTTTGTATCAGACTGGGACAGAAATAAATCGAAATGAAGGCAACGGTCATGAAGTAGCCGCGCGCTGTCTTGAGCTGCAGATAATGCTCTGTCCCGAGATACAGTATATAGATGACATACAGACCGATGAACGAAAGAAAGGTGAAATAGGGCAGACAGGCACAAAGCATATCGACCAACATCACGATACTCATGCAATAGTGTACGAAAATCTCCATCTGGTTCTTTTCGAACGTTATCTTGGTCATCCCCGAGAAGGCTTGCTGTATCACCAGTCGGGCGAAAGTAGGTCCTGCTGCATAACTGAGTGCAAAAGAGACCATTCCCTTCATGGCATACTCAATACTGAACGGAGAATCGTATGTCAGTTTGGAATGCAGCATGACGCCATTACCATGCAACAGGAAGATGAGCAAAGCGCCCGCTCCCATCAGTGGCCAATAATAACAGCGCAACATATAGTCCACTTTTCCCTCCTTGCATTCCGCATCTGTCAATCTCGTCCAGACCTCCTCTGTATGCGAGAGGAGGCCATAGACGTATTTCAATATGAAGCGCAGTTCTTCCATGCAGCGATAGGAATATCAATCCAGTTTATGGACAATGAGACCAGAACGCAGTTTAGGTTCGAACCAAGTAGTCTTGGGTGGCATGATGTTGCCGCTATCGGCGATAGCCATCAACTGGTCCATCGAAACTGGATAGAGGGCCAAAGCCACCTTCATCTCGCCGCTATCGACACGACGCTTCAACTCGCCGAGACCACGAAGGCCACCCACAAAGTCGATGCGCTTGTCACGACGCAAATCCTTGATACCCAGAATCTGGTCCAATATCAAATTAGAGGATACCGAAACATCCAACACACCGATTGGATCGTTGTCATCGTAGGTTCCTGCCTTGGCGGTCAGGCTATACCAGTTGCCAGACAGATAGAGACTGAAATTGTGCAAGTGGGTTGGACGATACTCCTCGGCTCCCATCTTCTTCACCTCGAAGTTCTTCTCCAAGGCCGACAGGAACTGCTCATCCGAGAGTCCATTCAGGTCCTTCACCACGCGGTTGTAGTCCATAATCTTCAACTGCGAAGCGGGGAAACATACGGCCAGGAAGAAGTTATATTCCTCCTCTCCCGTGTGGTTCGGATTGTTCTGTGCCTTCTCCAGTCCGACACGGGCCGCAGCGGCGGTGCGATGGTGACCATCGGCAATATAAAGGTATGGGATAGCCTCAAAAGCATCGGTCACTTTCTGAATAAGTGCCTCATCGTCAATCACCCAGAACTCGTGGCCGAATCCCTCTGCCGAAGTGAATTTCTCGACCGATGGCTTGGCGGCTGTCTTGGCAATCACCTCTGCCAACACGTCGTTGTCGGGGAAGGCGAAGAAGACGGGCTCCAAATTGGCATTCAGACAACGGACATGCTTCATGCGATCCTCCTCCTTGTCGGCACGAGTCAACTCATGCTTCTTGATGACACCGTTCACATAGTCCTGAACATTGGCAGCTACGACCAAACCGAACTGAGTACGCTCACCCATAGTCTGGCTGTAGAGGTAGTAGCAAGGTTTGCTGTCCTGCTTGAGCCAACCCTCCTTCTGGAACTTGGCAAACTGCTGGACGGCAACGTCATAGACCTTGGGGTCATGCTCGTCGCAGATAGGGTCAAAATTGATTTCCGGTTTGATGATATGATAAAGAGACTTCTCGTTACCCTTGCACTCCTCAAATGCCTCTTGCGAAGAGAGCACATCGTAAGGACGTGAAGAAACTACAGGTGCGAGTTCCGCACTTGGACGGAGGCCTCGAAATGGACGAACTTTTGCCATAATTATTTTTGGTTATGAGGTTTTTAGGTTATGAGGTTTTTAGGTTATGAGGTTGCAAGGTTGTTTGGCGACACATTTTCATTCGTCCCTGTCACTTCCTTGTCACTTCTTTGTCACTTCCCTTAAAATCCTTCACCTTCTTTATTTCAAATATTTCTTAATCATCATGTTGATTTTCCTCAACGTGATAGGGTTGTTCAACAGATAGCGGGCGCCATCTTCCTGAACACGGTGATGCAACGTCCTCGTCGCATACTGTGCCGTGACAATGACCGGGGTCGTTGGATAGCATTTATGCATCAAGCCGATTGCCTCATCTATCTGCAACGTACCAGACAGGTTATAGTCGATGAAGACAATATCGGGATTGGTCTGTTGGAACGCTTTCCACACCTCTTCTGTCTTGGTGTATTGCATCACATTGTATAGATGCTGGTTCTGGAAGAGCTCAGGCGATTCGCTTGAACCGACCAAAACAGATACCAATCGGGCATTAGCCTCTTCGCCATAAGCCAGTTCGGAGAGTTCGTCATCCGAGAAGAGGTCATCCTCCTCGCCTTCGTCATCGCCCTCCCCTTGCGCCTGCATCTCTCGGGCATGGTTGATTGTTTCACGCACATCCTTGGGCAAAGTGATGAGGTAGTGCAGACGACGATCCTCGGACTGACGCACTTCAATCTCTCCATACAGACGCTTGGCCAGTAAACGGCAGAAACTCAGACTCATACCTCCCTCGGTCAACACCAACTCCAGGTTGTCGAACTGCGCCTCGCTCTCGGTACAGGTCACCGAGAACTGAATCTGACCCGACGGCAAGGTCTGGTAGGTTAAGGTCAGATAACCATTGCGCGTATTGTGAATCTGGCTGTTGACCACATTCTCCAGCAACAGGTCCAACAACTTGACATTCGCATAGATGGCCACATCGTCGTAGAGGTTGGAGAAATAGACTTTCATGCCCGCCGGCATCTTGAGCGAGTAAACCTGCTGTAACTCAGCCAGATGCTCCCACAGGGAGATGCGTGTCACCTCAGCCTCCTTGTCATGCATCGGTACGCCCACCATGTTGTCTGCACGGTCCATCAATTCCATCAGACGGATACCCTGATCTTTCAACTGATTGATTTCGTGCAGATGTTCCTCGCGCGAACCTGTGGACTCTCCCGTTATCAAACTGTCGGCCTGACTTGCCAGCGTGGTGATGAAAGCTTTAAACTCTTGCATCACACCCAGGCAGTACTCCGTGTGTTGACGTTGCGTCTGTATCTGACGTTCCTTGGTGGCTATCAGTTTCTGCTGTACCTTGACGCGATGGTCGATGTTGATGGCGACGCCACGCAGATAAGCGGGTTTCCCGTTTTCATCGCGACGGACTATCTTGCCTCGGAAACCATACCACTCATACTGACCGGAACTCTTACCCTCGGGAGAGAGCTCGGCTGCCACGTTGAGTCGGAGATCCACCTCGAACATCTTGTCCGAACGATAGATGGGGGAACTCTGTCGAACGAAAATCTTCTGGATATCATCCGGATGGACACGCTCCAACATCGTCGATAACTTGATGTGATTGTCGCTGTCGCTGACCCAAAGGCTATTCAACGAAGGTATCCCGAAGCGCACTATTTGCTCCGGGATATACCATTCCCAAACATAGGTTTGGCACTCGTTCAGGAAGGAATCAAACTCATTGTTTGCCTTCTGTTTCAATGTCTTTCTATATCATTTATTGGCAATTTCGCTCCCAAAATTATAGTAATTGAGGGCGAAATTGCGAATTTGGACTATATCAAATTAGTTGACACGGAACTTATCGATGCCCTCTTTCAGGAAGCCGACACTCTGCTTGGCAGCAGCAATACCGGCATTGGCATTGGCTTCAGCAGTCTGAGCACCGCTCTTCTTAGGAGTGAAGAATACGCGGGTACCGAACTTGGCGACAAAATCGTCAGCAGCAGCTGGCTTCACGTCGGCAATGTACTTGAAGTCGTCACGCTCCTCCATCAGCTTCAGCACACCTGCTTCGTCAATCACCTCCTTACGGGCCGTATTGATGAGACAAGCGTTCTTTGGCATGGTCTTCAACAGGTCGTAGTTGATAGAACCGATGGTCTCCTTGGTAGCAGGGCAGTGCAGAGATACATACTGACAAGTCTTGTACAGTTCGGGAATAGAGGCAACAGCCTTGACACCTGCGCTCTCAATCTGCTCCTTGGTGAGGAAAGGATCGTAAGCATAAACCTCCATGCCGAAGCCCTTAGCCACACGAGCCACGTTGCGTGCCACATTACCGAAGGCGTGCAGACCTAAGGTCTTGCCCATCAACTCAGTTCCGGCTGCACCGCTGAACTGGTTGCGGCACTGGAAGAGCAACATACCGAATACCAACTCGGCAACGGCATTGGCGTTCTGACCTGGGGTATTCATGGCAACCACGTTGTGGGCGGTAGCAGCAGCAAGATCGATATTGTCATAACCGGCACCAGCGCGAACCACCAACTTCAAGTTCTTGGCAGCGTCGAGCACCTCGGCATCCACAATATCCGAACGGATGATAATACCATCGGCATCGGCTACAGCCTCCAACAGTTGCTTCTTCTCTGTATATTTCTCCAATTTTGCTACTTCGATGCCACCAGCAGTGAGCACCTCCTCCATGGCCTTGACGGCAGCAGCAGCAAAAGGCTTTTCAGTTGCAATTAATACTTTCATGTTTGTAAGGTTATTAGGTTATGAGGTTTTAAGGTTTTGAGGTGGATTACCACGATTTTGAAGAAAACTTGCCGAGGTCCGGTAATAAGAAAGTATAAGTAACTTACCTTATAACCTTACAACCTCAAAACCTTACAACCTCTCTTAAACTGTCTTTTCGAACTCCTTCATGCAAGCGACGAGAGCCTCGACGCCCTCCTTAGGCATAGCGTTGTATAGAGAGGCACGGAAACCACCGACAGAACGGTGACCCTTGATGCCAACCATACCCTTGCCCTTAGCGAACTCGAAGAACTGGTCGTTGAGTTCTGCATACTCGTCGTTCATGACGAAGCAGACATTCATGCGGCTGCGATCCTCGACTGCAACGGTACCCTTGAAGAGACGGTTGCGGTCAATCTCGTCATACAGCATAGCGGCCTTCTCGATGGCACGCTGCTCCATAACCTTCAAACCGCCCAACTCCTTGTACCACTTCAGGGTCTGCAAGCAAGTGTAGATTGGCAAACATGGAGGAGTATTGAACATAGAACCCTTCTTGACATGTGTCTGGTAGTCCAACATGGTTGGCAGACCCTCCTTGGTGAGTTTGTCCTTCTTAACGATGACGATAGTCACACCGGCAGGACCTACGTTCTTCTGTGCACCTGCATAGATGCAGTCAAACTTGCTGACATCTACTGGATGAGACATGAAGTCTGAAGACATATCGCAACACAGAGGCACTCCGACTTCTGGAGTCTTCAAGGTCTCTGTACCATAAATGGTATTGTTGCTTGTATAGTGGAAGTAATCGCTGTCAGCGGCTACCTTGTAGTCCTTTGGAATATAAGTATAATTCTTATCAGCACTTGAAGCTACGACCTCTACATTGCCGACCAACTTAGCCTGACCAATGGCGTTGTGAGCCCAAGTACCGGTGTCGATGTAACTGGCCTTGTTCTTCAGCAGGTTCAGAGGCAGCATATAGAACTGAAGACTTGCACCGCCGCCGAGGAAGAGTACCTCGTAGCCCTCTGGCACCTCCAGCAATTCCTTAATGAGTGCATTAGCCTCATCAATCACAGCCTGAAATTCCTTGGATCGGTGCGAGATTTCGAGGATGGACAAGCCTGTGCCTGCGAAGTTCTCTACTGCCTTAGCGGTCTCACCGATTGCAAATGGACTCAGAATGGAGGGTCCTGCATAAAAGTTATACTTTTTCATTTTTGTTAAATATAAAAATGGTTAAGGATTTAGCGAGTGCAAATGTAGCAAATTTTTCGTCTTGATAGCCATTTTTGGTCAATATTATTATAAAAAGTCCGAAAAATCCAACATTTTAACGCTTTTTTACCAATGCACTATACAAAATGGGCTATTTAAATCGTTCTCCCCACAACGAATTAAGTTGCGCCTTCAACTTATCCTCCTGAGGATTGGGCTGAGGGTGATAGAACAGACTCTGCTGCATCCCGCCTTCTTGTACCAAAGCATCGGGCAGATACTGCTGATAGGCAAAATGGCCCGGATAGTCATGGGCATACTTATACCCCTGTCCATATCCCTGCTTTGCCATCAACTGGGTAGGCGCATTTCGCAGGTGCAACGGAACGGGCAGATTTCCAGTCTCTTGCACTTTCTGGAGGGCACTGTTAATGGCATTGTAGGCGGCATTGCTCTTCGGCGACGATGCCAGATAGACACAGGCCTCGGCCAACGGAATACGTCCTTCGGGCCAACCAATCTTCTGCACGGCATCGAAAGCGGCATTGGCCAACAAAAGGGCATTCGGATTGGCCAATCCTATATCCTCGGAAGCCGAAATCACCAGTCGGCGGGCAATGAACGCCGGATCCTCTCCTCCCTCAATCATGCGCGCCATGTAATAGATAGCGGCATCGGGGTCGGAACCTCGGATGGACTTAATCATGGCCGACACCAAGTCATAGTGCATCTCGCCATCTTTGTCATAGGCCATCGGATTGGCCTGCAACTTCGCCACTACCAGCTCGTCGGTGATGACCAAAACCTTTTCGGTTTCGTTATCGTTTTGGTTTTGGTCAAGTTTTTCGTTTTGGTTTGCGTTTTCGTTATTTTTTTCGTCATCGTCTTCGTTATCGTTTTCGTTTTCTTCGTATTCGAAGTCGTCGTCGGCATACTCACCACAAACCAAGTCGATGATGTTCAAGAACTTTCGGCAATCGCCACCCGCATAACGCAGCAGCGCAGCGGTCTCCTTCACCTCCACTTTGCGCTTCGAGATAACCTCGTCGGTCTCCAGCACGCGCTGCAAAAGTTGCAACAGGTCGTCGTCCGAAATGGGTTTGAGTGTATAGACCTGACAACGACTCAACAACGGGCGTATCACCTCGAACGAAGGATTCTCCGTCGTGGCACCAATCAAAGTCACCACTCCCGTCTCAACTGCCTCCAACAGAGAGTCCTGCTGTGACTTCGAGAAACGGTGTATCTCATCTATAAATAAGATAGGCGAATGGTCGGGATGAAAAAAACGGTCTTTCTTGGCTCGCTCTATCACCTCACGCACATCCTTCACGCCGCTGCTCACCGCACTCAGCGTGTAGAACGGCAACTCCAAGGTCTGGGCAATAATCTTGGCCAAGGTGGTCTTGCCCACACCAGGAGGACCCCACAAGATGAACGAGGCAATTCGCCCCGACTCGATCATGCGGCGCAGCACCTTGTTCGGACCCACCAGATGTTGTTGTCCGACATATCCATCCAGCGTCTTCGGACGCATTCTTTCTGCCAAGGGAGCCATAACTCGTTAATTAAAAAGTGAAAAATGAAAAGTGAAAAACGCCGATGCCAAGCTTTTGAAACTACAATCCAATAACTTTAGCGCCGAAGGCCATTAGCGTGAGCGCAGTGAACCTTTAGTGGTCCGAAGGACCTTTTAGTGGCCTCCGGCCCTTTTGACCTTCATCATTTCACCTCTATTATCAGATTAAATCCAACTCCATCGAAAGTGAAGTCTTGGTAGATCTCGTCAAAACCGACGGAGAGACCCACACGCATCTGTTGTTCCAACTGCCAACCATAGGACAACTCCATGTGAGGCCGTTCTGGTGCATGAAGCAAATGCAACTGCACATATTGACCCAAGAGGTCATTGTGCTGATATTTATACTCGCCATGCAGCTCGTTCCAGACATTGCCTGTCGATGACTCATAATTGGAGAGCAACGAGAACCAGGTCAGACTGTTTTTCAATGAGTTCTGCCAACAGAAGTGCGCTGCATCGAAATGCCGATAGTCCGCCAAGCCTACGTTATCACTGACCGGAAAAAAACCGACCGACCCGTAATACGAGAACCGATGCTTTTCTCTCTTCAACCGCTGTTCGATACTGAAGTCGAACGACAGATAACGGAATCCGCCATTCCAATCACAGGCATTGAAACTCACCGACTTGCCTCCCCACTGATGACTACCAGCGTCCCATGCCGACGTGAAAGCAAATCGCATCGTTGGCTTGGTCGATTTCACCTCATTACGCATGTCATCCTTCACAACCAAAGTACTTTTAGGCGTATATTCGAAGGCTAAATCGGCTCGCCACAGATGGTCTTCTTCCCAATGCAGGAAAGGATTTCTCTCCCAGTTGAACAACGGAACAACGTGGAAGTTTTCAACCGGTCCAACTGAAATGGTGGGATAGTCGTCCGAAGGTCTCCAAGGGTGTGAATCGGAGATGATGGTGTATCCATATTGTACCGGCATATCATAGCACACTGGCACATTGATTTCTGGATGGATGCCGAAGGAGTTGGTCTTGCGGTGATTGGTCATCTCTCGGCGCCCTTCATACCAAACGCCGCCTTTTATCCAAAGGTCGCGCGCCACCCACCAACGTCCGCGAACACCTATCTTACTGGCTTCATAGAGTTTATGTCCGTTCCAACCGAACAAGCCTACCGCTATCGACTGTTGTGCCTTGTCCATCAATGGTTCGGAGTCAAAGTCGGTGGTGCGACGACCTCCAAACACCTCTATCCAACTATCTTGGGCAGGGGTAGCCACATAACGGAGCGCCCCCTCTCCCATCCAGGCACGACGGCTGAAACCGTACTCTACGTTGGCATCCAACTCTATTCGACTTTGATTCTGTCGCACATAGCCCAAAGTCAGTTCTGGACCAACGGTATAGCCATTCACAAAGTCCATACGCAGGAGGCTCGACAATCCGGGCTCCAACACCAGATAATGGTTGCCTGTTCTACGACCATCGGCTGCCTTGGTTCGAATCACACCTCCGTGCAATACTTCTTGTTTCCAGTTATGTGAACAATAAGGTTTGGCTTTTCGCGCGTTCGCTGTCAACACATTTCCATCTCTCAGAGACATTGAAGTCTGCCCACTGACAGCACAAGGCAGGCAAGAGAGCAGACTACAAATCAAAATATTGATCTTATTCATATCAATCTATTAAGCATCAAAGAATTGCTTACCATTGACGTCCTGTGGTCGCTCCACTCCTGGATATTCGCAACAGAATTCATTCTTGAGGCGTGCCACATAGCGCTTGGCTTCCCACTTGGCCATCGGCAGGTCGTGCAACAGGTAGTTACCACAAGTAGAAGGTGTCGTGCCTGGCACTTCGTCTTGATAATCGACCACATACGAGAAGGCATCTATCATCAACTTCCGCATCTCCTCGCACGATGGTTCTCCTTTCATAATGAGGTAGTTACCTGTCAGGCAACCCATGGGTCCCCAATAAATAACGCGCTCCTTCCACTGCTCGTTGTTACGCAAGTAAGTGGCTACGATATGCTCGATGGTGTGTATCGCTGCAGGTGCCAAAGCCGGCTCCTGATTCGGGGCGGTCATACGGATGTCGAAAGTGGTGACTTTCTCGCCTCCCACCTCATCCTGACGGCTCACGTAGATGCCTGGCTTCAGGTTGGTATGATCTACTTGAAATGAAGGAATTAAGTCCATAATCGTTTATTAAAGTAAATTAAAGGAAGTGACAAAGAAGTGAAAAGGAATTGACAAAGAAGTGACAAGGACGTTTGCAACGGGTATTCCAAAAACAGCTTTGTCTCCGAAGTTAATAACCATTAACTGACAACTTGCAAGCCATCCAGGGCTTACACACGATATCCTCAGACTTCTCCGTACGCTCTGTGTTCACAGAGCAACTTACTTCGCTGCTGTAAACTCGTCCAAGAAGCGCTGGTCGTTCTCGGAGAAGAGGCGGAGGTCCTTCACGCGATATTTAAGGTTCGCGATACGCTCCACACCCATACCGAAGGCATAACCGGTGTACTCCTTGCTGTCGATGCCCGAAGCCTCGAGAACGGCAGGGTCAACCATACCGCAACCCAAAATCTCCAACCAACCGGCACCCTTACACATCGCGCATCCCTTGCCCTTGCAGAGTGTACAGCTCACATCCATCTCGGCCGATGGCTCGGTGAATGGGAAGTACGATGGACGCAGACGGATCTGTGTATCTGGACCGAACATCTCTTTAGCGAACTGGAGCAATACCTGCTTCAAGTCGGCAAAGCTGACGTTCTTGTCAATATAGAGACCCTCCACCTGGTGGAAGAAGCAGTGTGCACGTGCCGAGATTGCCTCGTTGCGATATACGCGACCTGGACAAACCACACGGATAGGTGGTTTCTGCTCGCCCATCACACGCACCTGAACACTGGAAGTGTGACTGCGCAGCACGACGATAGGATTCTGCTGAATGAAGAAGGTGTCCTGCATGTCGCGGGCAGGGTGATCTTCGGCAAAGTTCAAGGCGCCATATACATGCCAGTCGTCTTCTACCTCAGGACCTTCGGCAATCGAGAAACCGAGACGGGCAAAGATATCGACAATCTGCTGGCGCACCAGGCTCAATGGGTGACGGGTACCGACCTCCTCCGGATAGGCTGGACGGGTCAAGTCGATGCTCTCATCAATATGGTCTTCACCCTGATACTGCTCCTTGAGCGCGTTGATCTTGTCTGTTGCGGCCTGCTTCAAGGCATTCAGACGCTGACCCAGTTCCCTCTTCTGCTCGGCTGCCACGTTACGGAAGTCGTTCATCAGGTTACTGATTTCGCCTTTCTTGCTCAAATACTTGATACGCAGAGCCTCAATATCTTCTGCATTCTTAGCTTGAAGGCTTTCTATCTCAGCCATCAGCTGGTTAATTTTCTCTATCATTTGACAATTTCGATGATTATCTATATTTTTTGCGCGGCAAAGATAATAAATTCAAAGTGAAAAAGCAAACTTTCGCAAAAAATAATTATTTTTGCAGCCTATTCCGGGACTTTCTCCTGCGTTTTTCAACATCTGTATTCTATTTTTCCTTCCTCTATGTGTTCCAACTCCACCTTCTATATTCTTGGATTGAGCGGCGGTCCCGACAGCGTGGCACTGCTGCATTGGATGTGTCGTGAGCACGACAAGGAGCATCTCTTGGTCACTCATTGCAACTTCCACTTGCGGGGAGAGGAGTCGATGCGCGACCAGTTTTTCTGCCAACAACTCTGTCGGCAGATGGAGGTCCGACTGATTGTCAAGGACTTCGACACTCGCGCCTACATGGAGGAACATCATGTTTCGTTGGAACTGGCAGCCCGCGAGTTGCGTTATGCGTGGTGGGAACAACTGGCTCAGGAACAAGAGGTTGCCACGGGTCTGCCTGTACAGATTGCCGTTGGCCACCACCGCGATGACAGTATCGAGACTTTGCTGATGAACCTCATGCGCGGCACGGGCATCAAAGGCTTGGTGGGCATTCCTGCCACCAACGGAAGAATCATCCGCCCCCTGCTCCACCTCTCCCGCACCGAGATTCTCGCCTATCTGAAGGAGAATCACCTATCGTATATCACCGACAGTTCCAACCTGGAGAACGAGGCAACGCGCAACAAAATCCGCAACCAACTTCTCCCCCTCATGGAGCAAATCAATCCCCACGTGCGCGAGGGCATTGCCAAGACCATTCACCTTCTGCAAGAGACGCAACGACTGGAGTCTCTCCAACTGGACCAAATCTTCTCCACCACTCAGCACCTCCGTGCCGCTGGCGTGGAGTGGGACGAATGGCTTGTCCCTGAGTCGGTTACGTCGTCCAGCGAGGCTGACAGCCTCTTTCACCACTGGCAGGAACGTCACCCCTTGGCCATGCGCCACGGCCGCTTGTTCTACACTGCAATCCCCGACCTTTCGGGTCAGACGTACGACCTTCACACCGAGGAACTTACCTTACCCGCTCCACCCTTCTCTCCCGAACGTGAACTCTTCGACCTCGACACTTTGTCGCTCCCTCTCTCCTGTCGTCATTGGCGTGAGGGCGACCGCCTCCAACCCCTCGGCATGAAGGGCACGAAACTGGTTTCCGACCTTTTCTCCAATGCCCATTTCTCCCCCAACCGCAAAGCCACTACGTGGATCGTCACCGATGCCTCCGACCGCATCCTTTGGGTCGTCGGTCTCCGTGTTGCCGACTGGAGTAAGATTACCGCTGGAACTCAACGCATTCTGGCTGTCGATATGCCAAAATAAACATCCAGAACCGAGGCTTTTGTTTCAAACTATTAATCAAAAAACTTATGAGACTAATGCCCAACAAAATACACTTTTCCAATACAAATTAGATGGCTTTCGTACACTTTTCCAAGGTAAACACAGGACAAAAATGACATTTTTCCAAGATTCCGAAAGGGCGATTTAGGTGAATTGTCGTATTACTACTCAGGGGCCTTCTATAAATTCCCCGTTTATAGGTTAAACCTATGGAGATAATCTATGGAAACTCTTTTGAAAATTTATAGAAATCCCCTTCAGTCATTTGCAGAACCACGGGAAAGATTCTTACAGATTTAGGTCTATTGACGTGATTTTTTTGCCAACTCGGAGGGTAGGATTCCGAACTCGCGCTTGAAGACCTCTCGGAAGTGTGGCATGTGGTTGAACCCAGTCATTATGGCGGCCTCGTTGACGTTATAGTCACCGCTCTCCAACAGGCTATAGCAGTGGTGCAGGCGCAGTTTGCGGACGTATTCGTTCGCTGTCAGACCGGTCAGCGCCTTGACCTTGCGATAGAACGTGGAGTGGCTCATGGCCATCTTGTCGGTCAGGAAAGGCATGTCGATGTCGGTCTGTATGATGTTGGCCTCGATGACGCCGTTGAGCCGTTCGATGAACTCGCGGTCGAGGCGGCTTAACTGGGCCGAAGCGTTGTCATTGGCCACGACCACCGTCTCAAGAGCCGAATCATGGCCCACTTCACCTTGCAGACGTTCGGCCAGACGACGACGGCTAGTCAGGAAGTTGCGAATGCGCGCCGAGAGCAACTTGGCCGTGAAAGGCTTGGTCAGATATGAGTCGGCTCCGCTGTCGTAACCCACGGCCTTGTCCTCGTCCGTATCCTTGGCCGTGAGCAAGATGATAGGCACATGGCTGGTGCGGATATCTTCCTTGAGCAGGTGGGTTAGTTGGATACCGTTGATTTTCGGCATCATGATGTCGCTCACGATGATGTCGGGTATGTGTTCTTCGGCCAATGCCAGACCCTCTGCACCATTGGCCGCCTGAAGAATGCGATAGTCTTCACCGAGCGAGTCGGCAATGTACTGGCGGATGTCGTCGTTGTCCTCAACCACAAGCAGGAGTGGCAGCTGTCCGTTGGGGTCCTCGTCGGTGAGGACGGGTTCGGAGTCAGGGGTGTCGGTCAATGGTACGTCAACGTTGGTACGCGCGTCCTCCTTGTGCAAGGCATTCGGATAGCTGTTGCCGATGGAAAGTGACAGCGTAAAGCGACTGCCCTCGCCCTCGCGACTCTCGACCGAAAGAGTACCTTCGTGGAGGTCGGCCAATGCCTTGACCAACGCCAGCCCGATGCCCGTACCCGATGCCTGATGACTTCCCTTGGCCTGATAGTACCGCTCGAAGATGTGCGGCAGGGCATCGGCCGAAATCCCGTAACCCGTATCGCTCACACTGATGTCCAGCAGACCCTCTCCGCGCTCGCTGACGGCGACGGTGATGCTGCCCCGCTCGGTATATTTCTTGGCATTGAAGAGGAGATTGTTCATAATGGTCGTGATGACCTCCGAGTCGAAATAAACCTCGGGCAGACCTTCCGCAATTCTATCGTCGATGACGACCTGGGGATTGCGGTTCAACTCCTTGTAGTTCAACACAATCTCGTGTACGAACTGACCCAGGTTGCCCCTTGCCACGGTGAGTCGTCGATTCTGACTCTCGGTCTTGCGGAACTCCAGAATCTCGTTTACAAGGTCACGCAGCCGTAGTGCGCTCTTGTGAATCAATTCGATTTTCCAACGGATTTTCGACGACAGGTCATGCTCGGCAGCGAGGTCTTCCAGCGGACCGAGAATGAGGGTCAATGGAGTGCGGAGTTCGTGGGTGATGTTGGTAAAGAAGCGCAACCGCTCTTCGTTCAGGGCCTGCTTCTGGAGGCTCTCCTGACGCGTCATTTCCAACGAGTTGCGCAGTTCGAGACGGCGTTTGTATTGGCCGAAAATCCAATAACCACCCATGACGGCAGCTACGACATAAAGGAGGTAGGCCCACCACGTCTGCCAGTAAGGCGGCTGGATGCGGATGTTGATCTGCATGGTCGATGACTGACTCCATTCTTGGCTCTGCAACTTGGCGCGCAGAGTGAAGATGTAGCTGCCAGGCTTGAGGTTGCGGAAAATCATGTCATGGTCGCGGCCGCTATAGTACCACTGGTCATCGAGGCCGGTCATTCGATAGGAATATTCGACATCGTCCACCTGAGCGTAGTTATCGACGGCACAGGCTATGCGAATCGTGTTTTGTTGATGGTCGACAACAATGCTCCCCGTGGCATCGGGCTGCAAGCGCAGAGACGCGTTGCCATCTTCGGTCGGCATATAGGCCTCAACGAGCGCTATCTTGATGGGCGAGACGCAAGGCGCGATCTCCATCTCGTTAGGGTTCAGGCAACAAGCTCCCCTGGGCGAACCAAACAGGAGCGAGCCGCCACGGCTGCGCGTGACCGAGGCATCGACAAAGTCGCCGATGCGAACGTTGCCCTGACGACTGAAGTTGTGAAAACGCCCCGTCGCACCGTCCAGATAGACGATGCCGCTGTAGGTGCTGGCCCAAATCTGTCCATGTTCGTCCAGACAGACAGCACACACACGATGGTCACTCAGGCCGCACGATTCGCCATAGACAGTGAACTGCTCCAGCTGGCGCACGTCGGGGATGTGGACAAGGCCCTCGTTGGTGGCGAGCCAGATGCCCCGATGTCCATCGGCAATAGCCTGGTTGATATTGCTGGAGGGTAATCCATTGGACAACGAAAGACATTTTGACGCACCCGTCTGCATATCGGTCATGACAATGCCGTACCCCTGAGTGGATAGCAGTAGAGTGTCACCGCCAAGGCGCACGAAACTCGTGACAGGAGCGTGCCCAATGATGCTATCGAGGTCGTCCCTATGGCTGACGCGACCCTGCGCATAGACGCAAACACCCAGCTCGGCACCAATCCAGATGCGACCGTCACGGTCTTCGTAGAGCGAGTGGATGTCACTCACTTCATGTCCGATGTCAATCGTCTCGAATCGGTGGCTACGCGTGTCGAAACGGATGACGCCCTCATCCTCCATGCCCAGCCAAACGTAGCCGCGGCTATCGGTCATCAGGCAACGGGCAAACGAGTGGAACCGATTCCTCATGCCAGTAATGTTCCATCGGCCATACAAACGAAACTGACCATCGGCCTCAACCCATTCACTCAACTCGTCCTCGCTACTCACCCAGACGTGACCATGAGCATCGCAGGTCACTCCATATACGGGACGGAGGCGACTGTTGGCGTCACGGTAGTCAAGCAGGTGGATGAACTCGCCTTTGTCCGACAGGAAATCGATGCCCGTCCCATGATTGCCAATCCAGATGTTCTGGTAGTTATCTTGAAGCAGGCAACGCGTATTCATCGAGGTAAGACCAATGGAGCGGCTGTCGTCGAAGACCATATTCGCAGGGTCGATGATGCCTATTCCACCCACGTCACAAGCGACCCAGATGCGCCCGTCGGCCATCTCCTGGAGGTCGTACACGTTGTCACGACAATCGGCATCGGGCACCATATTGCTGGTCTTGGACAATGGCGTTGCCGTCGCCTGATGGACGGCCTGGAACGTCCCCGTCGCGACATTGTAGAGCGCGACACCACGGTCCGTCCCAACCCAGATGCGACCGCGACGGTCCTGCACGATGCAGCGCACGTTGTTGCCAGGCAGACTGCTTCCGTCTTCGGCATTGTGACGCAGGTGACGCACATGGGAGGGATTGCTCAAACTCACGACGCTCATACCTCCGTTGTTGTGACCGACGAAAAGCGATCCATGACCGTCGTCCAAGATGCTGCGATTACCCCACTCCATCGTGCAGAAGTCACTGATGCGACCTTCCTGGCAGTCCAGATGCTGGATGCGGCCGTTGGCATAGGCGAGCCAAACACCACGATGGTGGTCATCGGCCATCGAGACCAAACTATAGTGCACCAGGCTGTCGCCCGTGAGACATTGTCCAAAAACATTGTCATCCAGACGATAGACAGCCAAACCGACCTCCGTGCCAATAAGGATACGCCGCCCCGTACTATCGTAATAGAGCGAGGCAATCTTGTCTTTGGCCACTCCCATCTGGCTGCGAGTCCACGCGCTGATGGTCTTGCCCGCGATACGGTTCAAACCAGCCTCTGTGCCCACCCAAACGCACCCCTCGCCGTCCAGCGCCATAGACAGCACGAGGTCATTCGACAGCCCGTAGACTGCCGTTGTCATGCGTGTATCCTGTGACCGAGCAATACCTACAAAAAAGCACAAGAGGGTGAGACACAGAGTCCTTTTCATATCAGAAATGCAGATTTATGCCTCCCATGAACGTCGCACGCGGCATGGGATAGCCCAAGTTGATTTCATACTTCTGGGCCAACAGATTCTCTCCGCGCACCCAAAGATTCATATTTTGACCAATGGCGTAGCTGACCGAAGCATTGAGCAGACAGAAATTCTCTTGTCTCTCGGTTGCGCCCACCGCAGTATAGAGTCCGTCAATGTATTGCAGACCGATGTTGGCACTCCACTGCCCGTCGCTGTAGCTACTGCCCAGGAAACCCTTGTAAGTCGGAGCTGCCACGACAGGCTCTTCCATGTGGAGATAGCTGTGATTTGTGATGAGACTCCAACGAGACGAGATACAGTAGTCGGCCTCCAGTTCTACGCCGTGGTTCTCCACCTCACCAGTGTTCACATTGCGTCCAGCCACCGTCTGGATCAGGTTGTCACCCTTGATGTAAAAGACATTGGCCCCATAACGGAAATCACCCACGCGATGACGCCACGACAGCTCGTAGTTCCACAGCCGCTCGGCATGGAGGGAGTCATGATTGGCCGTACCGTACAGATACATCTCCTTGTTGGTCGGGTTGCGGAAGCCCTTGGCCATCGAAGCCTTCAGTTCGCCGCGCTCCATAAGTCGCCACACGATGCCCGCCTGCGGTACCCACTCACCGCCCGCCGTCGAGTGATGGTCGTAGCGCAGTCCGGCATCGACCGTAATCCAATCGCCCAGATCCTGACGGACATCAACATATCCAGCCACCTCATTCTCATGGCTGTGAGCACTCTGCTTCAGGCGTTTAGGCGTAGTGACCTTCTCGCCCGTGGTGCGACTGGTGTACCATGCGCGACCGTAAATGTGCTGGTAGTCAAGTCCTACGGTGACGAAGTTGCCGTCGAATAGCTGCGCACTCTGATACCACGAAACGCCAGCCACGGCATCTCGTGAACGGAAGAGGTCGGTCTGGGGCGAACCGCCATTGGCATTGTAGCCATCGTTGATTTTGTGTCGGCCGAAGTTGTCGTAGAGGCTCAGCGCGCCACTTGTCTGGTCGTAATGGTTTTCGATTGTGGCCGATGCCGCCCCTCGCGTAATCCACTGGTCATTCTCCAGCTTGGGTTGGGTCACTGAACCAGGATTGCTTGCGTTGAAGTGGGTCACATCGACATTCACATTGGCGCTCCAGTGATCCGCTATGTCGTAGCCAACCTTGACAAATCCACCATACTGCTCGAAGCCGGTGTTCGGCCGATGGTTGTCCGACCGTCCATATTGTGCCGCCACGGTCGAGGAGAACTTCCCGCTACGCACCTGATTGGATAGCTCGGCCTGCGCCGTACCGTAACTTCCCGCACCAAGGTTGATATGGGTCATCACACCATCCTGCTGTGGTGCACGGGTCACGATGTTGACCACACCACCCATCGCGTTCGAGCCGTAGAGCACCGAAGCCGGACCGCGCAACACCTCAACGCGCTCGGCCATCAAGGTCTGGTAGCTGTCGCTGATAGGATGACCGAAGATGCCCTGATATTGCGGATGTCCGTCAATGAGCATGAGCAATTGACCGGCACCACCACTCAATCCGCGCATGTTGATGCCGCCAGCCGCACCTGTCGAGACGCCGTAACCCATCATAGCGCGCCCTGTCACGAAAAGCGAAGGAACCAGTTGACTGACCGTAGGCAACAGGCTGACCTGGTTCTGGACGGTAAGTTCATTGCGACCAATGACCGTGACCACGGCGGGCAAGTGACGCACATCGGCCGAATATCGCGAGCCAGTCACCACCACTTCCGGAATCGAGAGCGAGTCAACGGCTTCGGCCGCAATCGCAGTGCCTGTCGTTATGGCCAATAGAGGCAGCAGGCCGTAGGTTGTCTTTTTCATTCTTTTTGATTAAGTTAGTTGTTGTTCAATTATGAGTTAGTATCTAATGTTGCCGTCGTAGTTGAAAATCGGATGGTCGGTCTTGACCTCCTCGTCGTAAAACTGCACAGCGCTGTCGTTCTGTTTGGGATGCTGCCGTTGCAGGAGGCGGATAACCTCGGCACCAGCCCAAATGACAGGACCATAACCATGGGCCGCCATCACATGGACGGGACGGTGGGCATAGAACGCTGCATCAAATCCCATGCCCGTGCCGACACATACATTTTCGACCTGACCGCGTTCATTGACGCTCGATGCAACGGCGTGCCATGCCAGCAAAGTCGCCGGTCCGTATGCCTTGGCATCAATCCAGCCCTCGTTGATGGCGTGTGCCAGGCAATAGGTGTAGATGGCGGTGGCCGACGTCTCAAGATACGTATCGTTGCGGTCTAACAACTGATGCCAAAAGCCCTCGTGATGCTGTACGGCGAGCAGGCCCTCGGCATGAGAGCGCAGCAGTTCCAAAACAGCAGTACGCGACGCGTGCGTCTCGGGCAGGACGTCAAGCACCTCACAGAGGGTCAGTATGGCCCATCCATTGGCCCTACCCCAAAAGAACGCCGGATGCGGCTGCATCTCTTCGACCCAACCGTGGCGGAATAGTTTCCGCTCGGGCACCCACATGCGACTGGCGAATTGGAGCACTTGACGCGCCGCTTCATCGTAATAAGTCGCATCACTCGTGAGCCGGCCCATGTGGGCGATAGCAGGCACGCCCATGAACATGTCATCGAGCCAGATGGTGTTTTTTTGCGGACGTAAGCGGGCGAACGTGCCGTCGGCCAGTCGGTATTCACGATGCATGATATAGTCCATGTAGTTATCGACCAACGGGCGTAGGGGCAGACTCGGGTCATTGGCCAATGCCTTTATCATCGAACAACATACGGCACCTGCATCGTCCAATGCATGAGGCTCGATTACTCGGCGCATGTTGTTGTCAATCAGCCTGCCCGCTTCATGCAGACGACGGAACGGACCAACGGCATCGGCCAGCAGTCGGTGTCTCACGGCTACATAATCGCGATAGGCAACGTCGCCCGTCACGGCATAGGCCGCCAGCACGCCCGAATAGGTCACACCCCACTCGTAACTAGTCAGGCGGAAGCCTCCTTGTTGAAGCTGCGTGTTCTCGTCGATGTCACTCACATTGGCCACAACCTTGCCCGTACGCTTATCGACAAGCCGAGCGGGCGTTTCTTGGTCAATATACCTCAACACACGGTCGATGGTTTGCTTCACCTCGACCACGGTCGGGACGCCATAACCCACCGAGTATTGCGGTTGCATGAGGTGCAGCGGTGTATTGTTATCATTCACAGCTGTTTGGGTCTGGGCCGATGCACCGATTGCAGCACACAGAAGCCCCAAAATGATTGTAGTTCGTTTCATAGGAATAAAGGAGTACTCTCACCGACCCGCCCTCGCAGGGAAGGTGATGGAGGGATTTTCGTAATTATTTATGGTATCTTTCGACAAGGTGCTGAGGCAGACGCACGATGCAGATGTTCATCGAACGGCCGTCCTCGCTCAACATAGCCGACTGAATTTCAATCTCCGTACCATCGGGCTTGAACGTCGGATGGACGTGGTCGCGTGCCGTCGTCTTGTGACCAGCCGAGAGCAGGATACGCTCGCCCGTGTGACGGTCAATAAGCCACAGTTCGCGTGCGAAGTCGTCACCAGCCAGCCAGTGACCATCGGCCGAACCTGCCACATGCCAGAAGTTGTCGCCCTCAACCTGTCCCGCCATCGTCAGTTCGCGAGTACGCATGTTCACAACAGCGATGCCGGTGGGATATTCCTTGGTGCCCGATGGACCCCATTGGTCAGAAAAGGCAAACGATTCCAGCCCCGCAATCTCGCGCTTTGCATCGGTCTGAATGGGACGATGGCCAATGAGGGCGAAGACCAGTTCATCGGCCGAAATTACAGCCTCGTGGGTCACCCAGTCGTGTTCTGTCTCGCGGTAGATGGGGCGTAGGCCCGAGCCATCGGCATTGACCATCCAAGTACGCTGTGGAGCCTTGCCTCCCGTCTCCCAGCAGAAGATGACTTCGCCAGGATGCCACGGGTTGCCCTGAATGTGACCCACCTTGAAGTGGACGGCCACCACAGGGTCGCACTTTCCCGACTGGAGGTCAATCCGGCCAATGCCACCAGGTCCTGCACCCATGTGCCTCGGCCCGAAATTGTCGGCGATAGGCTCGGCAATAGGCATCTGGCGCGCATATTCTTTGTCAAGGCGGAAGTAGGCGAAGGTCTCACTACCATCGAGCGCCATGTCTCCCTCGCTGCACATGGCGGCAGGAATCTGTCCACAGACGCGTTCGTAATGGCGGTGGGGCTTGACCTTGTTAGCCAACGCATCGGCCAAAAGCGGTTCCAGACTGACCTCGACAACCTCCATGCCTGTGCGCACGCCCTTCTTGTCGGTTGCGTGACGCATATAATAGAGGTGCATCGAACGGCGCGCGACGCAGAGCATTCCAGTGTAGCCACCCTCGGTCACCTGGACAATGTCTCCCGTCTCTTCGTTGACGGCCATAGCCTCGCCTTTGACGCGATCGGAGCGGAAGATGACCCATCGACCATCGGAAGTCCACTGGTTGTGCGTCTGGTATATTTTTGAGTCGCCAGTACCGCTACGCGAGGTGAGGAAGACGAGTTCAACACCAGTCTGCGGGTCGCGAATGACTTTGCGCTCCGAGGGGAAACAGGTTCCAATCTGAGCAAAGAGGAGCATCGGCCACAAAAAAAGGGCACAACAAAGAGTGTGTTTTTTTAATTCCATAGCTGACAATAGGTTACGATTCGTGTGTGCAAATATACGAAAAAATATTGAAGCAGCCATTTTATGATTCAAGTTTTTTCTATTTTGACCGATTAGGATATGCTGAATGACGAATTTCCGACTGCAAAACATGTGAATCATTGTTTTAAGGTCAGCCACGAGGGCCAGCGCCAATACTCCTACCCTCGCACACTATTTCCACGCCTGACAGATTTCCGCACCATTTTTGACAAGAATCTGTATCACACCTTTAAGCAAAACAACCTATCTTTGCACCCAGAAAAGACAACTAAATACAACGACTATGATTAAAAAGATGTTACTCACATGGGCCATCGCCCTCACGGCCGTCGGCCTCGTGGCACAGGATGGTCCCGACCAAAGCCTGACCCGCCACAATTTCTTCTACGCCGGACAGAGCAAGCAACGCCGCATGTTCATTGTCAAAGACGGACAGGTCTCTTGGAGCTACCGCGACCAACTCCAGCGCGGCGAAATCAGCGATGCGGTCCTGATGTCCGATGGTCACATCCTCGTGGCCCATCAGTATGGTGTTGCCGAGGTCGATGCCGAGGGGAACACCGTCTGGAGCTATCCAGCACCCGATGGCACCGAAATACACACGGCGCAACCCATTGGCCGCAATCATATCGTCTTCGTCCAAAACGGCAAGCCCGCCAAGGCCATCGTGATGGAAATCCCAAAGTGCCACATCGTGCGCGAGTTCGAACTGCCGACCAACGAGCGGGGTTCTGTCCATGGACAATTCCGCAATGCCCGTCTCTCGAGCCGCGGCACGCTGCTTGTGGCCAACATGTCGCTAGGCTGCATCCACGAATTCACAAGTGACGGTCGCGAGGTGGACCGTTGGAACGGATTCCAGCCTTGGAGCGTCCAAGAGATGCCCAAGACGGGCAACCTGCTCATCACAGGACGCAAGGGTCTGATTCAAGAAGTCAATCGCCAAGGACGAGTCGTCTGGCAGTTGGACGCCACCCGCTACGGCATCACCGCTCCCCAAAAGACCGTGCGACTCAAAAACGGTGGCCACATCATCAACAATTGGTTCAACGAGTGGTCGAAAGTGCCTATGGATACAGCCAATGCTCCCCTTCAAGCCATCGAGGTCGATAAAGAGGGAAACGTCGTCTGGCAGCTCTGCGCATGGCGTGAACCCGACCTCGGCCCCTCGACCACCATCCAATTGCTCGATGAGGCCGTAAAACGCGACAACTTGTTCTTTGGTGAGTTCAATGCACGCCAGCCCAAGCTCTTCGTCGGTCCCAACGAGCCCATCGGCGAGGGTCGCGGCATCCATCCGGGCCGCGTAGCCTGGATTCATTCGCCAGGCGTGGCCCACTGGGACGGACACACCGGCCTCTGGGTCGAGGACCGCTGGAATGACCAGACATTGGCCAATACCATGATTCCTGAGGCGGTCATGCAACTGACGGGAGAACCATCGGCCAAGAAAGCCTGGCAAGCCCTCTTCCGTCACTTCAACAAGACACACGGACGCGGCAACCATGGCTACCGAAAAGGTGAGACCATCGCCGTCAAGCTGAACATGAACAACGCCATCACCCACCACGACACCATCGAGCTGAACTCTTCGCCGTTCGTCACCTTGGCCTTGGTGCGTTCGCTGGTGCGCGACGGCGGTGTGCGAGAGCAGGACCTCATCCTCTGTGAGCCCAGTCGTGCCATCACGGACAGCATCTACAACAAGGTGCACCGCGCGTTCCCTGGTGTGCGCTTCAACGACAACATCGGCGGCGAGGGTCGCGAAAAGTGTGAATACTATCCTGAACAGATTGTCTATTCCGTTGATAACGGCAAAATGGCACGTGGCCTGGCCAAGTGTATCGTCGATGCCGACTATCTCATCAACACCGCCCTGCTCAAGACGCACTCCGGCCCGGGTGTGACGCTGACAACCAAGAACTGGTACGGTGCAACCGACATCAGCCTCATGTGGAGGCAGAATGCCCACAACAACATCTCGCAGGACAAGCGTCACGGCAAACCGCAGTACAAGACCTTCGTCGATTGGATGGCCCACAAGGACATGGGTCAGAAGTGCATGCTCTTCCTCATCGACGGCACCTACGGCTCTCGCGACGTCAACGGTGCGCCTAACCCGAAGTGGATGAAGGAACCATTCAACGGCGACTGGGCCAACTCCATCATCGTCTCGCAGGACGAGGTGGCGGGCGATGCCGTCGGCATGGACATCATCATCGGCGAATGGCCAGAATTCCAGAGCCTGAACTACTGCGACGAGTACCTGCGCGAGGCTGCCAGCATCCCCCATGCACCCAGCGGCACGGTTTATCGACAGGAGGGAAAGCCATTGGACAAACCCCTTGGTCTCTTTGAGCACTGGAACAACCCGCAGGAACGGAAATACACAAAGATTGACCTGATATACAAGAAATTATGAAACGATTGACCATTCTCATCGGCCTTCTGCTTATGGCCAACACCATGCAGGCGCAGGTCACCGATGCCTTCCTCGGCATCTTGCCCGTCACCGATGCCACCATGCAGCAGTCGCTCAACGGCGAGTGGCGGCTCAAAGTGATTGAGGGTGTGGCCGATGACCCTGCTGTCCCTGCCGAAGACGCAACCTGGCGGCCCATCCCCGTGCCCGGTTGCTGGGAGGCTCACGGATTCTGCCAACCCAGCTACGACAAGGCTCTCGCGCTGACGGGCTACTACCGCACGACCTTCTCTGTACCCGAACGATGGCGCGGACAGCGTATCGTCATCCGCTTCGACGGTGTGCTCTACGGCTACGACCTCTGGATCAACGGCAGACAGGCCGGAGCGTGGCGTTCGGGCTACAACACTGCCCTCTTTGACATCACACCGTATATAAACAAGAAAAGCGCCGAACAGCAGCTCGCCATGAAGGTGATAACGCAGTTCCGTGGCAGCGACTTCGACTACAACGATGACTGGGCACCCAGCGGCATCTTCCGCGACGTGACCTTGATGGCGGTGCCCGAAACCCACATCGCTGACCTGACCATCCAAACGCAGAACTCAGGAACGGTTAGCATCGAGACGGAAGTGTCCCGTCCGAGCAAGGGTCTCAGCATCACACATAGGATTCTCGATGCCGCACGCCGAACCGTCTGCGAACAATCGGTTTTGGCCAATAACACGCATACAGTTGCCCGCCTCATGATCCGCAATCCACGACTTTGGTCGGCCGAGACACCACACCTCTACACGCTCCAGACGACGCTGATGCAGCGCGGCCATGTACTCCAGACCTTCGAGCATAAGTTCGGCTTCCGCGAACTGACCATCGACGGCAATATACTGAAACTCAACGGAAAGCCCATCAAACTGCGCGGCGTGACCTGCCACTCGACCGACCCTGTCACGGTGAAGGTCATCGACGAGGCCAGCATCCTACGCGACATGCAGCTGATGAAGGAGGCATCGGTCAACTACATCCGCACTTCTCACTATCCTCGTGAACCGCGTTTTTATGAACTGGCCGACTCGCTGGGCTTCTACATCATCGACGAAGTGCCTTTCGGCTTCGGCGACAAGAACCTGCGCGACACGACTTTCTACCCCATCTTGCAGCAACGTGCTCAGGCCACCATCCGTCGCGACAAGAACCACCCGTCGGTCATCCTCTGGAGTCTGGGCAACGAGAATCCGCTCACGGACATCTGCATCCGTCTGGGCGAATATGTCAAGACGCAGCTCGACCCATCGCGTCCTTACTGCTACCCGCAGGTGGGTTCGTACTTCCGCCGTTTCTTTGAGGGGGACGGGGCCAAGGGCTTTCCTTCGGCCGCTCCCATCTACTCACCACACTATCCCACAACGGATCAGATAGCGGGATTCTACCAACATCTGGACCGCCCTGTCATCTTCACCGAATACTGCCACTCACTCGGCATCTCGCTCGAAGACCACGACCGCCAATGGGAAATCATCGAACGCACTCCAGGCATCGCCGGTGGCAGCGTCTGGGAATGGGTGGACCAGGGAATGCCGTTTCGCGAGGAGGAAGCATCGGCCCAGAACGAACGCTACGGATACGAGGAGCGCGTCTTCACGTCGGCCGATGCTGGCTTCGAGATGTACGGCAACAAGGGGACTGATGGTCTGCTCTACGCCGACCGCACGCCGTTGCCCAACTACTACGAACTGCAACGCAACTACGCTCGCGCATTCGTGAGCGACAGCATCCTGTTTTCGGCCAATGGCACTCTGCCGCTCCACATCGTGAACCGCTACGACTTCCTCAATCTGAAGGACAACGTGACGTTCCGCTGGTGCTACACCGCCGACCGCGACACACTGGCCCGTGGAGCTTTCTCGCCCGACTGTGCACCCCGCTCAGCCACCCGTTACACACTCGCCCTCCCCTCGCAGCCCGACAGCACGCGCATCGGTCTCCTCCACATCGACATCTCGGCCGCCGACGGACTCACCTTCCTGCGCCAGTCCATTCCGGTCAATCTGCCCTCTGTCACTACGCGGCTTCTGGCGGGATTGGCAACGGCATCGGCCGACCCCATGCCCCTCGTCCAGGACGGCTTCCTCGTGCGCGCCGGACGTAAAGCCACCCTCGCCGAGACGCTCAAAGTGGGCGACAAACGGCTGGAGCGCTACCTGCTTCGTATCTCGGCCGACGGCACTCACGCCGGTCCCATCACCACCGACATCCATACAGAGACATTGGCCAATGCCCTACACGTCACCTTCTCACTCACACCCGACAGCAGCGACACCTTTCTCTCAGAACTCGGCATCAGCCTGCTGCTCGACCGCCGAATTGACCGCGTGCAGTGGATTGGCCAAGGTCCTTTTCCCTCCTATCCCGGACGCTTCCGCGCCAGCCGATACGGCTTCTGGGCCATGCAGCGGGGCGATCTCTACCTTGAGGGCAACCGGCGTGGAGTCGATGCTGCCTTGCTCACCGATAGCCTCGGCAATGGTCTGCTGCTCCTCTGTGACAAGGCCAATGTCAGCTTCGAACAGACCGACCGTGGCATCGTCCTCTCCTGCAACACGGCGGTCTCTGGCCAAGGTCCCAAGTTCCGCAGAACAGCGTTCCCAGTCATTGCCAATGAGACCGAAACGACCCACGGCGAGTTCTGGCTATGCCGCATCGAGGCGGGTCAACATCCGTCCGTCGTGGACCGTCTGTTCCTCTCTCCGGCCGATGTACCTGCGCCGTTCCGACCCTTCGTGACGCAATATGACACCTATCTAATGCGGTACGACGACATCGTTGCTGACAGCGAGTATTAAGCAGGAGACAAACACTAATTTCCGTCGCTTCTCTCCTGCTCCCACGACTTGGCCGTAACAGTCAAGGCTGGACCATCTTCCGAAATGCAGTCGGCTCTCTCCCTGTCTCAGGACAAAACCCGCTGTGGACACATTGCAGGAACAGGCAATTTTTGATGCGAAAAAATCTTACATCCCGCCCCACCTTTCACCCCCTTATCCTTCGGCATTTCTCCCGTTGTCCTATTATCGACCTTCTGCCTTTTTTCTCCCTTTTAAAGGTAGCAAGAAGGCAGAAGGTCAGTAGAAGGTCAAAAGCCGGTCAATAGGAGGAGAAGAGGGTTAAGAGAAGGTCGAAAAATAGGCGTATAGCTCATTTTGCAGGCTGAATTTGGATAGCAGGTGTTCTATAGCTCAAATTGCAGGCTGGCTTTTTTGACTTTATTTTTTGACATCTGCGAAAAAGCATGTATCTTTGTCTC
>JAEEGK010001524.1_pt1 | contig 58262 bp, 49 predicted proteins | sample 8958771 | NCBI WGS metagenome assembly JAEEGK01 (sample SAMN16246547, study PRJNA631951) | gut metagenome | biome: gut microbiome; feature: rumen; material: SC-attached | host: Bos | place: Iran: Karaj | collected 2018-10 | reverse complement strand
GAAAAAGGACTGAAATATAAGTCCCGCGAAAGGAAGCCATGTGGGTTCAGACCAAGGACCAGATCAATGATTACATAAAGACCTTTGAGAGGGGCGTGGCATATGTCGACCTTGATGCCATCATCTCCAATATGGATTCGATGCATTCCCTGCTCAAAAAGGACACCAGGATGTATGCCGTTATCAAGACGAACGGCTACGGACACGGAAGCCTTCCGGTTGCAAAAGCACTCGAGAGCGTTCCGTACGTAAAGGGATATGCCGTTGCAACAGCGGAAGAGGCATTTGAGCTCCGTGCCGACGGCATAAAGAAGGACATCCTGATCCTCAGCTATACATTCCCTTACTCCTACGAAAAGCTTATCGCCGAAGACGTTAGGATCACCGTTTTCAGGAAGGATACGATTACCCAGCTTTCCGCTGCTGCGGCATCCGTCGGCAAAAATGCGATAGTCCATATCGCGGTCGATACCGGTATGGGCAGGATCGGAGTAAGCCCCGATAAGAACGGTCTTTCCTTTGTCAAAGAGGCACTGGATGCCCCCAATATCATAGTCGAGGGCATATTCACCCACCTTGCGAGGGCGGACGAAGAGGATAAGAGCTCCGCTCTGGAGCAGCTGGGCAGATTCAGGGGATTCCTTGATGACATTTCCAGACATGCAGGGGCCGTTATCCCGGTATCACATATTTCGAACAGTGCCGCCATTCTGGAGCTTCCCGAGAGCTATCTGGATGCCGTAAGAGCAGGAATAACCATGTACGGACTTGCTCCCTCCGATGAGGTCGATATGGACAGGATAACCCTTAAGCCGGCAATGAGCCTTTTCAGCCATATCACGTACGTAAAGAAGGTATATCCGGGCCAGAGCATCAGCTACGGCGGTATCTTTACGGCGGACAGGGAGATGACCGTTGCGACCGTTCCCCTCGGCTACGGAGACGGATATCCCAGAACCCTTACCGGAAAGGGAGAGGTGCTCGTAAGGGGAAAGAGATGCCCCATCCTCGGAAGGATCTGCATGGACCAGTTTATGATCGATGTTTCATGCTTTGAGGACATAAAAGAGGGCGAGACCGTAACCCTCCTCGGATATGACGGGGATGAGCATATTTCGGCCGAGGAACTGGGCGAAAAGTCGGGCAGATTCAATTATGAGCTCGTATGTCTCATAGGTACCAGGATACCCAGGGTTTACACGCTCCACGGCAACCCCGTTTTAGCCCTCAGTTCCACGTAAAATAAGCTTTTCGCTATGGCTTTGTTTAGATGTTTTTTAGTTTACTAAACAGGGCTAAAATGGTAAAATAAAGTGATTTGCATAAATTTAAGAAAATATTGAAACGAGAGGTTTAAAAATGTCAGGACATTCCAAATTTGCAAACATCAAACACAAGAAGGAAAAAAATGATGCCGCAAAGGGAAAGATCTTCACCATCATCGGAAGAGAGATAGCGGTTGCGGTCAAAGAAGGCGGCCCCGACCCTAACAATAATTTCAAGCTTGCCACCGTTATTGCAAAGGCTAAAGCCAATAATATGCCCAACGATACCATCGATCGCGGCATCAAGAAGGCAGCCGGAGAAGGCGGCAACGTTAACTACGAATACATCACATATGAGGGATACGGACCCAGCGGTATCGCCATCATCGTTGATACGCTTACCGACAACAAGAACCGTACCGCTGCAAATGTAAGGGCAGCTTTCACAAAGGGAGGCGGAAATGTCGGAACTCCCGGATGCGTATCTTTCATGTTCGACAAGAAGGGCCAGATCATCGTTGACAAGGAAGAGACCGATCTTTCTGCAGACGATCTCATGATGACCGCTCTTGATGCAGGAGCAGAGGATTTCAACGAAGAGGAAGACAGTTATGAGATCCTTACAGATCCCGACAGCTTCGATGAAGTCAACAAGAAGCTTAATGATGCGGGTATCCCGATGCTCAGCGCAGAGGTTACCATGATCCCCCAGAACTATGTCGAACTTACCAATGAAGACGACATCAAATGTCTCAACAGGATCCTCGATATCCTTGATGAGGACGACGATGTTCAGAACGTTTACCATAACTGGGACGAGTGATTAACTAAGAGGATTTGAAATGGAACGTCTTGCTATCGTAGTACCCTGCTATAACGAAGAAGAAGTACTGGAGATGAGCTCCGAGGCCCTCAGGGGAGTTCTCGACGATCTCATTGATAAGCGTAAGATATCCGTCGACAGCTTTATCATGTTTGTCAACGACGGAAGCAAAGACAAGACTTGGGAGCTCATCGAAGCTGAGCATGAGAAATATCCCTATCAGGTATACGGCGTAAAGCTGGCCAGGAATGTAGGCCATCAGTATGCGCTTACCGCAGGTCTTATAACTGCAGCCGATCTTTGCGACATATGTGTTTCCATCGATGCTGATCTGCAGGATGATGTATCCGTTATCGAGTACATGGTAGACAAGTATCATGACGGCTGTGACATCGTTTACGGTGTAAGGAAGGAGAGAAAGACCGATACCTTCTTCAAGAGATTCACTGCACAGTCATTCTATAAGCTTATGGCTCATATGGGAGTCAATACGATTTACAATCATGCCGATTTCAGACTCATGAGCTGCAGGGCACTCAGACAGTTCTCCAACTATCGTGAGTACAATCTCTTCCTCAGAGGTATCGTTCCCCTTATCGGATATAAGACCGACTGTGTATATTACGACAGAAAGGAAAGAGCCGCAGGCGTTTCCAAGTATCCTCTCAAGAAGATGCTCGCACTTGCTTTTGACGGCATTTCATCATTCTCGACAAGGCCCATTGACCTTATACTCACCGTCGGATTTGTGATCGTATTCCTTTCATTCATCGCACTTTTATATGCACTTGTTTCGTACTTCACCGGTAATGTCGAGCCCGGCTGGACATCGCTGATCATATCGATCTGGTTCCTCGGAGGATTGCAGCTTCTTGCGATCGGACTTGTAGGAAAGTATGTCGGCAAGACTTACATTGAAGTTAAGCACAGACCCAGATATAACATTGAAAAGGTTTTAACTGATGAATCTTCGGAAATCTAAAGTAAGCATTGCCACCAATGCGATATATGTTCTGATCGCCAGTCTTTTTTGCATACTTGCGATAATGGATGCGGCTAAGCAGTTCGGATATTCCTATCTGCCCGGGCTCATTGCATTCGGTGTGTTTGCCGTACTCGGACTTATACTCTGGAAAGTATTTTCCCTTTTTTCCGGTTCCGATCAGGTTAAGGCTATCTTCGAAAAAGGAGATACTCTGGGCCTTCTTGTTTTCGCGGTCCTTATCATCGCTTCCGTTATCTTTAGGGTGGCATCCTATGCCTGGAACGGCCTCGGAGGAACAATCTATTTCGAACAGGCCAAGGTTACGGGAGGTGAGCTTGCTCACTATGTACATGCATGCGATGACTGGTATATTGCCGGTCTCCATGCAATATTTTTTCTTTTCGGGAACCGTATTTTCATAGCTGCGATCTTTAACTGCCTGATCCAGCTAGCGGCGGTTGCTCTCGGATTCTTCGCATTCCGCAAAATGCTCGGGATCGTTCCCGCTCTGTTCTTCACAGGCTTTTGGTCCATCACCGGATTCTCGGTACATGAGGCACTCACACTCAACTCAAGAAATCTTGTCTTCCTTCTGATGATGCTCGCGCTCTTTGCGATAAGCACATGCGTTCCGGCTACCGGAGGGAAGTTCATTTGTTATCTCGTTGCCGGCATACTCACCGCTATAGTCATTTATGCGGATATCATCGGCATCGCGCTTATTCCCTTTATAGTCGGAATAGTGTTTAACGATCTTTCCGATGAGGATACGGATATCGGTCTCAGGGTCAGGAAGATGCTGTTCACTCTGATCTCGGTTGTGTTCGGCCTTGTACTCATTATTTTCGTCGATTCCTTCCTCAGTTCTTCAAACCCTTCGGATGTACTGAATTCGATCCTTTCGCTTTACGGTCCTTCCAAGGGATTTTTCTTCGGCTTTACCTATCTGACCTCGTATATCGAGGTGACGATCATAGCCGTCATTGTGTCCGTCGGTCTCTTTGTCTGCTTCCTTGCCGAGAAGGATTCCAAGACCGTGCTTCTGCTTTCGATCGTCATTGTTTCGCTCATAAATAATTTCGGGCTTACATATCTTGAAAATGACGGAAGAGAGATCTTCTTTGCGTTTGCCGCGCTCTTTGCCGGAAGCGCATTCAGGGAGCTTTTCCCCGGAGAGATACAGGGCGACATATTCAAGGCAAGCTCCGAACTTTATGACAATGAATTCACAGCTCCCGATAAAGGCTATGTTCCCGTCGGCGTTAAGAGTTCGGGAGATCTTTCCGCAGAAGATTTCGGTGATATCGGTGACGGAATGACGGATACATCGGCCATTCCGGCTCAGGCCGCAAAAATCGATGAAAATACTGAGGCTCCCGCAGACGGCGCCGCTCAGATAACCGAAGAGAGTAAGGAAATGGAAAAGAAAGAAGATGTTTTCGAGTATCCCGCATTTGACTCCGCGCCTATAGTCAGGGCTCAGGCGGCTAATACTCATCCCGCAAATGCCCAGCCAGAAAATCCTCAGCCTTCAAATGCCCAGCAAGCGAATGCTTCAGGTGTTCCCAGAGTTCATCTTTCCGAAGCGGCACTTGCGGCAAAGGCAGCAAGAGATTCTGAAGTAGCCGAAGCGGCAAAACCTGCGGACGATCAGAAAGTGATCGCAGATACCAAACAGGTTGTTTCACCCGAGGACAGGCGCATAATTCCCGGATCGGCAATCATGCCCGGAACTTTATCTTCGGCAAAGCAGACTCCCGTATCGGAAGCGGTAAGCGAAGCGAAGGAATCCGATAAAGCTGCTGTCGCGGAAACCGCAGAAAAAGCGGAAGAGGAAAAGAAACCCGAAAGACCCAAGACATACAGCACTTATACTTACCAGAAACCTCAGCTCAGACCTGAGTTCAGAAGAAGACCCGGAGCATGGGCACAGTCCTATCTCGAAAAGGATAAGACCGGATCCGCACCTGCATCAGACAGTGCGGATAAGAAGGACGAAAAGCCTGCGGAGAAGAAAGCTCCCGAAGTCAAGGCTCCCGTCAAAGAGGAAAAGAAACCTGAGATCGCACCCAACGGCGCGGTTCTTCTGGACAATCCCATTCCTCATCCCGCAAGGAAGACAGAGCACAAGAATATGGAATATGACATTAATGTCGATGAATCGTCACTGCATTACGACATTAATATTTCCGATAATGATGATTATGATGTATAAAGGATCACATTAACAGATGGCATCAAGACCTACCGGCAACAACAGAAATAACCACAGACCTCAGGGGGGCGGACAAAGGTCCGGCGGCGGAAGACCTTCTTCCGCACCAGGAGGAGGTTCAAGGGGAAACAGCGGATATGATGACGACGGCTCACGTAATGTCCTTATAACGGTCATTACCATAGGCGTCGCCCTGTTTTTGTCGCTGTGTAATTTCGGACTTTGCGGAGGAGTCGGAGACAAGATCTCATCCGTCTTTTTCGGTGCGTTCGGATTTGAAAGCTATATTACTCCCGCTTTCATCGGCGGAATGATCGTGTGGGGACTTTACATGGGTGAAAGGGATTACCTTCTTCCCGTTCGCATGTCAGGTTCGATCGGTCTGTTTCTCATACTCGGAATCTTTTCGGATCTTCTTTCGGGTAATGCCGCAAGTCTTGAAAGATATAATGCGGGAGATCTTTACAGACTGTCTGCTGCAGCAAGAAACGGCGGCGGTGTGATCTCCGGCTCGCTTTCATTTGCCCTTATCAGGAATATCGGAAAGGCGGGATGCGTGATCATCTGCCTTCTTCTTTTTATAATCTGTCTTTTTGCGATAAACAAGACTTTCTTTGCGGAGCTTTTTAAGAACATCATTCTTAACGCAGGTGACAGATCCGGTGAATTTATACAGAATTCCAGACAGAGAAGGGAAGAAAGAAGACTCCGTCTCGAGCAGAGCGAAGAGCCCCTTGCACTTCCCGATAAAGAATCGGATGATTATGTTGGCGGAGAGGCCGATGAGACCGCTCCTTCTACCGCGCTTACCGTGACCGAGAAGATGCGTAAGGAGCGTTCCGTCAAGAAAGAAGTTTTCGAATCCGTTTCCGGAAGCTTTGAAAACTGGAAGAATAATGTAAAGAAACGCAGCGAAGACGGCCGCATCAGGAAAGAAGCGGAAAAGAAAGAAAAAGAAGAAACACAGGATGCAAGGGAACTTCTCAGGACCACCAAGGCTCCCGTGCACGGTGAACAGTTCAGGGAAAAGCATACCGGTGAGATGCATGAGCTTTCATACTCCGAGTATGATGACGAATATACGGATGAACCGGCACCTTCCGATGCATCGGGCACATGGTACGATCCCGTAAGACGTCCCGGACCTTCTTCGGATTCATATGACGAAAAATATGATGATGCAGGCGAAGAGGATGAGCTCGGTTTTGAAAGGGTTCCCGTAAAGTCCGATCACAGGATCAATCTTACAGGCGAATTCGATAAATACGATACGCAGCCTCTGCCTTTGACTGAGCCTGCGGTAAGTCCCGAGGTAAAAGCTCCCGAAAAGCCCGCGGCACCTGCGCCTGCACGGAGAGCATCCATAACCCGTGAAGAAATGCCGGCTCCCAAGAAGCCTTTGGGCAAGTTCAATTATAAGGCTCCCGGTCTCGATGCACTCAAGAAGGGAAGCGGTACCGGTAAGGGTTCCGCAAACGAGGTCAAGGATGTTCAGACCAAGCTGATCGAAACACTTGCTTCATTCGGAATTGAAGCCGAGATGGGTAATTACAGCAAGGGTCCCACCGTAACAAGGTATGAACTCACCGTTAATCAGGGAACCAAGCTTTCAAAGGTTGTTGGACTTTCCGATGAGATCAAGATGGCTCTTGCGGCAACGGATATAAGGATCGAGGCTCCCATTCCCGGAAAGAGCGCCATTGGTATCGAAGTTCCCAATATTACGGCGGAACCCGTGCTTCTCGGAGATCTTCTTTCGAGCAAGGAGTTCAAGGATTCGAAGGCATCTCTTTCCTTTGCTGTAGGTAAGGATATCGAGGGCAAGACGGTGGTTGCGAACATCGCTGATTTCCCTCATGTACTGATCGCCGGTACGACCGGTTCAGGTAAATCGGTCTGCATCAATACCCTGATCCTGAGCCTTCTGTACAAATCCTCACCCGAGAATGTACAGCTGATGCTTGTGGATCCCAAGGTTGTCGAACTTAAAGTTTATAACGGAATTCCACATCTTCCTTTTGACGTCGTGACCAAGCCCAAGGCTGCATCCGAGATGCTCAAGTGGGCAGTCAGTGAGATGGAAAGAAGGTACCGTCTCTTTGCCGACAGGGAAGTAAGGGATATCGAAGGCTATAACACTTATATTGAGGATGTGAACGCAGGAAGGAGAGAACCCGTTCCCGCAGACACATACGAAGAGAGTGATTCACTCACACCCTCTCTCAGAAAGCTTCCCCGTATAGTCATCATAATCGATGAGCTGGCCGATCTTATGATGGTTGCAGCCAAGGAAGTCGAGGAATCGATAGTACGTCTTGCGCAGCTGGCAAGAGCGTGCGGAATGCATCTTGTGGTTGCAACACAGAGACCTTCCGTTGATGTCATCACCGGTCTCATCAAAGCCAATATGCCCAGCCGTGTTGCTTTCGCGGTATCATCCGGTGTCGATTCGAGAACCATACTCGATACGGTCGGTGCGGAAAAGCTCCTCGGAAAGGGTGACATGCTCTTTTACCCGAAGGGTAAGATGAAGCCCGAAAGACTTCAGGGCGCGTTCGTATCGGACAAGGAAGTTACGGACGTAACATCCAGGCTCAGAAATGAGTACAGAAATTCCGCTTTCAGAAATCCTCTTGAAGGTGTTGACGGAATAGACGAACTGAAGAAGAGGATCATCGATATCGAAAACGGTGTCGATCCCGGAGTTTCATCATCGGCTTCATCCGCTTCTTCATCATCAGGTAATTCCGTATTCGGCGATGAACTCTTTGTCGAAGCGGGCAAGTATATAATCCGCAGCGGCAAGGCTTCGATCGGTTATCTTCAAAGAGTGCTCAAGATCGGATTCAACCGTGCGGCCAGGATCATGGATGAGCTTGCGGACAACGGAGTCGTCGGACAGGAACAGGGAACCAAGCCCAGGGACATCCTCATGACGGAAGAAATGTTTGATGCGTACGTAGCCCGCAAGAGCGGCGGAGACGAATAAAAATATTTATTTACAGGTGGGAAAAAAGGAATGAAATCAGATATTGAAATCGCACAGGAATGTACAATGCTTCCCATTGCGCAGGTTGCTGCCAAGGTAGGAATCTCGGAGGATGACCTCGATCTTTACGGAAAGTACAAGGCTAAGCTTACGGATGAGTGTATCAAAAAGCTTTCCTCCGAAAAGGACGGAAAACTCATTCTTGTCACGGCTATAAATCCCACCCCCGCCGGTGAAGGAAAGACAACCGTGACCGTCGGACTCGGAGAAGCCTTTGCAAAGCTCGATAAAAAAGCGATCATCGCTTTAAGAGAGCCTTCGCTCGGCCCCTGTTTTGGAATCAAGGGAGGAGCCGCAGGCGGCGGAATGGCACAGGTTGTTCCCATGGAGGATCTTAACCTTCATTTCACAGGCGATTTCCATGCGATCACAAGTGCCAACAATCTTCTTGCAGCACTTCTCGATAATCATATCCAGCAGGGTAATGTTAAGAGGATCGATTCCAGAAGCGTTGTCTGGAAGAGATGCATGGACATGAACGACAGGGCTCTCCGTAATATCGTCGTAGGTCTCGGAAGCAAGAGCGACGGATTTGTAAGGGAAGATCATTTCGTTATCACCGTTGCAAGCGAGATCATGGCAGTGCTTTGTCTTGCCGAGGATCTTAAGGATCTTAAGCGCAGACTCGGCCGAATCATCGTTGCATATGATCTTGACGGTAATCCCGTTACCGCTGAGGACATCCAGGCAGTCGGTGCCATGACGGCTCTTCTCAAGGATGCGATCAGACCCAATATCATCCAGACACTTGAACATACACCCGCCATAGTTCACGGCGGACCTTTTGCCAATATAGCACACGGATGCAATTCCGTTATAGCAACAAGAACCGCACTTAAGCTTGCGGATTACTGCATAACCGAAGCCGGCTTCGGAGCTGATCTCGGCGCCGAGAAATTCCTCGACATCAAGTGCAGACAGGCTGGTCTTACTCCCAGTGCCGTCGTTCTTGTCGCAACCGTCAGAGCTCTTAAGTATAACGGCGGAGTCCCCAAGGATCAGCTCGGAACAGAAAATCTCGATGCTCTTAAGAAGGGAATCGAAAATCTCGGAAAGCATATCGAGAACATACAGAGCTACGGTCTTCCCGTTGTTGTCGCACTCAATGCATTCGTATCCGATACCGATTCCGAGATCGGATTCGTCAAGGAGTACTGCGCATCGAAGAACTGCACCATGTCAGTTGCGCGTGTATGGGAAAAAGGCGGAGAGGGCGGAACCGAACTTGCCGAGCTTGTCATCAAAGCTGCCGAGGAGAAGTCAGACTTCAGGTTCTGCTATCCCGATGAACTTTCCATCACAGAGAAGATCGAAGCTGTCGCTAAGAAGATCTACGGGGCCGACGGTGTGGATATCGCTTCATCGGCAGCCAAGCAGATCGCCAAGATAGAAGAGATGGGATTCGGAAATCTTCCCGTTTGTATGGCGAAGACCCAGTATTCGCTTTCCGACGATCCCGCACTTCTCGGAAGACCTGAGGGATTCAAGGTTCATGTAAGGGAAGTATATGTAAGTGCCGGTGCCGGATTTGTTGTTGTTCTCACCGGTTCCATCATGACAATGCCGGGACTTTCAAAATCACCCGCAGCTTACAGGATCGATGTCAACGACGAAGGTAAGATCACGGGATTATTCTGATAAAGAGGAATCAAAATGGCTAAGATAATAGACGGAAAAGCAATATCACTTGCGGTCAAGGATGAGATAAAAGCAAAGACTGCAGAGCTTCAGGCAAAGGGCATCACCGCAACACTTGCGGTAATACTTGTCGGAGAAGATCCCGCATCGCAGGTATATGTCAAGAATAAAAAGAAAGCATGTGAGTACTGCGGGATAAGATCTCTTTCTTATGAACTTCCTGCAGACACAACCGAAGATAAGCTTCTTGAGCTTATTGATGAGCTCAATAACAGAGATGATGTAAACGGCATTCTTGTTCAGCTTCCCCTCCCCAAGGGAATGGATGAGGACAAGGTGCTCGATGCGATCTCTCCCGATAAGGACGTTGACGGATTCCACCCCGTTAATGTCGGAAAGCTTTCTATCGGAAAGAAGGGTTTTGTAAGCTGTACACCTGCAGGCGTAATTCAGCTCCTTAAGAGATCCGGCATCGAGATCAGCGGAAAAGAATGCGTTGTTGTCGGAAGAAGCAATATAGTCGGAAAGCCTATGTCCATGCTCCTTCTTAAGGAAAACGGAACCGTTACCGTATGCCATTCAAGAACCAGGGACCTTAAGGAAGTGACTAAGAGAGCTGATATACTCGTCGTTGCGATTGGCAAGCCTAAGTTCATCGATGCATCCTATGTTAAGGACGGAGCCGTTGTCATTGATGTCGGAATACACAGATGTGATGACGGAAAACTCTGCGGAGATGTCGATTACGCATCCGTTGAACCCGTTGCATCGGCGATCACCCCGGTTCCCGGCGGTGTAGGCCCCATGACCATTGCAATGCTTATGTACAACTGTCTTTCATCCGTATGTGAAGACTGAAGATCATAACGATACACTGATCATATGAAATGTCAAAAATGCGGAGCCGAGATTCCCGAAGGATCACTGTACTGTGAAAAGTGCGGCCAGGATATACACATCGTTCCGGACTTCAAGGAATTTGCCGAAAAGAAAGCGGAAGATACCGTAAAAAGTATGCTCAGCGATCTTGATGACGACGAAGCTGATTTCGGCAGATCTCCCGAAGGAGCGAATGATGAGATTCCTTACAGGGAAGAGGATGCTCCTGTTCCTGAAAAAAAGCATAGAACGGGGTGGATCAGGTTTGCCCTGATAGCGGTTCTTACTCTGATACTTGTTACCGCGGGACTTGCGTTTTTCAACAGATCTTCCGGAACGGATTATCTGTTTGAGCAGGCCAGGGAGGCAGCGGAACACGGGGATATAGCAAGAGCCGTTGCGATCCTTGAAGATGTTACTGCGGAAGACAGCAGCGATGTTGATGTGCTTTTGTATCTTGCCCTTTTGTATAAGGACCAGGGTGATACCGTAAAGTACGAAAACCTGCTTTTGCAGATAGCGGGACTTCCTTTTGCAACATCGGAACAGAACGCTGCCGCTTACGAAGGACTTCTTGCCATCTATTTCGATAGTGAAGATTACGTCTCGATGGCAGACCTTCTTCAGACCTGCAATAACCTCGAGATCAGGGAAAAGTACATCGACTATTGTCTGATGATCCCCGAGTTCAATCTCGATAGCGGTTATTACGGAACCGACCAGCTCCTTAAGATAACGGTTCCCGGAAATGCAAGGATATACTACACGCTCGATGAATCGGATCCAAATGAAGAATCATTCGAATACATTGTTCCGCTTCTTCTGACTAAGGGTGAATATCATATAAAGGTATGCACGGTAAATGATCACGGAGTATGGAGTCCTATATCCGAAGTCAATTATGTGATCGAAAGCGAAGAGCTCTACGAGGTTATCGAGCCTTCCGCTGACAATAAACCCGTTGAGCACGATATAGTTGATCTTCTTAACGGGATCTACCTCGTAGATGGAACCCCCTGCGTGCTCGATCCAGATACGGGACTCCTCGTTGTATGCGGGATCAGCATTGACGGTGTGGCTTATATATTTAACGAGGAAGGCCAGCCGGTAGTACTGGAAATACCCGAGGATGCGATCTATGTTCACACCGTAGAAGAAACAGACACGGGACAGGGCGACGTATCAGCCAATGAAAACACAGACAATACCGATCCGGGTATTGATGAATAAATCACAATGTGGAAAGGGAAATAAAATGTACAAGATCTTAACAAAATCCTATCTTACGGACAACATCATCAGAATGGAAGTCGAAGCTAAGAGAACGGCCGACAGATGTCTTCCCGGACAGTTTGTCATTGTCAGATGTTCCGAAGACGGTGAGAGAATCCCTCTTACCATCTGTGATTACAACAGGGAGAAGGGAACCATCGTTCTCGTTTTCCAGACTATCGGAGCTTCAACCACTCTTATGGCAGATCTTAAGGAAGGTGATTCCTTCACCGATATCGTAGGACCTCTCGGATGTCCTTCGGAGCTCTGCGAGATGAGTGTGGATGAACTCAAGAAAGAAAAGATCATCTTCATCGCCGGCGGTGTAGGAACCGCACCTGTATATCCCCAGCTCAAGTGGCTCAAGGAGCAGGGAGTTCCCGCTGATGTAATCATCGGTGCGAGAAACAAAGATCTTGTGATCCTTGAAGATGATTTTAAATCCGTTGCCGAGAATGTTTACATCACTACCGATGACGGATCATACGGAAGAAGCGGAAATGTCTGCGTATGTCTCCAGGCACTTATCGATGAGGGCAAGTCTTATACAAAATGTATAGCGATCGGTCCCCTTATCATGATGAAGTTTGCGGTACAGCTTACCAAGCAGCTTAATATCCCCACTATCGTTTCCATGAACCCCATTATGGTCGACGGAACCGGAATGTGCGGAGCATGCCGTGTACATGTAGGTGATGAGATCAAGTTTGCCTGCATCGACGGTCCCGAGTTTGACGGATGGCTCGTTGATTTCGATGAGTCAATGAGACGTCAGGCAATGTACAAGACCGAAGAGGGAAGAAAACTCCTCGAACTTCAGGAGGGTGCAACCCATCACGGCGGATGCGGCAATTGCTGATCCGGTACAATCGAAACTTGAAACTATTCTTTAAGGAGATCATATAAATGGAAGTCGATGTAATGAAGAAAGTACCCGTAAGGGAACAGGAAGCCAAAGTAAGAGCAACAAACTTCGAAGAGGTATGCTACGGATACAGCCTTGAAGAGGCACAGGCTGAGGCAAGCAGATGCCTTAACTGTAAGAATGCCCAGTGTATGAAGGGATGCCCCGTTTCCATCGATATCCCCGGATTCATTCAGCAGATCAAGGAAGGAAATATCGAGGAAGCATACAGTATTATTTCAAAGTCATCGGCTCTTCCCGCCGTATGCGGAAGAGTATGTCCCCAGGAAACCCAGTGCGAAGGAAAGTGCATCAGAGGTATCAAGGGTGAAGCCGTATCGATCGGTAAGCTTGAGAGATTTGTTGCCGACTACGCTATGGAGCACGGCCTTAAGCCCAAGAAGACCGCTGAGTCCAATGGTATCAAAGTAGCCGTTATCGGATCCGGCCCCAGCGGACTTACCTGTGCGGGAGATCTCGCAAAACTCGGATATGACGTAACCATTTTCGAAGCGCTTCATCAGGCAGGCGGAGTTCTTGTTTACGGTATCCCGGAGTTCAGACTTCCCAAGGAGAGAGTTGTTGCCAAGGAGATCGAGAACGTAAAGGCTCTCGGTGTCAAGATTGAGACCAACGTTGTCGTAGGCCGCAGTGTTACCATTGACGAACTCATGGAAAAAGAAGGCTTCAGGGCAGTATTCATCGGTTCGGGTGCAGGACTTCCCAGATTCATGAACATTCCCGGCGAGACTCTCAACGGAGTATTCTCCGCAAACGAGTATCTTACCAGAAGCAATCTCATGAAGTCATTCCGCGAGGAATCACCCACTCCCATTATGAAGAGCAGGAAGGTTGCCGTAGTGGGCGGCGGAAACGTTGCAATGGATGCGGCAAGAACCGCACTCAGACTCGGTGCCGAGGTACATATCGTTTACAGAAGAGGCGAAGAGGAGCTTCCCGCAAGAGTTGAGGAAGTTCATCACGCCAAGGAAGAAGGCATCATATTCGATCTTCTTACCAATCCTACCGAGATCCTCGGTGACGAGAAGGGCTGGGTAAAGGGAATCAGATGCGTACGTATGGAGCTCGGCGAGCCCGACGAATCCGGCAGAAGAAGCCCTCAGCCCGTAGCAGGTTCCGAATTCGATATCGATGTCGATACCGTCATCATGAGCCTCGGAACAAGCCCCAATCCCCTTATCTCCATGACTACCAAAGGCCTTGATACCAATAAGAGAAAATGTATCGTAGCCGAAGAGACTACCGGCAAGACCAGCAGAGACGGTGTATATGCCGGCGGAGATGCGGTTACAGGTGCTGCTACCGTTATTCTTGCAATGGGGGCAGGAAAAGAAGCAGCGAAGGCTATCGATGAGTATCTTAAGGGATGATCACTGCTGACCGGATAATTTTCTTGGGGGAAGATCGTACGGTAACCAGTTAACCTGAATCGGGGATGAAAATATGTCAGGTGATGAAAGAGAGTTAAGCGTTAATTACGGGTTCAGCGAAGAACCGGGAAATCCGGACGCTGAACCCGAAGAAGCATCATTTGCTTCAAAAGCTCCTTACATAAAGAATAACGATAAGGCAACGGATTACAGATCCACGGGGTATCTGCTCACCGTTTTCGGCGGAGCGGGGATTCTTTTCGTTATACTTACTTTGTTTGATGTGATCCCGAAGTTCTTTGGCAATCCCTATATGAGCTACGGCATACTTTTTGCCACATTTGTTCTTTTCCTTGTGATGGGACTCAGTTCAATAAGGGGTGCCAATATCTTCGAAAAGAAGGCAAAATCGGATCACACTCTTGAGGACAGGATCGTAAAGTATGTTTCTGAAGAGCTTACCGCCACGGATGTTGATGAAAAGGCAGGCATAGCGGAGGGAGACACTCCCGAGATCATGTTTTTCAAAAGAAACGACTGCCTGAAGAATCTTATCACGAAGAAGTTCGTGAACATCGATCCGGATTTTCTCGATAACTTGATCGATGAGAAACTTTATGACAGCCTGTATGAAGAGAGTGAAGAATGAACATAACACTGCTCTGTGTCGGGAGGATCAAGGAAGCTTTTTACCGTGATGCGGTGGCCGAGTATGCCAAGAGACTTTCCGCATATTGTTCCTTTAAAGTAATTGAAGTTGATGACGAACCCGATACCGGAAATTCAGCATCGGCTTCAGCCAGAGTCAGGGACATCGAAGGCGAACGTATCCTTAAGAATATCGATCCCGGGATGTATGTGATCACTCTTGAGATCAAAGGAAAAAAGTACGATTCCGAGAAATTTTCGGGTATGCTGTCCGATCTTTTCGTATCCGGAAAAAGCGATATAGCTTTTGTGATCGGAGGATCGCTCGGACTTTCGGAAAAGGTGTCATCCCACTCTGACCTTAAACTCAGCTTTTCGGATATGACATTTCCCCATCAGCTGATGAGAGTGATCCTGTCCGAGCAGATATACAGGGCATTCAGAATAATGCGCGGAGAACCGTATCATAAATGAGAAAAAAACAGCTGGCCGAAGAAGTGATCCGAAGGCTTAAATGTGAATATCCCGACTCCGTCTGCACGCTTGATTCGCGTTCCGCCTGGCAGCTTCTTGTAAGCGTAAGACTTGCGGCACAGTGTACGGATAAGAGAGTAAACGAAACCGTACCCGCACTGTTTGCAAAATACGATTCACCCGAGAAATTGTCCAAGGCGAAGATTTCCGATATCGAAAGATTCATTAAACCCTGCGGACTTTTCAAGACTAAGGCAAGGGATATCAAAGCCTGTATGACCGAACTCGTCGAAAGGTTTGACGGAGTTGTTCCGGATACCATGGAGGAGCTTTTATCGCTCCCTGGAGTCGGAAGAAAGAGTGCCAATCTTATCCTCGGAGATGTATTCGGACAGGAAAGCTATGTATGTGATACCCATTGCATAAGGCTTTCGGGAAGGATCGGACTCAGCGACGGGTCCGGGGATCCGTACAAGGTTGAATTGCAGCTCAGGAAGATCGTGCCACCCGAAGAATCCGGCGCGCTCTGCCACAGGCTCGTTGATCACGGCCGTGCAGTCTGCAAAGCCCAGAGCCCTGCGTGTGAGGAATGCTGTCTTTCGGACATCTGCAGAAAAAGAATTTAAGAACGGTTTTATCGAAAGGAGATTTCAGTTATGAGAATGGTTGATATCATTGCCTCAAAGAGAAACGGTAACGAGCTTACCGACGAAGAGATCTCTTTTTTCGTTGACGGATATACAAAAGGAGAGATCCCCGATTATCAGGTCTCCGCACTTATGATGGCGATCTATTTCAGGGGGATGAATGAAAGGGAGACTCTTACCCTTACCAATGTAATGGCTGATTCGGGCGATAAGCTGGATCTGTCCGCTATCAAAGGTATCAAGGTTGATAAGCATTCTACCGGCGGTGTGGGTGACAAGACATCCATCGCACTGACACCCATCGTTGCCGCCTGCGGAGTTCCGATCGCCAAGATGAGCGGAAGAGGACTCGGGCATACCGGCGGAACCATCGATAAGCTTGAAAGCTTTAACGGCTTTAATGTTTCTATCCCAACCGAAACCTTCATCAGAAATGTTAATGATATCGGCATAGCCCTTATGGGACAGACCGCAGATCTTGCCCCCGCAGACAAAAAGCTCTATGCACTCAGGGACGTTACCGCAACCGTTGAGAACATGTCACTTATCGCAAGCTCCATTATGAGTAAGAAGCTTGCCGCAGGTGCCGATGCGATCGTGCTTGACGTCAAGACCGGAAGCGGAGCTTTCATGAAGACCCTCGAGGATTCCAAAGCCCTTGCGGAGGAAATGGTCACCATAGGAAAAGGCGCGGGACGTAAGATGGTCGCCGTCATAAGCGATATGGACCAGCCCCTGGGAAGCAAAGTAGGAAATGCACTTGAAGTCATTGAAGCGATCGATACGCTTCGCGGAAAAGGACCCGAGGATTTCACTCTTCTCGTCAGGACACTTGCAACATACATGATCATGCTCGGCGGCAGAGCTTCTTCGGAAGAGGAGGCGCTTCAGATGATCGATGATGTCATCGAAAGCGGAAGAGCACTCGATAAGCTTGCCGAGTTTGTTAAGGCACAGGGCGGTGATCCTTCGCAGGTATATGACACTTCGCTTCTTAAGGTTTCTGATAAAAAGAAAGTCATTACTGCCGAAAAGAGCGGATATATATCACGTATCGTTTGTGACAGTGTCGGTGTCAGCTGCATGATGCTTGGCGGCGGAAGAGCTTCCAAGGAGGATGTGATCGATCTCAGCGTAGGCATTGAGCTTTTGAAGAAGGTCGGCTCTAAAGTAAATGCCGGTGATGAACTGGCATATGTATATTACAACGATGAAAAGAACCTTGATGCGGCTCTTGAAAAGCTTAAGGGTTCATACGAGTATTCGGAATCGGCTCCCGAACCTCAGAAGCTGATCAAGGAAGTTATCAAATAAAGGAATTTGGATGGAAGAGATATCTCTTAAAGCGGAACTGACTGATGAGGAAATGCGGAGCATTTTCGGAATGAGGGATGCCTATATCAAGAAGGTTGAATCCTCAATGGATGTCAGGGTTGTTTCCAGAAACGGTTATCTGTATGTATACGGCAGTAAGGACAATGCCGAAAAAGCAATGTCTGTGATCATGGATCTGAAGGATTATTCGGGAAAAGTGGAAAATATCGAAGAACAGAGTGTTGATTATGCAATTGAAGAAGCGGCTGACAATAACGGCGGAGTCTTAAGCGAGACTCTTTCGGATTGCATCTGTCATACCGCTGCAGGCAAACCTGTTTTTCCCAAGACACTCGGTCAGAAAACTTATGTCGGTTCAATAAAGGATAAGATGATCACATTCGGTATCGGACCTGCCGGTACAGGAAAAACCTACCTTGCCATGGCTATGGCAATCACCGCTTTTAAGAATGAAGAGGTCGGAAGGATCATTCTTACAAGACCTGCGATCGAAGCCGGAGAAAAGCTCGGATTCCTTCCGGGTGATCTTCAGAGCAAGGTTGATCCGTACCTCCGCCCTTTGTATGATGCACTTTTCCAGATAATGGGTCCCGAAAAATTCAGTGTGAATATGGAGAAGGGACTTATCGAAGTGGCACCGCTTGCTTATATGAGAGGAAGAACTCTCGATAATGCTTTCATAATACTTGATGAGGCCCAGAATACCACACCTGCACAGATGAAGATGTTCCTTACGAGGATCGGATTCGGCTCCAAGGTTGTTGTTACAGGTGATGCAACACAGAAGGACCTTGCACCCGGAACCGTAAGCGGACTTGATGTAGCCACCAAGGTTCTCGGCGGAATGGATGAAATAGCATTCTGTTATCTGACAAGCAAGGACGTTGTAAGACATCCCCTTGTACAGAAGATAGTCAAACGCTACGAAGATTATGAGAACAGAAGAAAGAGTAACGACAAAAAGCACAGGTCTTAAAGCGTTCGGTTTCGTTTTTACGCCCCTGTATGCTCTGCTCCTTACCGGAAGCGGTTTCTTTTTCGGGAAGGATACGGCTGAGCTTATTCAGCTGGCTGTTTTTTCCTGCATAATCGGCGGAACCGTCTCTTTATGTATCAGTAAATTCTATACGATATCCGAGACTGATCCCGATATTTCCAAAACAGCGGAAAAGCGGTTTTTGGTCGTTGTCTTTTTATCCATGCTCTTGTCAGTGCTTTTTTCGACATTTCCAAATACCATGTGGGTATTTGTTCCGGTCTTTGTTGTACTCTCGCTTTTCTCATCGCCTTTGCTCGGAATAATAACCGCATCGCTTCTTCTTGCGGGAACCATACTTGTTTCCGGATGCGGTGTGATCGTGTTTTTCGTATATCTTGTAAGCGGCGTATTTTCCGTGATCGTATTTCTTCCGCTGGGCAGCGAAATGAAATTTGCACTTCCCGCATTTCTTTCATCATTCTGTCTTCTTGTGTGTGAAATGTGCGGAATCATACTTACGATCAATTCAAGGCCCGAGCTGCAGCTTTTTTATCTGCCGCTTGTAAACTGCCTTATCGGACTTATAGTTATTTATTCCGCATTCAGGGGATATTCCTCGCTCATCATGTACAGGTATTCGGATCTTTATCAGACACTGTGCGATACTGAAAGCGAGATGCTCCTTTCGCTTAAATCCGAGGATCCGAAGAAGTATATGATCAGCCTTCATACCGCATATTTCTGTGACCGAATAGCATCCGCACTGGGGCTCGATACGGATATTGTAAAGTGCGCCGGTTATTATCATGAACTCACTCCCGCGGATAAGAATGCGAGAGAAGATTTTTATCTTGATATGCGTTTTACAAATGCTCTCAAGTACATTCTTGACGAATATACCGCTTACATCAAAAATCCCGGCATTTCACTTTCATCCAGGGAAGCTGCTGTGCTTGTATGTTCCAAGACCGTTGTCATGGCAGTGATGGCTGTCTTCGAGAAGGACAGGAATGCCGATATCGATACTTCCAAGCTGACTGATGCGGTTTTTGAGAGATTTATTAAAAAGGGAACATTTGATAAATGTGATATCACCTTCTCCGATATTTCGGAGATGAAGAAGATATTCAAAGAGGAGAAGCTCTATTATGACTTTCTTCGTTGAAAACGAGACCGAAGCCGATTTCGGTTTTGATGCTGCGGAACTTATCAGGACAGTCTGTGAACGTACCTTCTTGTCGGAAGGTGCTCCCACCGAATGCTCCTGCGTAAATATTGTGATCACCGATTCGGAAGGCATAAGGGAACTGAATGCATCATACAGGGGAATAGATTCTCCCACCGATGTTCTTTCTTTTCCCGGACTTGATTTTGATAAACCCTCCGATTTTAACATATCCGACGAAAAAAAAGCCGACTGTATCGACCCCGAGAGCGGTGAACTGATCCTCGGAGATATTGTTCTTAATGCCGACCGTATTTTCTCCCAGGCTGAGGAGTACGGTCACAGCGTTAAGAGAGAAATGGCATTTCTGACTGCACACAGCTGTCTTCATCTGTGCGGCTACGATCATATGACCGAGGATGAAGAGAAGGTCATGTTCTCCAAGCAGGAAGCCGTACTTGAATCCCTTGGCATAACGAGAGGTAACTGATGAAAACATTTATTATCAAGAAAAAAACAGCACTTATATCGCTTCTGATCTCTGTGCTTTCGATATATTTTTACAGGTTCATTCTTTCCGACATAGGAGTCGGATATATGGTAAGTGCTTATCTTATCTGTGTCTTTGTCTGGATGTTGTTCGGAGAAGGCTTTTCCGATGTCATGTCCAGAATGATAAGGTCCAGACTTTCCAAAGGACAGAAGTCGAATGCGGGTACGATCCTTTCCGTGAGTCTTGTAAATCAGTTTCTCGCAGCTGTTATCGGTTCCGTTCTCTGCATAGCCGTTACTTATTATTCGATGAGCGATTTCTTCGCGCTTCCCAAGGGGAGATTTCTCGGATTTTATATCGCTGCGTTCTTCTTTTTCAGGATGATCAACGAATACTTCTACGGATATGCTTCCGTTTCTTCGGGAGACAGGGCTATATGCATTACATATGTACTCAGGGAACTTCTCAGGATTGTTTCCGGCTTTTTCCTTATGAAATATATGTATGATAAGGGAGTTATAGCCGGTCAGATACTTATGGATGAAGATATGAAATTCATCTATGCCGCTGCCGGGCTTTTCGTCGGATTTTGCATTGCCGAAGTGTTTGTTTTCCTTTTCCTGTTTATAGTACGTCTCGGACTTAAGATGAAGAGCGTGGGAGAGCATGATGCGTTTTCCGGAAGGGACCGTGTCGGATACATCTTCTTTACACTTTGGAGAAGAAGACTCGGCAGCATCCTTCACGGAGGTTTCTTCTGCCTTCTTTTGCATTCCTGCATTATGCTGGCAGGTGATGCCGCTTCGATAGGAACTGCGGTGTGTGTGCTGTTCATTCCTTTCGCGGTTTCCGTCATCGTTGCTCTGTTCTGCGGAACAGGTGCTTCGATCAATTGGGTCGGAAGTGTCCGTAAAAACGAAAAAGGTCCCTCAAGGGCATTCTTTGATTTCGGAATTCATATCGTTGTTATTTCCGCTGTGTTCTTTACCGCGTTTTTCGCATCCGTTTCCAAACTGCTCGCAAAAGTCCTGATAGCCGAAGGCGGTCCTTCGCTTACTACCGAACTCATCCTTACTCTTGTTGCTTCGGTTGCTTTTGTCATTTACTGGTTCTGCGACGGACTCTGTGCAATGAGGGACGATCGTATTCCCAGGATAATAGCGGATGCTGCAGCGGGCTTTGCGGGTTTCCTTACCGTAAGGCTCAGCATAGGCGCTCATTCTCTGTACAGAACACTGATGCTTTCGCTTCTTGTCTATTCCATAGTCGGTATGGCTGTATGGTGCGTGATCACGTATCTTCGTATGAGTATGGTATTCGATCCTCTGAGGAATGTTCTTCTTCCGGTAGTTTCGGGTGCCGTCACCGCCATATTCCTTCTTCTTATCACAAATGCCGCTTCCCCTCATCTCGGGAACCTGTTTACGCTGTTTCTCTGCATTCCCATAGGGCTGATCATTTATCATTCCGTACTCTTGCTTCTCAGGAATTACACTGAATATGAGCTTAAGCTCATGCCCTTCGGAGGACTGCTTTACAGCCTCGGTCAGATTTTGAAAGTAATGTAAGATGCTTCGTATAGATCAGATCAAAATCAGAGTAAGTGATAAACAGCCTGATCTTCGTAAGGCTGTCTGTTCCAGACTTAAGATTCCGGATTCGGACATAACCTATGCAGGGATATTAAGAAGGTCCCTTGATGCGAGGAAAAAGCCCGAGCTTTATTATGTGTTCAGCCTCTGTGTCAGCTGCCGGAACGAAGATAAGCTTCTCAGGAGATTTTCAAAAGATACCTGCGTATCTAAATACGAAAAAAAAGAATATATGCTTCCCGAGCAGGGATGTGAAGAACTGACCGAAAGACCCTTGATCGTGGGAATGGGTCCCGCCGGTCTTTTCTGTGCTTATGAGCTTGCAAGAGCCGGATTCAGGCCGCTTGTGATAGAACGCGGAAAATGCGTTGAAGACAGGGCAAAGGATGTTGAGAAATTCTGGGAGACAGGAGTGCTTGATACTTCCTGCAATGTCCAGTTTGGTGAAGGCGGAGCCGGTACGTTTTCGGACGGAAAGCTTTCAACTTCAGTCAAGGATAAGGACGGAAGGATAGGTGAGGTTCTTAAAACGTTCGTCGAATTCGGAGCGGACGATGAGATACTGTACGATCATATGCCCCATCTCGGAACGGATGTGCTTCCCGTTATAGTCAGAAATATCAGAAACCGTATAATCGAACTCGGCGGTGAGGTCAGATTCGAGACCTGTCTTACAGGGATAGAGTGTCTTGACGGCGCAGCAAGATCCGTAACCGTAAGATGTGCGGACGGCAGGGAAGAGAAGATACGGACATCTGTCATCGTGCTTGCGATCGGACATTCGGCAAGGGATACATATGAGCTTTTGTATGATAGCGGTCTTTCGATGGAGCAGAAGCCCTTTGCCGCAGGGTTCAGGGTGCAGCACCCACAGTCTCTCATAAATGCCAATCAGTACGGCGATGAAAAATATGCGGACATACTCGGGGCATCTCCTTATAAGCTTACTGCCAATTTCGGTGACAGGGGTGTGTTCTCATTCTGTATGTGCCCCGGAGGATATGTTGTGAATTCATCATCCGAAGATGGCGGTACCGTTGTAAACGGAATGAGCTACAGCGGAAGAGATTCAGCCAATGCCAACTCCGCCATAGTTGTAAGCATTCCCGTTTCCGATTATCCGTCAAGCCATCCGCTGGCGGGAATAGAGTATCAAAGGGAACTGGAAAAGAGAGCGTATGAAGCTGCCGGCGGAAAGATTCCCGCTCAGCGATACGGCGACTTTAGATCAAAAGTAAAACAGGTGGACAGTTCTTCTTTTTCCGGCAATACGGAAGACAAAAGAAGAGGAGATGCATCGTCTCCGTTTGAGGCTTTTACCGTTGATCCCGTATTCAAGGGTTCGTACGAATGGTGTGATCTTTCAGGAATATTTGACGATAATATAAATGAACTGTTCATTGACGGCATGACCCGTTTCGGAAATGTGATCAAAGGTTTTGATTCTCCCGAAACCATTATGGCGGGTGTGGAATCGAGGACCAGCTCGCCCGTGAGGATACCGAGGGATGACGAAATGCAGTCTTCGATAAAAGGACTGATCCCGTTGGGAGAAGGAGCAGGCTATGCCGGCGGAATAACCTCCGCAGCCATCGACGGAATTCGCGGGGCTGAGACGATCATAAGAAAATATGCTGTGACCAATATGGTTTAAACTCCGGGGGGGAGAGACATATAACCATGAAATTTAATAAACATAATGTAAAAAGATCCATATTGTTTGTACTTCTCGGTATTCTGATCTCCGTAGTTCTTTTTACGGCTTTTTCCCGGATCGTTTCCAATGTCAGTGCAAAGATGACATATGAGGCTGCGCTTTCTGTCAAGAAGAACATGCTCTATGAGTATGTTAATAATTTTATGATCTATCTTGACGGTGAAATCGATCAGTATCTGGCAGCTCATCCCGATGCCGATGAAGCAGAACTTGAAGAGGCAATGCTTGAGATTGCCCGTAAGCGGATCTATGAGGAAGAGCATTTTGACGGAGCCTATATGTGGATTCAGAAGGTTCTTGATTATAACGGCGGGGACGATTATGCGATAAGACTGGTTCATCCAAATCTTTCGGATACGGAAGGCTGTTATCTGTCCACGAATGAAGTCAATCAGATGGGGATGAAAGCCTATGAGACGGAGCTTCAGGGTATTGTTGAAGACGGAGAGATCTATCAGAATTATGCATTCAAGAAGCTGGATTCGGATGAAGTGACCGAAAAGGTAACCTATGCCAAGCTCTATGAGCCATTTGACTGGATCATATGCATGGGCGTAAATCTTGATGATGTTGAGCATTATAAAATTACCGCACATGATAATGTGTTTAAATATCAGGTGATCACCCTGGGGCTTGTTGTTTTTGCCTGGATGATACTTCTGTTCCTGTTCCTGATCGTTTACAGAAGGATAGGCATAAGGGAGTATGAGCAGAAGAACCGCGAACTCAAAGACAAACTCAACTGGGATGCTCTGACAGGAGCCAATTCAAGATTATACGGGGACCGTCTGCTCGAGAGAGAATTTAATGAATTCAAAGAAGGCAAGAAGGATACACTCATCCTTATGATGGATATCGATTATTTCAAGCAGTTCAATGACGGATACGGACATGAGCTGGGAGATAAAGTTCTGAAGGAATTCGTATCGGCTGTACATAAATGCACAAGATCAACGGATAAGATCATACGCTGGGGCGGAGATGAGTTTATAGTCATCCTCCAGAATGTTTCAATGGAGCTTCTTCCCGCGATCGGCGACAAAATACTCGAATCGATCCGTTCTATAAAGCTTGAGGAACTTCCGGGGGATGTGAAGATCACCTCTTCAATGGGATTTTCCTTTTTCAGTGAAGAAGACGAAGCTTACAAGGATACCCTTGCAAGAGCCGATGAAGCCCTCTACAGAGCCAAGGACGCAGGACGAAATAACTGGAAAGTATGATCTTAAAGAATAAAACCAAGGAGACCCTTAATGGCACAGAATGCTAAGATCACTATTCATCCCTCGTATGAGATAGGAGAGATATCCGAAAGACTCTTTTCCGCATTTCTCGAACCGATAGGGACTATTGTAAACGGAACAATGTACAATCCCAAGCATCCCACAGCGGATGAGCAGGGATTCAGGACCGATTTCATCGATGCACTTAAAGCTTCGGGACTTCCGGCTGTCAGGATGCCCGGAGGCAATTTTGTTTCGGCATGGCAGTGGAAGGATTCCATCGGCCCCAAGGCTGACAGAAAAGTTCATCTCGATCCTTCATGGCATCAGTATATAACCAATGAAGTAGGTCATGACGAGTATCTTCAGTGGGCCGAAAAGGTTGGAACAGACCCCCTTTATACAGTCAATATGGGCACCGGAACGATCCAGGATGCGATGGATCTTGTTGAATATACAAATCACTCCGGAGGTTCATACTGGTCGGATCTCCGAAAGAAGAACGGTCATGAGGATCCGTATAATGTTAAGATGTGGTATCTCGGAAATGAGATGGACGGCCCCTGGCAGCTCGGTGCATGGGACAAAAATCCCGAGGGCTACGGACACAAGGTTCTCGAAACCTCCAAGGCGATCAAATGGATCGATGAAAGCATAGAAACCGCTGTTTGCGGCTCGTCCGCACCTTTTATGGAAACATTTCCCGCATGGGATGAAGCTGTACTTGATAAGTGTTATGATGTTGTTGATTATGTATCCGTACATCATTATCACTCGGCACCTCCCGGAGATATCAGGGCTCTTCTCGGCGGTTCGCTTTATTATGAGGATTACATCAACAACCTTACCGCGATGATAGATTACGTTGCCTCAAAGCACAGATCACCTAAGAAGGTCATGATCTCGCTTGACGAATACGGATGCATGGTAAGACCTCTTGAACCTCTTCATCCCGGATACGGCCGTTATAATATGGCGCGCAATCATTACAAGTTCGATCCTTCCAGAACCTATGTGCTCCATGATCCCGACAATATGCAGGACAGGGTATTCCCCGGCGGAGATATGATACATGCACTCGGAAATGCGTCGGTCCAGCTTGCGATGCTCCGTCATGCGGACCGTGTTAAGATCGGATGTCAGACCGGCGGACTTGCCGCACTTGCAGCGTCGAATCATGATCATATATGGAAGAGTGCATCACACTTCTCGTTTACTCAGCTTATTGAGTATGCTAAGGGAACCTCGATGGATGTTAAGGTTGAATGTGAGACATTCGATATGCCCGGATATGCGATCGAAGACACTTCACAGTACACCGGAAAAGAAGGCGTAAATTACATCGACGCAGCTTCCGCGTGGGATAAGGGTAATAAGAGACTCGCAGTATTTGTGATTAACAGAAACGAGGACAGTGATTATCCTCTTACAGTCGATATTAAGGGCTTTGAAGGATATAAGGTAAAACTCGCCACATCAATGACCGCACCCGATCTCGAAGTGAGGAATGAATTCGGAAATGAATTTATAATGCCCTCCGAAGTAAAAGAATACAAACTTGAAAACGGTGAGTTTAAGATGCATGTAAAGCCGCTTTCATGGAATGTTTTGGTATTCGAAGGATAAAGAAAGAAATATGAAGAAACAGCTTGCCAACATACTGACGGGAACAAGGATCGTCATCAGTCTTATGATCCTTGTTTTTCCTGCGTTTTCAGTTTGGTATTACGCTCTTTATATTTCGGGAGGACTTACGGATATACTTGACGGAGCCGTAGCCAGGGGACTTAAGACAGAATCCGAATTCGGGGATAAATTCGATACTATTGCCGATATAACCTTTTCCATGGCGGTTTTCCTTAAGCTTGTCGATATAATCATAGTTCCGGATTGGCTGCTCATCTGGATATGCATTATCATACTCATAAAGTTTTCGAGCATCATTGTTTCACTGACTGTTCTTCACCGCTTTATTTCAATACATTCTAAGCTTAATAAATTCTGCGGTTTTTACGTGTATTTCATGCTTTTCTCACTTGGCCTTTCCGTAAACTGGCAGATCAAATTTGTTCTGATCATTGCCGCTTGTATCATTGCCACTATGGCTGCGATACATGAAGCGTATTGCATTTTCATCGGCGGCCCCGGTAATGTCGATGAAGCGATGGACAGGGTCGAAAGAATGGAACTGATCTTCGATAAACTCGGTGATCTGATCTATGAAGCCGATAATGATGAGATAACGGACGATCTGATCTCGAGGTATAAGGCTTTTCAGCCCAAGGCCAGGGAGCTTGAACGGTACTATTCGAGCCGTGACTGGAAAAATGATCACAAAATGGACGAACAGGGCAAATTCCCCGAGTATTTCAAAAGGGGAGTCCTTTCGGAAGACGGTTTATATAACACTCTTGACAGGAATAAGGAGCTCCTTGAAAAAATAGGACGCTGACCCCATAAATTATAGTAAGATTATTTGACAGTTAACGCTCTTGGATTTATAGTAAAACGGTATGTTTACTAAGATCTGAGGGCTTTTTTTGCCCGGAAAAATTATAACAGCGGTTAAATGAAAAAATGAGCGATTTAAGAGAGAATTTTAAGAACAAGAAAAGAATTGTAGTTAAGATCGGATCATCATCGATCAATCATCCCGAAAGCGGCGGAATGGATTTTTCAAGGATCGAGCTTCTCGTAAGGCAGCTCTGTGATATCCATAATTCCGGCAAGGATGTCGTGCTTGTATCATCGGGTGCGATCGCTGCCGGAAAGTATGCGATCGGCTACGGAAGGGACAGATCCATATCCCACGAGCTTACGCTTCCCCAGAAGCAGGCATGTGCGGCGATCGGCCAGGGAAGACTCATGAACATATATGAGAAGTTCTTCACCGAGTATAACCAGCTTCCCGCCCAGGTTCTCATGACCAAGGACACCGTTCTTAATGACGGAAACAGGAATAATGCGACCAATACCTTCAAGGCGCTTCTTGATATGGGTGTTATTCCCATCGTTAATGAGAATGATACCATCGCAACCAATGAGATCGAGATCGGAGATAACGATACTCTTTCCGCTATGGTGGCTTCGATGGTCGGTGCCGATCTGCTCATTCTTTTGTCGGATATCGAAGGACTTTATACAGATGATCCCAACAAGAACCCCGATGCCAGGTTCATAAAGGAGGTTCCGAAGATCACCGCGGAATATCTTGAGATGGGCAAGGATTCAACAGGTACCGGAATGGGAACGGGCGGAATGAGCACCAAGCTTAACGCAGCTCGTATAGCAACCAAGTCCGGCGCCGATATGGTCATCTGCTCCAGCAAGGATCTTACCGTTCTTTCGAAGATCATAGCCGGTGAGGATGTGGGAACCGCATTTGCATCCGATCTCGACAAAGATTTCAAACTTCACGAATTTGTTTCCGAAATACTTAAGTGATAAGAGGTTTCTATGGCCGATCCCAGACAGGAAATAACCAAAAAACAGATAAGGGCTGATGTCATCGCAAGAAGGGATGCTCTTTCAGAGATTCAGAGGAAAGCTGCTTCCGAGGAGGTCTGTGCCAAGATCCTTGCCGACCCCTTTTATGGCAAAGCCGGAAAGATCCTCGGCTTTATGCCGTTCGGATCCGAGATTGATATAAAGCCTGCACTTGAACAGGCGCTTAAGGATGAAAAGGAAGTATATCTTCCGAGGATCACGACCAACGGTTTTCACAAGGAAATGGAATTCAGGAAGGTTACCGATGTAAACCCCGTGAATTTCTCCTTCGGTAAGTACAAGATCCTTGAACCGTCCGAGGAAAACGAACTCTACGAGTACAATGAAGCCGATGCGATGATGCTTCCCTACAAGGACCTCATGATCATGCCCGGTGTTGCTTTTGACTCATACAATAAGAGAGTCGGTTACGGTGGCGGATATTTTGACAGGTTCCTTGAAGATAAGCTTACTTTGAGACTTCACTCCATCGGTGTCTGCCATAAATGTCAGATGGTCGAATATGAGATACCCGAGGATGAAGGAGATGTAAGACCTTACAGGATTTATTTTGCATAAAGAGGTGAATATGTACGATCTTATAAGCTTAGGTGAAAAAGCACGTAAAGCCAAATATGATGCGGCTGTTATACCTACAGATAAAAAGAATGAGGTTCTGCTGAAGTGTGCGGAAGCTCTTAAGGCAAATGAAGGCGATATCATAAAGGCCAATGCCATAGATCTTGAAAATGCCGTGGCAAACGGCATGAGCGCAGCCATGCAGGACAGACTTAAGTTGACTCCCGAAAGGATCGATGGGATAAATGAAGGCCTCAGACAGGTCAGCGAATTACCGGATCCCGTAGGTGAGATCATGGATGAGTGGGACAGACCGAACGGCCTTCACATTACCAAGGTCCGCGTTCCCATGGGCGTTATCGGTATCATCTATGAATCCAGACCCAATGTAACACCCGATGCATTCTCGCTTACCTTTAAGGCCGGCAGCGCCTGCATTCTTAAGGGCGGCAGCGACTGCATCGAATCCAATAAAGCCATCGTTAAGGTTCTCAGGAAAGTGCTGGAAGATGAGGGACTCAACCCCGATATCCTTCAGCTCATCGAATCGACCGACAGGGCTGTTACGACCGAGTTCATGAAGATGAAGGACTATATCGATGTTCTCATTCCCCGGGGCGGTGCCGGACTCATCCGTGCGGTCGTTGAGAATTCCATGATACCCGTCATTGAGACCGGAACCGGAAACTGCCATGTGTATGTGGATAAGGATGCCGATCTCGATATGGCCGTAAATATCATCTTTAACGCAAAGACACAGCGCATTTCCGTATGTAATTCAATGGAGAGCCTTGTTGTTCATAAGGACATTAAGGATGCGCTTCTTCCCAAACTTTATGAGAAGCTTTCCGAGAAGAATGTGGAGTTCAGATGTGATGCCGAATCACTGGGCGTGCTTGGCGATAAGGCAAAGGCTGCCACGGAAGAGGATTTCGGAAAAGAATACCTTGATTACATACTTTCCGTAAAGACCGTATCAAGTGTGCAGGAAGCCATAGATCACATTAACAGATACAGCACACATCATTCCGAGAGTATCGTGACTTCGAATAAGGAAACTGCTGAATTGTTCCTTGAGCGTGTCGATGCGGCATGCGTATATCAGAACGTATCAACGAGATTTACCGACGGTTTCGAATTCGGATTCGGTGCCGAGATCGGAATCTCAACGCAGAAGCTTCACGCAAGAGGACCCATGGGACTTAAGGAGATCACTTCCTACAAGTTCCGCATCGAAGGAAACGGTCAGGTCAGAGGATAAATCGAAAGGATTTTTTAGATATGGAGAAGATAAGAACAAGATATGCACCATCACCCACGGGTAAGATGCATGTCGGAAATTTAAGAACCGCACTCTATGAGTTTCTTGTCGCAAAGCATGCCGGCGGAGACTTCATGCTCAGGATCGAGGATACCGATCAGGAGAGATTTGTTGAGGGAGCCATAGACATCATCAACAGAACTCTTGAAAAGACCGGTCTTTATCATGACGAAGGTCCCGATAAGGACGGCGGAGTTGGCCCCTATGTTCAGTCAGAGAGAGTTAAGACCGGCATTTACATGAAGTATGCCAGGGAACTTATCGAAAAGGGTGAAGCATATTACTGCTTCTGTGATAAGGAGAGACTCGATTCACTCAAGACCGCTGTTTCCGAAGACGGCAAGACCATTACCGTATATGATAAGCACTGCCTCGGACTTTCCAAGGAAGAGGTGGAGCAGAATCTCGCAGAGGGTAAGCCCTTTGTCATAAGACAGAATATTCCGAATGAGGGAACAACCACATTCAGCGACGAGCTTTACGGGGACATCACCGTTGATAATTCCGAGCTTGATGACATGATCCTCATTAAGTCCGACGGATATCCCACATATAATTTTGCGAATGTTGTCGATGACCATACAATGAACATCACACATGTCGTAAGAGGAAACGAGTATATTTCCTCATCACCGAAGTATCAGAGACTTTATGATGCATTCGGATGGAAGAGCCCCGTATATATCCATCTTCCCCTGATCACCGATGAGAATCATAAGAAGCTTTCAAAGAGAAGCGGTCATTCTTCATTTGAGGATCTTCTCGAGCAGGGATTCATATCCGAGGCTATAGTCAATTACATAGCACTTCTCGGATGGTCACCGGAGGATAACAGGGAGATCTTCTCGCTCGATGAGCTTATCAGGGAATTTGATTATCACCGCATAAGCAAGTCCCCTGCCGTTTTCGATATTCAGAAGCTTAAATGGATGAACGGCGAATATCTGAAGGCTATGGATGATGAGAAGTTCTTCGAGATGGCAAAGCCTTATCTCGAGGCTTCGCTTCCTCAGGGAATGGATCTTAAGAAGGTTGCTTCAAAGGTCAAGACCAGGATTGAGGTGTTCCCCGATATTGCGGAACAGGTTGATTTCCTTACCGCAGTTCCCGAGTATTCGACTGAGCTTTATGCGAACAAGAAGAACAAGATCGATGAAGCGGCTTCTCTGGCTGTACTTAAGGATGTTCTTCCAATTCTTGAAGCCCAGGATGATTATTCCAACGATGCCCTTTATGCCGTACTTCTTAAGTATGCTGAAGAAAAGGGATTTAAGAACGGATATGTTATGTGGCCGGTTAGAATCGCTCTTTCCGGAAAGGTCATGACACCCGCAGGAGCAACGGAGATACTCGAGCTTCTCGGAAAAGAGGAATCCGTAAAGAGAATAAAGGAAGCCATCGCCAAGCTTTCTTAAAGTCTACAGAAACAGGGGGACGGTTCCGGTGTTTCAGAACTGAAACACCGGAACCGTCCCCCTGTTTCTGCGTCTTAAAGCGTGCTTAACGGCACTTAAAATGAATTTACTTGATAAGCCTTTAGTGATAAAATTTTTACGGTTAATGTTTCCATACATTTATCATGGATTATTATGATCGGAGCAGATCCATGCTGATAGCATTGTGTGATGACAATAAAACCTTTCTCGAAGATATCCATCATAAACTGATGGATTTTCTTCCTGAGGAAACTCGGTATTTATCATTTGAATCCGGTGACGAATTTTTAAAGGCGGATATTGAACCCGATTATATTTTTCTTGATATTGAAATGCCCGGGACTGACGGGATCGAATTAAAAAACCGTCTGGAAGAAACTAATAAGAAAACGCGCATAGTTTTTCTTACCGGCTACAGCGAAAGAATGCGCGAGGCATTTGGTAACCGTGTTATCGGATTCCTTGATAAACCGGTATCATATGCCGATCTGAAGATCATCGTCAACAAGATTCTCAGGGAACAGAACAGGCAATATTTTGAATTTGATTATGGCGATAAGCATCATGTGATTCCTTTTGATGAGATCTTATTTATCCGTTCCGATGACAAATATACTTATCTTAATACGTCGGATAATAAAAGATACTGTATCCGAAAAACTTTAAAGGAATGGAATGAAGTGCTCCCCGGAGAATTGTTCTGCAGGATAAACAGATCACATATTATCAACTATTGTCTTTGCAATAACGGAATCAGGAAGATTAAGCTTCCCGGTAATGAGGAAACGGAAGTCAGCAGATTATACAGGAATGAATTAAAAAAAGGATACACCGATTATCTGTTGTCTAATACCTGAATGGTTTTTGACCGGAGAAGAAAATGACAAGGGAATTAGTTTTATCCACACTATATTATCTGCTTGCAGCTGTATCTTTTTGGGCGATGATCCTGTTGTTTTACAGGGATAAAAAAACCCGCTGGTATTTATACTTTGCGCTCGGATCGGTTCTTATAGCGCTTTCAGGTATCATTTTTCCCCAAAATCATCACATTCCCGCTATTATTCAGTTCATATTTGCATTTCTTGTTGTTAAGGATGATATCATATCCAAGATTCTTAATATTCTTTTAGCTTATACTTCTACAGGAGTATTATTTTCACTTTTTAAGATCATACTTAGGCTGTTTATCAGCAAGCCTGTTGATCAAATGATGGTAAATGTCATTATCGGACTTGTGACATCCATTATTATTCTTTCTGCACACAGAACCGGACTTCATGAAGTCCTGATCCTGTATTTTTGCCGGACCAAAAAGCTTAATAAAGTCATTAATCTGATACTTATAGTAGCAACGGAATTATTGATCACATATGGCGAGATGATGGGAAGGGATTATGTCGGAGACGGATTTGCGTCGGTTTATCTCATGATAGCACTGGTCGCAGCTGTCTTGATCGGATATATGATGATCTCGTTATGCGTTGATTATTATAAACAGGATGAGCTGAAAACAGAAAACGAGACCAAAGAAATCATAATATCCGAACAGAAGGCTATTTATTCACTTCTTATGGAAAAAAACAATGAAGTGAAGAAATTCAGACATGATCTGAACAATAATCTCGGAACCATTCAGCTTCTTCTCGAAAACGACAAGATCGAAGATGCCAAGGATTTCATGAAAAAACTTACTTCCGAGAATAATAATCTTCGTATAAGACAGGTGTATTTCGGTAATGAGATCCTTGATACATTGATCGTGATGATGGTCGGGCGTGCCAATGACAATAATGTTGATATCCGTGTAAACGGTGAAATAAATATTGAAGGCGTAAACATTTATGATATATGCTGTATTTTCTCAAATGCTCTGAGTAATGCGACCGAAAGCTGCATAATTCAGAAATGCAGCGGACCTGTAAATGTAAATGCGATTTCAAAGGGCGGTGTACAGATCATATCTTTCAGTAATCCCGCGACTGCAGAAATGTTTGAAAATATTCAATCCGGAAAATCCGGCAAGAAGGATGCTGAGGATCACGGAATAGGGATCGGAAACATAATCAATGCGGCATCCAGATTAAAGGGCAGTGCAGAGTATTTCTACGAAAACGGAGAAGTTATTCTTAAGATCATACTTGGCTTATGATGTTGTTTGCGACTTTTTTTGCATCTTACGACAAAGTGTTTGTTTATGCGATTTTGTGCTGATATATCTATGTTCAGTGGAGATGCAATGATATGGGCAGTTATTTTGTAAAAGCCGAATTGCTATGAGGGCAATTCGGCTTTTGTATTTTTTCTCCTGTGTTTCGGACAATAGTCGAACACGACAAAAAATATTGGTTCACGACATTATTGTTGTGATGGATCTTGCAGGTTGGTAGGCTGTATATGATAAGGATTATGCGTGATCATGAATTACCAAATACGGATGATCGGAGGAAGAGTATGAAAAAATTATCTATTGGAATAATAATAATGTCTTCAGCAGGAATCATTGCCGGAGAAACGTTATCCCTCGTCAATTCATCAATTGATTCACAAAGGATAGTTGGCATATCCTTTATCGGATTTGGTGTGGGAGCGATCCTGTTCGGACTGCGTATGTTACACACAAAGTAAAAAGCAGATCTTTCCGGATTGAAGTATACGAATCGTGATGATGAAAGGATATATATATGTTGTTTGATAAATTCAGAAGATCCAGATATAGCTCAGAGAATATAAATGTTAAATCAATTTATCCAAAGGGGTGGAGATTTTTGATATTTGCTATAGAAATGATCCTGGCTTGTCTTGCAATATATTTTTATAAATTCAAAGTTGATCATTTAGTTACATTTCTTTTCCTGCTGCTGTTTTATGTTGTTGCATTAGCTGAATTTACTTTTAAATTCAAGATTAAGGATAAATATTTTAAAAATGGTTATGAAATGGGTGTAAATACTCCCTATTACCACAATAAAGTAAAACTGCTCATTTTTGCCAGTGCAGGAATGGCTTTTGCCTGCTCTGTATACATCTTTAATCAAAGTCTTCGTTATAGCGGGACTGATTTTATATATGATTATTACTGGATCTGGTTCGGGCTGGTTGCATTTTTGCTGTTTTTTGAACCGTTCAATCTTATAACATCAGGGTTTTGTGATTCTTATTTCCTTACAGATAACTATGTAGTCGATTATTCAGAGATAACTGATATACGAATCGTGAAAGAGAGGCCTTCCACAAAAGGAGTTGTCTGCGAAATTGAAATCTATAAGGGTGATCTTAAGGTCGGAATGGACAGGGTTTTTGAAGACGATCTGATTCAATTGCAGAAATTGAAGAGAATTAATCGGCAATTGGTTTGATGCATAAATATACCCGGAAACCGATTCCGGATATTTTGCGGAGATTTATGTCGAGAATTCCGATATTGCCGGGATTCATTACCGTCTCCTGAATTATTTATTCCTTATCTTCATAATCGTCGTCGCTTAAGACAACGTTTTCAAACTCGTCCGTATTCCTGAGCTTCTTAAGGTTGTGAACATTCATGATTATTATGAGACCGAGAAGTGCCACGGCTATTACCAGCATGACAACAAGAACACCGAGGCTTATTCCTTTTTTGCCCGATGCGTTATTCTGATTTCCTTCAACAGGGTTTCCGTCGGTCATGTTTGCAGGCTGGCCGGCTGCGGTATCGGCTACGACAATTGTACCTTCCGATGCGGTTTCCGCAGGAGCGGTTTCGGTAACAGGGGCTACGGGTTCCTCAACTACGGCAATCGTATCTTCATTGATGACGGGCTCGGGTGAATTGCCGGAATGATCCGAAAGGCTTATGCCGTTTGCTCCGAGTGCAACCTCGTGGTCAAGGCTTATGAATTTGCCGTCATCCGTCTGCCAGAGAACAGGCTTTACAAGTGCATACTTTTCTTCATCCCAGGTCTTGAAATCATCCTTGACCAGTCCGCCGGTATCGCCGGAGTTTGCATTGAAGCACCAGAAGGTGTGATGAAGATTTTCCTGACCGATCAGATCTCTGATATACTCCATCCACTTGAGGTTGTCTCCCTGCATGAATCCTCCCCATTCGCCGATGAGGATGGGGGCAATCTCATCCTCTTCAATATAGAGCCAGTAAGGATGCCATGCATCATTGTAGAGAGACTGGTACGTGAAACCGCCCGTGAACCAGGGCTGTTCATATACGAGCGGACCGTAATCGTGAGGAGAGTAGACTATCTGTCTGTTCCTTGCGGCACTTCCGAAATCAATGGGGTAATCCTTGACCGCCATAAGATTTCCGCCCCACCATGTGTTGTAATAATCAGCATCATTTGTTGAAGTGAAATCATTCGATCCGGGATTGATCGGATATATCTGGATTCCCTCGATGACTATGAGTGCGTGGGGATTGATGTCCAGTATCGCATTTCCCGCTTTTTCGGCAACTCTTTTCCAATTGTTCTTGTCATCGGAATTATTCCATATCGCATGAGTTTGCTCACTTGCTTTTCCGTGAGGCTCATTCTTAAGATCGTATGCGATGATGGTGTCGTAATTCTTGTATCTTTCAGCAAGCCACTGAAGTGCTTCTATGTACTGATCCTCGGAAATCTTGTCGGTATACCATACGGGATGGTTGTGTCCCGAAGCGTCGGTATTTGCGGAGTGTATATCAACCATTACTTTCATGCCGTTCTGCTCACAGAGAGTAAGAACATAGTCGAAGATCTCAAGCGAATTCATGGAGTTGAGATTTCCGTTATATGCATGGTTGTAATTTGCGGTGGGATAATTTCCCTTTTTCCACTCGAGAAGAAGCTCTGCGGACATGGGTACACGGAGCAGATTGAAGCCGTGGTCCGCAATGGCTTTGATCGAACTTTCAAGCTCGGCATTCCAGAGACCGTCGAAAAGGTTTGTTCCTGTATTGTATCCGAACCAGTTGCATCCGGTGAGCCATACTTCGTTACCGTTCATATCGATGATCTTGGCACCCTGTGTGGTAAGCCAGTCATCACCTGCGGTTCCGTAAGTGGAAACGGCGGGAGAGGAGAACTTAGGCTTAGCGGATGAGTTCTGATCATTATTTCCGTTATTGTTCTGATTGTTGTTCTGGCTGTTCGCATTATTGTTGTTATTATTTGTGTTGCCGCTGTATGTACCGGAGCCGGAAACGCTGACAACGGATGCACTTGAAAGACCGGAGCCGGAGACCTGAATGCCTACGTTGGAATTGAATCCCCACGAATTAGCGCCGTTTGCATTTACGACAGCGGTGACCTGCTTGCCGTTTGCGGTATATGAATCAAAGCCCCAGCCGGAAGGGGAGTTTACATTGCTGTTGAATTCGACGACAACGGTAATGGTCATGTATCCGTCGCATCCGGAAAGATCGAAGGATATCTGCCCGCCGCTTCCCCACAGATTTGTTTTTACATTCTTTGCCTCGGGAGTTCCCGCAGCCGATGCTACGCCGCCTGTGATATATGGTGATACGGATAAAGTAAGCGTGATCACGGCAAGGATGATCACAGCAGCCTTTGATAATTTATTTCTGATAAAAAAAGTCATAATGTTTCGCTCCTTTTATGATCGGCAACATATATATTTTACTATTTATTAACTTTATTGAAAAACGTAAAATTAGCTAAATTTAATCAAGGGATTTAAAAACCTGCTTGGTACATATTTAGTGTTTTCCGTCTGTTTGATGTAAAAAATGTTCAGTTCGGATATCGCCCTTGTCATGGCAACATAGAAAATGCGTCTTTCTTCGTCGACCGTTTTTTCATCAGGCATTCTTCCGTGGGGGAAGATTCCTTCATTGCAGTCCGGAATCCAGACTCTTTTGAATTCAAGTCCCTTGGATGCGTGGACCGTCATAAGATTAACCGCATTTTCACATTTTTTCATTTTTGCTTTCCTTAGATCTTCTTCGTAGCTTTCTTTCAGTTCGAAGAATTCATCGAATGAATCGGAAACCGAAGCAAGTTCCTGAGCTTTCTCAAGGACACAGGAATATTCTTCCGCTTTTTTCACATTGCCTTCCGCAAGCTCATGAATATATTTTTCATATCCTGCTTTTTTATACAGGTATCCGATCGCATAGGAAGGTGAAAGTTTTTTCATAAAGCTCAGGTCTTTTTTCAGTTCTTTAAGATTTTTGATCTTTATCACCGCATTCTTAATTCCGGGATTGCCCATTATTTTGCATATGACATTATCGATATTTCCCTCACAGCCGATAATGCACTCCGCATTGATGTAACGATTCGGCTTGTTGATGATCTCCTCAAGATCGTTTGTATCACCGAATCCTGCGGCAACTTTCATATAGGAGAATATCTCTTTAAATATGAAATGCTCATAACAACTGCCGGTTTTTTCGCGGATGATATACGGTATGTCACGAGAGGTCAGATAAGAGGCAAATCCCTGCATCTCGAGATTTGTCCTGAAAAGGACTGCATCGGAGGATGAACCGGCCGAGTCTGCGATCTTTTCGTATTCGGCAATCCGGTCATCAAATCCCAGTATATTAACCATTCCTTCCTTTTCGGAAGATGAGATCAGTTCTTTATTTATTCTGTCTTTGCCTTCCTCAATGACTGAAAGCGATGATCTGACTATCCCCGCGTCACTTCTGTAATTGGTATCAAGATGCAGTATTTTCGCATTCATTTCTGATACATATTTTTTTAAGATGCCTGGCTCTGCCCCGCGGAAACCGTAAATGGACTGATCGTCATCACCAACGGCAAACACTTCGGTTCTTTTTCCGGAAAGCAGCTTTACGGTTTCGTACTGGACCGGATTGATGTCCTGGAATTCATCAATGAGTATCCGGGTAAATCTGTTTTTCCACTTTTGGGAAAATGCCTTATCCCTGATCAGTAATTCCCTGCAGTCATAAACCATATCGTCAAAATCCATCTGGCACGTTTTCTTCCTGAGGGCTTCATAGTATCCGAACATTTCACTGAAATGAGGTCTGCATTCTTCAGGTAAAAGGAGCGCGGATTTTTCCGTATCAAGAGTGTTTTTGTAATATGTAACGGCTGAGCACAGACTGCTTACCGAAGCTTTGTTTTCAAGCACATAATCCTTACCCATGAACTTTCTGAGCACACTTCCCGCCATCTGTGTCTTGTTCTTTTCGAATATAAGTATTGGCGGATCGTTTCTTTTATACTCGGTGATCATATGGTAGAAGATGGAATGGAAAGTGCCGAAAGCAACCGGATAAAACATATCGGACAACTTACCGAATCTTCTCTGCATTGACAGTGCGGCATCCTTGGTGAAGGTGATGACAAGAATAGAAGACGGATCGATCTTCCTTTCTTCGATCAGATAGAGAATACGTGCGGTCATTGTATGAGTCTTGCCCGAACCGGGTCCTGCAGCAAGAAGAAGATTTCCGCCTGTGAATGTTGCTGCTTCATATTGCTGGTTGTTTAGAGACATATCTTTGAACATAAAAAGCCTCCGGAAAAAGAAGCCTTCTCCGGGGGCTTTAAGTGTGTAAATATTATCATATTTCTATATGGATACAAAGAGGATATAATGATTCGGTAAGTTTATTTTATCGGGGGATAAATATGTTCTGTTCAAAATGCGGAAGTGAAATTGAAGAAGGAGAGCTTTTCTGCGGAAATTGCGGTACACCGGTTTCGGCAGAATCCGTCACACCGGAAAAGGAAGAGTCGCATGCAGACGGCTCCGAAAAGGCTGTCAGTGCAGAGGAAAAGCCTGACGGCAGGAAGTTTAATAAGACCGCCATTGTTATTGCAGTTTTTTTTATATGGCTTCTATTGGTGGCGGGATTGGCATTTATGATCTATTCGATCGTCATGAAAGCTTCGACCATGAGACTTTCATCATATACCGGCGATGTGACGCTTACCAATGAAAACGGAAAGGTTCTTGAACTTAAGGAAGATAAGAGGCTCTTTGGCGGCAATGAGCTAAGTACGGGAAAAGAAAGCAAAGCCTATGTGCTTCTTGACGAAGACCGTTTTGTGACGCTCATGGAACGCAGCACCGCAGATTTCATCCAAAAGGGCAGCAGTATAAGCATATCGCTTGAAAAAGGAGATCTGTTCTTCAATATCGCAAGGGATCTTGAAGAGAATGAATCATTGAATATATCCACATCCACCATGATCATCGGTATTCGCGGAACATCGGGTTACGTAAGAGCGGATGAAAACGGAAATCCCGTGCTGTATCTTACCGGCGGAAAGGTTATGGCCTATGCCGAAGATCCGGATTCGGGAAACACCGATCAGAGAAAGATCAGAGCAGGTCAGAAGCTTACCGTGATCATCACAGACGGTGAGATCGAAATGATCGTAGAGGATATAACTGAATACGATCTTCCCGAAGATGCGATAATAGAGATCACAACGGACCGGGATCTTCTTAATGACGTTGTAGAAGAGACCGGATGGGATAAAGATATTCTGAAGGAACTTAAGAGTATGTATGAAAGCGGAGATGTTCCGGATGTCGGCACAGGTTCATCCGACTCCTTCGGACCTCCCGATACATCCGATTGGCCGGAAGAGGCTTTTGAGATCGTAGGCACATGGGATCTGAGCCCGACTATGGAAAATACTCTGCTGAGTCTGCAGTTTAACCGTGATGCAACCGGTATCGCCAAGACATATGTTGACGGTGAATTCCATGAGATAGAATTTTATTGGAACTGGATGAATTCCGGCAGCCTGTACTCTGTTGTTCTTGCAAAAGGAGAGACCGCTGTCGGCATTGACAGTTTATTTAACGTTGAATGCTGGGGAGACAGGATTGTATATCATTCTTCTTATTACTTAAGCGCCGATACCACAGTTCAGACAGGTTCTTTGGCATCCGACAATGAAATAGATCAGCAGATCATCAAGTGGGTTATCGGAACCTGGCATGATCCTGATGATTTCATAAAGTTCACTTTGACTTTCTATGATGACGGAACAGGAACGACAGGATATCAAGCTTTTAACTGGAGTGTAAATAACGGTGTCTTAACCTGCGATTTATTTGACGGTGATTCTGTTGAATTTGATTCCGGAACGATCCTGTATAAGTTTGAAGCCTTTGACCGGTATGGCTGGATTGAATTAGATAAATATGTCCTTTGGGTTCCGGATACTTTTGCCGTATGGACATACGACGATTATGAATATTATTCGGTTCGGAACGGTGATTACACAGATTACCTGACAGGCAGAAAATTCTCGCTTTATATCGGTGCTCCTGCAGGAGCCGGAACAGGAAGCGGCTGCGGAAGGATTGTTTTTGGAGAGGATAATTCGTTTCTCTCGTATTACGGTGACGGTATGTTTTACACTGATTATGACGGAGGAATGTATTTCTGGCTGACAGATGATGATATTATCAGGGTACAATACCCCGATGATCCGTGCTCATATTTTTTTGAGAAAGACTGACAGGATACGAAGGCGTTTAAAGTCCCCCCGGCTTTGCAATATATTGTAATTTCTTAAAGATATATATTGCGGGCAAAGGGGGATTTTTATTGTCTGAAAATTGCCGTTTTTCCTTGTTAATAGTGCGAATTTGCGATATAATTTATGGGATTATGGAGAAGTTTGCGAATGAATAGGAACAGTTCCAATTTCATATTTCCCCTGATCACTCAGGTGACCGCGTCAGGTGTGCGTTTCTGCCTTGAAACAAGCGCTTCTGATTGCGGTATCGTCCTTTATGACAGAAAGTCCGGGGACGAACTCGGAAAGATAGCTTTTGACTCTTCCGACAGGATAGGAAATCTTTATTGCAAGACTGTTCCGGATATTGATCCCGCAGGGATGTCATATCTGTATTATATCGGAAATAAACTATTGTCCGATAAAAGAGCACTCAGCCTTCTTCCTTCGGATCATTACGGTAAGGAATTAAAGGAGCCGTTAAAGGCGAACATATATGATGAGGATTATGACTGGGAGGGTGACTGCTTTCCGGCACTTAAATATGAGGACAGCTTCTGGTATCTCCTTCATGTAAGGGGCTTTACCAGGTCTTCAAGTTCAGGTGTTAAGGGAAAAGGAACCTTTGCCGGCGTTACCGAAAAGCTTGATCATCTTCAGGATATAGGCATTACTACCGTAGAGCTTCAGCCCGCGTATGATTTTGAAGACTGGGATGAGGAGACAGGCAGGCTTAACTACTGGGGATATAAGCCCGGATTTTATTACGCACCCAAGGCCGCTTATGCGTATTCCAAGGATCCCGTCAGGGAGTTCAAGGATCTCGTTAAGGCTCTTCATAAAAGAAATATGGAAGTCTGTATGCAGTTTTATTTTGCGGCAGACTTTCCCGAGGCGGAGATCCTGGAGATCCTTCGCTACTGGGTTGTAAACTTCCACGTTGATGCATTCCACCTTATGGGCATGAACATACCCATGAGTCTTGTGGCATCCGATCCCATGCTTGCCGGTACCAAGATCCTTTCCGATCATCTGGAAAGCATTAATTTTGATATCATCAGAAAGCCCGGTGACAGAAGAGTCATCGGTTACTATTCCGACGATTTTCAGTATCCGCTCAGAAAGCTGCTTAAGAGCGATGACGGACAGGTGTCCGATGTTCTTGCACAGCTCCGTTCCAATCCCGAGGAAAACGGAAGGATCAATTTCTTTTCAAGTTACAGGGGATTCACTCTTATGGATATGGTCAGTTACGACCGTAAGCATAATGAGGAAAACGGCGAAGAAGGACGAGACGGAAGCGATTACAACTTCAGCTGGAATTGCGGCGAAGAAGGTCCCACCAGGAAAAAGAAGGTAAAGGATCTCAGGGAAAAGCAGATACGCAATGCATATTCGCTTCTTATGCTGGGCGCAGGCACGCCGCTTATCTTCATGGGAGATGAATTCGGTAATTCCCAGAAGGGCAACAATAACCCTTACTGTATAGATTCCCAGGTGACATGGCTTGACTGGAAGGATGAAGGGAAGAATGCCGAACTTACAGCTTTCCTTAAAAAACTCGCCCATCTCCGTAAGAGCCACACTGTTTTCCACTGTAACAAAGAGCTTTACATGACGGATACATCGGGAACCGGATTTCCGGAGATCAGTTATCATTCGGATACGGCATGGAGAGTATCTGCAGAGTACTATTCCAAATCTTTCGGCATAATGCTGTGCGAGCCTGACGGAAAGCTTCTCTACGCCGCAGTCAATATGAACTGGGAAAACACAAAGCTGGCACTTCCCAGGCCTCCCAAAGGCTGCGACTGGAAGATGATCCTTTCTACAGACCCTGTACTGACGGACAAAAAGTCTTCCGGTCCGGATGCAAAGAATGCATCAAGAGATCAGTTTGAAAAAGTAATACCCGGCAGGACCGTAGTCTTTTATGAGACTGTCAGAACGGAAAACAAAAAAACTGCCGTTGAGAAAGCTGTTAAATGAGACCTTCTTATATCAAAAGTTTCATAGGTCATTTTATGACCATAACAAAGCATAAAAAGCTTGTGTGTGAAGGATGCTTTAAAGCAGGACTTTATTACCAGGGAATTGTGCATGACCTTTCCAAGTACTCGCCTTCGGAGTTCCTTGTCGGTGTCAGATATTATCAGGGGACAAGAAGCCCCAACAATGCCGAAAGGGAAGATCACGGATATTCCGCGGCATGGCTCCATCACAAAGGACGCAACAAGCATCATTATGAGTACTGGATCGATTACAACACCAGGGGCAAGGATCCCGGTGAGGATGTTATGATCCCCGTTGAGATGCCGTACAGATACTTTGCGGAGATGGTGATCGACCGGATAGCCGCTTCAAAGGTTTATAAGGGTAAGGATTATACGGACGCATCGCCTCTTGAATATTTCTACAGCGGAATTGAGATGGTGCCCATGCACCCGAATACGAGGCGGGATCTTAGGAAGTATCTCAAATTCCTTGCAAAGTACGGCGAGGAGAAAACCTACAGACTTATAAGACACGAAATGTCCAAAAGATACGGACTTCATTTTTGAAAAGAGGAATAAATGGCAGGCTCTTCATTCGGAAGAATATTCAGGATAACCACATGGGGCGAGTCTCACGGACCCGCACTCGGATGCGTTATTGACGGCTGTCCCGCAGGTGTGGAATTATCCGAAAAAGACATACAGCCTTATCTCGACAGAAGAAAGCCCGGCAATGCAGCCGTAGCCACTGCGAGAAAGGAATCGGATACGGCGGAGATCCTTTCCGGTGTTTTTGAAGGAAAGACGACCGGAACTCCGATAAGCGTTATCATCAGAAATTCCGACCAGCATTCGAACGACTATGATAACCTTAAGGATCTGTACAGACCCGGACATGCCGATATGACATACGATGCCAAGTACGGCTTCAGGGATCACCGCGGAGGAGGAAGAAGTTCCGGAAGGGAAACCGCTGCAAGGGTCATCGCAGGTGCTATAGCGGTCAAGGTTCTTAAGGAACTCGGAATAACCGTTGAAGCTTATACAAGAGCCATAGGACCTGTTGAAGCAGACCTCAGCGAATATTCAAGAAGTGCGGTGCTTGCCAATGCAACCGCAATGCCGGATATAAATGCCAATGCAAGAGCACTTGAATATATCGCGGATATGAAGAATAAATGCGATTCCTGCGGCGGTGTTATGGAATGCATCATAAAGGGTGTTCCCGCAGGTGTAGGGGATCCGGTATTTGATAAGCTCGATGCACTGCTTGCACAGGCGGTTATGAGCATAGGTGCGGTCAAGGCGGTCGAGATCGGAGACGGAATACAAGCCGCTTCTTCTGTCGGAAGCAGGAACAACGATCAGTTCAAAGCCGGCAGCAAAGGTCAGATTTCCAAAAAGTCGAATCACGCAGGCGGAATACTCGGAGGCATAAGCGATTCATCGGACATCATCGTCAGGGCAAGCGTAAAGCCCACGCCTTCGATAGCAAGAAGTCAGAAGACCGTAAATAAACTCGGTGAAAACACCGAGATCGAGATACACGGACGTCACGATCCCGTCATCGTTCCGAGGGCGGTTGTTGTACTCGAGAGCATGTGTGCCGTGACGATACTTGATAGCTTACTGTACGGGATGGGATCCCGCATCGATAATCTTGTCAGCATTTACAATAAATAACCAGAGGTGGACATTATGGCTGAAGAAAAGAAAAAAACAACCAAGGCAGCTTCAAAGGACAAGTATGTTGCGTATGTTTCGACTTATACCATGGGTGATAACCATGGTATCAAGGTGTACGACGTAAACATGGAGACCGGTCGCTTTACCGAGAAGGATGAGGTTGAGATCTCAAACTCTTCCTACATCACAACTTCCCATAACGGAAAGTATCTCTACTCGATAACTGACCTTGGCGTCGAATCATACAGGATCGCCGAGGACGGAACCCTCGATCTTATCAACTTTGCACCCATCAACGGAATGAGAGGCTGCTACCTTGCAACCGATTATACCGATAAATATCTGATGGTTGCCGGCTATCATGACGGTAAGCTTACCGTTCTCCATCTCAAGGACAACGGCGGTGTAGGTAAGATCACCGATGAAGTTTTCCATAAGGGTCTCGGATCGATGGCAGACAGAAACTTCAGACCCCATATCGCAAGTGCGAGAATGACTCACGATAACAGATACATCCTTGTTGCCGATCAGGGAATGGATCATGTTAACGTATATGAGCTCAACCACGATACAGGCAAGATCAAGCTTGTCGATATCATAAGATGCCAGCTTGAATCATCACCACGTCAGATAAAGCTTTCCAAGGACGGAAGATTCATCTACATTTGCCTTGAGGCCACCTGCAAGATCGATGTTTATGAGTACACCTTTGACGGAAAGGCTCCCGTATTTGAAAAGATCCAGACCGTTGATGTTGTAAAGCGTGAGAGCGGTGTTAATTCCGCTATCAGTGCTCTTTCATTTTCTACCGATTACAGATACATCCTTACAACTATTGCCGGGGACAATTCCGTTGCAATCTTCTCCGCAGACCCGAATACCGGAATGCTCGAAAAGAAGCTTCTTCTTCCCGTATCCGGCGACTATCCTAAGGATGCGGAGATACTTCCCGGAAATAAGTTCCTTGTATCGCTGAATCATGAATCAAATGAAATGTCGTTCTTTAAGCTCGATATCGAGAACGGCACCATGATCATGAACGGCGGATTTGTAAAAGTAAAGACACCCAACTGTATCCTTATCCATAAGCTTAACCGTGAAGGCGAAGTCGAGATCTTAGAGAATCAATGATCAATCAGACGAAAAAGGAACGCGTTTCCGAAGAGATAAGGAAGCGCGGCAGAAAGAATAAGACATACAGATTCTTTTCCCCGCTGATCAAAAAGATCTGCTTTCTCAGGATAGATCTGTGTGATTTCTGCGAAGAGCACATGCTGAAATTTGTTCTGCTGTGCACTTCGCTGGTCTGCTTTACGGCTTTCTGCAGTTTTTCTTTTCCTCTGTTCAAGGGCTCGGTAACCAATCTCGGAATCATCGATTTCAATGAACTTGATGAATCCATTTCGCTTGCCGAAGAAAAATCCGATGTGATGACGGCAGATGAAGCAAGGATCCTTTTCAGGGACGATTTCGTCACAAGGGATTCAGCCGGTCTGGGGTCATCTGTCAGCACCAATTCCGAGGGTCAGGAAGTCATCGCGATCGGAACCGATGACATTCTTGATGATATGCTTGATCAGTTCCCGGATGATGAAACTCAGTCAGCGGACGCACCCGTATATGAAGATATCGATCTGGACAGCCTTGTTTTTGATAAGAATGACTGGCGTCTCATTCTGGTCAATAAGCAGCATTCTGTTCCTGCGGATTATGAATTCCCTCTCGGAAATCTTACCGAAAACCTTCAGTGTGATGAGAGAGTCATTGACGATCTTGTTCAGATGCTCCGTGACGCGAGAAGTGCCGGAATGAATATCTGGATCGTATCACCTTACAGATCCGGTGATAAGCAGGAGAATCTGTTCAATTACGATCTCGGAAAATACATGGCATCCGGAATGAACTATTTTGATGCTTATCAGCTTGCGGCGGAAGCTGTTACACTTCCCGGAACCAGCGAGCATCAGATAGGACTTGCATTTGATATAGTAAATAATGAATATGCGCATCTCGGTGAGGGCTTTGGTGAGACCAGGGAAGGATTATGGCTTGCCGAGAACTGTTATAAGTATGGTTTCATACTCAGATATCCCGCGGATAAGGAATATATCACAACGATCGAATATGAGCCCTGGCACTTCAGATATGTCGGAAGGGAAGCGGCGGCTTATATGACATTCAATGACCTTACCCTGGAAGAATTCTGGGAGGAAGTATTTTGAGTTCGAATTTTAAACTGATCAAAAAAGACGGAAATGCAAGAAGAGGAGAGCTGATCACCGTACACGGAACCGTTCAGACCCCTCTTTTTATGAATGTCGGAACCGTGGCTGCGATCAAGGGCGGAGTAAGCTCCGAGGACCTTGAAAATATCGGATGCCAGGTTGAACTTTCCAATACATATCATCTCCATGTACGTACCGGAGATGAGCTTATTAAGAGGTTCGGCGGTCTTCATAAGTTTATGGACTGGAAAAAGCCGATCCTTACAGATTCCGGAGGATTCCAGGTATTCTCGCTTGCTTCAATGAGAAAGATCAAGGAAGAAGGAGTCACCTTCAGAAGCCACATAGACGGTCATAAGATCTTCATGGGACCCGAGGAGAGCATGAGGATACAGAGCAATCTCGGTTCGACCATCGCAATGGCATTCGATGAATGTCCTCCCGCAAAGGCCGAAAGGGAATATGTTCTTCCTTCCGTACAGCGAACGGAAAGATGGCTTGAAAGATGCAAGGCCGAGATGGACAGACTAAATTCCCTTGAAGACACCATCAACAAAAACCAGCTCCTTTTCGGAATAAACCAGGGTGCCGTTTATAACGATATCCGTATAGAAAATGCAAAGAGGATCTCGGAACTGGATCTTCCCGGTTATGCGATCGGAGGACTTGCGGTCGGAGAGACTCATGAAGAGATGTATGATGTCCTCGATAATACCGCTCCTTATCTCCCCGAAGATAAGCCCAAATATCTTATGGGAGTTGGAACACCTACAAATATCCTCGAAGCCGTCGACCGCGGAATAGATATGTTCGACTGCGTATATCCTTCGAGGAATGGACGCCACGGACATCTCTATACGCATCACGGCAAGATCAATATCAACAATGCCAAGTATGCGGAGGATGACAGGCCGATAGAGGAAGGATGCGGATGTCCCGCATGCAGAAGATATTCAAGGGCTTACATCCGTCATCTGCACAAAGCCGGTGAGATGCTGGGATTAAGACTCTGCGTACTTCACAATCTGTATTTTTACAATCATCTTATGGAAGAGATAAGGGATGCCATAGATGAAGGCAGATATAAGGAATTCAAGAACTCACTGATCGAAGATCTGAACGGATCCGACTGATCCGAAAGGAGGAAATGTATATGAAAAAACTTCTTATTTCAGTTGCTGCATTTTTTACAATGGTTTTCTGTTTCGGCGTATCGGTTGAAGCGGCTCCCGTTAAGATGGCAGACGGCCAGCTCTTTGATGCGCAGTATTATGCACAGAATAACCCCGATGTCGTAGCAGCTTTCGGAACAGATGTAAACTGGCTCTACCTTCACTATACTGTGTGCGGTAAGACCGAAGGCAGACTTCCTTACGATCCTTCTTACGGCAGTGGTTCTTCATCAGGCGGATTCAACGCAGCATATTATGCCGCAAGATATCCCGATGTTGCCGCAGTGTTCGGAAATGATCCCACACTTCTCAAGATGCATTACGATCTTTGCGGAAAAGCAGAGGGAAGATTCCCTAATGCCGAAGCCGAGCTTGCAACCATGCCCGGACCAATGCCCGTTTATATCGTAAGCATTTCAAGTGAAGAACAGCAGGTGCTTGACCTTGTTAATGCCGAGCGTGCCAAGTACGGACTTGCTCCTTTGGCCTGGGATTCCTCAAACCTTGGACCCGGCGCTGCACTCAGGGCTCAGGAAATCTCGGTTTACTTTTCTCATACAAGACCTGACGGATCGAGCTGCTTTACCGCAATAACCAATCCCGGAATTGTAGGAGAAAACATCGCCGCAGGTCAGCGCTCCGCCCAGGAGGTCATGAATTCCTGGATGAACAGTCCGGGACACAGGGCCAACATCCTTGATGCCCGCTTTACCAGACTCGGAGTAGGATATTTATATTCTCCCTCGTCTCATTACAAATTTTACTGGGTACAGATGTTCTCGTCATAAATTTTTTATTTGATACTTTTGCGGATATCGTGTATCATCAGACATGTTGCGGGAAAATTCGCAAAAGAAACGATCGGAGGAATTATAAATGAACTTTATGCTTCTTACAGCTGATGCTGCTCAGAGTGATGCTACAGGATCCATTCTTTCAATGGTTCTTATATACGGTGTTCTTATCTTTGCTCTCTGGTTCTTCTTCATGAGACCCCAGAAGAAAGAGCAGAAGAGAACCCAGGAGATGCTCTCCACCCTTGAGAACGGTGATATCGTTTGTACCACTTCAGGCTTCTACGGAACGATCATCGATATCCAGGAAGATATGGTCATTGTTGAGTTCGGAAATAACCGTAACTGCCGTATCCCGATGGAAAAGTCCGCTATCGCCAAGGTAGAAAAGCCCGGACAGGCTTCCGCATCCGATTCCGATTCCAAGAAATAATTTAGATCATATTATCTTTAAGCCCTTAGGAATCCATCCTAAGGGCTTTTTTTGTATATTTGCTTCATACGAAAAAGGTTAAATACGCCCCTTGAATTTCACAATTTAATACGATAAATTAGAAATGTCGCATTTTTTGCGAAAAGGAGACACTATGAAACTTAACATTGTATGTATTCCCGGTGACGGGATCGGTCCCGAAATTGTTGCGCAGGCCAGGAAGGTGCTTGAAAAAGTGGCTTCTGTTTACGGTCATGAGATGGTCTTTACGGATATTCTGATGGGCGGAGCATCCATTGATGCCTGCGGTGAGCCTCTTACCCAGGAAGCTATCGATACCGCAAAGGCTGCAGATGCAGTACTTATGGGTTCCATAGGCGGAAACACCACCACGAGCCCCTGGTACAAGCTTCCTCCCGAGAAAAGACCCGAAGCAGGTCTTCTTAAGATAAGAAAAGAGCTCGGACTCTTTGCCAACTTAAGACCCGCATATCTTTTCCCCGAGCTTGCAGACGCATGTCCCCTTGCAAGCGAGACCTCAGGTAAGGGCTTCGACCTTCTTATCATGAGAGAGCTTACCGGCGGACTTTATTTCGGAGAAAGACATACCGAGGTTGTGAACGGACTCAGAACAGCCGTCGATACACTTACATATAATGAAGAAGAAATAAGAAGAATTGCTATCAAGGCATTCGAAGCCGCAAGGAAGAGAAAGAAGAAGGTTACTTCCGTAGATAAGGCTAATGTCCTTGATTCCTCAAGACTCTGGAGAGCCGTTACCGCAGAGGTGGCCAAGGATTATCCCGATGTAGAGCTTGAGAATATGCTCGTTGATAACTGCGCAATGCAGCTCGTCAAGGATCCCGCCCAGTTTGATGTTGTACTTACCGAGAATATGTTCGGTGACATTCTTTCCGATGAAGCCAGCATGATAACCGGTTCGATAGGAATGCTTTCATCCGCATCACTTAACGAGACCAAGTTCGGACTTTATGAGCCCAGCCACGGCTCCGCTCCCGACATCGCTGGTCAGGATATCGCAAACCCCATCGCAACAATTCTTTCCGCTGCAATGATGCTGAAGTTCTCCTTTGACCTGAATAAGGAAGGCGATGCCATCGAAGCGGCAGTAAAGCAGGTTCTTAAGGACGGTTTCAGAACCGGGGATATTTATTCGGAAGGCTGCGAGAAGGTAGGATGCACACGTATGGGTGATCTTATCTGTGACAGGATCAAATAAATCAGAAGTACTGATCAAATAAAGTAGGAGAGGTTAAAACCATGAGAAGTGATTCCGTAAAAGTCGGTGACGCACAGGCGCCCCACAGAAGTCTTTTTAACGCACTTGGAATGACAGAAGAAGAGAGAAAGCGTCCTCTGATCGGTATCGTTACTTCATATAACGAGATCGTTCCCGGACATATGAATCTCGATAAGATAGCCGAGGCAGTCAAGCTCGGTGTTGCAATGGCAGGCGGTACTCCCGTGCTTTTCCCTGCAATCGCAGTATGTGACGGTATCGCTATGGGACATATCGGAATGAAGTACAGCCTTGTCACCAGAGACCTCATTGCCGACTCAACCGAGTGTATGGCAATGGCTCACGGTTTTGACGGACTTGTATGCATACCCAACTGCGACAAGAATGTTCCCGGACTTCTTATGGCCGCAGCAAGGGTCAATATTCCCACCGTTTTCGTTTCCGGCGGCCCCATGCTCGCAGGTCACGTTCACGGCAAGAAGAGAAGCCTTTCTTCCATGTTCGAAGCAGTCGGAACCTATGCTGCAGGCAACATGACCAAAGAAGAACTTACCGAGTTTGAGGAGAAGGTATGCCCCACATGCGGATCATGCTCAGGTATGTATACCGCAAACTCCATGAACTGCCTTACCGAAGCGATCGGTATGGGCCTTAAAGGAAACGGAACCATCCCCGCTGTTTATTCCGAGCGTATCAGACTTGCAAAACATGCCGGAATGAAGATCATGGAGCTTGTTGAAAAGAACATCCGTCCCAGGGACATCATGACCGACAAGGCATTCAAGAATGCACTTACCGTAGATATGGCTCTCGGATGCTCAACCAATACCATGCTCCATATTCCCGCCATCGCTAAGGAAGCCGGTGTCGAGCTCAACATGGAGATGGTCAACGAGCTTTCGGCCAAGACTCCCAACCTCTGCCACCTTGCTCCCGCAGGTCCCACTTATATGGAAGACCTCAATGAGGCAGGCGGTGTATATGCTGTAATGAATGAGCTCTCCAAGAAGGGTCTCATCGAAGAGGATTGCTTGACCGCTAATGCAACCACCATCGGCGAGAATATCAAAAACTGCATTAACCGCGATCCGGAAGTCATCCGTCCCATCGACAATCCTTACATGGCTACCGGCGGAATCGCAGTTCTTAAGGGTAACCTCGCTCCCGATACCGGTGTTGTCAAGCAGTCCGCTGTTGTTCCCGAGATGCTTGTCCACGAAGGACCCGCAAGAGTATTTGACTGTGAAGAAGATGCGATCGCAGCTATCAAGGGCGGCAAGATCGTTGCGGGTGACGTGGTCGTCATCAGATATGAAGGACCTAAGGGCGGTCCCGGAATGAGAGAGATGCTCAATCCCACCTCCGCTATCGCGGGAATGGGACTCGGATCATCAGTAGCTCTTATCACTGACGGAAGATTCTCCGGTGCATCCAGAGGCGCATCCATCGGACATGTTTCGCCCGAAGCTGCAGTTGGAGGACCTATTGCACTTGTTCAGGAAGGCGATATCATTTCAATCGACATCCCTAACAGAAAGCTTGATGTCAAGATTTCCGATGAGGAGATGGCTGACAGACGTAAAGCATGGACTCCCAGAGAGCCCAAGGTCAATACCGGATATCTTGCAAGATACAGAGAGCTTGTTACCAGCGGAAACCGCGGTGCCGTTCTCGAGATCCCCGGAAATAAATAATATTTGCATATCAGGATAATTTAGATTTAGGAGAATTTTAAACTATGGAGATGAACGGATCTGAAATAGTTGTTGCATGTCTGAAGGAACAGGGAGTTGATACCGTATTCGGATATCCCGGAGGAACGATCCTCAATATCTATGATGCACTTTACAAGCATCAGGATGAGATCAGACACGTACTTACCAGCCACGAGCAGGGTGCCGCACACGCCGCAGACGGTTATGCAAGGGCAACCGGCAGGGTCGGTGTCGTCATGGCTACTTCAGGCCCCGGTGCAACCAATCTTGTTACCGGTATTGCGACCGCATATATGGATTCCGTTCCCCTTGTAGCAATCACTGCCAATGTTAATCTTCCCCTTCTCGGAAAGGACACCTTCCAGGAGATAGACATTGTCGGTGTTACAATGCCCATTACCAAGCACGGATTTATCGTAAAGAATATCAAGGACCTTGCACCTACCATCCGCAAGGCATTCAAGATCGCAAAGACCGGCCGTCCCGGCCCCGTTCTTGTTGATATAACCAAGGATGTTACCGCAGCGGTTTATGATTATGAGCCCGTTAATCCCGCTGAGCCCGAAAGAGAGACCAGGTTCACGGAGCAGGATCTTAACAAGGTTGCCGAGCTTCTCTGCAAGGCAAAGAAACCTTTCATATATGTAGGCGGCGGTGCGATCATTTCCGATGCATCCGAAGAGGTCAAGGAACTTGCGGATCTTCTCGATGCACCCGTATGTGATACCCTTATGGGCAAGGGTGCTTTCGACGGTAACTCCGACCGTTATACCGGAATGATAGGTATGCACGGAACCAAGGCTTCCAACCTCGGTGTTACGGAGTGCGATCTCCTTCTTGCACTCGGTGCGAGATTTTCCGACAGGGTTACAGGTAACCCCAAGAAGTTTGCCGAGAATGCCAAGGTTGTACACCTTGACGTTGATGCAGCGGAGATCAGCAAGAACATTCCCGCCGATGCATGTCTTATCGGAGATCTTAAGTCCACACTCAGGGCACTCAATCCTCTTATCACAAAGCAGGATCACTCGGAGTGGATGGCACATATCGCCGATCTTAAGAAAAAGTATCCTCTCGGATATGACGACAGCCAGCTTTCTTGCCCTTACATCATTTCCGAGCTTGACCGAATAACAGGCGGAAAGGCCATCGTTTCCACCGATGTAGGACAGCACCAGATGTGGGCCGCACAGTATTTCCATTACACCAGGCCCAGGACATTCCTTTCATCCGGCGGACTCGGAACAATGGGATACGGACTCGGTGCCTGTATCGGTGCACAGGTCGGCCGTCCCGATGACATCTGCGTAAATATCGCGGGCGACGGATGCTTCAGAATGAACATGAACGAGCTTGCCACAGCTTCAAGATACAATATTCCCATCATCGAGATCGTCATCAATAACCATGTTCTCGGAATGGTAAGACAGTGGCAGACTCTTTTCTACGGAAAGAGATATTCACAGACCGTTCTCAATGATGCGGTTGATTTCTGCAAGGTAGCCGAAGGTCTCGGCTGCAAAGCGATCAAGGTTACCAAAAAGGAAGAAGTTGCAAAGGCTATAGAAGATGCGATCGCCGCTAAGGCTCCTGTTCTCATCGAGTGCATCATTCCCGAGGATGATAAGGTCTTCCCCATGGTTCCCGCGGGAGCACCCTTGAGCGAAGTGTTTGACGCCAACGATATAAAGGAATGATCACCGGATGTCCGATTCAGTCAACAAACATAAAAAACTGATCGTCTGGATATCGATCATTTTCGGACTTCTGCTTTTGACCTATCTTGCGGTTTCCTTTTACTTCATGAACAGGTTTCTTCCGAATACCTGGATATACGGAGTATATGCGACCGGAAGAAGCGCCGATGCGGTTGCCGCCGAAGCCAATGCGAATATCAGATATCCCGATATTAGGATAGTATGGGCGGACGGCAGTGAATCGGTCATCGATCCTTCAAGCGTCGACCTTAATGTCGATCTCAGCAAGGGTGTATATAACATCAAGGCACGCGAGAATGCTTTTCTCTGGCCCAAGGCTTTTTTTACCTCCGTTTATATAGGAGATGAGATAGAGATTTCCTATAACAGCGACAAGCTCAGAGCTGAATTTGAAAAGCTTGATGCTGTACTTAAGGAAAAGAATGATACTCCGGTATATAAGATCGTATTTGACCCGGAGACCGGATACGGAGTGTTCGATAATCACGAAGGCCGTATCAATCTCGATAAAGTTCTTGCCGTATTGAATCAGAAGCTTTCCGAAGGAACCACGCTTCTTGTTCTCGATGATTCGTTCTATATCGACGAGCCTTATTCAAATGAAGAAAAGGCGCTCCAAAGAGAATGGGAAGAGCTTTCGGATTATCTTACCACCGATCTTGTTTATGACATGGGAGCCGAGAAGATAGTTTTCGATTCATCCGTTATGAGCTTTCTGATCGTATCAAGGAACGGAATGCCCGTTAAGGATGATGACGGCGGATACATGATCGATGATGAGGCTGTCGAAAAGTGGGTCGACGATCTTTGCGAAGCCTATGATACATACGGACTCGACAGGGAATTTAAAGCCAGCAACGGAAAGACCGTAACGATACCTGCTTTTTATTCGACCTACGGAACCGAGATTGACCATGATGCCGAGCTCAGATTCCTTAAGGGAATGCTTTACTCCGACACTTTAAGGGACGGAGAAGAGGATGTACATATTCCCCGGTATACCCACGAAGCAACCTTCAGGGGACTTAACGATATAGGCGATACTTATATAGAAGTCGATCTTTCCGACCAGTATATGTACTATTACAAAAACGGAGAGCTGATACTGGAGACCGACATCGTGTCGGGTGATATTCCCAAGGGATGGACAACTCCCAGAGGAGTATTTGCGATAAGCGGCAAATATACCGATACCTATCTCTATGGCAGGGATTACATTGATTTCGTTTCATACTGGATGCCTTATTTCAGAGGCTACGGTCTGCATGATTCCGACTGGAGGGATGAATGGGGCGGTGACATTTACACCTATGACGGCTCGCACGGCTGCATAAATATGTGTAAGGATTCGGCCAGGACGGTATATGAGAATATCGAGATAGGAACTCCTGTCGTAGTTTACGATTATTAGTTGACTTAAGGCTCCAAAAAGAATATTTTAAAGAGGTTAATAATTTTTCGAAAGTTAGGCGGACGATCGATCCGCTTACATAATACATTTGCCGCGATCGCGGTTACTTAGGAGGTAAAAAATGTCAAGAGTTTATAATTTCTCGGCGGGACCTGCAGTATTACCTGAAGAGGTTCTCAAAGAAGCAGCAGAAGAGATGATGGATTACAAGGGATCCGGTCAGTCCGTAATGGAAATGAGCCACAGATCCAAGGTTTACGATACCATCATTAAAGAAGCTGAAGCAGATCTCAGGGATCTTATGAATATTCCTGACAATTATAAGGTTCTCTTCCTTCAGGGCGGAGCTTCACAGTTCTTCGCAGAAGTTCCCATGAACATGATGAAGAATAAGAAAGCCGGATATATCATCACCGGACAGTGGGCAAAGAAGGCATTCCAGGAGGCTAAGATCTATGGTGAGGCTGTAGAGCTTGCATCCAGCGCAGATAAGACCTTCAGCTACATCCCCGACTGCTCCGATCTTCCCATCACCGATGATATGGACTACGTATACATCTGTGAGAACAATACCATCTACGGAACCAAGTACAAGACCCTTCCCAGCACCAAGGGCAAGATCCTTGTTTCCGATGTTTCATCCTGTTTCCTTTCCGAGCCCGTTGATGTGACCAAGTACGGCGTTATCTACGGCGGTGTTCAGAAGAACGTCGGACCTGCAGGATGCGTTATCGCCATCATCAGAGAGGATCTCATCACCGACGAGTGCCTTCCCGGAACTCCCACCATGCTCAAGTGGAAGACCCAGGCAGACAACGATTCCCTTTACAACACTCCTCCCTGCTACACCATCTACATCTGCGGCAAGGTATTCAAGTGGCTCAAGAAGATGGGCGGACTTGAGGAGATGAAGAAGAGAAACGAAGAGAAGGCTAAGATCCTTTATGATTTCCTTGATTCTTCCAAGCTTTTCAAGGGAACCGTCGTAAAGGAAGACAGATCCCTTATGAACGTTCCTTTTGTTACCGGTAACGAAGAGCTTGACGCCAAGTTCGTAAAGGAAGCAACCGAAGCAGGATTCGTAAACCTCAAGGGACACAGATCCGTCGGCGGTATGAGAGCTTCCATCTACAATGCCATGCCTAAAGAGGGCGTTGAGAAGCTTGTAGAGTTCATGAAGAAATTTGAAGCTGAGAACGCTTGATCTTCAGCTATTTGAAAGGAGTTTTTCATGTTTAAGATCAATTGCCTTAATCCTATTTCGCAGGTCGGTCTTGCCGATCTGACCGGTGATTTCCATATTACCGATAAGGTAGACGAAGCAGAGGGTATCCTTGTAAGAAGCGCTTCCATGCATGAGATGGAGCTTCCCGCGGGGCTTCTTGCTGTTGCCAGAGCAGGTGCGGGAGTCAACAACATCCCTCTTGATAAGTGCGCAGAGAAGGGTATCGTTGTTTTCAATACCCCCGGTGCAAACGCTAACGGCGTTAAAGAGCTCGTCCTTGCCGGCATGCTCCTTGCTGCCAGAGATATCGTAGGCGGTATCGAGTGGATCAAGGAAAATGCATCCGATGCGGATATTGCCAAGACTGCAGAGAAGCAGAAGAAGAACTACGCAGGAACCGAGATCGCAGGCAAGAAGCTCGGTGTCATCGGACTCGGTGCCATCGGCGTTAAGGTTGCAAATGCAGCTATCCATCTCGGAATGGAAGTTTACGGATACGATCCTTATCTTTCCGTAAATGCAGCCTGGAACCTTTCCAGAAATGTAAAGCATGTTGAGAAGGTAGAAGAGATCTATAAGGAGTGCGATTACATCACCATCCATGTTCCCCTTCTTGATTCCACTAAGGGAACGATCAACCGTGATGCGATCTCCCAGATGAAGGACGGCGTTGTCGTCATTAACTATGCAAGAGACCTTCTTGTTTCCGAGACCGATATGCTTGAGGCTCTCAAGAACGGCAAGGTTGCAAGATACGTATCCGATTTCCCCAACCCCACCACCGCAGGACAGCCCGGTGTCATCCTTACTCCCCATCTCGGAGCAAGTACCGAGGAGTCCGAGGACAACTGTGCTAAGATGGCGGTTGCAGAGATCATGGATTACCTCAACAACGGAAACATCAAGAATTCCGTTAACTATCCCGCAATCGACATGGGACCCTGCGACAACAAGGGAAGAATCGCCGTATTCCACAAGAATCAGGCTAACATGATCACCCAGTTCACCGCGGTTATCGGTGCCGAGAAGATCAACATCTCCGATATGATGAACAAATCCAGAGGAGATTATGCGGTAACACTTCTCGATCTTGATGATGTACCCACTGAGTCTCTCGTTGAGAAGCTCGCAGCAGCTGAAGGCGTTATCCGCGTAAGAGTAGTAAAAGGATAATATCATAACGCATAAGAAAGAGTCAGGAGATAACTTCTCCTGACTCTTATTTTTTCTTTGCGGGTAACGCGAAATATATGAGGATTCGAGCTTCGTCGTCTGCGTTAGAAACGGCCGCCTGGCCTGAACGAAGTGAATGGCCTGCGGCATGAGACAGAACAGATGTCGATCCGGTTTCGCGCCTGACGACGAAAAAGCGAGAAGACTCATACATTTTGTGTTGCCCGCTTTAGCAACAAAAAAGTCAGGAGTAGTTATCTCCTGACCCGTGATTTATTTCTTGTCGTCGTCTTCGATGTCCTTGAGGCTTTCCTGCAGCTTGTTCTCCATTTCCATCGCGAACTCGCTTGCCAGATCCATATATTCGATAAAGACATCGCTCAGCGATTTGTCCTGCTCCTCGCCGATCTTCTTCATGATCGGAGTGAGTTTGTCCAGCTGGTAGGATATCGGGGTTTTGTTCGGATCTATGTCCGGCATTACC
>JAEEGK010001521.1_pt1 | contig 58280 bp, 50 predicted proteins | sample 8958771 | NCBI WGS metagenome assembly JAEEGK01 (sample SAMN16246547, study PRJNA631951) | gut metagenome | biome: gut microbiome; feature: rumen; material: SC-attached | host: Bos | place: Iran: Karaj | collected 2018-10 | reverse complement strand
CAGCGCCGTCAACATTTGCAAAATGCTCAGGGATCCTGGCGTGCGTATCAAAGCTGTCGATTACATTGAACATTGCCGCATACTTCGGTGTCTGCTCGGGAAGATCTGTTGCAGAACCGCCGCAGATCACGAGGACATCGATCTTGTCCTTGTAGCTCTCGATGTTGTCTGTGCTGTCAACGACGGCGCCTTCAGTAGCGATCTTGACTGTCGCGGGATCACGTCTGGTGAATACTGCAACGAGGGAAGTGTCGGGATTCTGCTTGATAGAAGCCTCAACGCCGCGTGCAAGGTTGCCGTAACCTAAAATACCGATCTTGATCATAGTGGATACCTCCATTTTTATTTCGAGAAGATTTTATCTTTTAAGCCACTTCCAGTAAATAGAAAATTGATTGTAAAGGTAAACTGCCTATTGCTTTACAATTGCGCTTGAACTATAATCAGCGGCGGAAAGAAGGCGGTAAACATGGCAGACAAGACACAGAAGAACAAGACATACAACATAGTACTCATCGCAGTATCGGCAGCTCTCATTGCGATCTGCTCCTGGATATCCATAACGATCGGTCCCGTTCCGTTTACGCTCCAGACAATGGCGATCTTTGCGGTTCTCATGACAATCGGCGGCGCCAGGGGAAGTGTTGCGGTAGTTATCTACCTGCTGCTGGGCCTCGTAGGTGTGCCTGTTTTCGCGGGCTTCAAGGGAGGTCCCGCATCGTTCCTCGGTCCGACAGGCGGTTTCCTTGTAGGTTTTGCCGTTGCTTCTCTGGTATGGCTCCTCCTCGAAAGGCTCCTCAGGGACAAAATGTCTTCCTCGGCTGTAAAGCGTATCTTATACGGCGTCATCAACGCGGTGATCTGCGAGGTCGTTATGTATACGATAGGAGTGATCTGGTTCATGGTAGTTTATGGACGTCAGACGGGCCCCATCGGTCTTGGAGCAACGCTCACTATGTGCGTTATACCGTTCATCATCCCGGATATCGTCAAGATCGCCGTTGCGGTCGTTATCGGGGAGCGTGCCGGCAAACTGATCCATAAATAACGAACTTTATTTTTTTCTTGTGGTAAAATCTAGTTTGGTCCGATCAGGGCCAAACTATGTTTATTAAGGGGGATAGCATGGAAGACAACATTATGTTCAAGGCAGATTCCATCTGTAAGAACTACGGAAGCCACCATGTTCTGACTGATGTAAGCTTCACCATAAGGAAAGGCGAGATATACGGCCTTGTAGGTAAGAATGGTGCAGGTAAGACAACGATCATGAGGATCATGACAGGTCTTCAGCAGCCCACTTCGGGTACGATCGAATACGGTTTTGACAGGAAGAGATTAGGATCTGTCGGTTCACTCGTGGAAGTACCCTCGATCTATGCCAATAAGACCGCAAAAGAGAACCTCGAATTCCAGTTCATCAATCTCGGTCTTAAGATAGACGGTACCGTTGAGGAGATCCTTACTTTCGTTGGCCTCGATAACACAGGCGCCAAGAAGGCCGGCAAGTTCTCTCTCGGTATGCGTCAGCGTCTGGGAATCGCGATGGCCATCGTTGGCGATCCTGAGATGCTCATCCTTGATGAGCCCATCAACGGCCTCGACCCTCAGGGTATCATCCAGATAAGAGATCTTATCAATAAGCTCAACAGAGAGAAGGATATGACAGTCATCATCTCAAGCCACATCCTCTCGGAGCTGTCCAAGCTCGCTACATCCTTTGCCTTCATCGACAAGGGACATATCGTCAGGGAAGCGACTCAGGAAGAGATCGAGAATGCAGGAGAGAAGCAGCTCCTCATCACGGTTAACGATCCTCAGGGACTTGCCTCCATCCTGATGGGTAAGGGCTATAATGCCGAGATCGTTACCAACCCCGGCAAGGTCACGGTCCACGGTGACATCAATATCGCCGAGGTTGCTGTAATTGCAAATGAGGGCGGGTTCGAAGTAAAGGACATGCATAATATCGAGACTGACCTCGAAGACTTCTTCTTAGGACTCGTAGGAGGTGAGACTCATGCCTGAACTTCTTAAGTTTGAATATAAGAGATTACTCACATGTAAGCCTCTGTACTTTATCCTGGCTGCCGCTGCGATCATTCCTTTGGCGGCAGGCATAGGTGTTAATGTTTTCTTTGGTCTTATGGGAGTAGATGATTTTGATAAGCTTAACGGATTTACTTCCGGCAATGAGCAGTTCTTTACCTGGTTTGTAATCAGTTTCTTCCACACGAGACTTCCGATCTTCATTGCCCTGTTTACGAGCCTGTTCCTCGGAAGAGACTTCAGGGACGGATTTGTACGCAACAAGGTAACTGCAGGCCATTCCAGGCTCTCTATCTATGCTTCCGCAATGATCACACAGGTAAGTGTTACCGCAGCGCTCTGCATAATCTATGTTCTGTTCGGAACAGTCACTATGGCACTGTCTCCCATGGGCGCAAATCTTAATGGCGGTGAGATGCTCATAAGGGCATTCGTCCTCATGCTGTCTCTCATAGCAATGACAGTCCTGTTTACCGCCCTGTCAATGGCCCTCAACGGCAAAGTGCTCGTTACCGTAATATCGGTTGTGTTTGTCATGGCACTCGGTCTGGCAGGTTCGCTCGCTTCCACATACAGCTACAGCTCGGATATGATCGATGAGTACATTGATGTCTGCGAAGACAAGATCGATGAATACGAAGAAGACTACGGTTATGTTTATTACACGGTCCCCGAGAGATCGGATTATATCAATTACGGCTGGTATATAGGCCACCCGCTCTATGTTCTGACAAATGCCGGCATTGAGAAAGATCTTATGGCCAGCCTGGAGAATTCTGTCCTTACATTCGATGAGGATGAGATCTTCTCTTATCCTAAGAAGGTAGCGCGTATGGGATTCGGCCAGTCGCTTATTACGGCGATCTTTACGGACAGCAACCCGCCGCCGCTCGACAAGAAGGACATGAAGAAGATCGACGGCATGATCGTCGATATAGACGATCTGCTCGTGGCATATTCGATCAAGTCGGTCGTCTGGACAGCAATCTTTGCTGCAGGCGGCTATGCGATCTTCAGAAAGAAGAACTTAAGCTGATGTTTTACAATGACCACAGACTGTCAATAGTAATCGGTGCATACGGCAGCGGCAAGTCCGAGATATCGGTCAACATGTCGCTTGCCCAGCGCCGCGACAACCCTGATTCCAAGCTCCTCATCGCGGACATGGACATAGTCAACCCGTTCTACCGTTCCGCGGACTGCGCTCCAGAGCTCGAGAAGAACAACATCAAGGTCATCTCTCCGATGTACGCCGGATCGAATGTTGATGCACCGGTGCTGCCGGCGGAGATGTATGTTGTTTTCGATAATTCCGAGTACACCGGAGTATTCGATATCGGAGGCGAGGACATGGGCGCGACCGTGCTGGGTTCTCTTAAGCACCGCATCGAAAGCACTGACCATGCGATCTACATGGCTGTCAACACGCTGAGACCGTTCACATCAGACCCGCAGCAGATAGCGGTGATGACGGCCGAGCTTCAGGCGGCATCAGGCTTCCCGATAGACGGATACCTCAATAACACTAACCTTCTTGAGGAGACGACTCCCGAGATGGTCCGTGAGGGCGAGCAGATGATCCTGGAGGCTTCAAAGCTTACCGGTATACCGCTTGTAGCCACATGCGCGATGAAGGAAGTCGGTGTAAAGGAATGCCTTGCTCCCGAGTTTTTCGAGATGACGAGACAGATCTTTTATAGTTACTGATTAGATAAAATCTTTTTGCGTTATTTATTGTTTATCGGCGATTTTAATGATAATATTTTCATTGAGCGGCGTTTAAGACCGCACCACAAATCAGGAGGATAAAATATGGGATTGATTAAAGATGCTGCAAAGGCTTTTGCAGGCAACGTAGTGGGAGTAGCAGGCTCGGTAGTAACGAGTGCTGTTTCTGATCAGTATCTTGAATTCTTTACTTGCGACTCTCTCGGACAGGACATTCTTGTCAGAGAAGGCGCTATCAAGATGGAGAAGGGCAGGAACAAGGGAAGTTCCGAAGTTATCAGCAACGGTTCCATCGTTGCCGTACCTGAGGGTACAGCTTGTCTGCTCGTAGACGGCGGCCGTATCGTAGACGCTGTTATGGAAGCAGGTTATTACAAATGGGATAACTCATCTTCACCTTCCATCCTCGCTAACACAAATGTCGGTGAGAATGCAAAGGCAATCGTTAAGGACGCTTGGGACCGTTTCAGAATGGGCGGCGAGATCCCCAAGCAGCAGAGAGTTTACTTCGTAAACATGCTCGAGCTGAGAGATCAGAACTTCGGTACAGCTTCTCCGGTACCTTATCCGGATCCTGAGTACCGTAACATCTACATCCGCCTTAACGGTACATTCTCTTACAGAATCCAGGATCCTGTCACATTCTTCAAGAACTGTGCAGGTAACGTAAAGGGTGAGTTCACAAGTGCTGAGTTCATGGGTACACCCCCGAAGCCGCAGCAGCCTCGTATCGAGTTCCTCGATCACATCACAGAGGCTCTCAACATGCTGGCAGCTCAGGACAGAGTTATGTACTCTCTCATCGACTCCAACAGATCCAAGCTCAGGAACCGTATGCAGGAGTGCCTCGATGAGGATTGGCTCCAGAACAGAGGTATCGTTGTAGAGGCAGTTGCCATCGGCGGCGTTACACCTGACGATAAGTCACGTGCAAGGATCGAGCAGGTCGATACAGCAAAGCTCTATGGCCAGGATGCAAACGCTCTTGCAGCTCAGGTTGCATTGGGCCAGACAGAGGCTATGAAGGCAGCCGGTGCAAATGCAAATGGTGCCGTAAACGGCTTCATGGGCATGGGCATGATGGGCGCAGTAGGCGGAAACAACGCTACAGCAGCAGCTCTCGGTGCTATGCAGGCTAACCAGGGCCAGCAGCAGCCTCAGACAGGTTTCTTCGCAGGCGGCGCAGCAGCAGCTCCTGCAGCTCAGGCAGGCTGGACATGCGAGTGCGGCCAGGGCGGCAACACAGGCAAGTTCTGCAGCAACTGCGGTAAGCCTCAGCCCGCAGCAGCTCCGGCAGGCGGCTGGACATGCGAGTGCGGTACTGTAAACACAGGCAAGTTCTGCAGCAATTGCGGTAAGCCTCAGCCCGCAGCAGCTCCGGCAGGATGCTCTAAGTGCGGCTGGAAGCCGGCAGACGGACAGGCTCTTCCTAAGTTCTGCCCTGAGTGCGGCAACCCTCTGCAGTAATAGCGGATCAGCGATAAGCAACATACGGCCTCTGAGGTTCCCTCAGGGGCCGTTTTTTATTGTTTTTGTCTTTGTTTTTTGTTATAAATTAAGCATTGGGATAGATTGATCATGGGAAATAAAAAGGGCAGAAGCAGATTGTTGCACGATATATCTGTTCGTTCAGTTAAATTGCTGAACATTATCTTGATGTGCATGCCTTTTGCATATATCTGGATCACCTTTTATTCCAAACAGGTCTACGGCGGAGAATTCGACATAACCGGTCTGAGTGTCTTTATTGCCGCTTATGTCTTAATGTATTCTATCTGTGTACGAATCTACGATGCCTTCCAGATAAGCCAGGTCGGCAGGGCTGAATTGTTCTTCAGTCAGATGATCGCGCTTTTCCTTACGGATACATTGTTCTTCCTTATCCTTGCTGCGCTGCTCAGGGCATGGCCTGAACTGTTCAGGTTCATCGTATGCGTATTGCTTCAGATCATCGTATCCCTTGTATGGTGTATTGCCGTATCTGAATGGTACACAAGGACTTTCGATAAGAGGAAGGCCGTCATCATCTATGACAGCATCCATAACCTCCATGAGATATCCAGGCACAAACAGTTCCAGAAGAGCTTTGATCTGATGGGAACTTACGATATCGACGAGGTCAAGTTCTCCACGGCAAGTGACCGTAAGGAATGGCTCATCGATAAGATCAAGGATGCTGATGCTGTTTTTGTCATGGAGCTTCACAGCCATGACAGGAACATAATAGTCAAATACTGCGTAGAGCATGAGATCAGCTGTTATAACGAGCCTAAGATCGGAGATATCCTGATGAGGAGCTCTAAGCAGTTCAATATGTATAACGTTCCAATGACTCTGGTCGAGAGGTATTACCCCAATCCTGAATACCTGTTCATGAAGCGATTGGGCGATATACTCCTGTCTTGTCTTACGCTTGTTGTTGCTTCCCCGGTATTCCTTGTCACTGCACTTGTCATTAAGCTAAGTGACGGCGGCCCGGTCATCTATAAACAGAAGCGTCTGACGCTGAACGGAAAGGTTTTCGAGATATATAAGTTCAGGAGCATGAAGGTCGATGCCGAGAAGGAGACCGGAGCCGTGATATCTTCCGGCACTCACGATCCGCGCGTATCGAACTTCGGAAGGTTCTTACGCAAATCCAGGATAGATGAACTGCCCCAGCTGATCAACATCATCAAGGGTGACATGTCCATAGTGGGACCGCGCCCCGAGAGGCCTGAGATCGCTGAGAGATACTCCAAGGATCTTCCGGAGTTCAAGCTCAGACTTCAGGTGAGAGCAGGTCTTACCGGATATGCCCAGGTCTACGGAAGATACGATTCTGATCCGTATGATAAGCTGAGTATGGACCTTCACTACATTGCCAATGCGGGTGTTTCCGAAGACATCCGTATACTGCTTGCCACACTTAAGAGGATCATTGCCAAGGAACCTGAGCTGAACTGGGAGGATGAGGATGTCGATGCCTGATCATCCGGGAATAGTCAGCATTATCATGCCTGCCTATAACAGTGAGAGAACGATAGAGGCAGCAGTTACGTCTGTTATCGAACAGACTTGTAAGAATTGGGAACTGATAATCGTTGATGATGCTTCCGGTGATGATACGCCTGATATATGCCGCAGGCTTGCAGCTCAGGATGAGCGCATACTGATCATTACAAACAGCAGCAATCTCGGGAGAGTAGAATCAAGACGGCTTGCTGCCAATGCTTCACATGGTGATCTGATAGCTTTCCTTGATTCCGATGATATGTGGACTCCTGACAAACTGTCTAAGCAGCTTGCGTTAAGGGATGATACAGGCTGCGATCTCGTCTATACGGGTTCGTCATTTATCGATGAGAACGGCCGGCCTTTTGAATGGATAATGCATGTTCCTGAGAGAATCGAGTACAGGCAGCTTCTCAGGCAGAATATCATCTCGAATTCATCAGTGCTGGTGAAGAAGGATTTGTTTTTGAGATTTGCTCCCGATAGTGAGGATAAGCATGATATGCATGAAGATTTTGCATGCTGGCTCGGTATGCTCAGGGCCGGAATCAATGCGCGCGGAATAGATGAACCGCTGATAACATACAGGTTGTCCAAGAGTTCAATGTCTGGCAATAAGTTCAAAGCATACTCTATGAACATGAATACATATAAGTATGTTGGACTTGGCTTTTTCTCACGGCTCTACTATCAGATGTGCTACTCTGTAAACGGAATAAATAAGTACAGGCATCTGAGATGAGGGACATATAGTCATGGCTGAAGATCTTGAAGTGTTGATAAGTGCCTTGGGTAAGGATGCACAGGCTTTGGCATCCGGTATGAACCTCGAGTGCGATGCAGTTCTGGTCGATCAGGGCAGCCGTAATGACAGATATGTGTTCAACACCTCGGAAGGCCATAATGTCCGGACCATCGAGTCAGTCGAACGCGGTATCGGCAGGTCAAGGAACCTGGCTTTGGAAGAAGCAAGGGGAAGGATAGTCCTCTTCTCCGATGACGATATAGTCTATTCTGAAGGCTATGCCGAGAGCATACTGAAGGCTTTTGAAGCACATCCTGAAGCAGACATCATAATGTTCAACGTCAATGTCTCTGAAGACCGGAAAACATACCGGATAGACAAAGAGATACGTGTCCATAAGTGGTCTGTCGGAAGATATCCCGCGTATGCCGCTGCAGCAAGGCTGGACAGTATCAGAAGGGCAAAGGTCAGGTTCTCGCTGCTCTTTGGAGGCGGCGCGCGATACTCAAACGGAGAGGACAGCCTCTTCTTCATGGACTGCCTCAGGGCAGGGTTAAAGGTGATCGCCGTTCCGGTTACAATAGGATCAGAGATACCGCGCGAATCCACCTGGTTCCACGGATTCAATGATAAGTTCTTCCTCGACAGGGGCGTGCTGTACAGCTTCCTTTACGGGAATGCTGCCGGTATCTGGGCACTGAGGTTCGTGATTGCCAAGAGACATTCTTATGCGGACCAGATGAAGCCTTCGGATGCCTATAAGCTGATGCGCAAGGGAATAAAGGAAGGGAAAGCCGTAAGAGATGAGCAGGAATAGCATTCTCGGCAGATTCATATCGGAAGAAGTGTTCTACAAGGCAGTAGTGGCGCTCCTTGTCGGTCTGCCCGTGCTCGAGTTCTTTACGGAGATCTTATGCCGGTTCAATGACGATATAATCCCTTCATTTTTCCAGCCGCAGCTGCTGTCTCTGTTCGGTATACTCGGTACTCTGATGACTGCGCTGTATTGGATATCTTCGATAATGGAGAAGAGGAAGCTGCGCATTGCCGATATATTCTATCTGACCTTGGTCTTCTTCATGGTCATCTCGGCCGTGTTCTCTCTTAATCCCGGTGAGTATTCCGCCGGTTATGTGTTCTACTGCGAGAATCCGATGCATTTCCTTGCATATTACTGGCTGTACTTCGCCGGAACACTTATCGACAATGCCAAATACAGGAAGAATCTGCTCTTTGTATTCATCGCTGTCGCTCTGTTCGAGAGCATATTCGCTTTCTTGCAGACCTTTGACATTGAACTGTCCTACAGCCTTTACTATCACACGTCCAGAACTGCATACGGCCTTACGCAGAACAGTAATTTCTACGGCGGAATGTGTATCCTGTTTATTGCCTGCATCTCCGGAGTGTATATCTTCGCGGATAATATCATCGATTCGAAGTTGAAAGACTATGTTCTTCCGGCTGCCGCAGGATTCATCTTCTATACCATGATCGGCTCAAGAGCCAGGCTCGCGTGGGTCGGTTTCATAGCGCTCGTGTTATTCTATGTGATCTCGTTTATCGTCATGTTCAGGAGAGACAAGGATAAGAAGGTCCTGAAGGCCGCCCTGAAGCGGGCGCTAATTCTTATGGGCGTGTACTTTGCAGTCTTCCTGATAGCATTCTTCTTTACGGACTACATTCGTGAGTCAGCCACCAGATCTTACTGGGAAGTGGCAAACGGCAATGCGGATGCCATGGGTTCTGACCGTATATATAACTGGAGGATGGGTCTAGCTCAGGTTCCAAAGCACTGGCTTACGGGTGTCGGCCTCGATAATTACCGCTATGTATTCGTTTCTGACCCCGGATATCACGACGGAATGTATCTTCAGGACAAGGCCCATAATGAATACCTGCATGTTCTCGTAACGCAGGGAGTTCCGGCTCTGATCAATTATCTGGCACTCCTGGTATTTGCTGCCAGGGGCGCTGTTAAGGATGTAATCGATGAGACTTCGTACAAGAGACGTGCAGTCATTTGGATCCTGCTCGGAATGTTCATTACCTATACTGCTCAGGCCCTGTTCAACAGCAGCATCAACTATGTGGTCATATACTTCTGGCTCGTAATAGGACTTATCACGCCGCGCACCGCCTTAAGAACGCAAAAAACTAATTGAAATCGCGTGTTTTATGATAAAATTCTTAATCATAAAATCAATCGAAAGGCGGGCACGAAAATGGGAAAATATTTCGGCACCGACGGTTTCAGAGGAGAGGCTAACAAAGCCCTCACAGCAAGCAAGGCATTCCAGGTAGGACGTTATATCGGATGGTATTACGGACAGAACCATGAGGATGGAAGAGCAAGGATCATTATCGGTAAGGATACGAGAAGAAGCTCTTATATGCTCGAGGCGGCACTTACCGCAGGCATCACATCTTCAGGATCAGATGTATACCTTCTTCACGTAACCACGACACCTTCAGTATCATACTGCTGCAGAACAGACGGATTCGACTGCGGAATCATGATATCTGCATCACACAATCCCTTCTACGATAACGGCATCAAGATCATGCGTGCCAACGGCCAGAAGATCGAGCCTGAGATCGAAGAGAAGATCGAAGCATACATTGACGGTGAGACGGAGGAGATCCCTCTTGCTGAGCGCGAGGCGATCGGAAGCGTTATCGACTACGCAGCCGGAAGGAACAGATACATCGGATATCTCATGACTGTTCCCACAAGGGCATTCAACGGAATGAAGGTTGGTCTTGACTGTGCTAACGGTGCTTCCTGGAATATTGCAAGGTCCGTATTCGAAGCGCTCGGTGCAAAGGTATATATCATCAACAACACACCTGACGGTATCAACATCAATACAAACTGCGGATCCACACATATCGAGAACCTCAAGAAGTTCGTTCTCGATAACGGTCTCAATGTAGGATTCGCTTATGACGGCGATGCCGACAGATGTCTTGCGGTAGACGAGCTCGGCAACGAGGTCAACGGCGACCAGATCATGTATCTGTGTGGCAAGTATCTGAAGGAGAGCGGCAAGCTCGACGGAAACACCATCGTTACCACCATCATGAGCAATATGGGCCTCTACAAGGCATGTGAAGCTATCGGCATCCGTACCGAGAAGACCAATGTCGGCGACAAGTACGTTGCAGAGAACATGATGGCTAACGGCTTCGTGCTGGGCGGAGAACAGTCCGGACACATCATTTTCGCGAAATACGCAACAACGGGCGACGGTATCCTCACATCCCTCATGATCCTCATGACGATGCTCGAGAAGAAGCTCCCGCTGTCAATGCTGGCAGGCGAGATGAAGATGTATCCGCAGTGCCTTAAGAACGTTGTAGTCAAGGACAAGGAAGAGGCACAGAAGAACCCGAAGGTGCTTGCAGGCGTCGAAGAGGTCAACAAGGCCCTCGCAGGTGACGGAAGGATCCTGCTCCGTGCTTCCGGTACAGAACCTAAGATCAGAGTCATGGTCGAGGCCAAGAGCGATGAGCTTTGTGAGAAGTATGTCGATCAGCTTATCGAAGTCATCAAGGCTGAAGGTCTTACGGCAGAATAAACCGTTTATCACAACTCCGCGGGTTTCCACGGAGTTGTTTTAATTTACCAATTGGGAGGAATGACATGAGAGTTATCAGAAAGAAGACTTACGAAGAAGCATCAATGGCCTGCGCTGAGCTTATCGCATCACAGATCAGACTTAAGCCGGACTGCAAGATCGGTCTTGCAACAGGTTCGACACCCGTCGGAACCTACAAGGCTCTTGTTGATATGTATAAGGCAGGAAGCCTTGATTTCTCCAAGGTTACATCGGCTAACCTTGACGAGTACAGAGGACTTGGCGGTGACCATGATCAGTCATACAGATATTTTATGAACACTAACCTGTTCGACCATGTAAACATCGATAAGAACAAGACATATGTGCCGAACGGACTTGAGGCAGATGCAGAGAAGGCATGCTCTGACTACGATGCTATCCTTGAGTCTCTCGGACACCTTGATATCCAGCTCCTCGGAATCGGCGGAGACGGACACATCGGTTTCAACGAGCCTGCAGATGATTTCTGTGTTAACACACAGTGCATTGACCTCGAAGAGCAGACCATCCAGGACAACGCGAGACTGTTCTTCGGCGGTGACCTCGCTGCAGTTCCCACACAGGCTTACACAATGGGCATCGGTTATATCATGAAGTCCGAGACAGTAATCCTCATGGCTACAGGCGCAGGCAAGAAGGGGATCGTTGAGAAGGCTTTCTGCGGTCCTGTTACACCCAGAGTTCCCGCATCCATCCTTCAGCTTCACCCGAACGTTGTCGTGATCGGTGACGAGGCTGCCATCTCTGATGCGGTTGTTGCCAAGGCAAAGTAAATACAGGCTCAGTAAATGAGATTCGGACTGGCCCCTTGCTCTGCAGGGGGTCAGTTTATTCTGGTGTGTTTTCCTGACAGCCGGTAGAGACGCATCGCCAGCCTGATGTTGATGTATGCGACGATCGAGAACAGCTTGGCTGGGAAGTAACTAATGCCCTTAAGGTAATACTTCTCATACTTCCTGTAGTATTGCTTCAAGCCGGGAATGCAGGGATGATCGAACAGTTCCTCATCGCACATCTTGATGACACAGTGATTCACGGCCATGAGTATATCCGCTTTGGCGTATACGGCGAGTTCGGGGTATCTTGCCTCTATATATGCGCACCTGTCTTCAAATACACTTATCATCTTGAGATTGTTATCGTTGAATGTACGGTGGATCAGGCTGTCATCCCTGAGCCGGTAGTAATATGTGGATTCATCTCCGATAGCAACGGAATGGGCATGGGAGACCAGACGATACATCGTTGCATCGTCTTCATAGTAGTTCGTACCTTCAGGGAACCTTACCTCATCGAAAAGCACTCTCTTGTAGATCTTTCCCCATACGGAAGAAGACAGCAGGCGGGTGGTAAGAAGAGCACGCATCGCTTCGTGATCTCCTTTATACAGGCCGGGTTCGTTCTTGCGGTAACTGCATTTGCTCATTCTGCCGTGGTCGTCCAGAGTCCAGGCACAGCAGGCCATATCCGCATCATTGTCAGTACAGAGCTTAAGCAGGTATTCCACATGATCTTCGGCTATCCGGTCATCAGCATCGACAAAAACGATATAGTCTCCCGTTGATGCTTCGATTCCGGCATTCCTTGTATCAGCGATTCCGCGGTTTTCCTGACGGAGGACTCTGATTCGTTCATCAGAATCCTTGTATCTGGTGCATATATCTCCTGACGAATCGGTGGAACCGTCGTCTATCAGTATCACTTCGATGTCACCGTGAGTCTGTGCCAGGACTGAATCAAGGCATTGGGGAAGATATGATTCAACATTGAATACAGTAATGATAAGCGATACCAGCATTTTTAAATTATAACATGGTAAAATATCAACATGTCAGCAAAGAACAGTCTACGTCATTTTGCCGCCGTGTGTGCGCGTATATTCCATCTCTGGCCGCTTATATCCAGATCCGGATTATATAACTATGCTCGTCGAAAGAAGTATCCTGATACTTTGGTATATCTTGATGTAGTTATCACTGAGTGCTGCACCCTCAAATGCCGTGACTGCTCAAATCTCATGCAGTATTATAAACATCCGGAGAATCTTAATATCGAAGAACAGATCAGAGCACTTCGAAGACTTCTTAAGTCAGTAAGGGTTGCGCAATTAAAGATCTTGGGCGGCGAACCATTCGTCTGTCAGAAGAATCTGATAACATTGCTTGAATTTCTGGGGAAAGAAGCAACTGACCGAGTGGATGAGATAGTCATAATCACCAACGGCACATTGATACCTTCTGACGAGACACTGAAAGTCATAAAAGAGACACCAAAGACTAAGGTATTATTCAGTGATTACGGAGAAGTCTCATCAAAACTCAAAGAATTCTCTGAAATATGCTCAAAAAACGGGATCGAGAGTCAAGTGGTCGAGACTGAGTATTGGTGGGACTTCGGAGATCTTAAACTCAGAGATGAGAAAGCATCTAAGGCGCAGCGCAGATACGATGCCTGCTATTCCCGTAAACACTGTAATACATTGTTCAGAGGCAAGTTCTATTTGTGTCCGAGACAGGCACATGGTGTTCATCTCGGCCTGATACCGGATAGCAGTACGGAAAACATTGATATCCTGCAAGACGGATTTGATGATTCCCTGGTTTTACACGATGCCATCTATCAACTCATTGAACGGAAGGAACGCATCACGCCGTGCAGTTACTGCAGTTGCGATTCTCAGATAAAGATTCCGAGAGCCGTACAGACGGAAAGGCCTTCGGATGTCAGCTGAGATATCAATAATAGTTCCGGCATACAATTCCGGAAGGTATTTGAGACGCTGCATAGAAAGCATTGTCAATCAGTCATACACAGATTGGGAACTTCTGATTGCCGATGACGGATCTGCAGATGACACGGGTAGGATTGCCGAAGACTATGCACGGATTGATGCCAGGATTACAGTAATCCAAACGGATCACAAAGGGGTATCTTCTGCAAGGAATTCCTGTTTGAATATTGCCAGAGGTGCTTATATTACTTTCATAGATTCGGATGACAGCATAGATCCCGATTACTTAAAAGAGCTTATCACACGCGCAAAACAAAGCGATGCGGATATAACGCAGTGCTCATTCAGATATCTGTATGATGACGGGAAGACATCCCCTGATCCTGATGCGAATGATGCGGTCTACAGGGGACAATCTGAGATATTTCACGCACATTTCCGAGGACAGCAGGGTGATATCAGACTAAGCGTCTGGGCAAAGCTGATAAGAAATAATGCCGTATCAGACCTGCGTTTTGACACTGAACTTAATGTTTACGAAGATGCTTATTATATCTATCAGTGCTGCAGACGAGCGAAGAGCGTGTGTTGTTTCAGTAAACCGCTTTATAATTATATACAGCATGACAGTTCAACCACTCATTCGAGCTTGCCGGATATATGGCGTGATTACTTCAGGATGTATGAGATGGAAAAGCTTGACTTTCCAAATGATGCTGCAATCTGTAAGAATATAGACAGGCGACAGGCTGAGACTGCGCTCTGGCTGATGGGTATATTGGTCCGCGCAGACAAAACCGACGAGTTCTGGGAAATCAGGAAGAAGACTCTTAAGTTTACCGGTTCAGTCATTGGGGCAAAAGTGCCTCTTAAGATCAAGATGAAGCTGATCGGTGTTGCACTTGCTCCACATGTCTATATTATGATGCTCAAGGGAAGGAAGGCGTCAGGTGATGCGTAAGTATGACAGAAACGCTGTATTCAATATCGCTTTAAAGATGCTGCTGTTCTTTGTTGCATTTGCGTTATGCTTTTGCCTGCTGGCGGTTGTCTTTAGAATTGATTATCTGATTGCTGCAGTCATCTCTGCGATACCGGCGACTGCAACGATACTGTTCTTCTCGTACCTGCTCCGATATACCGGATTCTATTATGCATACTATTCTTTTGTATCAGCTTTTATTCACACTTCTCGACAGGGCAGAGTATACTGCCCCTGTTGCGGTAAGCATTTCGAGCAATTCAAGGACGAACGGTTCTATGATGACAGCACGCGGTTTAATCCTGAGATGTTCTCTCGTTCGAGGCAGGATGTTATCTGCGATTACTGCCGTTCGGCTCCGCGTCACAGGATAATAGCCGAGTGGGCCGGCAACAGTACCGAACTCCTAAAGGGTTCCAATATCCTTTACTTTGCGCCTGAATTGTCAATGATGCTATGGTTCAGAAGGCATGGAATCCATGTCAGGACAGCAGATCTGTTCGATAATAGGGCAGATCTTAAACTTGATCTTACAGATGTGGATCTTCCGGATGAGTCGGAGGATATAGTGTTTTGCAATCATGTTCTTGAACATGTGTCTGACCATATTGCAGCCTTGTCTGAACTTCACCGGATAATACGTAAAGATGGCATTCTGATCATCAGCTTCCCTATAGATAATGATTCAGAACACATCCGTGAGGAGAGGACAGGTCTGGTGGAGGAGCGGATAAGACTATTCGGGCAAAATGACCATCTGCGCGTTTTCGGCAGGGACAGTCGTAAAATGCTCGAGGATGCCGGATTTGAAGTTGATACGATCAATGTCGGAGATATGCCGAAGTGCATTGTTCCAGTGAATGGTCCTGCGGATTATGATACAAATGAGATTTTTATCTGTGTAAAAAAATAAAACGGGTCTCAATATAAGATGGGAAAGGACAGCAAGAAAACATTATATTTTGAAGCTTTGCGTGCGATAGCGATCCTGTTTGTGATCTTTAATCATACAAAGCAATACGGATATGTCTATTTTACTCAATGCTCTCAGGGATCATTTGAATACTGGTTCTATATGTTCTTTTCCGTCATTGCCGGTATCAGTGTTCCTTTGTTTTATATGATATCCGGGGCTGTCCTTATGAGAAAGGATGAGACCATTGGTTATGTCTGGAAAAAACGCATATTGAAGTACCTGGTAATCCTTCTGTTATTTTCTGTAATACTTTATGTTTGGAAAGGCCATTATTCAGACGATTTCTCAGTAATGTCTTTCTTGAAGAAAACGTATTCAGAGAGTGTTATAGTACCATATTGGTTCCTCTATACATATATTGCTTTTCTGATCGGACTTCCGATATTGAGAAAAGCCGTGATAAATATGTCAGACCGTGACTTTCTTTATATGTTGGGAATATGGCTTGTGTTTAACGGATTGATATATATCATTCAGTACAGGCTTTCCGGTGGAACCATATGGATGAATGAACTTCTGATTCCCGCATATCTTACTAACTACTTGTTCTTTTATCCTGCATTGGGATATTATGCTGCAATAAAACTTAATAAGGTTACAGATCGGATGTGCATCATTTCCTCAGTCTTAGCAATAATCTCCATTGCAGTAACCATGTTTATGACAGATTATAGGATTACCCTTACTGCCGAACTAAATGAATCTTCTGTCAATTTCTTTTATGAGACAACACGTCCGGTTCAAGTGTTCTTTATTTTCATCATTATCCGCAGACTCTTTGAGAACAGGAAGGCTCCGGCATACATTGAGGCGGCTTTGCTCAATCTCGGAAGCTGCGTTTTGGGCATGTATCTGACAGAGGAAGTGTTCAGGGATATTCTGTATTTCATATACGATGCTCTCAGAATAAAGTTGAATAACTTTATAGCTGTATGGATCTATGTTCTTGCAGTATATATCGTGTGTTGGAGCTGTGTGGCGGCTGTGAAATACATATATGGTTTACTGAACCGATACTTGAAGATGAACAATGCGTCAAAGGCATAAGCAGATGATCCTCAGTAATTGAACCCTCTTGCTTGGTGGGCATGTTATAATCAATTATCTGAATCATGGAAACAGGGAATTGATATGGGACTGATAGATAAAGCCGGAAAGAAAGTCTTGACCAAACTGCCGGATCTTAAGCTGATAAGCCTTGCCAGAGAAAGCATGCCGTATATCAGCGTACAGGCTGACGGGCTTACGTTTTTCTTCTCTAACACTGACCAGGCGATACTTAACTACATGGTAGTAAATAAGACGATCTGGGCTAAGGATGAGATGGATTTTGTGCTTGGATACTATGAGAGCATTGCTGCCCGTCCCGGAACTGTCGTGGATATCGGAGCAAACGTAGGGACTTCGATCATATACTTCAGGCATAGTCTTGGAGATGGAATCAGGTGTTATGCAATGGAGCCTGTGACTGAAAATTATAATCTGCTTAATGCTAATTGTGCAGTTAACGGGTTTAATGACATTACCACATACAGAACGGGAATATCTGACAATGCCGGTGAAGTGAAGATGGATATCAATCCGAATAATATGGGTAACTGCAAGATCGCAGGCACTGATAGTGCGAGACTTGTGCAGGCAGAAAAAGACAAGACCTATGTCGGTGAGACTGTGCCGGTGCAGACACTTGATTCCGTTGTTGCTGACAGTAAGATTGGCAAGGGATCGCCTGTTCTCTTCTGGATCGATGTTGAAGGCCATGAACCGGAAGTGTTCAGGAGCGGTAAGGGATCGTTTGATTCTCTGGACCCTGTTGTGTTCTGTGAATTCAATCCGAGGCTCTACAAGTTCAACGGAAGATACGAAGGGTTCATACAGGATATCAAGGAATGCTTCGGAAGATTCATATGCTTTGAGCAATCCGAACTCGGTAAATATGAATTCAGGAGCATTGATGAGATCGATAAGGTAGCGGATGAGAACGATATGAATCAGTGTAATCTGCTTCTGGTCAAGTAAAGGATTCGAACCTTAGATGAGCGGCGGTTCAAAAAAGAAGATCCTGTCTAATTCAGTCTGGATGATAATCCAGCACATGTATTCGATGCTCACTTCGCTGATCATCGTCGCACTGATCGCCAGGCATTTGGGCCCGTCGGACTACGGACTTATCAATTACTGTGCTTCTGTCATAACAATCTTTACAACTTTGGCCGGGCTCGGATTGGAGAACCTTATTGTATCCGAGATCATAAGAAATCCGGATAGGGAAGGCGGCTATCTTGGCACGGCTCTGGTAATGAGGCTGGCATCGTCTTTTATATCTTATCCGCTGATACTGGCTCTTATAGCTGCGCTTAACCCGGGCAATAACACATTACTGCTTGTGGCGGCATTTCAGGCTCTGGGCATGGTCTTCCAGTCTTATGATGTGCTGGTGTATTGGTTCAGGTTAAAGCTCAAGATGAAATACGTCTCGGTAGCACTAATCTGCGCCATAACGGTTGCTTCTTTGCTCAGGGTAATACTGCTTGTGAATAAGGCCACGGTCGAGTGGTTCGCACTTGCGATAAGTGTTCAGGCATTTGTCGCCGGATTACTGATAACAGCTTTCTTCCTGACGAAGAAGGATGTGAGACTTAAGGTCAAATCGAATGATGCCAAAGCGCTTCTGAGAATTAGTTACAATTGCATAATATCCAGCATGTCCATAGTCATTTACATGGAAGCCGATAAGATCATACTTGAGAACATGACGGATTCCGCTCATGTAGGAATCTATTCTGCAGCAGTCCTTATGGCTACCTGCTGGCAATTCATCCCCAATGCACTGATAGATTCATCGAGGCCTGTCATCCTTGAGAAGAGGAAGAACTCGTATGAAGAATACATTGATCAGTTCAAACTCATAATGGGCGGCGTTAACCTGATGTCGTTTGTATTCGCGTTGTTGATGACCTGTCTCGGATGGGTTGTAATCTATGTTATATACGGCATTGAGTATATCGGCGCATTCATTCCGCTCATAATCCTCTCCTGGGCTTCTTTTATCGGTGTATCCGGCTATACCAGAACAATTTGGATCACAGGGGAAAGTCTGTACAAATATGAGAAATACTACGCGGTGTCTGCAGCAATCCTGAATATCGTACTCGATATTGTGTTTATCTGGAAGTTCGGTATCGTGGGTGCTGCCGTGGCAACATTGATCACATATGTATACGAGGTGCTGATAGTCCCGCTTTTTTTCAAAGAAACGAAGGCTTTTACCAGGATGTATTTTCAGTCTTTCAAGATGATTCCGAGATTCTCGGCTGAAGCGGTCAGAATGATACGCCGGAGAATGACACCATAACAGCAAATCAAACTATTTTTACAGTTGCAACGAATTCCCTTAATGCTTATAATACTTGAATATTTTGTGCGCAACTTTGCGCGGCAATGTAATGAGGAGGTTCATCGTGGCAAAAGGTAAAGTTACTTTTAACGAGAATCTGTGCAAGGGATGCGGTCTCTGCGTAGAGGCATGCCCTCAGAAAATCCTCGAACTCGACAAGACAAGATTGAATGCCAAGGGTTATCACCCGGCTACATGCGTTGATCCGGAGAAGTGCATCGGTTGTACTTTCTGCGCTACGCAGTGCCCTGACGTGGTAATCACCGTTGAGCGTTCCTGAGTTAAGCGGAGGGTTAATTATGGCACAGAAGAGAGTATTGATGAAAGGCAATGAGGTAATTGCCGAGGCGGCCATCAGAGCAGGCTGCCGTAACTATTTCGGTTATCCTATCACCCCTCAGACCGAAGTCATGCACTACATGGCTAAGAAGATGGTCGAGGCTGGCGGTAACTTCGTTCAGGCAGAGTCTGAGCTTGCTGCTATCAACATGGTATACGGTGCAGCTTCCGCAGGTTTCCGTGCGATGACATCTTCATCGTCTCCGGGAATCTCCCTCAAGCAGGAGGGTATCTCCTACATTGCAGGCGCAGAACTTCCTGCAGTTGTTGTTAACATCGTAAGAGCAGGCCCGGGTCTCGGCGGTATCCAGCCGGCTCAGGGTGACTATTTCCAAGCTACAAAGGGCGGCGGACACGGTGACTTCAGGAACATCGTCATCGCACCTGCTTCCGTTCAGGAGATCTATGAGCTCGTTGTTGACGCTTTCAATCTCGCTGATAAGTACAGAATGATGGTAATGATCATGGGCGACGGTACGCTCGGTCAGATGATGGAGCCTGTTGCTTTCCGTGACGAGGAGCCCATTGAGAATATCGCTAAGCCTTGGGCTGCATGCGGCCGTAAGGGTGACGACTTCCACCATACTGTTACTTCCATCTACATCGATCCGGATGTTCTCGAGAAGAAGAACATCGAGCTTCAGGAGAAGTACAAGATCGTTGAAGCTAACGAAGTGCGTTATGAGTCTGTATGCATGGATGATGATCCGGAGATCGTTATCACTGCATTCTCCACATGCTCCAGAATCTCCAGGAACGTTATCCGTCAGGCAAGAGATATGGGCATCAAGGTCGGTATGATCAGACCCATCACACTCTGGCCGTTCCCGTCAAAGCCTATCGCTGAGGCTGCCGATATGCCTTCCGTTAAGGGCTTTATCGACGTTGAGCTCAACGCAGGTCAGATGATCGAAGACGTAAGACTTGCAGTAAACGGCAAGAAGCCTGTTTACTTCCACGGACGCATGGGCGGTAACCTGCCGATGCAGAAAGAGATCCTCGATAAGATAGTCGCTATCCACGAGGGAACATTAAAAGAAGGAGGTATCGTCTGATGGCTGTTGTTTTCGAACCGACGAAGGGCCTTACAGATAAGCCTTTCCATTATTGCCCCGGCTGCTGCCACGGCATTATCCACAGACTCGTAGCAGAGACTCTCGTTGAGATGGATGCTCTCGAGACTGCAGTAGGTGTTGCTTCCGTAGGATGCACATATAACTCTTATGAGTACCTTGCATGCGACATGGTACAGGCTGCACACGGCCGTGCTCCGGCTGTTGCTACCGGTATCAAGAGAAACCTCAAGGACAAGATCGTATTCACATATCAGGGCGACGGCGACCTCGCTTCCATCGGTACTGCTGAGATCGTTCATGCTGCAGCAAGAGGTGAGAAGATCACCGTTGTATTCGTAAACAACGCAGTTTACGGCATGACTTCCGGTCAGATGGCTCCTACGACACTCGTAGGTCAGGTAACCACAACATCACCCTGGGGCCGTAATCCTGAGACACAGGGTTACCCGATCAACGTATCCGAGTTCCTTTCTCAGCTTCCCGGCGCTGCTTATGTTGAGCGTGTCTGCGTAACTGATTTCAAGAACATCAACGCTGCAAAGAAGGCCATCAAGAAGGCTTTCACCGTTCAGCAGAACAACCTGGGCTTCTCACTTGTAGAAGTTCTCTCCACATGCCCTACCAACTGGGGCAAGGAGCCTCTCGCTGCAATGGAGTGGCTTAAGGAGAACATGCAGAAGCAGTATCCTCTCGGATGCTACAAGGGCGCTGACCTCGTATTTGACGAGAACGGCAAGTATGTATCGGGCAGCATTCCTGCTACGGACAATAATTGCGTCAATGTCGCGGAGGTGAAGTAATGATTGATTTCTCAATAATTTTCGCCGGCTTCGGCGGACAGGGAATCCTTTCCGCAGGTAAGATGGCAGCTGAGGCTGCACTCTACGAGGGTAAGGAAGTATCCTGGTTCCCTTCATACGGTCCCGAGATGAGAGGCGGTACGGCAAACTGCTCCGTCGTTATCTCTGACGAACCCATCGGTTCACCCGTTGTAAACGACGCAGACGTTGTTATCTGCCTTAACCAGCCTTCCATGGAGAAGTTCGAGAAGCAGCTCAAGCCCGGTGCTCTGATGATCCTCGATTCTTCCCTCATCTCAGTCAGACCTGAGAGAACAGACATCAAGGTCATCGCGATGCCTGCTTCGGATATTGCTTCCGATCTCGGCAAGATGCTCTTCGCACCTATCTCCATGCTCGGATGCATGGCAACCGCTACAGGATGCTTCAGCCGTGATTCTTTTGAGAAGTCTCTCTATGAGGTCCTTCCCGAGAGAAAGCATAAGCTCATCCCGACAAACGTTGCTGCTTTCGACAAGGGCGCAGAGTACGCGAAATAAACTTACACACAAACCAAACACCTCAGCCTCCGCAGCAAAAGCGGAGGCTTTTTTTGTTAGAATATGCTCATAGGGAGGAAGGCGTGACACCCATGGCATACTGCAATACCTGTTACAGACACTGTCATCTTGAGGAAGGAATGCAGGGCGCATGCCACGCCAGGATCTGCAGGGACGGCACCGTAACTGCTTCAGGATACGGCGAGATAACGGCCATATCATTAGATCCCATAGAGAAAAAGCCTCTTGCCGGGTTCTGCCCCGGCTCCAAGGTGCTGTCCGTGGGCTTTCTCGGATGCAACTTCAACTGCCCTTTCTGTCAGAACTACGATATCTCATACGCCGGCAAGGATAAAGACCTTGAGATCCCTGACACTACATACATATCTCCTGAACGTCTCACGGAAATGGCACTGGGACTCATGGACCGAGGCAACATCGGGCTTGCCTTTACCTACAATGAACCGCTGACTTCCTGGGAGTACGTAAGAGATGCCGGAAGAATGTCGCACGAAGCGGGCATGAAGAATGTGCTGGTCAGTAACGGTTCTGCATCACTCGAAGTCCTCGAGGAAGTACTGCCGTACATCGATGCCATGAACATCGACCTTAAGACATTTGATCCTGATATCTATTCGAAGGTGCTGGGAGGCTCTCTCGATGCGGTGAAGGCATTCATCGGACGTGCCTGCACGGACAGCCATATGGAGATAACGACGCTTGTTGTACCGGGGATATCCGACAGCGAGGACATGATAAGGGATATGGCTTTCTGGATAGCTTCGCTTCCGGGCGGCAAAGATATCACGTATCACCTGACAAGGTTTTTCCCGAGGTATAAGATGGATGATGTTAAGGCAACTGATGTGGAGCTGATCTATCATCTTGCCGACGTCGCAGGAGAATACCTTGATCATGTTTATACAGGCAATTGCTAGAAGGGGGTAAGCCATGTCTATCGTAGGAGCCGTTATGGTACCGCATCCGCCGCTGATCGTTCCCGAAGTCGGAAGGGGCGGAGAGAGTGTGATCCGGGAGACGACCGACAGCTATGTAAAGGCTGCGGAGTTCATAAGAGATCTGGCACCTGATACGATAGTGCTGTCTTCGCCTCACAGTACGATGTATGCCGATTATCTGCACATCTCGCCCGGGAGCCATGCCTCGGGTGATCTGGGGATGTTCGGTGCGCCGCAGGTGCATTTCGATGCGGATTATGACGAAGAGCTATCTTCCGGGATATGCAGTCTCGCCGAGGCAAAACTGATCCCTGCAGGCTTTGAAGGGGAGAGAGACAGTTCTCTTGATCACGGAACTATGGTGCCTTTGTATTTCATAAGGCAGAAGTATACGGACTTTAAGCTTGTAAGGCTTGCCATCTCGGGCATATCCCTTGAAGAGCACTACAGGCTCGGGCAGATCATCAGTGAAGCCTCTGACATATTGGGAAGAAGAGTGGTATATGTCGCGAGCGGCGACCTGTCCCACAAACTGCAGGAAGACGGTCCGTACGGTTTTGACAAGGCCGGACCGGAATATGACTCGAAGATCATGGCCGTAATGGGCAGCGGAAGGTTCGGAGAACTCCTGAAGTTCGATCCGGTGTTATGCGATGATGCTGCCGAGTGCGGCCACAGGTCCTTTGTCATTATGGCCGGGGCGCTTGACGGCAAGGCAGTCGATGCCGCCATGCTATCTCATCAGGATGTAACCGGCGTAGGTTACGGCATCTGCACTTACAAGGTAACGGGAGAAGACAGCTCCAGGAGATTCCTTGATGGTCTCATGTTCGAGAGGGCATCGGAGGCTGCCGAGCGCAAAGCCGGTGAGGATCCGTTTGTGTCGCTGGCAAGACTTACCGTAGAGACATATATCAAGAATCACACACTGCCTGAGATCCCTGATGATCTTCCGAAGGAGATGACAGACAGGAAGGCCGGGGTTTTCGTCACACTGCATATCGGAGACAACCTGAGAGGATGTATCGGAACCATCTCTCCGGTAAGACCGTCGATCGTGCAGGAGATAATGGCAAATGCGATAAGTGCGTGCACGCGTGATCCGAGGTTCAATCCGGTGCGCCCCGATGAACTCCCGCTCATCACATACAGTGTTGATGTCCTTGGAGATGCCGAAGATATTGATTCAGAAGACAGTCTCGATGTGAAACGCTACGGCGTGATAGTTACCAACGGTGACAGGAGGGGATTGCTCCTTCCTGACCTTGACGGCGTCGATTCGGTAGCTGAGCAGGTAGCGATAGCCAGGAGCAAAGCAGGTATAGCGCAGGATGAACCTGTGTCATTACAGCGTTTCGAGGTCGTACGGCATTACTGAGTTGGAAATTAACTGTAAAAATTGCACAAAAGGCGGGGTTTTTGACCTCGCTTTTTTGTATTTTTGGTTGGTATTTCCTCTATATTAGTTTATAATATCAACAGTGTGCGGATCACTCCGCACTTTACTTCGTGCCTGAATGTCAGGCTCGATGATCAACCTCAGAGGGAGGCAGTTGCTACATATATGGATGCAGCTTATCTGTTTAACAAAGGCGAGAATTATATGAGCTACAGGTTCCTGGGCTCTCATCCGTATGAGGACGAGAACGGGAAGGGCTTTATATTCCGCGTATGGGCGCCTAACGCACGAATGGTCAGCGTTATGGGCGATTTTAACGATTGGGACGGGAATTCATGCCAGATGTTCAAGCTGGGCAATACCGGTATCTGGGAGCAGAAGGTTCCCGGCGCTCAGCAGTGGGACCGCTACAAGTATCGCGTTGTCGGAGCCGATAACCGTATTTATGAGAAGGGCGATCCGTTCGCAAGGCATTTTGAGACGAGGCCGAATAATGCGTCGATCCTCTATGAACCCGATGATTATGTATGGAATGATGAGAGATTCTGCAAGAACCGTAAGGATGCTCTCGCTGCAAAGCCCATCAACATCTATGAGATCCATCTGGGTTCATGGCGCCGTCATCCTGACGGGAATTTCTTCACATACCGCGAACTGGCGATAGATCTGTCTGATTACTGCAAGAAGATGGGTTATACGCATGTCGAGCTCATGCCTATCCTTGAGCATCCGCTCGATGATTCCTGGGGCTATCAGGTAACCGGTTACTATGCCGTTACTTCAAGATTCGGTACCCCTGCGGACTTCAAGTTCATGGTCGATGTGCTCCATCAGAACGGCATCTCGGTCATACTTGACTGGGTACCCGCTCATTTCCCGAAGAACCTTGAAGGTCTTGTAAGATTTGACGGAACTCCATGCTACGAGTATGCAGATCCCAGGATCGGCGAGCACAGGGAGTGGGGCACATATGTGTTTGACTATTCCAAGAACGAGGTCAAATCCTTCCTCATCTCCAACGTTGTCTACTGGCTCGATGAGTATCATCTCGACGGTATCCGTGTTGATGCGGTATCTTCGATGCTCTACAGGGATTACGGCAGACAGCAGTATATCCCGAATAAGTACGGCGGCAACGAGAACCTCGAGGCCATCGAATTCTTCAAGCACCTGAACAGCATCATACGTAAGGAGTATCCTTATGCGATGCTGATCGCTGAGGAATCAACCGCATGGCCCAAGGTATCGCATCCCGTCGAGGACGGCGGTCTTGGCTTTACACATAAGTGGAATATGGGCTGGATGCATGATACCCTCGATTATTTCTCCACTGACTCTTATGCGAGGGCATGGCATCACGATGAGTTCTGTTTCTCGATGATGTATGCATTTGCCGAGAACTATATCCTCTCGCTCTCGCATGACGAGGTCGTACACGGCAAGCATTCATTGATAGACAAGATGCCGGGCGATATCTGGCGCAAGTTCGCTTCGCTCCGTACCATGATGCTCTATCAGATCAGCCATCCGGGCGCCAAGCTCAACTTCATGGGTTCCGAGTTCGGTCAGTTCATCGAGTGGCGCTTCTATGAACAGCTCGAGTGGTTCCTGCTGGACTATGAGTCGCACAGACTGCTCCAGAGCTTCAATGCCGAGCTGAACAGATTCTATATCGAGCATCCTCAGCTCTGGATCGATGATCACACATGGGCAGGATTCGAATGGATCGATGCTTCTGATACCAAGAACAACGTATTCATCTACAAGAGATCTTCACCGAAGCCGGAAGAGAATGACATCTATGTCGCTCTCAACATGGTTCCGCAGCCTCTTGAGAATTACGATATGCCCGTATATGAGCTCGGTACATATAAGATCGTGTTCAATACCGATGACATGAGCCACGGCGGTTCCGGATATCCTACGGGAACGGATGCGAACGGCTGCTTCGAGGCGATAGATGAACCTCTGAACGGTAAGCCTTATCACGTTACCGTCAATCTTCCGCCTCTTGCAGGTATCTACTTCATGAAGGTCAAGGATCCGGTGAAGAAGAAGCCCGCAGCAAAGAAGACTGCAGCTAAGAAGCCGGCGGCGAAGAAAGCTGCTCCCGCTAAGAAGGCTACTCCTGCCAAGAAGGCAGCTGCCAAGAAGCCTGAAGCGAAGAAGGCTCCCGCCAAGAAAGCACCTGTCAAGAAGGCAGTGAAGGCAGAGCCTGAGAAGGCGGCCGTCAAGAAGACTCCTGCAAAGAAGCCTGCGGCTAAGAAAACAACTAAAGCAAACAAAACCAAATAACAGGGTGCGGAGGTAACATTTATGGGAAAAACTGAAGTCGTTGCGATGATACTCGCAGGAGGACAGGGATCAAGACTCGGCGTGCTGACGAAGACGATTGCGAAACCTGCAGTTCCGTTCGGAAGCCGTTACAGGATCATTGACTTCCCGCTCTCAAACTGCGTCAACTCAGGCATTGAGATCGTAGGCGTGCTGACACAGTATCAGCCACTGGCTCTCAATACTTACGTAGGTAACGGACATCCTTGGGATCTTGACCGTAACAATGCCGGCGCATACATACTTCCGCCTTATCAGACAGCTGACGGTTCATCCTGGTATAAGGGAACTGCAAATGCCATCTATCAGAACATGAGCTTCGTTGATGACAACTCACCCAAGTATGTTGTCATCCTCTCCGGCGACCACATCTACAAGATGGATTACGCTGCGATGCTCAAGGCTCATATCGACAAGGGCGCAGATGCCACACTTGCGGTATATGAGGTACCGTGGGAAGAGGCTCCGAGATTCGGAATCCTTAACACCAAGGACGACGATGTTATCGAGGAGTTCGACGAGAAGCCTGCCAAGCCTAAGAGCAATCTGGCTTCGATGGGTGTCTACATCTTCACATGGGACGTTCTCCGTGAAGCCCTTATCGAGGACGAGGCCGATCCTGATTCCAACAACGACTTCGGCAAGAATATCGTTCCTAACCTTCTCGCCAAGGGCAAGAAGCTCTGCGCTTACCGCTTTGCAGGTTACTGGAAGGACGTAGGAACCATCTCGTCTCTCTGGGAGACCAACATGGATATCCTGGACAAGCCTGAAGAGATCAACCTGGTCGACAGATCATGGAAGATCTTCTCGAGGAACCCGGTCAAGCCTTCACACTTCATCGGATCCGGCGCGAAAGTAAGGAACTCCGCTCTTACCGACGGCTGCCGCATCTTCGGTGATGTTGAGCATTCCGTTCTCTCTGAATCCGTTATCGTCGAGAAGGGAGCAGTTGTTAAGGACTGCGTACTCATGCCGGGCGTTGTCGTCGGCGAAGGTGCACACATCGAGCGCTGCATCGTTGATTTCGGTACGATCATCGGCAAGAACGTCGAGGCCGGAAGCTTCGTTACCGGCGAAGGCCCTTACACGAACAAGAAGCTCTGCTCTGAAGGGATCTGCGTTTTCGAGCGCGGCCTGAAGATCAAGGACGGCGCGAAGATCTGTCAGAACAGTATGGTGGACAGTGATGTCGAAGTTGCGGAAGCTGATTCCGTAATCGAGAGCACATTCAGAGTCTGAGGAAAAGGAGATTAGATACTATGTTTAATAATGCAATGGGCCTCATCCTGGCCGACAACAAAAAGATATCACTCGGAGAACTCTCCACCCCCAGAGCGCTCTCGGCTATGCCGTTTGGAGGAAGATACAGGATCATCGACTTCATGCTCTCTGACATGGTCAACTCCGGTATCAAGAACGTGGGTCTCCTTACTTACAACAAGTACAAGTCGCTTATGGACCATACAGGTACCGGTGCTGCTTGGTCACTCGACAGAAAGAACGACGGTCTTCATATCCTGCCGCCTTACGTAAATTCCGAGGCATCCAGCACGATCTCCGACGAGGAGCTCACGGGCGTCATGGACTTCCTCAGACAGTCACGTTCGACATACGTCATCGTTGCAGGTTCCAACATAATCCTCAATACGACTTTCGATGATTTCATCAGGTCACATGAGGCAGCAGGTGCTGACATCTCCGTAATGTACAACCGTGACGGAACCAAATACGGCAACCCTTCCTACATCCTCGACATCGATGAGGACGGCTTTGTAAGGGACATGCTCTTCAACCCGCCGAAAGCAGCTTCTTCCAAGTGCTCTCTCGGCATCCTCTGCCTGAGAAGAGATCTTCTCATCGACATCATCGCAAAGCAGATGGCACACGGTACCACACACTTCGGTATCCACTCCATCGTTAAGATGTTCGACGAGCTCAAGGTCTACGGCTTCGAGTATTCGGGCGTGGCACTCAGGATCAACAGCGTACAGTCATACTTCAATTCTTCGATGTCACTTCTTACGGATTCCGTCAGGAACAACCTGTTCTGGAGCGGCAACCCCGTATATACAAAAGTTAAGGACGAAGCTCCTACGCTTTACTTCGACAACGCCGACATGAGCGATTCTATCGTATCAGACGGTTGCCGCATCTACGGTAAGGTCGAGGAGTCAGTCATATTCAGAAGTGTTACAATAGCAAAGAATACAACGGTCAAGAACTGCGTTATCATGCAGGACGTTCACATCTCGGAGAATTGCCATCTCGAGAATGTCATCCTTGACAAGAATGCGTTCGTAAGACCCGGTGTCAAACTTGTCGGTCATCCCGACTATCCGGTCGTAATCGGAAAAGGAGCAGGTATCTGATCATGGAAAAATCTATCAGGGTATTAATGGCAACTTCGGAATGCAGCCCCTTCGTTAAGGTCGGAGGACTTGCTGATGTTGTGGGAAGCCTTCCGGTCGAACTCAACAGACAGGGTGTGGATGCGAGAGTAATACTGCCTCTGTACAAGAAGATCAAGGTCAAGTACAGCGACCAGCTCCGCTTCCTCGGATGGAAGATGGTCCACATGGGATGGCGTTCACTCTATGCGGGACTGTTCTCACTTGAACAGAACGGCGTTACCTTCTATTTTGTGGACAACGAATACTATTTCAACTTCGATCAGATCTATGTTGATTATGTGTTCGATATCGAGAGATACTGCTTCTTCCAGCGTGCCGTTCTCGACTTCATGGGCGACTTCATGAGCTTTGAGCCTAATGTGCTCCACTGCCACGACTGGCAGACAGGCATGATGCCCATGCTCCTCGACTGTCACTACAAGAGGAACGGATATCACACGAACGTACAGACCGTGTATACGATCCACAACCTCAAGTATCAGGGCGTTCATTCAACTGACGTCGTACGTGAGATGCTCGATCTGCCCGATGAGTATATCCGCGAGGATTTCTGCATCAAGGACAAGGCCATCAACTTCATGAAGGCCGGCATCGTATTCTCGAATTCCGTAACGACGGTATCTCCGACATATGCTTATGAGATCATGACCGACTACTACGGCGAAGGTCTGAACTATACGCTCCAGAAGTATGCTTACAAGGTATCGGGCATCCTGAACGGAATGAACGATCTCGAGTACGATCCTTCCACAGATGACAAGATCCCCATGAAGTATTCGATCAAGAATTACGAGAAGGGTAAGGCTGTCTGCAAGAAGTCACTTCAGGAGCAGCTCCAGCTCGAAGTCAATCCCGGTGCGCCTCTGTGTGCCATGATCTCGAGACTGGTCGATCAGAAGGGATTGGATCTCCTTCTCTACGTTGTTGAAGAGATGCTCTATGACGGTATGCAGGTAGTAATCCTTGGTACGGGCGATCCGTACTATGAGAGAGCTCTTGAGGATATTGCGAACCGTAACCGCGGCAAGATGTGCGCATGCATCGATTTCGACGGCGCTCTCGCTCATACGATCTATGCAGGTGCGGATATCTTCCTGATGCCGAGTATCTTCGAGCCTTGCGGACTGTCCCAGCTCGTATCGATGGCGTATGGTACTGTTCCTGTCGTAAGAGAGACGGGCGGTCTTAAGGATACTGTAACGCCTTATAACGAGTACACCGGCGAGGGCAACGGATTCTCTTTCGCTAACATCAATGCGCACGAGCTGCTCTTCGTTACCAAGTATGCGGCTGACATATACCGTCACCACAAGGATATTTGGAACCGCCTCATCGAGACGGGCATGAAGGGCGACTATTCCTGGAAGAAGAGTGCTGCCGAATACGCAGGACTGTTCTCCCTTATCTGCGGAATCGAGCTCAAGCCTGCAGAGGCACCTGCTCCCGCCAAGGAAGAGAAGAAAGCAGAAGAGGCGAAGAAGCCTGAGAAGGCAGAAGCCCCGAAGGAAGCCGCTCCCAAGAAGAAGGCCTCCAAGCCTGCTGCCAAGAAGGCTGATACCAAGAAGCCTGCAGCAAAGAAGACGGCAAAGAAACCTGCCGATAAGCCGGAGGATAAGAAAGCTTAATGTCTTCCGGATCAGGCATAAGAGACAACATTCAGGCGCGGTGCAGACATGCATCGCGTTTGCCTGATTACAGGACACCGTTCGGAGCAAGACCGACTGAATCCAATGTCGACCTGTTCTTTGACGCTCCTGAATCGGCTTCTAATGTGACTTTGTGCTATACATACGGCCTGTATAAGTTCTCATACCATGAAGAACCCATGCACAGGCTGGCAAGTTCCAACAGGTACCATGTGGAACTGAGACTGCCGCATGAGTCTTCAATACTGTTCTACTGGTTCAGGTTTAGCGACAACGGCAGTACGCTGTTCTACGGCGCAGGCTGGGATACCAGGGACGGTGAGGGATGCATCTATGACTGTCCGCCGAGAGTGGGCGCCGATGAGGATAAGTATCCTTATGCATTCCAGATAACCGTATATAACAAGGACTTCCGCACGCCTGACTGCATGAAGGGATCGATGATCTACCAGATCTTCCCGGACAGGTTTGCCAGGGACAGGAACTTCAGCTTCACGCGGATGATCTCCGCTTCACCCAGAACGGAGCGCATATACCATGAGGACTGGGGAGAAGATGTCGATATCTACGGCAAACCCGAGACAGGTTATCTCGCTTGTGATTTCTACGGCGGCTCGCTAAGGGGAATTACCGAGAAGCTCGGTTACATCAAGAGCCTTGGAATAGATATCATCTATCTGAATCCCATCTTTGAGGCGAGGTCATCGCACAGATATGACACGGCTGATTACCTGAGTGTCGATCCGATACTGGGCGGCAATGCTGCGTTTGATGAATTTGCTGCCAAGGCAAAGGAACTGGGCATTAAGATCATATTAGACGGAGTGTTCAGCCATACCGGCGCAGATTCCAAGTATTTCAACAAGTTTGACAGATATGAGGGCACAGGTGCCTATAAGTCATTTGCAGAGGGCTGTGAGAGCAGGTACCGCTCCTGGTATAACATCTTCCGCGATGACAAGGGAGAGATCTGTTATGATTGCTGGTGGGGATTCCCGGATCTTCCCAATGTCAATGAAGACGATCTGTCCTACAGGAGATTCATCTTCGGCAAGGACGGAGTTGTAGACACATGGACATCAAGGGGTGCTGACGGCATCAGACTTGATGTATCGGATGAGCTGCCAGACAGCTTCATAAGACAGATGAGATCGACCATCAAGGAAAAGACAGAAGGGCAGGGAATGCTCGTCGGTGAAGTCTGGGAAGATGCTTCTAATAAGTGCAGCTACGGCTCCTACAGAGACTTCATGCTCGGCAATACCCACGACTCGGTCATGGGCTACACTTTCAGGCATGTCTTACTGGATTTCCTCTGCGGATACATAAGTGCGGAGATCGCTGATACAAGGCTTGAAGGTTTCCGTGAGAGGTATCCGGCCGAGGCTTATTACTGCATCATGAATCTCGTATCGTCGCACGACGTTCCCAGGATCATGACCATGCTTGGCGGTGCGCCTGATACCGATGACCGTGAGGTTCAGAAGAAGACTTCCGTATCGGAGCAGGATTATGCCAGATGCGCCAGTCTGAGCCGTATGGCTTATGCGTTCCAGACTGCCTATGTCGGAGCAAGCTGTGTCTACTACGGTGACGAGATACTCATGCAGGGCTACAAGGATCCTTTTAACAGAAGGACATACCCGTGGAATGGTATTAGCGGCGCGCAGCGCGAGAACCTTACATTTGTAAGGGACATATCCGGGCTCAGGCGCGAAAACACATGCCTCAGGACCGGCTTCTACCGTACGCTCTACGCACAGGGCGACGTGATCATTCTCGAGAGATACCTTAATGAGGGCAGGGACTACTTCGGCAAGGAAGGCAAGGGAGCGCAGAAGATCGTATTCGCCCTTAATCGTTCGGCGGGCAGCGCAGGTGTCAGGTTAGGTGAGAGCATCTCGGGAATAACAGCAGATGTGACAGCACCTTTTGAAGACGCAGTTACAGGCTGCCTGATCGAGGCTTCCGGAGAAGAGGTAAAGTTCAATCTTGAACCTTACGGAGTTTCTTTTGTTAAATATATAAGTAAAATTTAATATTTCATGCTAAACTAAATACAGTTTATTTTATGGAGGGTGATTATATGTCAGAGGATACTTATAAGCCCAGTACTCACATTGATGCTGAAGGCAACGAAGTGGAAGAGGCGATTACCGAGGAAGTAACCGATAAGAAGTGTCCGGGTTGCGGAGCTACAGTTGTTTACGATCCTGAGACACTCTCGATGACATGCCCGTTCTGCGGCTATTCAAGAGAACTACCCAAGCCTGAGGATAATACGAAGGAGATCGAGGAACTCGATTTTGCTACGGCTAAGAACAGAGCAAGTGTTGACTGGGGTTCCGTCAAGAAGTCCGTTGTATGTAAGAACTGCGGTGCAGAGACAGTCGTTGATGATGTAGATACGGCTCTTTGCTGCCCCTTCTGCGGATCTACTGCAGTCATGCCGCTTGATAAGGATGAGAACGTCATGGCTCCCGGCGGAGTTGTTCCTTTCGAGATCTCCAAGGAGAAGGCAGAAGCTCTCTTCAAGAAGTGGATGAAGGGCAAGCTCTTTGCACCGAATGAAGCAAAGAAGAGCTGCGAAGCCAAGAACTTCAACGGAATGTATCTGCCTTACTGGACATACGATTCACAGACAACATCTCCTTATACGGTCAAGCTCGGCTTCGAAGAGGGTTCAGGAGACAACAGACACACTGTATACCGTACATATAAGGGAATCTATGAGAGATTCATCGATGATGAAGTCGTATACGGAAGTAAGAAGACGACAAATCCTTATATCAAGAGCGTATCTGATTTTGATTTCACCAAGCTCCGTAACTATGATCCGCAGTTCGTTGCAGGATTCACGGCTGAGAGATATTCCGTAGGTCTTGATGAAGGCTGGGAGACAGCTAAGGATCAGATCAGGAAGAAGCTTAAGAGCGAGATCGGTCAGATGGAGAAGAAGAAGCGCCGCGCAGACTCCATCAGCAAGGTCGATTTTGCCACAAGCTATGCCAATGTCACATTCAAATATGTACTGGCACCTATCTGGATCGCTAACTTCAAGTTCAAGGATAAGGTTTACAATCTTGTCGTTAACGGACAGACCGGTAAGATCTCCGGTAAGTCGCCTATATCGCCCATCAAGGTTGCGATCGCGATCATTATCGCCATCATCGTACTGGTTGTTCTCTTCAACCTCATGGGTAACTGATAACCGATATCTGACACAAAAACAAGATCGGTACAACCAAAATAATTAAATTAAGCCGTATTCCTGATATCAGGTTTACGGCTTAATATATTTTATATGGCAATTTTCGAGCGAAAATGTGTACGAAAAGTGAAAATTGATTACATTTTGTTTGCAATTTGTTTGCAATTTCCCTGAATCTAAATTATTATTTACACGGTAGTATTCCACCCCTGTATTAGTGAAAGTTTTTTCGGAGGAAGATGTCATCATGAGTTATGTATTGCCAAAGAGGTTGGCTGGCGTAATTGCTTCAGTTGTAGCATTTGCGATCATCGCACCGTCAACACTTCTCAGTGTTAAGGCAGACAACAACAACAAAGTCCAGCTCGGCAGTTTTGAATATGCATCTGCTGATAATCTCGGAGGCGCAAACGCTTTCGCAGTATTTGCAAAGAACTACAACGACACGAGCAGTGATATGGAAGGCCTTATCGCTGCAGATAATGTTACTTTCGGTAATAAGGACATCGGTGCATCCGGTAATGTTTCCCAGTATATTATAGAAGGATATAACCTTAACTACTTCGGAAGCAGCATCTCGGGTACGTTTACCAATATCAGAAGTGCAGATGCTCTTATCCTTCCTGATGACGTTACTATCGTTACAAACGATCCTTCAGTAAATAACGGAAATGGTGTCAGACTCTCATACGGCGGAGTAACCAAGGACTTCAATCAGGTTACTGACATCCTCAATTCTTCCGATGCTTCCAAGATCACTAATGTAAAGAATTCTACTTTCACAATTGACTTCGATCAGGCATTCAATGCTCTGAAGTCTTATTCCTCAACAGCTTACAACCAGGCAGACACAGTTCAGCTTACTATCGATGCAAGCACGATCTCTATCGTATGCCAGCCCGGTCTTAACTATGTAAACATTGATGCTTCTGAACTGTCTGAGAAGACGATCAGCATCGTTGGCAACGGCACAACAGATTATTCTCTTGTTATCAATGTAAAGAATGCAGGCGATAATGTTACTTTCAATCACTCAATGCTGATCGACGGTCAGGGATATGACGGATATGGCCCTAACGGCGGTAAGATCCTCTGGAATCTCGGACCTGATTATTCCGGATCTGTTACTTTCATTCAGGATGCAATGGGTGTTGTTCTTGCACCCAGCGGTACAGTACACATCGGACAGTCTCACAACGGTTCCGTATTTGCTGCATATGTATCCAATGACGGATGCGAGATCCACCAGAATCCTTTCCAGGGTTCACCTGTAAATCCTAATAAGTTTACTGTTACACCTACAGATGCACCTGTAGAACCTACGGATACACCTGCAGCAACAGATACACCTGCAGCAACAGATACACCTGCAGCAACAGATACACCTGCAGCAACAGATACACCTGCAGCAACAGATACACCTGCAGCAACAGATACACCTGCAGCAACAGATACGCCTGCAGCAACAGATACGCCTGCAGCAACAGATACGCCTGCAGCAACAGATACGCCTGCAGCAACAGATACGCCTGCAGCAACAGATACACCTGCAGCAACAGATACACCTGCAGCAACAGATACACCTGCAGCAACAGATACGCCTGCAGCAACAGATACGCCTGCTGCAACAAATACACCGGCTGCTACAGATACGCCTGCTGCAACAGGTACACCGGTAGTTACAACCACCCCCATTGTTACATCAACACCTGTGGTTACAACCACCCCCGTTGTTACATCAACACCTGTTGTTACTTCCACACCCGTTGTAACATCGACACCTGTGGTTACAACCACACCTGTTGTAACATCAACACCTGTGGTTACAACCACACCCGTTGTAACATCGACACCTGTGGTTACAACCACACCCGTTGTAACATCAACACCTGCAGTTACGACATCAGCTCCTGTTGTTACAACTACACCTGTAACGACAACATCTCCCGTAACACCTGTTACAACAACACTTACCATCAGCAAGCAGGATATGACAGGCACAACAGGCGCAGAGCTTGATGGTGCTAAGATGATCCTTACTGCAGTATCCAATTCCTCACTCCGTTACCTCAAGGTATCCGGCGGTAAGGTTGGTGCTCCTGTAACTCAGACAGCAAAGACGATCTCCTGGACATCAGGTAATACACCTTTCGTTATCGAGGATCTCCCTGATGGTACATATACACTCGAAGAGACTGTTGCACCTGACGGTTATGATGTGATCACAACAACACAGTTCACCATCTCCGGCGGCAACATCAGCAAGACAACAAGCAATACTGATGTTAAGGTTGAGAACAATGCTTCCGGCTGCTACGTAACAGCATTCGATGAGGCTCTTACACAGCCTTCCACCACAACAACAACGAATACTGTTGGAGTAGAGATCAGCAAGCAGGATATCGCAGGTAACGAGATCGCAGATGCTACTCTTACCATCACAAGCCTTGACGGTAAGGATCTGTCTAACGTATACGTTACTCAGAACGGAGCAACAGTTAATGTAGTTCTGTCATCTGACCTTAAGTCCATCTCCTTCCAGACTCAGGAACTGACGAATTCCATCGTATTCGGTCTTGAGGCTGGTAAGTATGAACTCAAGGAGACAGTAACACCTGTTGCTTACCTGAGAGCTGAGTCCATCGTCTTTGAGATCTCTGATAACGGCAATGTTATTAATACAGCTACTAATGTTCAGGGTTCTCCGATCGTTATGGTCGATGAGGCTGATCCTACTTACTCCACATCTGGAACAACAACAAGCGTTGCATTCAGCAAGCAGTCCATGACTAACCTCGGCACTGAGCTGGTTGGCGCTACAATGAAGATCACAACAACAAACCTCAGCATCGACCTCTCCGGCGTAAGCTACACAGGCGGCGATTCTGTAATCAGAACAACAAGCATGATCACTTGGAACACTTCTGATACTGTATTTGAAGTAGATCTTCCTGACGGTACCTATACTCTCGAAGAAGTTGTCGCACCTGACGGATATGCTGTTATCACAACAACAACATTCACTGTCAGCGGCGGCGTCGTAACAAAGACAAGCAGCAACACTGATGTCGAGATAATTGGAACTTATGTTACTGCTTTCGATGAGGCATACACAGGTCCTTCAACACTCGTTGCCGGTGCAAGCAGAGTACCTCCCACGACTGTAGAGAACCTCAACGAAGCAGTAGAGAAGGCTTCCGTTGTCGGTATGTCCAGCCGCCAGATCCCTGCTACAGGTGATTCCATGGCAATGACTGATATCGCTACCATCGTACTGCTCGTTGCTGCAGCAGCTACAATGGGAACAGTAGCGGTAAAGACCAAAAAAGAAGCACGATAATTCACTACAGGGGTGATTTATAGTAGAGGGAAGGTTGTCAGAAATGGCAACCTTTCTTCTTTATTAAAAAATGCCTTGACACACCATATTCATAAAAGTATAATTATCAAGCCTAAAGCAAATGCGGCCGTGGCGGAACTGGCAGACGCGCACGTTTGAGGGGCGTGTGGTTAACCCCATACGAGTTCAAGTCTCGTCGGCCGCACCAATAAAAAACCCTGTGATCATCAGATCGCAGGGTTTTTGTTTTGAGAAGTTACATATCGTTCCTTCGTCTCTCGTAGAAGAACATGAACTGCTGCATGATGCCTGCAGTATCAGGGTAGGGGGAGGTATCGAACGATCCGCCGTAATACCTGTCCATGATCCTTTGTATCCACACATCCACAGGGAATCTTCCTGTTCTTGCGAAAGCGAAGAGCATCACGCAGTTCGCCACCTTCGTTCCGACGCCATACATGGCCATCAGAGCCTTATACAGCTCATCGTCTGACAGCTGTTCAAGTGAGGAGGGATCAAGCATGCCGTCTGCAAAACCCGCAGCGGCCTGCGCTATGTATGGAGCACGATAACCTACCCCGGTGTCCTGAAGCCTGTCAAAGGGCAGGGAAGCGAGTTCAGAGGGCGCAGGGAAGGCGTGGAAGACATTCTTCGACGGCTTAATGAACGGATCGCTTAATACCGGAGCCGGTATTGTCCTTCCGCAGAGCTCGGATATCCTCTCTACAGAGGTTGTTATCGATGGGATCGATCGTCTCTGGGAGATGATGTAGCTGATAACCGTCTCAAAAATATCCTGCTTCAGTATCCTTATTCCGCGGCCGAAGTCTGCAGCCGCCATGAGATAGCTGTCTTCAGGGTCGATAGACTTCTCGATGGCGGAATAATCCCTTCCGAGGTCGAAGTATCTGAACCAGATGCTGTCGAATTCCTTTTCACTGCATGAGAATGCATAGCTTCCGTCTCCGATATCCGCTATCTGAAGATATCTGCCGTAAGCCACAAGCTCGCAGTGGGTATCATCGAGCATCTTTATCCGGAACGCCTGACCTGAGTCAGCGATCTTAGACAGAGAGAAATATTCGATCTTACGGATTGTCATGCTTTGGGATCCAGCTTGAAGTAATTGTTGAGATGGCAGAGGATATTGCCGTTATAGAGCTTAACGCGCTTATCTGCCCTGAATCCCGTCGCATCCTCGAATGTCGATTCCGGAGTGATGACAGACAGTCTTACGCCGCGTCTGCACTTGCCTGACCCGGTAAGGTAAGTCCTTGCGATCATGCGGTAGATGTCATCTGCTTCCTCAGGCGTCATTAGTCTTCCGCCGTAAGGAGGATTGGTCAGAATAAGCTGACGGTCAAAGTCTGTCTTGGAAGCAAGCTTCTCGGGTGTCATATCACGGCAATCCGCCACATCGAACTTAACAAAGTCAGCGACGCCTGCCGCCCGGGCATTCTTTCTTGCGGATTCCACCGCACGTCTGTCTATATCAGAACCATAGAAGAAGCAGTCATCAAGCGGAGAGAGGTCTTCACCTTCAACAGCCTCTTCAAGGGCTCTCCTGCGCATCTCAGGGCCGATGTAGGGCAGAGCCTCATATGCAAAGTGTCTCTGCTTGCCGGGGGCGATGCCGAGAGCCATCTGAGCAGCTTCGATGACGATGGTACCCGATCCGCAGAAGGGGTCATAGAGAGCTTCGTATTTGAAGGGCTCATAATGAGCAAGGGATACCATGCCTGCTCCCAGAGTCTCTTTGATTGGCGCTTCGTGCGTAAGGGGACGGTAGCCGCGCTTATGCAGACCGTCACCGGTGGTATCGATCATCATACGGCAATGGTCATTAACTATGCCGAACTGGATCCTTACGGTTCCTTTGGCAGAATCTTCGTAGAGAATGGAATCCTCCTTGACGCCTCTGGATGACAGTATGCTCCTGACAACAGCCTTCTTAGACAGGGACTGCAGCGCAGGAACGCCGTAGAGCTTGGACTTCCTGGAGAATCCGTTGATAACGAAAGCATACCCCTCGGGGATAAAGTCATTCCAGGGAAGATCACGGCATCCGTCGAAAAAACTGTCGAAATCTTCGGCATCGAACTCTCCTGCAACAAAGAAGACACGCTCGCCGCGTCTGACGTTCATATTCACATGGGCAACATCCAATGCCCATGAAGTATCATCGCATTCAAGAGTGACTACACCGTCCGAGACACTTATCCTCGAACGCTCGTATCCGATTGCTTCAAGATCTTCTCTTGTAGGGGTCTCCAGACCAAAAAGAGTGGTAATGATTATCTTCATGCAGAGATTATATACTAAATCCAAAAGCAGTAGTTCTCAAAAAGTCTTAAATTATCTTGTCAAGTACTTTTTTATGTTTTTGCCTGTCCTTGTACGGTGGACACATGAAAACGAACATATGTAACAAATCCTTGAGAATGCCTAAAATAAAGGGCTTCGCGAAAACTGTAAACACGCCTTAACCGTTTTGTCAAGAAACCGACATAAAATGCAAATCGTTGATATTAAGGCGTTTGAGGGACATTAAAATGCAAAATGCTTGTTTTTGAGTTATCAACAGAGTTTTGAACATTATGAACATTCCGAACTCTCACCGACACGAATTTAATATGCTATAATCTCATAAATTTATAAGGGGAGGCGCCTATGTCAGAACTAATAGAGAAGGCCGCAACAGCAAAGCAAGCATCATTCAAGCTGGCCACTCTGCCAAGCGATCTTAAGAATAAGGCGCTGGAAGCGATCGCTGCCGCACTCGAAGCAAATAAGGATTCCATCTTCGAAGCTAATTCGGCTGACCTTCAGGCTGCGGAAGACGCAAGACTTGAGAAGCCTATTATCAAGAGGCTCAAGTTCCAGGATGAGAAGCTCAGGGATTCCGTTGAAGGCATCAAGAGCCTTATCACGCTTGAAGATCCGGTCGGTAAGGTAAAGCTCCATACAACGCTTGATGACGGATTCGAACTTTACCGTGTAACGTGCCCTATAGGTGTTATAGGTGTTATTTTCGAGAGCAGGCCTGATGCGCTGGTGCAGATCGCATCCCTGTGTCTCAAGAGCGGCAATGCAGTTTTCCTTAAGGGCGGATCCGAAGCGGCGAACAGCAATAAGATCCTTGCTGATATCATCTACAAGGCCGGTGTTGAGTCCGGACTTCCCGAGGGATGGCTGAATCTCATGACAACCCGCGGCGAGATCAGTGAGATGCTGAAGCTCGATGAGTATCTGGATCTCATCATTCCCCGCGGTTCCAATGCTTTCGTGCAGTACATAATGCAGAATACGTCCATTGCCGTATTAGGTCATGCCGACGGCGTCTGCCATACATACATCCATAAGGATGCCGATCCTGCGAAGGCTCTCAAGGTCGCAGTCGATGCCAAGACGCAGTATGTCTCGGTCTGCAATGCCACAGAGACGTTCCTTGTAGACAGAGAGCTTGAAGATACACTTCTCGTACAGCTCGTTGATACCCTCAGGAATGCAGGCGTAGAGCTTTACGGTGATGAATTCATGCAGGAGAAGTTCGGAGCACTGCCCGCTGAGGAGTGGCATCACGAATATCTCGACATGAAGTGCTCCGTCAAGGTCGTATCAGGTCTTGATGAAGCCGTGGAGCACATTAACAGATACGGCTCGGGTCATACCGATGCGATCATTACCGAAGATAAGGAAGCCGCAGAGAAGTTCATGCTCGCGGTTGATTCGGGAAGCGTTCTCGTTAACTGCTCAACAAGATTTGCAGACGGCTTCAGATACGGCTTCGGCGCTGAGGTCGGCGTATCCACATCAAAGATACATGCCAGGGGACCTGTCGGCCTTGAAGGACTCGTATCCTATAAGTACAAGATCTACGGCTCGGGCAACATCGTAGGCGACTACGCATCGGGCGCGAGAACATTCAAACACATACATCACGATATCTGATCATCCGGAGGTAACACAATGATAGTATCCATAGCATCTGACCACGCAGGTTATGACTTAAGGCAGCAGGTAATAGCACATCTTAAGGAGAAGGGCTTTGAAGTCCTGGACGGCGGTGCGACCAACGGAACCGACGCTTATTCCTATGTCGAAGCCGGCAAGAAGATCGCAGAAGATGTCTTGAGCGGCAGAGCTGACCGCGGAATAGCCATCTGCGGCACGGGCATCGGCATCTCTCTTGTCGTAAACAAGTACAAGGGAATAAGATGCGGCCTCTGCAGCAATGAGTTCATGGCAAGGATGAGCCGTCAGCATAATGATGCCAATGTTCTTGCTTTCGGTGCCAGAGTCGTAGGTAAGGGTGTGGCACTCGGTATGGTTGATGCTTTCTTCGAAGAGGAGTTCCTCGGCGGAAGACACGCAGAGAGGGTAGGAGACCTTACAAAGCTTGAAGAAGAGCACTTCAAGGCTTAAAGAAATACAAACTTTAGACATCGGAGCCGGCTCTTCTGGGCCGGCTTATCAATTTAATTAGACGTTTTTTGTAATTTGTCTGTTCTTTTCTTCTAATATAAGAGTAAAATGTACGGGTATAAGGAGGAGAGTTATGATTGCTATTCAACTAGCCGGCGGCAATTGGTTTGCCGAGTTCTGGGAATCATTCCTCAGACAACTCGCAGAACGATTCCAGATCGGCGATATAGGAGAGGAGATCAACCACGGCATACTGCAGTGGCAGCACACCTTCTTTGATATCCAGAGCATACCTGTAGTTCTTACTGATGCGATCATCGTTACTTGGATCGCGGTCATCGCCATGATCATACTGTTCAGATGCATGGTTGGTAAGGATACCATAAGACCCAAGGGTAAGCAGACTGTTCTCTGGCTGCTTACGGAGCTTATCATTAAGACTGCAATGGATTTCGGAATGAACAGGGACGAGGCCGAGAAGGTCCTTCCCATGATCGGTACATTCGGTATCGTTATCGGCGGATGCAACATTATCTCATTCCTTAAGATATCCCCGCCGGCAAAGAACATCGCTTTCCCTGCTGCAATGGCAGTCATCGCGATCATCTTCGTTATCGCTACATCGATCAGGTTCATTGGGTTTAAGGGATTCTGGGTATACATGACCCAGCCCATGGCAGGACTGCTTCCGTTCAAGATCCTTGATTTTGTTATCAAGCCGATGTCGCTCGCACTCAGACTTTTTGGTAATGTCTTCGGCGCTTTCGTATTCATGGAATTCCTGTCCATCGTTGCGCCCATCATCGTTCCCGGTCTGTTCGGACTCTGGTTCGACTTAGCGGACGGCATCCTTCAGGCGATCATATTCGCTTATCTTACGATGTCCTATATCGGCGAGATCGTTGAGGTCGGACATGAGTATAAGGAGCATCCTGAAGAATTTGCAAAGAAGAAGAAAGAGAAGAAATCCAAGAAGAAAGCAAAGACTGTTACTGCAGATGCAGTCGCTTGATAAGGTTTTAATTTTAGGAGGAAAAATATATGACAAATCTGGTTTTGAGCATCATGCCCGTAATACTTGCTGCGGCTGAAGCAGCACCTGTTGATCCTAAGGCTATGGCAGCTTTGGGTGCAGGTATCGCAATCGGTCTCGGTGCGCTCGGTTCATCACTTGCAATGGGTAATCTTGCAGGCAAAGCTCTCGAATCCGGAGCAAGACAGCCTGAGATCTTCTCCAAGATCCAGACACTCATGCTCATGGCCATCGTATTCATAGAGTCACTTTGTATCTATTCACTGGTCGTAGCACTCCTTTTGATCTTTACATTCTGATACTTGAGGAAAAGAAATTATGTATTTTGAAGCAATAAATCTGCTGTTTGAGGCTGAAGAGGTCGCTGCTGAGTCATCTCTCTTCTCGCCTGATCAGTTCGCGGGATATGCAGTAACTGCACTGCTTACCGCAGTCAACGTCCTTGTTGCGTATATAGTCATCAAGAAGTTCATCTTCAAGCCTATCGTAAAGATGATCCACAACAGGGAAGAGGCACTTAACGGAGAGCTCGATGCCGTAGCCAAGTCAAAGGAAGAGGCAGAGGGCGTTGTGGCAATGTCCAAGCAGACCGTTGACGACGCACGTAAGAAGGCTTCCGAGATACTGGAAGAAGCTCAGGATACTGCAAACAAGCAGTCTGAACTCATAATCAAGAAGGCAAATGATGATGCATCCGAGATCCTTCTTCGTGCCGAAGAAGATGTTGCAAGGATGAAGCGCGTTGCCCTTGAAGAGATGAAGGATGATCTCACGGATCTTGCTGTACAGATCGCCCGTAAAGTACTGGGTGATGCTGTTGACCAGAGCACCCTTGAGGCATCTGCAGCCAAGTACACCGATGAAGTAATCGAAGCAGAGGTGAAGAAGAGTGAGTGAGCCCGTATCAAACAAGGACAAGAAGTCCAAGTCTAAGGGTCCGCTCCTTCGTGTAGAGACTGCGGGTGATATCCCTGAAGATAAGCTCAAGGTAATGACCGCGAAGTTCGCGGAAGTCAATGAGATAGCCGATTACAGGCTGTCCATTGAAGTCAAGCCCGAGCTTATCGGAGGCTTTGTCATCTACTTCCACGGCAACCGCTATGACTATTCTGTAGGCGGACAGCTTGGCAGGATCAACAACTTCATGAAGCGTACCCGTGCCATCAGTTCCTTGGATAAGACCGGTTCCACCGAGTTCTCCAAGGAAGAGGTCAGACGCGACCTCGAAGCGGCACTTTCCAAGTTCACTGAGACTCCTGCATCCAGCATCGACAGTGCTGAAGTATGGAATCTTAATGAAGATGATTTCAATAAGCGTGTAGAGGAGAGCTTCAAGGTCAATGATCTCGTCGACGAAGTAGGTACAGTATCTGCTATAAGCGACGGAGTTGCCCAGGTATCAGGCCTCAGGCACTGTATGCTCTCTGAGCTTATCTCTTTCTCATCCGGTGCCACCGGCATCGCGATGAATCTCGAGAAGACCAAGGTCGGCGTAGTCCTTCTTACAGGTGAAGATACCATCTGTGAGGGAATGTCCTGTAAGAGAACAATGACAACGGTATCCGTGCCTGTAGGCAACGGTATGCTCGGAAGAGTCGTTGATCCTCTCGGAAGGCCGATCGACGGCAAAGGTCTTATCAGATATACGGAGACCAGACCCATCGAGTCTCCGGCTCCCGGCATCGTTGACAGATCACCGGTCAATAAGCCCCTTATGACCGGTATTACAGCGATCGATGCTCTTACGCCTATCGGAAGAGGTCAGCGTGAACTTATCATCGGCGACCGTCAGACAGGTAAGACCGCCATCGCTCTCGATACAATCATCAATCAGGCCGGCAAGGACGTTATCTGCGTCTATGTTGCCATCGGTCAGAAGATGAGCACCATCGTATCTACCAAGAACCTTCTGGATAAGCACGGCGCTGCCGACTACACGGTAGTTGTTGCGGCATCCGCTTCGGATTCTGCTGCCATGCAGTACATAGCTCCATTCTCGGCATGTGCCATCGCCGAGAAGTTCATGTACGATTACCATAAGGACGTTCTTATCGTATATGACGATCTGTCAAAACACGCACAGGCGTACAGAGCGATCTCACTGCTCCTTAGAAGACCTCCGGGAAGAGAAGCTTATCCGGGTGATGTCTTCTATCTGCATTCCAGACTTCTCGAGCGTGCAGCCAAGCTCTCCGACGAGAAGGGCGGCGGTTCGATTACCGCGCTTCCGATCGTAGAGACCCTGGGTAACGATATCTCGGCTTATATCCCGACCAACGTAATCTCGATTACAGACGGTCAGATATATCTTGCTCCCGAGCTCTTCTTCTCGGGTCAGAGACCTGCGATCAACGTCGGTCTGTCAGTATCCCGTGTAGGCGGTGCTGCTCAGACAAAAGCAGTCAAGAAGGTCGGCGGACCTCTCCGTATCTCGCTTGCGCAGGCGAGGGAGATGGCGTCTTTCGCGCAGTTCGGATCTGACCTTGATGAGAATACGCAGCTGCAGATAGCTCGAGGCGTTATCCTGAATGAAGTCCTGAAGCAGGAGCAGTTCTCGCCCTGGTCGATGGCTGAAGAGGTAATAATCCTTTACATCGCTACGACTGACAAGATGAACTTCCTTGCAAAGGAAGACATCGATGATTACTACATGGGCTTTGTTACTTTCGTTAAGGCAAGCCATCCCGACATCATCGATTCACTCATGCTCGGTGAGACGCTTACTGATGACATAAAGGAGAGACTTGACTCCGCCAACGAGGAGTTCAAGGCTAGTTTCCTTGCCGTACATACAGAGTATGGTCAGGAGGAATGACGGTAAATAACTGATGGAGAATTTCAACGCTATCAAAAAGAGAATGAAGAGCGTCAATGACATTAGCCAGATGACTAATGCCATGCAGCTCGTCAGCTCTGCAAAGATGCGCCGTTCGCAGATCCTCCATGAAGCGATGTTCCCGTTCTTCTCCCTTTGTGCCGAGAGTATGCAGGAGATAAGGAATAATACCTCAGAGATCCACAATCCCTTCTTCGAGATCAACCAGAAGCAGGAAGGCGAGACCTGGAAGATCGGATACTATGTACTGTCCGGAGACCAGGGACTTGCCGGTGCTTACAATAACAACATGGTCAAGATCACCGAAGAACACATTCAGAGCAAGATATTCGAGAATACACGTAAGAACATATCTACTGACTATGAGCTCAACGTATTCGGCAAGCTTGCCAGAGAGAAGCTCCTTCACAGCGGATATAATGTCAATCCGGACTTCTCGTATCCTATCTCTGAACCAGACTTCTACCATGCGCGTAATGTAAGCGCCATCATGAGACAGAAGTTCCTTAATAATGATTATGACCTGATATATCTGCTCTATACCAAGATGGAGTCTTCGATAAAAATGGTCCCGGTGGCAGTCAGGCTCCTGCCGGTCGACATGAAGGCCGTAAGACAGGTCCTTCCCGAGAATCTCCAGGATGCGGGAATGGCGCTTCAGTCCGGCACGGAGATCGAATACATGCCTGATGCTAACTCGGTATTCAACTATCTCGTTGATACATATACCAATGCCATCGTATACGGTGCAATGGTTGAGGCTTATGCAAGCGAACAGACAGCGAGACTTACGGCAATGCAGAATGCAACAGACAATGCGAACGAGATGATGAAGCATCTCGAGCTCCTGAGCAACCGCGCACGTCAGGCGAAGATTACGACTGAGCTCACCGAGATCGTAAACGGTGCCGAGCAGGTCAACAATATGTAAAAGAGGCATAAGGAAATGGCAGCAGGAAGAGTAGTACAGATAATAGGCCCTGTAATCGATTGCGAGTTCGACAAGAGCGAGCTCCCTAAGATCAATGACGGTGTCAGGATCATAACCAATATAGACGGCGTTACGCGCAGCGATAGAGACGTGTTTGCCGAAGTGCTCCAGCAGCGCGGTAACGGCATTGTAAGATGCGTTTCCTTCAATGCGACCGAAGGCCTCATGAGAGGACTTGCCTGCGAATCTCTCGGTTCACCCATCATGGTACCGGTAGGAGAGAACATAACAGGAAGACTCTTCAATGCTCTTGGTCAGCCCGTTGATAACGGCGGCAGCATCGATGCCGCTGATTACTGGCCGATCCACAGGAAAGCACCTTCATTCACCGAGCAGTATCCTACTGAGTCTGTCCTCGAGACTGGAATCAAGGTCATCGACCTTCTCGTTCCTTTCTCCAGAGGCGGTAAGATCGGTCTGTTCGGAGGCGCCGGTGTAGGTAAGACGGTCCTCATCCTTGAGCTTATCAGGAACATCGCGAGTGAGCACGGCGGCTATTCCGTATTTACCGGTGTCGGCGAGCGTTCGCGTGAAGGTAATGACCTCTGGGGCGAGATGAAGGCCTCCGGAGTTCTTGACAAGACAGTAATGGTATTCGGTCAGATGAACGAGACTTCCGGTGCGAGAATGAGAGCGCCTCTGACAGGTCTTACGATGGCTGAGTACTTAAGAGACGAGAAGCACAAGGACGTGCTCCTGTTCATCGATAACATCTACAGATTCGTTCAGGCAGGTTCTGAGGTATCTGCTCTGCTCGGAAGGATCCCTTCAGCAGTCGGATATCAGCCTACTCTTGCCAACGAAGTCGGCGAGCTTCAGGAGCGTATTACTTCGACCCGCAACGGTTCCATCACATCCATTCAGGCTGTATATGTCCCTGCGGACGATATTACCGACCCTGCTCCTGCGACGACATTCGCCCATCTCGATGCAAACATCGTTCTGTCGCGTTCCGTAGTAGAACTCGGTATCTATCCGGCAGTCGATCCTCTCGAGTCTTCTTCGAGGATCCTTATGGAAGATATCGTAGGAAGCGAGCATTACCACGTTGCCCGCAAGGTACAGGAGATGCTCCAGCGATATAAGGAACTCCAGGACATCATTGCCATACTCGGTATGGAAGAGCTCTCTGAAGCTGACAGACTCATGGTATCCCGCGCAAGAAAGGTTCAGAGATACCTCTCTCAGCCGTTCTTCGTAACCGCTGATTCCACGGGCTTCGAGCCGAGATATGTTCCTATCGGCGAGACAGTTAAGGCATTCGGAGAACTCATCTCCGGTTCGCTCGATCACATCCCTGAGCAGTGCTTCTTCATGAAGGGCGGACTCGATGATGTTATCAAGGCTTATAAGGACATGACTCCCTGATGGCTGAGAAAGAAGAACATAAGATCAACCTTATCGTTGTAACTCCTTACCAGTACTTCTATGAGGGGCTGGTTACCGTTGCCACGATACCGTCCATTGACGGTGAGATCGGCGTTATGGCCGGTCACTCGCCTCTGGTATTCGCTTTGAAGCCGGGTACTGTAACAGTCAGGGTCGATAATGAGGTCAAGCATTTTGTCGTATCCGAGGGCTATGCCGAGGTTAACCGCGAGATGGTCCTTGTCGTATGCAACTCAGCCGAATGGGCAGAGAACATCAATATCAGATGGATATTCGAAGCGTATGAGGAAGCAAAGAAGGCGATCGAGGAAGAGAAGACTGCCGAAGCTGCTTCCATTCAGACTGAAGACAATAAGCATAAGCTCAGCAGAGCTCTCGCAAGGATCCACTTCATAAGTCAGTACGGATCAGATGCTCAGAAGCAGAGGCTTGAGCAGTTGAAGGGAACAATAGTCTGAAGCAGAAATCCAGTTCACCGACAGTAATCTTCTGACCGTCTCTGATCTCATATCTCATACCTTCATCCAGTCTCTTGTCTTCAAGATACAATGCTCCCGAAGTCGAGCAGGGGCTTATATAGAATGTGTTCCCGGACATGTATATGACTGCGTGAAGCGATGCCACGCTCTTATGCTTAAGAACTATGTCAGACAGGAAAACGTCTGATCCGATCGTGGTCTTATCCATATATATGGCATACTGCGAACGCATTCCCGGTATGCTGTCTTTGAGGATCAGCTGAGCCGCGCACGGAATGCCTGTCTCATTGGCATATTCAGTATTGGAGAACAGTATCCTGCTGCGTTCGTCAGACCGTTCCGTAATTCGCTCAGCGCTCATAGTCTTATTCTTTTTGTATCCGGCATATATCAGCCGGCCCGCCATTACCAGACCGAGGACAGCAAAGAGCAGAGCCGGTCCGGGACCGATCAACAGATAAGATGCTGCGGCGGCAACAAAGGGCAGGATTGTAAACAAAGCTTCCTGCGATAGGATCACACGCCCTTTGTCAGGTGCTGATGCAAATTCTTGCAGATCTTCGGATTCTATCTTCTGACAGCATTCTAGATACATGGCTTCATCGTTTTGCCTGACACTGTAGACCAGAGTCTGCTTCTCATCCTCACTTATGACCCCGTCGAAAAAGGGATCTGCCAACAATTCCTCTAAGCGCTCGTACCCCAAGGAGAATAATGAAAGTTGCGAAGCCGGCTGCCGTATAGGACAGTAACAGATCCTGACAACATCTCCGGCGGGGTCAGTGAAGACATAGTTCCGGTCAAGCACAGCTGATCCCGGACTTAGAAGATTATCTATACCTCGAGCAAAAGAATTCAGCAAAAGGCCCGTGTTCTTCCTTCTTGTTCTCAAATGCTCCCGATTGCGTCTGCTGAAGGCTGCAGTGCTCTTTTGTTTATGTGGATCAAATTCAGTGATCGGGATGAATCCGGAGAAATCAAAGCAAGCCGTGATCCCTCCGGGACCGTCATTTATGTAACAAGGCAGGTATATTCCGCAATGGTTCAGATCAATCATCTCACTTGCGTATTCATAAATATCATCACGTGAACCTATCTTCTCGATTGCAAAATATCCGAAAGGGCCTTTCCTTATCTTCATTCGGGTGATCTCCTGTAGTTGCTAGTTGAAAGCCGCTGTTATCTTTGAATCATCAAAGCAGAAGTCCATTACTTTATCTCCGTAGCTTACGAGTCCCTGTCGGAACAGAAGTGCAAGAGATACCAATACTGCAATGATGATAACGATCTCAACGGTACCCATTCCTTTGCGGGTACGCTTTTTGATAAGTCTTGTCATTTACGTCCTCCTTTACTTTGTTTTATATTCCCAGTGAGATGATTGCAGGTGTAGTGGCTACCAGCAGTACACATATGAAGTCCAGCGTCATGGGGAACAGAAGTGCCAGTGCCTCGCGCTCCTGCTTTTTCCTTGCCGCATTCCTGCACAGATCCCAGCATGACTGCGACTGCAGCTGCAGTAGGTTAAGGACTTCCGAAGTCCCAAGCCGCCCGTATCTGGCTACCAACAAGAGGGCGGCTTGAGCTTCGGGTATCTGGACTCTGAGAGAGAAAGCTTCAACTGCATCTGATGCCGATATTCCGCTCAGCATCATGGCTCTTATGTTCTTTATCTCGAGAGAGAGGTTCTTGTTGTCACCGAATGCTTTGGCACATATCTCAATCGCCTTCGGAAGCTGCATTCCCGCTTCGAGAAGGGTGGATATAAGACACATGAACAGTGGTATATCCTGCATCAGATCTTCACGCTTGAGCTGTGCTTCATTCCTGACTTCGCGTCCCGAGAGTAGACATACGGCTATTACGAATATGACCGCAAACGCAGGGTTCCTGCCTGCGGCTGTGAGTATGGCGGCGCCGAGAAGCGCAGATACGGAACACAGCAGGACCTGCTTCTTGAGATACTGCTCATAGGCAAGGGAGGGATTGACGGACAGTTCGCTGAATAATTCGTGCCTTGAAGCTACGATGCCGGGAGGGAGGATCTTAAGGATGATCCTGCTCAGAGGCTGGCTGCTTCTTACCTTGATGGAGTCGTCGAATCCTATGTTCACCTTGCTCTTGATCTTACGGCCCGTATCGTGTGCCATGAACCTCAGAAGCAGTGATACTGCGATTATGCATATTCCGAATGATACTGCGAGCAGTGTTGATCCGGTCCTGGTCGTTCTTGCCAGTGCCATATACTCGGAACTCATATTGTTAAGGGCGAATGTAATGGCAAACGGCATCACACAGAGCATCGCGGCTTCAGCATTCTTGCCTGCATTCGAAGCCTGTATCTCGCTCTTTACGGCATTGAGTTCCGACAGCATCTGGCAGGCGCTCCTTAATATGGCAAGCGTGTTGTTGCCTATCTGACCGGATATGGCCAGAGCATGGAAGACGGGCAGTGTCTCCGGGAAATTGATTGATTCCGCAAATGAGACCAGAGCATTCTCCAGTCCTACATGCATCTTCAGGTCGTTCTCCAGGGCGATAAGCGGTCTTATAAGAGGAGATCTTCTTCCGAAAGTATTCTCGATAACGGGGCGGACCAGCACCAGCGACTTCTCTATCGAATAACCGCTCGACACACTTGTGCAAAGAGCCTGCAGAACGACAAGAAGCTGTGTCCTCATGTGTTCACGGCTCCCGGCGAAGAGTTTCCTCACTACGGCCAGCCAGGGGAATACGCACAAGGCCATACAGATAACAACCCTTACCTGGACGGAATCGATGAACAGCCCTGATGAGTAGAATATGAGTATGGCAAACAGCGGAATGAGCCAGATCCTTCGGAGCGCATATGAAGTGAAGGCTCCGATATCCTTTCGTTTATTCGCTGTATGAAGCAACCTGCTTAAGCTCGGAAATATCACAGACGCGTTCAAGGCCTTTACCTCCTTCGTTCTTATATAGTGTTTTGATCCGGTATTCATTGCCGGCAGGGGGCATTACCCTGCAGATCTCATCGATGTATCTTCTTCCTTCACGGTTCCTTGTTATATGCAGTATCACGTCTATTCCCATGGACAGCTGTGCCACTACCGCCGCGAAAGGCAGATTGGATCCCGCCATGACCATTCCCGTCAGGCGTTCGAGCATCTCTATGCAGGAGTTGGCATGACCGGTACACATGGACCCCGGGTGCCCCGTATTCAGCGCGTGCATCATGTCGGCACTCTCGGAGCCTCTGACTTCGCCGACGATTATCCTGTCCGGGCGCATCCTCAAAGATGCTCTTATCATCTGGGCGATATTGACTTCGCCGCTGCCGTCAGGCCCCGGGAGCCTTGCTTCCATCCTTACCAGGTTATCAATGCCCTGGAGGTTAAGCTCGGCTGAGTCCTCGATCGTTATCACACGCTCATCGGAGGGTATAAAAGACGACAGGCAGTTGAGGAAGGTAGTCTTGCCGCTTCCGGTGCCTCCGCTGAGGAAGATGGTCTTCCTGTTCTTAACGCACGAAGACAGGAACCTCGCGCCTTCCTCGCTTATGAAGTCCTGTCTGATAAGGCTTACTATGTCGTGGGATATTCCCGTGAACTTCCTTATCGTGATGGTCGTCTCCCGGGCAATGGGAGAGAGGACCGCATTTGCTCTCGAACCGTCAGGGAGCCTGAGGTCAGATATTGGATTTGCTTCGTTGAGAGGCCTGTTACGGTTGGCAAAGAAACATGAGATCACAGTCCTCAGCGTCTCTTCGTCCTTGAACCTGATTTCCGATCTGTACAGCTTGCCGCCGCGTTCGTAGAAGATCTTGTCGGGCCCGTTGACCATTATCTCCGTGATTGTCGGATCCTCCATGAGAGGTTCTATGACATCGAGCCTTCGCAGCGCGTTGAATACACCGCTCGCCATCTCCCGCTTCTGTTCGAGATTGAGCTTATAGAAGCTTGCCTGATCGCTTATGACATCAGCGATTATCTCCCGAAGCCTGTCGTCAGACGGATCTGCTTCGTCCCTTATCGCATTCAGGACATAGTAAGTCATCTTCTCCTTGATCTCGGAGATATCACAGGGCCTGTTCATATTCATAGTCCTCTCCGGAAGAGATGTCATCTGCATAGCGGACGGTCAGCCTGCCGCCGGTAAGAGCCTGCTCTATGCCTGAGACGAGCTTCCTTGTGCCGAGATCTTCCCGGCTGTTCCTTGAAGGGAGAAGGAGTATGACTTCGTCAAAGCCGGAGACGAGTTCCGTCAGTTCGCCGCTTCTGAATCCTTCAAATATCACAAGGGCATCAGTTGTGGGTGACGTGTTCCTCGTAAGTGCCACTGAAGATGAGACAATCCGCCTGATGACCGTAAGACCTGCATCGTAGACATCGTCTTCGCCGGATGTAGCACCCGGAGTAAGGAATCCCTTCTTATCCATGTTGCAGCAGGACAGGATGTCTTCCGGCTTGAAGCTCTTCTTCCCGGCAAGTTCTATGAGCTTTGTCATGCCGCCCGGCCTGATGCCGCCGGACTCGGGGCCCGGAACTCTCATCTTTCCCATGAGATCTATCCTAAGTGCGTTGTCTGACATAAAGACGCGTTCGGCAAGGAGCCTGTCTATAAGCGCCTCGCGGTCATCCATATAGACATAGGGGATCAGTGCAACCGACACCCCTGAACGAATGCTTATCGTATCCGCATTCTTCCTCAGGGATGTGATGAGCCCGAGTCTGTCTGCTATCTTACGGCAGTCTATGACCCCGCGTTCGTCAAATATCGGGACAGCATCCTTGAAGTCGCTCATGTCGATATTGCGCGGATCGTATATTATCTTCGTAAACTCCGAGAAATCCAGACAGTCTGATCTCCCGGGATCCTCGATCGCATTGATTATGTATGCGTCGGGGAACATCGTCTCGAGCCTCATCTTCAGGAGACTGAAAAGATAATCATCCTTCTCGAAAACCTTGATCGTGAAAGCCATGCCGGACACCTCCTTTGCCGTATGCAGATATTGTAGGCACAGAAAAGCCCCGAAAAACCCGACAAAAACCGACAAAAACCGACAAAACATACCAGGTTAACAATCAATATTAATTATTAAGAAATCTCGCCGGTATCTTTACAGACGGCAGATTTATCTATAAAATCATCTTGCTAAAACATATAAGTTCATTGCTTATCAAGAGTGGCTAGAGGGAACCGGCCCTATGAAGCCCGGCAACCGCGGAGAGCAGCGGTGCCAAATCCGGCAGGGAGACCTGAAAGATGAGGAACGTTGATATAACCTATTAACGACCTTCTCCTTTGGGGAAGGTTTTTCTTTTCGATAAGAGCACTGAACGGAAAGGAAAGTAAAAATGAGAAACAGAAAAGGCAAGTGGCTCTTCACATCAGAGTCAGTAACAGAGGGACATCCCGACAAGGTCTGCGATCAGGTATCGGATTCCATCCTTGATGCCATCTTAGAGCAGGATCCTACGGCGAGAGTTGCCTGCGAGACATGCGCTACCACGGGCATGGTCCTCGTTATGGGTGAGATCTCGACTTCGGCATACGTCGATATCCCCTCTATCGTCAGAGGCAGACTCGAGAAGATTGGCTACGATTCCAACAACGTCGGCTTCGACTATAAGTCATGCTCAGTCCTCACTTCCATCGACGAGCAGTCCGCTGATATCGCCATGGGCGTAGACAAGTCCTATGAGGCTAAGAGAGGCGACGATTCCGAGCTCGATACGGGCGCAGGAGACCAGGGCATGATGTTCGGTTATGCGAACGACGATACGCCCGAGTTCATGCCCATGCCCATCGCGCTCTCACACAGACTGTCCAAGAGACTGTCTGACGTAAGGAAGACGGGCGGTGCAGACTTCCTGAGACCTGACGGTAAGAGCCAGGTTACGGTCGAGTATGAGAACGACAAGGTCAAGAGGATCGATGCCATCGTCGTATCAACCCAGCACAGCGAAGATATCTCGGAAGAAGACCTCGAGAAGTATGTTAAGGAGAATGTTATCGCTCCCGTAGTACCTGAGGATCTTATCGACGAGAATACCAAGATCTATGTTAATCCCACCGGACGTTTTGTAATCGGCGGTCCTGCCGGTGACTCCGGCCTTACGGGAAGAAAGATCATCGTTGATACATACGGCGGATTCGCACGTCATGGCGGCGGAGCTTTCTCGGGCAAGGATCCCACGAAGGTTGATCGCAGCGCATCCTACATGATGAGATACGTTGCCAAGAACATTGTTGCGGCAGGACTTGCAAGAGAGTGCGAGGTTCAGGTCGCTTATGCCATCGGTGTCGCTAAGCCTGTATCGGTATCAGTGGATACTTTCGGCACGGGTGTCATCTCCGACGAGAAGATCACGGAGATCGTAAACGATACCTTCGATCTCAGGCCTGCGGCTATCATCAGAGACCTCGATCTGAGACGTCCGATCTATGCCGATACCGCCAGCTACGGTCACTTCGGCAGACTCGATGTCGACCTGCCTTGGGAGAGAACGGATAAAATTGAGACTTTGCGCTCAAAGGCCGGAATCTAAAGGTTTTAGAGTTCAGGGGCTCCCTTCGGGGAGCCCTTTTTGTATTGTTATTTCGGTGCGGTTTTGTTAGTCTTTTGAAATGGAAAAAGATGAGAAGACAGGCATCATATCAGGTCTGGATCAGCAGGATGTCGGGACCTCGGTCAAGGGCAGCGTAAAGGCCCTTAAGATCTTCTGTCCGCGCACAGAGAAGGGGTTTGTCTCTTTCCTGGCGGAAGGAAGTTTTGCCGTCGCAGGTTCATCTTCCGTCGATGTCGTCGAAGGCGGCATCTATGAAGTCTCGGGCAAAGTCACCACATGGAACGGCAGGCCTGAGATCAAGCTGAGTTCGATAAAGGCACTTAGCACCGAGACGGACAAGGTTATGCTCACAGCTTCTTTCCTTGAAGATAATCTCAAAGGCTCGGGCAAGGTTACTTCCAATGCCCTCGCCGAAGCCTTCGGAGACGACCTTCTCGATGTGCTCGAGAACGATCCTGACAAGGTCACGGATGCTGTTCAGGGAGTGTCTGAGGAGCTTGCCAGATCCTTTGCGGATCAGGTCAATCAGGAACATGACTTCTTCCACAAAGGCCTTAAGCTCAGGCAGATGGGCCTTACACAGACCCAGCTCAAGCATTGCATCAAACTCGGGTATGCGGATATAGACAAGATCGAAGCCAATCCCTATCTTCTCTATGCGGTGCGCATTGCAGGCTTTGAGACTTGCGACAGGATCGCAGGTGAGGTATCGCCTGACGGTGTCCTGACGGAACGCCTTGCTGCTGCTTTCAGCGCCGCAGTCATGCGTCTGCACGAGAATTCCAAGTCAACATATCTTCTGCCCGACATATGCCGCAGGGAGACGCTCAAGCTCCTTAACAGCGGTCCCGGCCCGGAGATTACCGCGCCGGTGTTTGAAGAACTCTTCGAGACGGCAGTGACGCAGTCTAACGATAACAAGCAGACCGCCGTGTACAGATTCCAAGACGACAAATGCATCGGCTGCGGTATCAATGACGAGAATGCGCGCGTAAGCGCTTATGTGTATTTCAAATCTGAGGTGACGATAAGAAGGAAGGTCGCTGAACTGACTGCGGCTGAGACCGTAAAGCCTTCACGCGCCACATCCGATGCCATCTTCGACAGGCTCTCGCTTGAATCCGGCATTATCCTCGACGAGGTCCAGAAGGACGCACTGTATCTTTGCATGTATTCGAAGCTCTGCGTCATCACAGGAGGCCCCGGCACGGGCAAGACCACGATACTGGGACTTCTTGCCGATTATTTCAAGGAGAGATCCATCACTGCCGTGTATGCCGCGCCTACGGGAAGGGCAGCGAAAAGGCTCTCCGACAGCACCGGCTGCATCGCCACGACCATCCACAGGCTACTGGGGGCAGTAGTACATGACGATGAGACGGAGGATATCTTTTTCGAGCATTCCGCGGACTGCCCCATAGATGCGAGGGTGATAGTGGTTGATGAGATGTCGATGGTGGATACCGAACTCTTTGCGAACCTCATCTCGAGTGTCTCCCCGGATTCCTCTCTGATACTGGTCGGAGACCCGGACCAGCTGCCGTCGGTAGGGTGCGGCAATGTTCTCCCAGATCTGCTGTCGTGCAGCTGCGTGCCTTCCGTAAGGCTTACTGGCGTTCACCGTCACGATGAAGGCGGTTCGATCGCACTGGGAAGCCGTATGATACTTGAAGGCAAAAGGCCTGATGCAAACGCTGCCGACCTCATGATCATCAAGACGGATACCGATGAGGAGGCATCAGAGAAACTCTCGAAGCTCGTGGAGGAGCTGGGAGACAGCGACTGGATCTGCATTACCCCGACACGTAATGAGAGCCTTCCGCTCGGTACTGTCAGGCTGAATAAGATGATACAGAAGCTTCTGACCGGAGACGAGGAGTTAAGCATATCAAGAGGCAAGGACTCGCATTTCAGTGTGGGCGACAGGGTCATGCAGACGAGGAACAATTACTCCCTCGAGTGGCTCGATCCCGTTACCGGCGAGATAGACCGCTGGGTGTTCAACGGTGAGATCGGCGTGGTAAGAGATGCAGATCCGATAGCGGGTACTCTTGTTGTTGAATTCGATGACGGCAAACTGGTCACATATAACAGGAAGACTATGGAAGATGTGGAACTCGCCTATGCCGTTACTGCACACAAGGCACAGGGGTGCGAGTTCGACAACTGCATCATCGTGCTGGGACAGATGAGCCCGCTGTTGTATCAGAGAAGGCTTCTCTACACGGCCGTTACGAGAGGCAAGAAGAAGGTCATAATAATCGATTCCAACGACTGCATGCAGCATTTCCTGAACAGCCGCAACAAGGGAAGGAGAGACACTTCCCTGGGAGATCTTCTCAGGCTTACCGATATCAAGAGAGGCAAGACCCGTGATTAGCGAGATCATGGGCATGATACTTCCGCCTGTATGCGACATATGCGGTAAGCTAGCCGATGCCGACAGGCGGATGTCCGGATACGCCGGTGTCTATAAGAAGGTGTTTGACAGAGCCCCGGAGCTTCACATCTGCGGTAAGTGCCTCTCGGCTCTGTGTCCCCAGAAATCCGGAGAGAGGTGGTTTCTGTGCCTCTCGGAACCGTTTGCCACTGATCCGATCCCTGCACAAAGACTCTACATACCGTTTCCGTACGAAGGTTCGGCAGGCAGGATGGTATCTGCCTTCAAGTTCGAAGGCAAAAAGGATCTGGCGAGGCTGGCAGGCATACTGACGGGATCTCTCATGGCAGAAGACGGGATATCCGCAGATATCGTCATACCGATACCGCTGTCTTCCGGAAGGCTCAGGGACAGAGGGTACAATCAGGCAGCTGAGATTGCGAAGCCGGTATCGTCGCTCCTGGGGATCGCTTTCGCCCCGGATGCTCTTATCAGAAAACGCAATACCGGAAAGCAGAGCGAGCTCAAACTCGGCTTTGACAGGTATGACAACGTGCGTAACGCCTTTGCAGTAAGCGATGCCTGGGATGTGGAAGGCCTTACGGTCATATTGACTGACGATGTTGCGACCACGGGATTTACGATGCATGAGGCGGCAGTGGCCCTGTATGAAGCCGGAGCGGCCAAAGTGTTGTGCGCGGCATTCGCCGGCAACCGTCTGGTCAAGAATGCCGAGCCGTTCTAATCCTTGTTGGAATATCCCCGTTTTTATTTTATAATATAGGCATCCTGAGATGAGTGTTCTCTATATTGGACCTACATGACGTAATATGGAGCTTGGACCGTTTGGTGGAAATCAGGCCTTGTAAGTTGGAAGATTGAAGTCAGGCGCAGAGCACCGCCCTGGAGAA